>Ga0233426_10000146_pt1 | contig 80602 bp, 79 predicted proteins | sample SI_118_April2016_6_FD_179875 | JGI IMG/M metagenome (GOLD analysis project Ga0233426, IMG submission 179875) | Seawater microbial communities from Saanich Inlet, British Columbia, Canada - SI_118_April2016_10_MG | ecosystem: Environmental > Aquatic > Marine > Inlet | place: Canada: British... | reverse complement strand
GTGAATTTGGATATTGGTTGGGTTTTGAGTATTGGGGAAAAGGTTACGCAACAGAAGCATGTAATGCCTTGCTTAATTATGCAAAAACAAATACTTCGTATAAAAATTTTAAGGCAAATGTTTATAACGAGAATACTGCCTCATCAAAAGTTCTTAAAAAGGTAGGTTTCAGACAAATTGGAGAGGGAAAGGTTTTTAGTCTTTCTAAACAAGAAAGCATGCCATGTTCAAATTATGAGTATTGCTTGTGAGTAAATTTAAATATTCAAAAACAATAAGACCATTGCTTATTTTTTAAAGATGTTATTTTTATTCTCACTCAATGGTTACACATTTACAGAACCTTGCTACATAAGCGTTTGCGAAGAGAAAATCTGTTTTTACAATAGCAAAAAGTCAGTAAAATAGGTGTTTCAGAGCGTTGAACTATTCTAAATATGTTTTTTTAATCTGTATTTGAACTAACCACTACCTCAACTTCTACAAACCAAGCTGGGTCGACAAGTTGTGAAACATAAACAGCAGTAGAAGCTGGGCGATGAGCGCCTAAGTATTTAAGCCGAGCCTTGCGAACGGCAAGACCATCTTGCCCCGCAACTATGAATGTTGTTAATTTAACAATATTTACCACCGTCAATGACTGAGATTTTAATATTGAAACAATATTTGAAAACACCTGGTCCGCTTGCCCTTCAATTGTGTCCGGTGTTGATCCATCAGGCATAATGCCTAATTGACCTGAAATAAAAAGCAATTCAGTACCTGATGGAACTTTAACAATATGGCTATAGAGTCCTTGCGGGGGAGCAATATCCTTAGGATTAATAAACTTCATATATCACTACTCCTTTCTCATAATCGCATTTTCCAAACTCGCTTCGCGTTACCTATTAAAAGTATGATACTTTTAATGATCTATAGAAATTCCGATTTAATAAAATCAATTAGTTACCCAGATTAAAGTATGATAGTTTTTTGTCAATTTACAATTTACGCCACCTGTTATACAAATGCAGCCAGTGGCAGATAGTTCCAAGCACTATGTGGTCAGACATGGTTGTAGTGGTATCGCCATTGATCAATTTCGCAGCGAGCCTGATCGAGACTTCTAAAATTTAGACTTCTTCTAGGATGAAACTTTATTATTCCGCATATCATTTATCATCCAAAAATGGGACGTGGAGCAACGTTTAGGATGAAACTTTATTTTCTTCCTACATTAGAGTTAACCCCCAGTGACTTCGAAGCTTCTGGGACGCTATACCCTTGTTCATTCACCAAAGCCACGGCTTCTTCTTTGAACTCTTTTGGATACTGTTTATATTGTCGTTTCTGATTCATACTGACACCTTAATATTGGACTTAAATTATCTCTTATTAAAGTGTCCGGTGCTATTAGACCACTACAAGAATAATTAATTAAATAAGCACTGATTTTTTTGTATACTTTGTACGATGATGTAGCAGACATGTTTATTAACATGACATCACCTAACCTTTAGGGGTCGAGGCAGTGCCCGGTAATGACGTTCTGATTCCAAGATGGCTCTCATAGCTCTTGGCGAAGGCTCCCTGAGACGGAGCCTTTGTTATTTCTGAGACAAGAAAAGTGCCAACATGAACGACTATTTAAATCTTTCGAGATAACAGGCGACATCATTTAATCCGCCAGTACTCATAATCAGTTGTTCAGGTATGCCTTTAAGGTGGGAATTTTCAGAGGACATCCATATCCTCATCTCGGCTTCATGGCCGCCCATGATGCTATGTAATGATTTGTAGGCTCTTACCAATAATATTGCGACTTCCTCAGATTCTAGTTGTGTCTCTTTCGATATTTGAGCGACTTGCGCTGCATCAAGCCCCAGAAAATGAGCAGCCCTTAGCGAAGCTTTCGTCAGAATGTCATTGTCCATGCTGGCACCACAATATACTGTATATATATGCAGTATAGACCCAATCTATCGATCCGTACACCTGAATTATTTGAGCACCAGTTGACATAAATCTGCTAGGCTATAAGCTATTATTCGATAATCTATAGAACTGTGTCGCTAATTCAAATAAGCGCACCCCGTTTAAGATACATAGATTAAGTTATGGGTTTTATTACACAAATAAGACCCTAAACATTAGTAAGTTGGGTGTAACACAAATACGGTCGTTTTTAGAACGGCGTTAAAGCCGGAGAGCTTTGTTGTGGCAAGACCCAATTGTATATAGGTCGAAATTCTGGTGAACTATGCCCAATTACTTTTCAACGGAAGAAGGATATCCTGATGCAAGACATTACCTGCCCAGAATGCAATAAGACGTTCAAGCTGGACGAGACTGGTTATTCAGAGATATTACGACAAGTTCGGGATAGCGATTTCAAACAACAAGTGCAAGAAGTATCAAACAGGGCTGATAGAGATAAGGCAAATGCAGTTGATAGCGCAGTAGAGCTTGCTAAAACAAAAGCAGAGAGCGCCTTTAAAACAACTGCTAGCGCAAAGGATGCCAAGATACTGGAGTTGGAAGCCAAGTTAAGTAGCCTAGATACCGAAAAGAGACTGGCAGTAAATGAAGCTGTGGCTGAAAAGGATAAAAAGATTACGGCGCTTCAGTCAGATTTTGCAGTATTTGAAGTTACGCAAAAGAGCATTACTACCGAGGCGGTTAGTTCCATCGAGAAGGAGCGTGACAATCTAGCAGCCAGACTACAAACAAAAGATACTGAGCAACAACTGCGAGAATCGGATCTTAAAGAAAGACATACCAGCGAACTACAGGCAAAGGATGAACAGATTGCCTACTATAAAGACTTCAAGGCGAAACTATCTACCAAGATGATAGGTGAAACCCTCGAGCTACATTGTGAAACTGAGTTCAATCGTATTAGAGCTGGCGCGTTTCCATTAGCGTATTTTGAGAAAGATAACGATGCTAGTACAGGTAGTAAGGGTGATTACATTTTTAAAGATGTAGATGACGAAGGGTTAGAGGTCGTCTCAATTATGTTCGAGATGAAGAATGAGGGGGATGAAACAGCGACAAAGAAGAAGAACGAGGATTTTCTTAGAGAGCTAGACAAAGATCGTAAAGAAAAAGGTTGTGAGTACGCCGTCCTCGTTTCTATGCTTGAAGCTGATAGTGAGCTATATAACTCGGGTATTGTTGATGTATCACATCGCTACCCGAAGATGTATGTAGTGCGACCGCAGTCGTTTATTCCCATAGTGACCCTCCTTCGCAATTCATCCCTTAAAGCAATGAAGTACAAAGCTGAGTTGGCACAAGTAAGAGCTCAAAACATTGATATAACGACCTTTGAGGGTGACCTTGTTGATTTTAAGGATACGTTCGGTAGAAACTATCGACTCGCTTCAGATGGCTTCGAGGAAGCCGTAAAGAGAATTGATGAAGCAATTAAGGACTTAGAAAAAACTAAGGTGGCTCTCCATAAATCTGCAAACAATCTACGCCTGGCCAATGATAAAGCCGAAGACCTATCAATTAAGAAGTTGACTCGCGGTAATCCAACGATGAAGGAAAAGTTTGATGCACTTGGGAGTGACTCAAACCAGGAAGGTGAACTTGAATAATCAGGAAGTAGCGGTATTATGTAGCAGTTGCACCCAAATGGGTTTAATCGAATCGTCCTTTACAAAGTTAAGGATATTCTCTAAAGCATCAGTTCTTAATTTATCTCCATTCAACAATGACGTTACAGCGTTTTCAGTGTTTTTGGAATGCGCTAGCGCGCGGAATTTCGATAGTCTTCCATAAAATTTACAACTCACTTAGACTTCTGGTAAATAAGGATAGAATTATGGAATTAGATGAATTTGTGAAAACAGTATTAACCCAAGTATTGTCTGGTATCACAAAAGCTCAAGGAGATGATAAAGTTGGCCCCTTTGTTGTACCAAATAAAGACGGCTTCCATGCGTATCCAGCGAATGCTCGCGTAGCAAGTAATAATAGACTCAAATCAACAATTATTGATTTTGATGTTGCAATAACTGTTGAGTCATCTGGTCAAACTAAAGGCGGTGGCGGTTTAAAAATCGTAGGTATCGGAGCCAATGTAGAAGGCCAGTTATCTACAAAAGATATCAACGTATCACGTATACAATTTGGCGTACCTCTAATGCTTCCTCCAAACAAAAGCAAGTGGGTCGACGTATAATTGAGCTATATTTATTATCTACTATACCCAATTCGCCAGACTCAATATCTATTGCGGGTACACCTAGCGTTACAGCTTGTGCACTGGTATAGATCGCTTCATTGACAGATTTATAAGAACCAGCAAATTGCACAATAGTGTCTAGACCAAATGCTATTGCGAGTCTTTTTGACTCTTTTACTACGTTGTCTCAGCCAGCTTCAGCATAATATGCGCTGTATGAAGGGCGTAAACTTTCATTGGCATCTCCGGCATGAATATCTACTAAATAGTCAGAACGCGCAATTACCTCATTTGTAAGTACATCGGCAATTCGATCTGTGATGGTGCCATTAATACTTCCAGGAAAGGAGCGATTTAAATTTTTTAAGTCATTTGGACTAAAGTAAACAGTCCGGCCAGTAAAAGCAGGTATGTTTGCTATGTGTACAATTACAAGTGTCCCATTGAGTTGTGACGGATCGACTGTTTTGGCCATCGCCTGCATTGCGATAATCGGAGAATACTCAGAGCCATGAATCCCGGCTATCAAAGATAGAACGGGTCCTTTGTTGATGCCATGATGCACTGTGATTGGAATGAATGATGTGACTTTATCATTACCGCCTGGTACTTTTAACATGCCTCTATAGGTCTTACCAGGAGACACAGTTGTGTTGCCTATTGTAAAATTATCGGCCATTAAAGGTTTCATGGCGTTATTTTCAGCAACACTATTGTTGATAACTACTACTAGAAAAATCGTTAGGATTGCTCGTAATCCATAGATGTAATTCTGAAGCTTCATAGAAAACACCGTTAAAAAAGTGGCAATAATGCTGATCGATAAACTTTATTTTTGCAACGCGCTTGAAGGGCGCTATTTGTTGTCACTAAATAGTTCAATGCTCAATATTATCAGTAAAACTCACGTGGGTATTGGAGTGTTTGCTAATTGCATTTTAGTTTCCTTTGGTGGGTCTTTTCACGCTCATATTAAGATTTAAAGACCCAATTTATAACACTTTGGTTATACTTATTTTATGATTTTTCTCGGCGCTTAAAAAATGCAAAGATTGATACTAAAATTACCCCTATTATTGCTTGTTTTACTTGGTGGGTTACTGCGGTTTTATCAGTTGGGTGCAATGCCTGGCGTGACGTTCGATGAAATATTTTACCCTCAGTATGGATTACAATATTTATCGGGTGGAACCTTTGATTCAGTGCATCCGCCTCTGGGCGCCTATCTAATGTCACTGAGTATTTACCTATACTATTTAATACCGTGGACAGACAGCCTGGTCTCCACTGGTTTTGAATTGTCTAATCTTGATCCATTTAGCTACCGTTGGCTTAATGCCGTAACTGGAACGGCGCTAATTTATGTTTCTTACAAAGTGAGTAAAGAATTAATAGATAACCAGCATTTTGCGATTTTGGTAGCATTATTTTTTTGTTTAGATGGTGCCCTTATAGTTGATTCTAGAATTGGTTTGATTAATATTTACCTGTGTTTTTTTGGATTTCTGGGCTTGCTGTATTTTTTAAAGTGGATGAATAGTACTACCCAGTCCAGTAGTTATTTTTTAATGGCTATGGTTTTTCTTGGTCTAGCTATTTCTATTAAGTGGAATGGGGTCGGCTTCTGGGGTGTGGTCCCTGCCATTATTTTGTTGTTTTGGTTTTTGTCATATAACAGTAGGCCCTCCATCGAACCTATGCATGATAATTTTTTGAATTGTCCAAGCCCATTGTCAATAAAACTATTATTCCTCTTGTTGGGTGTCCCTCTAATGGTTTATGTGGTGATTTGGGTTCCAGAGTCGTTATCAGTGGATGGCTTTTCTTATGTTGATAAACACCGTTATATGGCAGATTTCCATATCAGTCATGTAGAAGCAAAGCTACATCCTTATCAGTCGGAGTGGTATACCTGGCCACTGATGTTGAGACCAATGGCATATTATTTCTCAAGTGATCAGGTGATGCTACCAAGTGGTAGTTATCAAACTATGTACACAGCGGTGCATCTGTTCCCTAATCCAGCTTTGGCTTTATTTTCTATCATTGCGGTTTTTATCCTAACGGCTTATTGGATTATGTTGGTGAAAAATCGTTTTACGGCGCAGCGCATAGGACCAGATTTTGCTGTATTGTCCTTTATTTTGATCGGTTTTTACGGTAACTTTTTACCTTGGTCATTGGTTTCTCGTTCGTTATTTCTACACCATTATCAGCCGGCATCAGGCTTTGCCTTGATTGGTTTGGCACTGGTGTTGTACAAGTTAACGTTAAGAAAAGAAAAAATCGCTGAGTTGTTATATAGAGGTATTTTAATTCTGGTAATTGGTGCGGCTATTTACTGGTTGCCCTTGCAGCTAGGCTTGGAAATAGAACAATGGCGGTTTCACCAAATAATGTGGTTCAACTCTTGGATTTAGCAATGCCTGACACTACTGAAAATGCAGATAAACCAATAGTTTGCTTTGTCTTACCCACATACAATGAAGAGGCTCACATTGGCCAGACGATCGACGCTATTTTTGCTAATCAAGACAAATGTCCGGGTTATGCGTTTCGGATCTTGGTAGTGGATGATAATTCGTCTGATAGTACTCAGGCCATAGTGATACAACGATCTGCAGAGTCCTCCTTATTGACTATGATTACCGGTAACAAGGTTGGTTTGGGTGACGCTTACAAGCGTGGATTTTCTCATGCGTTGGAGAAATTTAACCCTGACTATTTATTTCAAATGGATTCTGATGGTCAGCATAATCCAGACGTAATTCCGGAGTTTCTTAATCAAGTAGATCAAGGGTATTCATTAGTAATAGGATCTCGGTTTGTAGCTGGCGGTGCTACACCTGAATTTTCTCTACGTAGAAAGCTGATTAGTAAAGTGGGTAATCTATTAGTACGCTATGTTGGCGGTGTGCGGCATGTCAACGACTGCACTTCCGGCTATCGATGTATTTCCGCATCATATTTACAGCGTTGTAATCTAGGATTTTTGGCAACTAAAGGATATTCGTTTCAATCATCTTTACTTTGTGAGCTTGTCCTTCTTGGTGCTAAAGTAAAAGAAATTCCGATTGTTTTTGTTAGCCGAAAAGGGGGAGATTCAAAGTTATCTTGGAACGATCAGTGGGAATTTCTAATCAATATTCCAAAACTTGGCTTTCATAGTCATGCTGATTTTATACGCTATTCTATAGTTGGTTTTTCTGGTGTTGCTATAAATTTGGGGGGTTATTGGTTTCTAACTCGCCACTTGGGGATGTCAGTGGAGACGGCGCCCTTGCTTTCTATTGAAGCCTCATTGATATCGAATTTTATTCTTAATCATATCTGGACATTTAAAGACCGGCCTTCTCAGACTGCAGTGATGATGCGTTTTTTACGATTTCACTCTGTCGCAGGTATCGCGGGGTTAGCCAATTACATATTGTTCTATGTCGCTTATAAGTACTTTATGTTTAATGACCTTGCAGCTAATTTACTCGGCATTATAAGCGCCTCACTTATTAATTATTTGATCAATTCTAATTGGACGTGGAAAAAGTCTTAATTAAAATTTTTCTAGTAAGTTTATTGTCGCTTGTAATTTATATATTGGCATATATAATGCCAATATATAAAGACACCAATGTGGGGTTCCGATGAAAATTTTACGCACACCGGATAATTGCTTTGCCGAACTAAAAGATTACCCATTTAAGCCACACTATACAGATATCCAAACTCAGGATGGGTCAACTTTGCGAATTCATCACATAGATGAAGGCCCTAAAGATGGTCCTCTGCTGTTGGCTATGCACGGCCAACCGGTCTGGAGCTATCTTTATGCGCGAATGATACCCTACTTAGTTAAAGCAGGAATTCGTGTGATCGCACCGGATTTGCCCGGTTATGGTAAATCAGATAAGCCAGCGGCGAGAGAAGATTATAGTTATCAGCACCAAGTAGACTGGATGAGTCAGTGGTTGGTGAAAAATGACTTTTCTAATTTAACTTTTTTTGGACAGGACTGGGGTGGCCTGATTGGATTGCGCGTGGTGGCAGATAATGATGACCGTTTTATCAAGGTGGCAATGGGAAATACTGGACTGCCATACAACCCAGATGTTCCACAGCAGGTGGTGGATGAAATTTTAGCCTTTAGGGCAAGCGCTCAAACTATCACTATGGCATCAATGTCTAAACAGGTGAGTAAAATGAATGGGTTTGGTGGCGAGGACCCTTATGCTGGCACTAGGTCTTTCGCCTATTGGCAGAAATACACCTGGGATACCGTCAATCCCCCTGCTGGCATTATTGCTTCTTCGATGATGGAGCAGCGATCTAAATTCCAGGTCTTAATAGACCTAATCAGTGTAAAACTTCGGCTGAACAGATTGTTGCCAATCGGATCGGAGATAAGTCGTGCGTTTGAAGCCCCTTTCCCCTCGCCTGCCTATAAAATGGCTGTGCGCGCTATGCCCAGTCAGGTTCCCAGCATCCCTGATCAGTCATTGGATGCCCAGAGAAAAGCCTGGGAATTCTTTTCCACCTTTGAAAAACCATTTTTGTGCGTGGGCGCTGGCGATGACCCTGTAACTAATGGGTTCGAAAAGCACTTTTTAGCTAAGGTGCCAGGTACCAAGAATCAACCTCATCAGATGATAGGAGGCAAGCATTTTTTTCAATGGACCAAAGCAGAAAAACTGTCATCAGTGCTTACTAATTTCATTAAAGCGAAGGATTAGGTTGAAAAAGTGTACGAAAAATATGATCATCATGGTTAGTTAAATCTTGATGGTAATACACTATGCTCTCTATTAGCAGCAGATTTCTAGTTTCAGTGATTATTGCTATGGGCGTAATGGCTGTGCAAACATCAATGTCTAATTTGTTTTGGTTACTCTCAGTTGATATGCCAATTAGTCTTGTCGTTTTTATTTCTACTCTGTTAAGTGACCTTATCGGTATGAGCTTTAACGGCGAAGTGCCTATTATTGGTGTTGTATTGGTGGGTTTATTAATAGCCTTCGTTGTAGCGCATTTCGTCATAAAATATACTGGTTTAGCGCGCGTGCCTGGTTATATGTTTGCTGGTGCTGCGGCACTGTTTGCAATAGTTGTTCTAATGCCCCTAGCATTTTATAACTTAGATCTTATTGCTGGGGCACGCACTTTTATTGGTAAGTGTTGCTTGATTACAGGTGGTGCACTTAGTGGATATTTTTTTGCAGTAACAGGAGATGAAGGACGAGCTCATGATTAAGTCGATTAGTTACTGGTTATGTTGTGGTTTTATGATAGGTGCAGTTGTTGCTGCAGAAACCTCCGATTATCAAACCAAGGTTGTGGTCAAAGGTTTAGATAATCCCTGGAGTATCGCTTTCATTTCAAATAATGACTGGCTAGTGACTGAGCGATCAGGTGCTTTGCGCAGAATTATAAATGGGCAACTGGATGTTAATCCAGTCGCTGGAGTTCCAGATGTACTCTATGCCGGTCAAGGCGGTCTATCAGAGATATTTCTGCACCCTAAATTTGACGTCAATCGTTTTGTATACCTCTCTTTTTCGGCTGCAGATACAACGGATAGAAAAGGCAACGCCTTGGTGATTGTGCGTGGTCGTTTACAGGGCAATAAACTATCTGATGTAACTACTATTTTCAAATCAGATCCTTTGCGCAAAACTGCCGCTCACTACGGCGCTCGAATTCAGTTTTTAGCAGACGGTACTATGTTGATAACGTCTGGAGATGGCTTTAACTACCGTGAGCAAGCCCAGTCGCTGGATAATCATTTTGGCAAGCTACTGCGGCTCAATGATGATGGTAGTATTCCCAGTGATAATCCTTTTTTGAGCACCCCTGGTGCCTTACCAGAGATTTGGTCTTACGGGCATAGAAATCCTCAGGGACTTATAATTGCTAAAGATGGCACTGTATTTGAACATGAGCACGGTCCCAAAGGGGGCGATGAGCTTAATATTATACAACCAGGTAAAAATTATGGCTGGCCTGCAATAACCTATGGTGTTGATTACAGTGGAGCGACTATATCCCCATTTACCGACAAACCTGGGATGGAACAGCCGATTAAATATTGGGTACCTTCCATAGCTCCCTCTGATATGGTGCTCTATCAAGGCGCTATGTTCCCTCAGTGGGTGGGCAGTCTTTTTGTTTCTGCGCTAGTTCCGGGTGATGTTCGTCGTTTAGCTATGTCCGAAAATAAGGTCATTAGCGAAGATATCATGTTCAGTGAATTTGGTCGTATACGAAGCATTGCTGAGGCACCCGATGGTAGTTTGATTCTCGCAGTCGATGGTAATGAGGGTTCCTTAATTAGAGTGAGTGCAGATTCTCCTTAACATTATTTTTATTTAGCTCATAAGAGCGATGGGCATGCGCCTGCTTTACTAGGGCGCTGCGAACCGTTTCTTGAGAGTAACAAGGCTGATCAAATCCTATAAAATAGCACTTGGTTTTCGATTTTATGTAGTAGCCATCGGTGCATATGGCTATCATTTTTGCCTCGGGATCTGAAATTCCAAATGTAGCATTAAGAGCAGAGCCAATTACATTGCGATGGTCTTGATTCATGTGCTCAATCATTGCTGATTCATTTTTCTCCCAGCTAGGATTCTCCATGATCCAATGGTGGTTATTTAACCAGGCGATTTTGCCAAACCCACCAATCCATCTTGCCTTGATAATGTTAAGTTGGTAAAAGTTAAATCCATGCATTTGGGAATACTTTTCACTTTTGGGTAAAAATGTCAAAAACCTGGTTTTGCATTTCTTAATGTCTTGGCTATTTACGGGAACCAAATCACCTATTAAGCTCAAACGGGGACTAGTCTGTTTGTCCCCATCAGTGGTAACACTAGTTATAGTGAGGCAGGCACGAGAATCATGGAGGATGTTCTTCGTGTGTTCAGCAATATCACTGGTATAAACAAATAGGTCACGATTACAGCTGGTTGCATAGGTTGTAAAACTACCGAACGGGTAGTTGTCAGTGCTTTTAGATAACGTCGACAGAATAGCTGTTTCGCTAGATCGAAATAAATTAACGGCCTCTAATTCGGAGGGAAGTTTTATATCTTTCATAATTAATAATAGCTAATAGTTAGTGGATTTTGGGATAGCGTGATTGTTACACCGTAAACGGAGGTTAGAACCTCGCTATCAAACACCTGCTCAGGAGTACCTTGGCTGACAACTTTGCCTTGGTCACATAAGACTATTTTGTCTGCAAACTTAGCGGCTAGATTCAAATCATGCAGGACAATTAACACGCCGATACCTTCTTCAGCACACTGCTTTATTACCCCAAGCATACTAATTTCATGGGTCATATCTAGATTAGCTAAGGGCTCATCAAGGAGCAAATAACGGTGCTTTGAAGATGAATCAGGTAACCACAGTTGCAGTAATGCTCTGGCAAAGTGCACTCGTTTTTGCTCGCCACCAGACAGAGTGTTAAACCGCCGGTTGCCCAGATGGTCAATATTACACTTTTTTATAGTCTTCTGTAGTGCTAACTCCAGGGTGTTTTCGTGCACTTCATTATCGCCATGTAGCCAGCCCATTGAAACAATATCCCTGACACTATAGTCATAAATCATTGGTTGAGACTGTGACATCACACTGCGATAGTGAGCACGCTGAAGAATACAAAGGTTAGCAATATTTTGCCGCTCATAAAAAACATTTCCGCGGGTAGGAGTAATATCACCAGCTAAAACACGTAAAAGCGTTGATTTCCCCGCGCCATTTGGCCCAACGAGCGCCACTACTTCTCCTGGTAGTAGCTCTACAGACAATTGTTGCAGTAGCTTAACGTGATTAATACTCACATCAACAGCTTCAGATTTAATAGACATTTTGTTTCATTCTAAAAATGAGCCAAAGAAAAAAAGGCGAGCCAATGGCACTAGTAATGAGGCCTATAGGTAATTCTGCAGGCTGAACTACCATGCGAGCTAGCATATCAGCGCTGATCATAAGTGCAGCGCCTAGGGTGGCGGATGCGGGTAACAAATAGCGATGACTAACACCGCCTAGCATGCGCGCGACATGGGGTACCACTAGTCCTACAAAACCAATCATCCCGGATAGAGCAACACTAGCTCCAACTGCTGCAGCAGCAGACATAATCACTCGATATTTCAATCCTTTTACATCCACACCTAGGCGGTAAGCTTCTACCTCCCCTAATTGAACAAGATCCAAGGCACGGTAGGCAGGAGCCATATAAAGCATGGCTCCTAAGATGACGACGATGGCAGGGGTCAGTAAATTCCATGTGACACCGCCAAAGCTTCCCATGGTCCAGAAGGTTAGGGTGCGTAGTTCAGCATCAGAGCTAATATAGGTCAGTATGCCAATGGCAACTCCAGCGATAGCATTTACAGCAATACCTACTAACAACATATAGGTAACACCTTGGTGTCCAAAGCCTTTGGTTAAAAGGTAGAGAAAAAAAATAACGCCTGCTGCACCAGATATACCAGCTAAAGGTAATAAAAAGGGACCTATTGATGAGTCTATTAGAAATGCAGGGCTGATAATGATAACAATTGCAGCTCCAAGCGCCGCACCTGCAGATACACCAATGAGCCCCGGATCCGCTAGTGGATTTCTAAACAGCCCTTGAAGAGCAGCTCCAGATAGTCCTAGGCTAGCACCCACTAGGGCCGATAATATCACCCGAGGAAGTCTGATTTGCATTATCACCAGCGATTGCAAGTCTGTCGCAGAACCCCTTATTAGGTTAACAACTGACACCTCAAAACTACCGTTGGTGCTTGCAACAATGGCACTAAAGACAGCTAAAATAATTAGTAAAAATAGGATTAAGGACTGTTTAGTATAGCCAAGGGTATTTGTGAACATAAGATTATGATTTGATTTATCCATTTTATAAGGATATTTTTTCAGCTAACGAAAGTGCCGCATCTAGTGTTCTTGGTCCAAATCCAAGCATTTCCATGCCATCCATTACAAATATTTTTTGGTTTTTTACTGCTGGAGTGAATTTTAGTGCTGGGTGTAATTTGAGCTCCTCGATACTACCGAACCCGGACAGGCCCCGTGCGGATATCAGAATAACCTCAGGTGAGGCGGTAATAATCGCTTCTGTGCTAACCGGCTTCCATCCGCTAAAGTTACCTGGACTGTTAGTGCCGCCAATCATCGTTATTAAGCCGTCTGCAGAAACGTTCTTACCCGCTACTATTGGCGAGCCACCCTGCATACTTAAGATAAACATAATGGATGTCTGCCTAGCGTTTACTTTTTTAGCTTGTATCTCTAGGCGTTTAATCGTTGGAATCAGTTGTTGGTCAATGATTTCTTTAGCAACCGATTTTTTATCAATAATCTTAGCTATACATTGAATTTTTTTTACGATGCCATCAGCAGAATGCTCCTCCTCTATGACAACAAGATCAATGCCCATACTTTTGATTTGCGAAACCACCTCAGAAGGGCCTATGTCATCTTCGCCAAGAATAAGTGTTGGGCGCAACGATAAGATACCTTCAGCTGAAAGATTCCGAACATAGCCAATCGAAGGCAGGCTCTTTGCCTTTGGCGGATAGTTTGAGGTTATATCTAAGGCTACTATCTTTTTTTCTACACCCAAAAAATAAAGAATTTCGGTAATCGAGCCACCACCAACGGCTATTCGTGTTGAATCTTTTGCCGGACTGCAGCCGTCTGCGTTTTGAGCAGAAATAGCCAAACCAATTACTAATAATAAATATTTCATGCGGCCATTATATGGAAATTATTGCGAATGTAAATCATAATGATTATCATTACCAGTAAATATGGTATTTAATTCATTAAGTGATCATCAAATAGGAGCAAGTATGAGTAATAAATGGAGTAGTAAATTCAGTCAAAAGTGGCTGTCTTTGGCTGTCACTGTTTTCATCTTGGTGTGGATCAGTTCTGGCGTTTTTGCACAAGAAAAGTTGTCTGAGCAAGAGATTGATTATTTGGACGAGGTTGTCATTGTATCCTCTCGTTATCCAGTTCCTCTTAGTGAAGTTGTTGGCAGCGTTGCTTCGATTTCTGGAGAGGATATCAGTAGTCGCATGGTTAATGATTTACAAGACTTACTGGCTACAACAGTCGGCGTCTCTGTTAATCGTCGCCAGGCATATGGTAGAACCTATAATGATGGTGTATCTATTCGAGGTTTAGGCGGCAAGCGAGTCAATATATTAATTGATGGCATTCGTGTTGCGGATGCTTATACCGGCTACGGCAGAGATGTTGTAGACATGGGTCTTTTGAAAAGGGTTGAGATTCTCAAAGGACCAAGTTCAGCGCTTTATGGCTCTGATGGCCTAGCTGGCGTCGTTTCCTATATCACTAAAGATCCAGAGGATTTGGCATTGGAAGGGTCGCCTTACTTGTCAGTTTCAGCTCAATATGATTCATCCTCTAGCCGAACAAACGTGGGTATTCTAGGTGCCACAACAGGACATGACTTAGACACTCTTGTGCAGATAACTAAACATCAAATGAACGAGACCGAACTTCATAATGGTGCCCTATTGACACCAAACCCAATGAACGGAGATCAAGAGAGTCTATTTGCAAAGTTTAAATATAGAATTTCTGAAATGTCAGAATTGACCTTTACCGCCGATGTTCAGCGCTGGCAGGGGGATTGGGATCTACAAACCGATATTGGTATGAGTTTCTTCCCGGCAATTGTTAACACGTCAGAATCACTAGGCACAGATAAAGGAAACAGAGACCGATTCTCTCTGGACTATAGCTTTGACAATAATACGGTTTGGACCGATCAAGGTAAGATTAGTTTTTACACACAAAGCACTGATCAGTCTCAAATTACTAATGAGCAAACCCAAACGTTTGGGGGTGGTCTCAATGTGGGACCAACAGCATTGACTGCGATCTTTGCAGACTACCAGTTTAATCAATCTATAAAGGGTATCTCTATTGAAATGTTTAAGCGCATAGAAAGCAGCGCTAAAACATCTCATCAGATCGTCTATGGTGCTGAATTAGAGTATATTGATGTCCAACGCCCACGTTATAAAACAGCAACAGACCCAATCACTGAGGTTTCGACTAGTGTGTTTGGTGCTGACATTTTTCCAAACAAAACTTTTCCAGATACGCAGACTAAACGCACAGGTGTTTTTATAAATGATCGGATTGAGTTAACCGACAGAGCTACCATGGTGATAGGTCTTAGATACGACCAATATGAACTGACGCCACGTACTGATAAATTATTTAATAACAGCAATGCTGCACAAAATAGTTTAGCTAATATTGACGATGGCGCGCTGTCCTCCAAATTTGGATTTTTATATGACATAAGCAACGATATTTCTGTGTTCACTCAGTATGCAGAAGGGTTTAGAAGTCCGGATTATGAAAGTGCCAACCTAACATTCACCAATTTTGCGTATTTCTATAGCGTGGCGCCTAACCCAGATTTAGAATCTGAAGAAAGTGCAGGTTTTGAAATAGGTTTGAGAGGAAATCATACAGACCTAAAATGGTCCTTGGCCGCTTATCAGACAGACTATGAAAAGTTTATTGAAACGGATTTAACTGGTGCAACACCACGGGGAATTTCGATCTACCAGTATGTCAACAAAAGTGACGTAACTATTAAAGGTCTAGAGTTTGAAATGCAAAAAAAGTTGTCTGATAATTTTGCAGCTATATTATCAGCCAATCGCACCTATGGAGAAAGTGCTGGTGCAAAGCTCCTCAGTATCAATCCATCTGAAGGTGTTCTTTCTATTCGTTGGCGTTCAGACGATGGCCATTTAAGTGTGCGGGGCATTACTACAATGGTTGCTAGTGGGCCGAGCGATTTAGCTCCAAGCTGCGGTCGCGGCGGTTGTAACCCGGCCTTAGAGCTTCCAGGCAGGGTAACTTATGATATATTTGTGGATTATCAGTTGACTGAAAACATGTCTACAAAATTTGCCATTGCCAATATGACTGATGTGAAATATTGGGACTGGAGCTCTGTTGATGGCAAGCTTGCAAGTGATGCTAATTTAGATCTGTTCTTGGAGACAGGTAGAGAGTTTCGCGTTGATCTTAAATATACTTTTTAAGTGTTACTACAGACTATTTAAAGGGTATAAAAAGAGCCATTAACATTTTGTTAATGGCTTCTCAATGACGAAAGACCGGCTTGGAGCTGTTGAAGATGTTTTTGCAGTTTTGGGCCCTTCTTTTGAGCAACACCAATAGCCAATACATCGATTACGGCTAGATGAGCAATACGTGAAGACAGAGGCGTATATATCTGTATGTCTTCCTTGGCATCTACCTCAATTGCAATGGTCGCATTTCTAGCCACGGGTGAAGCACTAGGTGCCAACCCAATAACAATACCACCAGCTTGTTTTACTAATTCCATGGAATCCAGTAATGCCTGCGATCGTCCCGACTGAGAAATAGCTACAATTACGTCGCCAGGGTTTAGAGATGTGGCTGACATATTCTGTAGGTGAGGATCTGAGTACGCTGCTGATCTAATTTGTAGTCTAAAAAACTTATGTTGAGCATCAAAAGCCACTGCTGCTGAGGCACCAAAGCCATAAAACTCGACGCGTCCAGCAGCATAAATTGCGGCCACCGCAGATTCTAAATTTGTTAGGACAAGACTGTCACGCACCTTCAAAAGAGTGTCAACGGTAGAGTCGAAAACTTTAGATGTATATTCGCGAGTAGAATCTGAGTCGGTTACGGCAATTTGGCCATAGCTTGGGCTCGACGCTAGCTGCTGAGCAAGAGCCAGCTTAAAATCCTGAAAGCCTTTGCAGCCTATTGCTCGACAAAAACGGACTACAGTAGGTTCACTTACGCCCGCTTTTTCAGCTAGGTCTACGATTCTCATTCGAATAACATCGAGCGGATTTTTTAGTACAAAATTAGCAACTTTTAGCTCCGATTTACGTAGCAACACCATCGTGTCACTAATGGTTTGAGTTAGCTCAGCAGGTTTCATAAGGTTAGTCCATAAAGTATGTAAAAAATTTACAAGAAAATCCCAAAAATAGCTAGTTTTGTAGTAAAAAAGGCGATTAATTTCGCTGAATTACATTAAAGTACTAAAGATTTCCAGTGTAATATAGCAATACTTAGGAGTACTAACCTAGGCTGTCGTCAACAGGCTATACTACTTTGCTCTAATTTTAATACTTTATTTTGGTAGAATACTGATTTATGGATGTCACCTCGATACTAACTAATTTAAACGCTGCACAAGAAGAGGCAGTAACCAGCGATAAGCAACATTTGCTGGTTTTGGCTGGTGCCGGTAGCGGAAAAACCCGGGTTCTTGTGCATCGTATTGCTTGGAAAATTCAGGTAGACAACATTTCTCCCTTTGCCATTTTAGCCGTTACTTTTACTAACAAGGCATCACGTGAAATGCGTGAAAGAATAGACGAGCTGCTGGGTATATCACTGCGTGGTATGTGGGTGGGTACCTTTCATGGCCTTGCACACAGACTTTTAAAAGCGCACTGGCGTGATGCTAAATTACCTGAAAATTTTCAGATATTAGATTCTGACGACCAATTGCGCCTTGTTAAACGTGTTATGCGAAGTATGGACTTGGATGAACAAAGATGGCCGCCAAAACAAGCTCAATGGTGGATTAATGGCCAGAAAGATGAAGGTTTACGAGCAGCGCATCTGCAGGAAGGTGGGGATCCTTTTTTAGCCACTATGCTGCGTGTTTATCGAGGTTATGAAGAGACTTGTGAGCGCTTAGGGGTGATTGATTTTGCAGAACTATTACTGCGCGCTTTAGAATTATGGAAATATAATCCACAGGTTTTAGCGCACTATCAACAACGTTTTCAGCACATTTTAGTGGATGAATTTCAAGATACCAATGCGGTTCAATATGCCTGGCTACGCCTTTTGGCTGGGACAGTTAGCGGTATCACCGCTGTCGGTGATGATGACCAGTCAATTTATGGCTGGCGTGGAGCTAAGGTCGAGAATATCCTCAGTTATGAACGTGATTTTTCAAATACTCATACGGTCAAGTTGGAGCAAAATTATCGTTCTACGTCTAATATTCTGCTGGCTGCGAATGCAGTTATTGCGAAAAACGCAGACCGCTTAGGTAAAAATTTGTGGACTGATTCTGGAGAAGGCGAGGCCATAGCCCTTTACTGTGCTTTTAATGAACACGATGAATCTCGTTATATTGCCGATCGACTCCAGAGTTGGGTCAATGATGGTAATCGTCGAGAGGACTCAGCTATTTTGTATCGTTCTAATGCCCAGTCTCGGGTCCTAGAAGCAGCACTACTCCAGGCAGATATTCCCTATCGTATTTATGGTGGTCAGAGATTTTATGAGCGTCTGGAAATTAAAAATGCGCTTTCATACTTAAGATTAATGCTTAATTGTCACGATGATGTTGCGTTTGAGCGGGTTGTTAATGTACCTCCCAGAGGTATTGGAGAAAGAACTCTAGAGGTAATACGCAATTTAGCCCGAGACCATACAATATCACTTTGGGAAGCCGCTAGTGCAATACTTAAAGAAAAGCAGCTTGCCGCTCGGGCAAGTAATGCAGTGACGTCTTTCTTGCAATTAATCAATGAGATGAGCGGACAACTTGATGAGCTTCCCTTGGCAGAACAGGCCGAGAATGCCATTCAACATAGCGGACTCATAGAGATGCATCGAAGAGAAAAAGGAGAGCGAGGACAGGCGCGAGTTGAGAATTTAGAAGAGTTGATTGGTGCTTGCCGAAATTTTGAGCCTGAAGACAAAGATCTACCTGTGCTCCCTCAGTTTCTTGATCAGGTAGCCCTAGATGCGGGTGATCGACAGGCGGATCAAGATCAAGACGCGGTGCAGTTGATGACACTACACAGTGCTAAAGGACTAGAGTTTCCCTTGGTCTTTATTGCCGGTATGGAGGAAAATTTGTTTCCCCATAAAATGTCGTTAGATGAGCCCGGACGTTTGGAGGAAGAGCGAAGATTAGCGTATGTTGGGATTACTAGGGCCATGCAAAAGTTAGTGTTAACATTTGCAGAGAGCCGGTCTATTTATGGCAGTGAATCGTTTAATTCTGTGTCCAGATTTGTTCGAGATATTCCCAAAGATGTGATTGAAGAGGTACGTTTGCAGAATACTATCTCTCGTCCTACAAGTTATGCAGCTAGCGCTATTCGCAGTGACGAGGGAGAGGCAACTGGGTTCCATTTAGGACAGCAGGTGAGCCATAAGGTGTATGGTGAAGGTGCCATACTTAATTTTGAGGGTAATGGCCCAAGAGCTCGAGTGCATGTGAGTTTTGAGCAAGTGGGCACTAAAATTTTAATACTTGCTTCGGCAAATCTTGTTGCGGTTTAATAATAAATTTACATTCAAATGGTTTAAGAGGAAAATATAATGCGTATCGGTTTAACCATACTAATCGCAGTTGTGCTTGTATCTTGCAGCGGCACTGATAGTGAATCAGATGTGACCGTTGACACTAATGATGATCAAGTTTTTGAATGGAAATTGGTCACGACTTGGCCAAAAAATTATCCAGGTCTTGGATTGGCACCAGAAAATTTTTCCAAAAAAGTCGCGGCTATGAGTAATGGTCGTTTGCAGATAAAGGTGTTTGGTGCGGGTCAATTGGTACCGGCTTTTGAGGTCTTTGATGCTGTCTCCCAAGGAACGGCACAGGTAGGCCATGGGGCATCCTATTATTGGACCGGAAAATCCAAAGCGACAGCCTTTTTTACTTCAGTGCCCTTTGGCTTAAATGCTCAAGAAATGAACGGCTGGCTGCATTATGGTGGTGGTCTAGAATTGTGGCGCGAACTTTATGATGAGTTCAATTTAATACCCTTTGCTGGTGGTAACACCGGAGTGCAAATGGCTGGATGGTTCAATCGAGAAATCAACTCCATGGAGGATATTAAAGGATTAAAAATGCGTATTCCTGGATTGGGTGGTGATGTTATTACTCGTGCAGGAGGTGTTTCGGTGACTATTTCTGGAGGAGAATTGTATACGGCAATGCAGACAGGTGTTATTGATGCTCTTGAGTGGGTAAGTCCATATAATGACATTGCGCTTGGCTTTCATCAGGTGGCTAAATACTACTATTATCCAGGTTGGCATGAGCCAGGCCCGACGCTAGAACTCATTATCAACAAAGATGCTTATGCGACCTTACCAAGTGATCTACAAGCAATTGTTGAGACAGCGGCACGTGCTGTTAATCAAGATATGCTGGATGAGTACACAGCAAGAAATAACGAAGCGTTGATTAGTTTAGTGGAAACTCATGGTGTTCAATTGCGCAAGCTCCCAGATGAGGTCATTGCCGAATTACGGAGCATATCCATGGATATGTTCGATGAGTTGGCTAATGATTCAGATATTGCTAAACGAATCGCAGACTCGGTGAAATCTTTTCAGCAGCAGGCCACCGCTTATCACGAGATTTCTGAAGAAGCTTACTACAATGCTAGAAAACAAAACTAACATAACCATGGTAAATCGCAAGTAATACCAAGGCGGCAAAAATGACTATATCGGGTTCAGAAAAAATGATAATAGGCAGTGAGGAGTGGTGCGCCATACCTCAACTGGGTATTCATGCAATTAAAGTAAGAGTTGATTCGGGTGCTAAAACATCAGCATTGCACGCGTTTAATATACAGCCATTTACCCGAGCTAATGCACCATGGGTTGCTTTTGAAATTCACCCTGTTCAAGACAACCGCAAGATTGCTCTGCGTTGTGAGGCCCCAGTGGCCGACCGTAGGGTTGTTAAAAATACTAGCGGTCAAGGTGAGCGTCGATATGTAATCAAAGTGCCTTTACGTATGGCTGATCAGGTATGGGACATTGAAATTACACTGACCAATCGCGATAGTATGGGTTATCGAATGCTGTTAGGACGTGAAGCGATGAATGGTCGAATTCTTGTGGATCCCGCTGATAGTATGGTTTTAGGGCGTATTGGCGATGTTGACTTGAGTCATATGTACGGCGTCACTCAAAGCCCACCGACAGGCCTAAAAATTGGTTTGCTTGCTAGTAACCCTAATTTGTATAGCAATAAAAGAATTATGGAGGCTGGAGAGCAGCGTGGACATGATATACGCTTTTATAATATTCAAGATTGCTACATGAAGTTAGATGACGAAACCCCTGAAGTGCATTACCGAGGTGGTAAAATCATCAATGAGCTTGACGCCGTTATACCCAGAATTAGACCTAGCGCAACTTTTTATGGTTGCGCCCTAACTCGTCAATTTGAGAGCATGGGAGTCTATACACAGAATAGTTCTCTTTCTATTAGTCAGTCACGCGACAAATTATTCTCTTTACAATTATTGATTAAGAGTGGTCTTGATATACCTGTTACCGGCTTTGCTAACTCTCCTATTGATACTAATGAGTTAATTGATATGGTGGGAGGAGCGCCCTTGATTGTAAAGCTTCTAGAAGGTAGTCAAGGTCGAGGGGTCGTCTTGGCAGAAACTAAAAAGGCCGCTCAAAGTGTTATTAATGCTTTTAAAGCAGTTAAAGCGAATTTGTTGGTGCAAGAGTTTATTAAGGAAGCGGGAGGGCGAGACCTTCGATTATTTGTGGTAAACGGTAAGGTAACCGCGGCTATCCAGCGCGAGGCGGCTCCCGGAGAGTTTCGCGCTAACATCCATCAGGGCGGCACTGCCTCGGTGGTGAAAATAACTGCGGCTGAGCGTAAACTAGCAGTTAAGGCTACAAAATCGATGGGTTTAGTTGTCGCAGGTGTGGATATTATTCGCTCTAAGGCTGGACCTTTACTACTTGAGGTCAATTCCTCTCCCGGTCTTGAGGGAATCGAAGCGGCAACAGGAAAGGATGTTGCAAACATGATGATTGCCGCTATAGAGCAGGAATTGAAATGGAAGCCTCGGTCTTAATTCTTCCAAAACGTTGGTGTAAACAAGACTAGTAGCGTAAAGATTTCTAATCGCCCCAACAGCATGCCCCAACATAATACTCCCTTAGAAAAAGTGTTTAAGTCTGCGTAGTTAGTCGCTACTGCACCCAAACCTGGGCCTAAGTTATTGAGGGCAGCAGCCGTAGCGGACCATGCTGTTACATAATCAAGACCTGATGCTAATAGTAGTAACACCATTAGATAAAACACACCTAAATAGACGCCAAAGAAAGCCCAAATCGCGTCGGTAACTCGATCAGGTATGCGTTGATTGCGTATTTTTAGGGGTAGCAGCGCATTGGGGTGAATAAGTCTATACACTTCGCGCATGCCTTGCTGCGCCATAATCAGCATACGGCCAATTTTAATACCGCCACCGGTGGAGCCGGCACAGGCACCAAAGAAAGACAAAAAGATTAGGAAAAAAGGTAAAAAAGTAGGCCATGAATGGAAGCCGGTGGTAGTGAATCCAGTCGTAGTCATCATGGATACCAATTGGAAAACGCCCAGACTGATGCTGTCTTCCCAATCGTAGGTCCCACTAAAGTATAAATAGAGGCAAGTAACTAAAATGCCAAAAATAAGCAGGTAGATATACATTCTGGCTTCTGGGTCAGCCCAGTAAGAGCTTAGTTTTCGGTTGTGCCAGACATGAAAATGTAAACCAAAGTTAAGCCCCGATACAATCATAAAGAAGGCACAGACTACCATAATTAAATCGTTATCAAAGAAGCCCATACTGGCATCATGAGTTGAAAACCCGCCAATAGCTACCGTTGAGAAGCTATGACTAATCGCATCGAATCCACTCATTCCTGATAGCCAGTAGGCTAGAGCACAAACTAGGGTCAACGTCAGATAAATCTTAAATAACACGTTCGCTGTTTCAGCAATTCTAGGGGTCAGTTTCGCATCTTTCATAGGCCCTGGTGTTTCCGCGCGATATATTTGCATACCTCCGATGCCCAGCATGGGTAGTATGGCAACGGCAATAACCACGATACCAATTCCGCCCAACCACTGAAGTTGTTGGCGATAATAAAGAATAGATTTCGGCAGCTCATCAAGACCTGATAACACTGTTGCCCCGGTAGTTGTAAGACCTGATACAGACTCAAATAGTGCATCGATAAAAATCATATTAGTTGCTTGAGAAAACATCAGTGGCAGTGTGCCAAAAACACTCAGTACTAACCAAAAAAATACAGTGACAAAAAAACCATCCCTTGTTCTAAGTTCTCCGGTTTTATGTCTGGAAGGCAACCAAAATAATAGACCAACTAAAAGAGTGATAGCGAAGGCAGAGACAAACATAGGTGCTGTATCTTCTTCATACAGCCAGGACACAATAATGGGCGATAGCATAGTCATACTAAAAATCATTAATAGCATGCCCAAAACTCTTGCGATTACCATCATGTGCATAGAAATTTCTGCCTTAAAAAAAAGTAAAACCGACGGCGAAAAGTTTTTCCACTGCCTTAGTGTTTTCTTTATCGACAACAAAGACGATGACATGATCATTATTCTTAATCACTGTGTCATGGTGAGCAATAATGACTTCTCCGTCTCGGACCAATGCTGCTAGAGTCGCTCCTGGGGGCGATTTAATGTCACCAATAGCTCGGCCTACCACCTTCGACGATTTAGCATCGCCATGGACTATAAATTCAAGCGCTTCTGCTGCTCCACGTCGCAGTGAGTGCACACTTACCGTATCCCCCTGGCGAACATGTGTCAGCAGAGAGCTGGTCGTGACCTGTTGTGGGGAAATGGCAATATCTATTTCACCCCCTTGCATTAGATCAGCGTAAACGGGGTTGCTAATGAGTGTCATAACCTTTTTAGCGCCAAGCCTTTTGGCTAGCAAGGAGGCCATTATATTGACTTCATCGTCGTTGGTCAGCGCTAAAAATACGTCAGTTTTGTCAATATTCTCATCTAGCAATAGTTCTTGATCAGTTGCTGAGCCATTTAATACGACGGCTCGATCCAGTTTTTCTGCTAAATAGGCTCCACGTTCCGGAGAGAATTCAATAATTTTAATATTGTAATCATCTTCCAATGCTCGGCTGAGGCGAAAACCAATATTGCCGCCTCCAGCAATGACTAATCGTTGATAGGGTTTTTCTAGTCGACGTAGTTCGCTCATAACCTTGCGAATATTTTTTTTAGCCGCTATGAAAAATACCTCATCGCCATCTTCAATTACGGTATCACCTTCCGGGAAAATGGCACGATCTTTTCGATAAATAGCGGCAACTCGTGCATCTGCCTTTGGCATATGCTCTTTTAGAGTACGTAATTCTTGCCCTACAAGCGGGCTATCTTTTACTGCGCGCAGGCCTACCAATTGTAAGATCCCATCTGCAAAATCCAATACTTGAAGGGCGCCGGGCTGTTCAATAAGTTTACGAATATAGTCAGTAACAGCCTGCTCTGGGGTAATCATTACATCGACAGGCATATTTTTGTCATTGAACAGAATTTTTTTATATTTTGGATTTGTGTAATTATAGGCTCGAACACGGGCAATTTTGGTAGGGGTGTGAAAGAGGGAGTAAGCCACCTGGCAAGCTGTAATATTAACTTCATCGCTGCTGGTGACGGCCACCAACATGTCAGCATCCTCAATTCCTGCTTTTACTAAAACATCAGGGTAACAGCCGGTTCCAACGACAGTCTGAATGTCTAGGCGGTCTTGAAGTGAGCGCAGCGCACGCTCATCAATATCGACTAAGGTGATATCTGCATATTCTCGAGCTAAATTTTTAGCTAAGGTCCCGCCGACTTGCCCTGCACCTACTATTATTATTTTCATCGTTATCCCAACGTTGCCAGTGACTCTGTTGTTTGGCCTACTTTACGAAGTTTTGCATAATAAAACCCATCATGGCCTTCGGGGACCGGAAATAATTGTCTGCCATAAGGCGTGGTTTTACCCCAGGACGCCTGAATATTTATCACTTCTGCGTCTACTCGACCCTCAATAAATGATTTAATAATATGATCATTTTCCTCTGGTAGAACCGAGCATGTGGCGTACACTAAAATACCCCCATTTGACAGTGTTTGCCATAATCTTTGTAACAGTCTTGTTTGAATATCCGTAAGCTTATCAATATCTGCCGGTTTGCGCAGTATTTTGATATCCGGGTGCCGCCGGATAACGCCCGTGGCTGAACAAGGTGCATCTAATAAAATTCTTTGAAATGGCTTTCTGTCCCACCAACTATCAAGTTCGCCGGCATCGGCGGCTATGAGTTGTGCAGACAGATCAAGTCGAGTTAAATTTTCCTCTACTCGGATTAGACGCCTGGGCTCTGAATCAACTGCCACAAGAGATGCTATTCTTGGTTGCAGCTCTAAGATATGACATGTTTTTCCTCCGGGAGCACAGCATGCATCCAGTACTCTGTGCCCTGATTCTAGCTGTAAAAGAGAGGCCGCAAGTTGAGCGGCTTCATCTTGAACGCTAACAGCTCCGGCGGCAAACTCAGGTAGTTGTTTTACATCAACAGCAGACACTAGTTGAATTCCTGAGGGTGCATTAGGTGTTTTACTGGCTTGGATACCAGCATCTTTGAGTTTGGCCAAGTAATCATTGCGGGAGACTTTGGTTGTGTTGACGCGCAAGGTCATCGGTCCACGCTGGTTATTTGCCTCGATTATCGCCAACACATCATTTTGATGCCAAGCCTCATTGAGTTTTTTTATGAGCCATTTAGGGTGTGCGTTTTGAAAAACTAAATGGTCCTTATGCTCATCAAGCAAGGCCAATTTTTCACGCTGGAATGTTCTTAATACTGCATTTACCAGACCTTTTGCCCAAATTCGATTAAGCGCTTTGGTAGCAGCCACTGTTTCATTGACCGAGGCATGTTCTGAAATTCTCATATGCACTAATTGATAAAGACCACAGGCTAGTAACCCCTGAATTTCAAGATCCTTTTCTTTCAGTGGCTTTGGGACCAGCTGCTTGATCAAGATAGCAATTTGAGGATACCAACGTAGACTGCCAAAACACATTTCTTTGAACAGAGCTCGGTCTTGTTCAGCCACAGAGTCAGCATATTCCGGGAGTAGGGTTGATAGCGACTGCCCGCGCAAAACATTGGCAATGACCTTTGCAGCTGCTGCTCGTGGAGAAAGTATTGTCAATTTTTTAGATTTAGACACCCAGTATTTTTCCACAGGCAAACATATCGGCTTTAGATTTTAGAATTTCTGCTACCGGTAATCTGGACTTTCCTGCCAATTGAATCTCTTTAATTATTAGACATGACTGATCACCGCACTGTATCAATAAGCCGTCAGAGCCTGCTGAAAGTATTTCTCCAGCAGACCCCCTGCCAGGATTATCAGTATCAGTGGAAGTCTGCCATATTTTTAGACGCTGCCCATCTATTAGCGAATAGCACGTTGGCGAGGGATTGAAGGCGCGAATACGACGAGCAATAATCGTTGCTGATTCTGTCCAGTTGATTTCAGTTTCAGATTTAGTGATTTTGTGTGCGTAGCTGCAGTCTCGGTCGTTCTGAGGTACAGCAGTAAGAGTACCTTTGGTTAGTTGTTGAAGTGTTTCGATCAACGTTTTGCACCCCAGTGCAGCGAGTTTTTCATACAGGGTACCACTGGTTTCTAATGGGTCAATCTGACAGCGAGAGATAGCTAGCATAGCACCTGTATCAAGACCTTCATCCATTTGCATAATAGTCACACCGGTGGTCTTATCACCAGCTTCAATAGCTCGTTGGATAGGTGCTGCGCCACGCCAGCGCGGCAGTTCAGAACCATGAACATTAATGCAACCATATGTAGGAATCTCTAGTATGGTCTGGGGCAAGATAAGACCATAGGCTACCACTACTAATATATCGGCATTCAACTGAGATAATATTTCGTGTTGCTCTGGATTTTTTAAAGAGATTGGTTGAAAAACGTCAATGTTGTAATCTAGAGAGAGCTTTTTCACAGGACTTTGATTTATTTTTTTGCCTCGTCCAGAGGGGCGATCAGGCTGAGTATAAACAGCGACCACATCAAAACCTTCATCAATTACTGATTGCAAATGTTTGGCGGCGAAATCCGGTGTTCCAGCAAAAACAACTCTCACCTTACTTATATCCTTTTTACTTTTTTTACTTTTTTTTCATTTTTTTGCGGATAATCTGGCGTTTCAGGGGCGATAAATAGTCCACAAATAACTTTCCCTCTAAGTGATCTATTTCATGCTGAATACAGACTGCCAGAAGCCCTTCTGCTTCTTTTTTGAAGGCTATACCTTCGCCATCCAATGCTGAGATCATTACATGGCAGGGTCTTTCAACGGTTTCATAAAAACCTGGAATAGAGAGACAGCCCTCGTCATATGGCTGAGTGGCTTCATCAAGCACTTCAATTTCAGGGTTAATGAACACTTGAGGATCTGAATTGTCTTCACTGAGGTCCATCACAATGACCCGCTGATGGACATCAACCTGTGTCGCAGCAAGCCCAATACCCTTGGCATCTATCATGGTTTCAAACATATCGTTTAAAAGCTGTTTTACTTTTTTATCTACCATCACAACGGGCAGCGCTGTAGTGCGCAAGCGTGGGTTTGGGTACTGAAGAATATTGAGTATGGCCATAGTGTTGTTTGTAATATGTTTATCTATTTATGACTACTGCGAACTGTCTACAGAGTCTATCGTCGCGAAGCCCAAAGTATACACGATCAGGTTGAGTCGCGCGCAAGTCCTAAACAAGAATCATCATCGAAAATAGGTTTAGTTAGTTTTGGCCTTGATTCACAGTGACATTTGCCTGGTTATGTGCAGATTTTATGTTATTTGGGCTTCATGTTGATGTTGCACGATTATTTAAATTGATCATAAGTCCTATTTTTAATAAGGCAGTCTATATTAAAAGTGAATTAAAGGGATTTGATGCGCTGACCATCGTTGAATCAGTGAGATTAAATATTATATGACGGCCATCGTTTGGTTTTTATTTTGCGTTGAAAGTGCATATGTGAGGGAGAAGTATTCGTGAAATTTGATAAACAAAAGGAGATTGAGTTAGCACTCATAGCCCAACAAATCAGGGGATTGACCTTGAAAGTTCAAGCTGAACTTCTAGCTATAACATCAACATATACTGAGCTTTTTGTCGGAGACTTCGACGCGTACTCTTTACCCGAAAAAACTGCTATATGTCATTTTCGTGAGCAATATGAAAAGACAAATTGGCAGTCTTTTGTCAGCGATACATTTGACATATTAGATCGGACTAACGCTAGGGTTATTCCAATTACCAGTGAACAATATCCTCCTCAGCTTCTACATATTTCTAGTGCTCCGCCAGTACTTTATATCAGAGGCTCTATTGACAATTTACACTTACCTCAGATAGCGGTAGTGGGTAGCCGTAAGATGACAAAAGGCGGACAGCGAAATGCCCATGATTTTTCTCGATTTTTAGCCAATAGTGGTTTTGTGATTACTAGCGGTTTAGCGCTGGGCATTGATGGAGCAGCTCACACAGGTGCAATGGAGGCCCATAGTGGGACTACCATTGGGGTTGTAGCCACCGGTATTGACAAAATTTATCCAAAGCAGCATAGATACCTCGCTGAGAAAATTATCGCTTCAGGTGGATCCTTAGTATCTGAATTTAGGCCTGCAACCGATCCTTTGCCTAGACACTTTCCGCAACGCAATCGACTTATCAGTGGTTTAAGTGTTGGCGTATTGGTTGTAGAGGCGGCAATTAAAAGCGGTTCATTGATTACAGCGCGCACTGCGCTAGAGCAAAATCGAGAGGTCTTTTCGGTCCCAGGATCTATTCATAGCCCACAGAGTAAGGGCTGTCATTGGTTATTAAAGCAAGGCGCAACTTTGGTTGAAGAGGCTGAAGATATCATTACGCAATTGGCAGGCTCTCTGGCAGGGCTCGAGCAGGCACTGAGTCAAGGCAAAATGTCTCATAAAGTAGGAATGGATTTTGACCAGGACGAGCGCGTACTTCTTGATATAATGGGCTTTGACCTTATAGATCTTGACACGTTGATTGAAGGCAGTAAGTGGTCAGTTAAAAAATTAACACAAATGCTTATTTGTTTAGAATTACGCGGCGCTATCGATAGCCAAAATGGCCATTATCAACGGCGAGTTTAAGGTTATGTTGAGAACCGTGGCTAAGGCTTTAGCCATTGAAATAGCTCGCTTTTAGATGTTTTTGATGTTGATTTTGTTGCACATATTTCATACTTAAGGTAGTCTGCCGAATTATTGATTTTGGACGCTTAACTATGAACTCTCCTTTCGTTGCTATTTTAATGGGCTCTGACTCTGACTTGCCAGTTATGGAGGCAAGCTTTGATATTCTTAGAAAATTTGATATTCCTTTTGAAGTTAAAGTCACCTCTGCGCATCGCACGCCTGCTGCGACGCACAGCTTTGTAACAGATGCAGATGCTCGTGGTTGTGCAGCGTTTATTTGTGCTGCAGGAATGGCTGCTCATTTGGCTGGAGCGGTCTCTGCAACTACATTAAAGCCGGTAATAGGCGTTCCTATTAATGGGTCATTAGATGGCCTTGATGCTTTGCTCTCAACGGTTCAAATGCCTGGCGGCATTCCTGTGGCCACAGTTGCTATCGGTAAGGCTGGTGCAAAGAATGCAGCTTACCTGGCAGCGCAAATCATTGGTGTTTCAGATCCTGAAATGCATCAGAAATTAATTGATGAGCGCGCAGCTAATGCTGAGGCTATTATTGCTAAAGATGCGGCACTTCAGGAAAGTCTGAAAAATAATAAATAAGTGCATTGATCACTGTGTATGTTCAGGCAGAAATAAATCGAGCCGTTGCAAGTCTGAAGAAAGGAGGTGTTATAGCCTATCCTACTGAAGCTGTTTGGGGGTTGGGTTGTGATCCCAACAATATCCAGGCTATTGAGAAAGTTCTCGGACTGAAAAAACGATCGGTGGATAAAGGACTTATTTTAATTGGCAGTAGTGCTGATCAATTTTCTGGATATATCCAGGGCCTTGATGGGCCCCAGAAAGAATTGTTTAAAACTTTACAGAGCCGACCAACGACATGGCTTGTTCCTGATAATGGTACGGCGTCGCAGTGGGTGGTTGGTGAGCACGACACTGTTGCTCTTCGAATTACAGACCATCCTGTTGCCAAGGCGCTGTGTGATGTTTTTGGTGGACCGATTGTATCTACCTCTGCAAACCCCCAAGGTAAGCCTGCGGCCATTGAGGCTGCAGATGTCGAGGCCTATTTCGAGGATAGTTTAGACCACTACGTGACAGGCTGTGTCGCTGGCATTCAATCTGTCAGTGAAATTAAAAATTTACTTACCGGAGAGGTTCTTCGTTCTGGCTAAAAACACTCTAATCGACAAGCAAGAGGTAAAAGATTACCTGCTTCACCTTCAAGATCAGATGTGCTCAGATCTAGAGGGTGAGGAGGGCAGTGTTTGGCTAGAAGACAGTTGGCAAAGGGACCAAGGTGGCGGTGGACGCAGTCGTACGCTGTCCGATGGGCCTTTATTAGAAAAAGCAGGCGTCAACTTTTCCCATGTGTTTGGCGATCAGCTACCTGATGCTGCCACCAAAGCTAGGCCTGAACTTGTGGGTTGTAGTTGGGAGGCTTTTGGAGTGTCGGTGGTCATTCATCCGCTAAATCCCTTTGTGCCCACTGCCCATGCTAATGTTCGATTTTTTATTGCCCAGCGAGAAAACGCAGACCCTGTCTGGTGGTTTGGCGGTGGTTATGATCTAACTCCTTTTTATGGAAACGTGCAGGACTGCCAGCACTGGCATCGAACCGCCAAAGCCGCTTGTGACCCCTTTGGGAAAGACGTCTATCCGCAGCTAAAGGCTAATTGCGATAGCTATTTTTATTTGCCTCATCGCAACGAAGCGAGAGGTATCGGCGGTGTATTTTTTGATGATTTCAATGAACTAGAGTTCGCTGCTAGTTTTGCCTTTATGCGCAGTATCGGTAATAGTTTTATGCCTGCATATTTGCCTATTTTAAGAGCGCGACATGGGCAGCCCTATGGTGAAAAAGAGCGTCAGTTTCAACTGTATCGCCGTGGCCGCTATGTAGAGTTCAACTTGGTGCATGATCGTGGCACTTTATTTGGCTTGCAAAGTAATGGTCGAACGGAATCTATTTTGATGTCCCTGCCACCGCTTGTTCGTTGGGAGTATCAATGGGAGCCAGCCAAAAATAGCCCAGAAGCAGAGCTGTATAATTACTATTTAAAGCCTCGGGACTGGATCTAATGAACGATCGTTACGCAGTTTTTGGAAATCCTATAGCGCACAGTAAGTCGCCACTAATCCACACATTGTTTGCAGAGCATGCGAAACAAAATTTGAGTTATACCAGTCAACATGTTGAAGAAGACGGATTTTTTCTAGCGGCAAAGCAATTTTTTGAAGCTGGTGGTCGAGGACTCAATATTACTTTACCGTTTAAACAGATAGCCTTTGAGTATGCTGATATAACCACAGAGCGCGCTACTATTGCTGGTGCAGTCAATACACTGTTAGTGGATAAAAAAGGTAATATTGTTGGAGATAATACTGACGGAATTGGGTTAGCCAATGATCTTCTGAATAATTTGGGGTGGCAAATTAAAGCAAAAAGACTGTTAGTGCTGGGTGCAGGTGGTGCAGTTCGTGGGATTTTGCAGTCATTGTTGGCACACCATCCGCAGCATATTGTTATTGCAAATCGATCCGTGGATAAGGCGCTTAGTCTGTCAAAGCAGTTTGCAGAATCCGGTTATGTCTTGGGTTGCGGTCTTGATATGTTGGCGGGGCAGGAATTTGACATCATCATTAACGGTACCAGTATTACGTTAAGCGGGGGCAATCTAGACTTACCAGACACTTTATTACTGTCGCGCCACAGTAGTTGCTATGACCTGATGTATGGTGCAGATCCCAGTGCATTTCTTACCTGGGCAGCTCAGCGAGGTGCCCAAGTATCTGATGGCTTGGGTATGCTGGTAGAGCAAGCTGCCGAATCTTTTTATCTTTGGCGTGGTGTTAAGCCTTCAACTCAAGGTGTTATTGACGCGTTGCGACGCACTCTCTAGGGCACGCAGCTTGGTGTTTTTTGTGGGCCTCATGTCTCAGCTAAATACTGATTTTTTAACTTAACGTAGTTAGCGGGTGAATAAGTAAAAAAATGTCGCTCTTTGTCGGTTATGGAGCGTAAGCACTTGCAGGGGTTCCCAACATAAACCGCACCGCTTTTAACTGTTTTTCCTGGCGGCACAACGCAGCCGGCACCGATAATAACGTGAGATTCAATTACTGCCCCGTCGTTAATAATGGCGCCATTACCGATCAAAACACGGTCACTAATGGAGCACCCGTGTAATATTGCACCATGGCCAATAATGACATCACAGCCAATGGTCAGAGGCCAGCCAGCAGGATTAAAGTCAGATGCATGGGTTATGTGCAGCACAGCATTGTCTTGAACGCTGGTTCTAGCGCCAATGGTAATGCTGTGCATATCACCTCTGATTACTGCGCCGGGCCACACAGAGGAATCTTCACCTAAACTGACATCGCCAATAACCGTTGCTGCTGGGTCAATATATACCCTAGGACTAATTTGTGGAGAATTTCCACCATGAGTGCGAATAGAGTGATCCATAATCTTTAAAGCCATATATAATAGGGGATCCTATTGTGGTGATATTGACATGGTTTTTTCAACTAAAAAACGATTTATTGCGGGAGTAACATGCCCAAAATGCGCTGTAATGGATAAATTGCAGGCGTATTCTGAGGAAGGTGTTGATTATCGCGAGTGTGTTGGTTGTGGCTTTAAAGATCAGATGCGCGTCTCATCCATGCCAAAGGAAGTTCAGACACGCGTTAATACGACCGAAGAACAAATCGCTATGCAGACCAGTGCAGTGAGAATACTTGACCCCAACGGCTAAGATCCCTGTTAAAGGCTGTTTGAGATAATTCTTTATTAAATTGGCAAAGATCGTTGAATTTGATCGTTTTGTTGCTAGTGAAACGTATATGATTTTGATACACTCTCGCCGCGACTTATCAGGGCCCTGCCATTGAGCTGCGCGACTAATAATAAATTTTTGAATTACCATGGAGTAAAAAGCGATGTCGAAAAGAGCGAAAGCGCTTTTCTTGAGTTTCTTGAGTGCTGCCACTTTGATGCTAGTGACCGGTGTTGCTGGCGCTGAAGAGTCAGCTTGGAATCTCAATATGCCTCGAGGGGTTACCGAAGTCAGTCAAGCCGCTTACGATATTCACATGATTATGATGTGGATTTGTACCGTAATCGGCGTCCTAGTGTTTGGCTTCATGTTCTATGTGATGTTCGCTCATCGCAAGTCGCGGGGCGTTACAGCGGCTAATTTTCACGAAAATTTAACGGTTGAGATTCTTTGGACAGTTGTTCCTGCGCTGATTCTGATTGTAATGGCAGTTCCCGCTACAACGGCATTGTTAAAAGTATATGATACAGACAACCCTGATATCGACATTAAAGTCACTGGATATCAATGGAAATGGCAGTACGAGTATATTGGTGAAGATGTAAAGTTCATGAGTGAACTACGGACATCGCAGGACGAACAATATGGCCGCGCTCCAAAAGGAGAACACTATCTTCGCGAGGTAACTCAACCCTTAGTAATTCCGGTGAACAAGAAAGTACGCTTTTTAATCACAGGTAATGATGTAATCCATAGTTGGTGGGTGCCGGATTTTGCGGTGAAGAGAGATGCTATTCCAGGACTGTTCACTGCCGCTTGGGCTAAAACTGACCAGCCGGGAGTCTATGTAGGCGCTTGTACAGAGTTGTGCGGTAAAGACCACTCAAGAATGCCTGTTGTTGTTGAGGTAAAAGAAGAAGCAGAATATGCAGCATGGCTTGCTGGGAAAAAAGAAGAAGCTGTTTTATACAAGTCAACCATCGGTAAACAATGGACTAACGAAGAGTTAATGGCCAAGGGTGAGGCGGTTTACGGTGTGTCTTGCGCAGGTTGTCACCAGTCTGCAGGAGAAGGAATTGCCGGTGTATTTCCTGCACTTGTTGGCAGCTCTATTGTCACTGGACCTGTAGAAGATCACATTGGCATACTGATCAATGGCGTTGCTGGATCGGCAATGCAGTCATTCGCTGATCAGCTCTCTGAAGTTGATATCGCCGCCGTTATTCATTATAAGCGTAACTCTTGGGGTAACGATGTAGGTGATATGGTTCAGCCGATTGATATTCTAAATTACAAACAAAACCAATAGAGGAAGATCTTAAATGGCTCACGGACCCTCAGAAAACTTTTTTAGTCGCTGGCTTTTCAGCACCAATCACAAAGACATAGGCACACTTTATTTATGGTTTAGCTTTGCTATGTTCTTACTTGGTGGTGCTTTCGCGATGATTATCCGCGCGGAGCTATTCCAGCCCGGAATGCAGCTTATTAAGCCGGAATTTTTTAACCAAATGACCACTATGCACGGCTTGGTGATGGTCTTTGGAGCGATCATGCCAGCCTTTGTTGGGTTAGCAAATTGGATGATTCCCATGATGATTGGCGCGCCTGATATGGCGTTACCAAGAATGAATAATCTCAGTTTCTGGATTCTTCCTTTTGCTTTCGCTATTTTGGTTTCAACGTTGTTTATGGAGGGCGGCGGGCCCAACTTCGGTTGGACTTTCTATGCGCCACTATCAACCACTTATGCTCCTGATACCGTTAATTACTTTATTTTTGGTGTCCACATTATGGGAGCTTCGTCAATTATGGGCTCTATTAATATTATTGCTACGGTAATGAATATGCGGGCTCCTGGTATGACATACATGAAAATGCCCCTATTTGTGTGGACATGGGTAATTACTGCGTTTTTGCTCGTGGCTGTTATGCCTGTTTTGGCTGGCGCTGTAACCATGATGTTAATGGACATTAATTTTGGTACAAGCTTCTTTGACGCAGCTGGCGGTGGCGATCCAGTACTATTCCAGCATGTCTTCTGGTTTTTTGGACATCCTGAAGTTTACATTATTATCCTCCCAGCGTTCGGTGTAGTCTCTCAGATTATCCCTACCTTTAGTCGCAAGCCATTATTTGGTTATTCATCAATGGTCTACGCCACTGCATCAATCGCCTTTCTATCCTTTATCGTTTGGGCGCACCATATGTTCACAGTCGGTATGCCGATTGCTGGTGAGTTGTACTTTATGTATGCAACGATGCTGATTGCTGTGCCCACAGGAGTTAAAGTTTTCAACTGGGTGACTACCATGTACAAGGGCGCGCTTACGTTTGAAACGCCGATGCTTTTCAGTATAGCCTTTGTGATTCTGTTTACCTTTGGCGGTTTCACTGGAATGATGCTGTCTATTGCGGCGGCAGATACCCAATACCATGACACATATTTTGTTGTCGCTCATTTCCACTACGTTATGGTTGCTGGTGCAGTATTTAGCGGTACGGCTGCGGTTTATTATTGGTTGCCTAAATGGTGTGGGCGAATGTATGACGAAACCATGGGTAAGGTACAGTTTTGGATTGCCTTCATTGCCTTTAATATTACTTTTATGCCTCAGCACTTTTTGGGTCTAGCTGGAATGCCTCGTCGCTACTCGGATTATGGGCTACAATTTGCCGATTGGAATATGGTGTCCAGTATTGGAGCCTTTCTGTATGGCGGAGCACAGTTGCTGTTTTTATACAACGTGATTCGCACCATTGGATGGGGAAAACCCATCGATGATCCTAAAGTATGGGATGGTGCGGAAGGATTAGAGTGGACTTTGCCAACTCCAGCGCCGTTTCACACGTTTTCTACACCACCGGTTGTTAAGTAGAAGGATTGGCGAGTATGGGTGAATCCACAGTTCATCGAGGGGTCTTGGTTAAGTCGCTAATTGGCGCTGTACTGATGTTCATGTTTGCTATTTTTGTCCTGCCACCTTTGTATGACTTGTTTTGTGAAATTACAGGTATTGGTGGCAAAACGGCGGGTGCTTATACAGCGACAGAGATTAAAGTGGATACGTCGCGTCAAGTTGAAGTTCAGTTTGTAGCGACTAACAACGCTACTATGCCTTGGGAGTTTTATCCTGTTGAGCATAAAGTTTTGGTGCACCCGGGAGAATCAAAAGAGATTGTCTTCTACGCCAAGAACCTGACCGGCAAGGATATGGTAGGCCAAGCTATTCCAAATGTGTTACCTAATAATGCCGCTGATTACTTTCACAAAACAGAATGTTTTTGCTTCAATAATCAGCCCCTCGCGGCGGGTGATGAAGCTGATCTTGCCGTGGTATTTATTATTGATCCTGACCTTCCCGCAAGCGTTAATACGGTAACCTTGTCGTACACAATTTTTGATATAACAGACCGCGTCTCCACGCAGGTCTCACAATTACAGTAAACGGAGAGTAACAATGTCAACTGAAGGTAGTTATTACGTACCTGAGCAAAGTAAACTTCCTCTGGCAGCGGCCCTTGGGATGGGAGTGATGGCTTTTGGTGCCGGTGCCTGGGTGATTGAAGGGGGTACCTCGACAGTATTCATGGTCGGTCTAGCGATTATAGCTGTAGTTATGTACAAGTGGTGGAGTCTGGTTATTGAGGAAAACACTCAGGGCATGGTAAGCGAGCAACTTAAGTACTCTTATGTACTTGGGATGTACTGGTTTATTTTCTCTGAATTGATGTTTTTTGTGTGCTTTTTCGGATCTTTATTCTATGTAAGAGTGTTAGTTGGGCCTTGGATTGGTGGTGAAGCCGCTATTGGTATGTTTGACGATACCCCAACAGATGCAGCTGTTGCCAATGCTACGCATTTATGGACAGGCTACGATGCTACTTGGCCACCATTAGTTACTCCAGACCAAGCGGTTAACGCAGATGCAGCGAAATTTATTGGCCCCCAGGAAGCCATGAGTTGGCCTGGCTTGACGAAAATTCTAAGCTGGCTTCCACTTTGGAACACTATTGTTCTAATTGCCTCTAGCGGCACCGTTCACGTTGCCCACCACGCTCTGAAAGAAGGCAATCGTAAGAAATTTGTTCGTTGGTTGGGTCTTACCGTAGCCTTGGGCGTGATTTTCTTATTCCTGCAAGCGGAGGAGTATATTCATGCATATCAGGAACTGGGGTTAACCTTGGAATCAGGTATTTATGGTACTACCTTCTTCTTGTTAACAGGGTTCCATGGTGCTCACGTTACTCTTGGTACGATAATGTTGTTTATTGCATTTCTTCGTGGGTTGAAAGGACACTTTAGCGAAACGGACCATTTTGGCTTTGAAGCTGCGGCATGGTATTGGCACTTTGTTGATGTGATTTGGATTGGTCTATTTATCATTGTATATGTTCTTGGCTAGATCCGTGATGCAGTAGACCAACGGCTAGGATATTCCTGGCCGTTTTCATCTGTGTGTCGACATTTATGGTTTGTTAGTGGCTGCCGGTGTGGTTTGAGCTGCATCAGGGTGTAATTGCTTGTCCCAAGGAGCCTTGCTACCAATTTGCCCTGTCAAAGCGCCATACATTATGGTGATTATGAGCAGCGCTGCTAACGTCACTCTAGTGCCAAGACTATGTAATAATCGGCGCTTAGAGTCGCCTAAGTCTTTTACCAAAAACCGTAGGCCTGTAAATAGACTGATGAGAATAGCGATGAAGAGCACTACAATAATTGATTTTAATAGCATAATGTTAAGTCTCTGAACAAAGAGAGGGATTTAAACACAAATGAGCAGTGACCCCCAATCTTCTAATGAAAAATTTGAATGGCAGCTTAATACTAAGGTCATTATCTTTTCATTGCTGCTATTCCCTGTTCTTGTAACCCTAGGATTTTGGCAGCTTGATCGTGCTGAACAGAAGCGTGATATTGTTAATGACTTTATAGCTAATCAGCAGGCAGCACCTTTGCGAGCTAGACAGCTCGTCCAGGGTAGAAATTATCAGTACCGATCTGCTTTGTTGCGCGGTAGTTTGGACGGAGAGCGTCGGATATTTTTGGATAATCGGGTTAAATATGGTCGTCCGGGATACGAGGTGCTTGAACCCTTGCTAATCGATGATTTACAGCAGGATGGGCAACAACAGCGTATTCTTGTAAATCGAGGCTGGGTGCCGGCTTCCCTAAACAGAAATCAGCTGCCAGAGATTGAATCAGTGGAAGTCGAAGCTGTGTTCAGAGGAAATTTGTATCGTCAGTTACGTGGCGGTTATCGATTAGATGATGGTATCAAGAAAGTTACACAGTGGCCCAGTCGAGTGGGTTGGATATCGGCAGAGCGTAGTTCAACGCTATTTGATGAGCCTTTTTATGGTTATCAATTGCGTCTTGATGCAGATTCAGTTGGGGCCCTTGATACTGGGTGGCCGACCGTTTCAGTACAACCACAAAAGCACACTGGGTATGCAGTTCAGTGGTTTGCAATGGCGGTGGTTCTACTGATGATGACATTGACGGCCAATTCTAATATTGTCTATTGGTTGAAACGTAAATATCAGGCTAGAGCCTGAATTATTGAAGGATTTGAGTGATGGGAAAAGTAAGCGAATTAAATGCCAAGCAAAAAGGTTTCCAATATCAAATTTGGTTAATGTTGGTCATCGTCGGTGGAGTTATTCTGGCCGGATTTCTAATGGTGCCCAACACTGAAGAGCAGCGACAGCAAATGCTATCGCGATTGGGTACTACCAATGTCGGCGAACTAGTTAAGCCAACTCTTGATTTCAGCTCAGTACTAACTGATCTTGACCCCACGGAAAAGCCCAAGTGGATTATAGCAACCACTGGCGGTAGCGGTTGCGATGCCACCTGTGAGGCAATGTTGTTTGATACTAGACAAGTTCACATGTTGCTTGGTAAGTCAACGCGCAGAGTTGAACGTGTCTACCTCTATGACGTAGAGAATACCACGCCAGACCAAATTGAAACTATTAAGCAAGTTCATCCTTTTTTGGCAATAATACCTGTTATAAGTAGTGAATTATTGGCAATTCTTGGTGGTAGCTCTGCTCAATGGGATATGCAGACGCCACGACATTTTGTGATTAGTCCAGATCAAAAAGCTATCCTTTATTACACCGCTGATCATGATGGAAATGGATTGCTCGATGATCTAAAACATCTGTTAAAATATTCCCCTGATAGATAGGTTATTGTTTATGAAAACCTGCCCACTAAACGGAGTACTAGCTGATGTCTCAAACTGAAATTAATGTTGCAGAGTCGAGCTGGCGTGACTACTTAGAGCTATGTAAACCTAATGTTGTAGCCCTAATGATACTAACGTCCATCATCGGTATGGTTTTAGCTACCGATCAGTGGGTCCCTTTGTCTATATTGATTTTTGGCAATCTTGGTATTGCATTGTGCGCAGGCTCGGCGGCGGCGGTTAACCACATTGTTGATCGGCATGTTGATGATAAAATGGCCCGCACAATTAATCGACCATTGGCTCAAGGTCGCTTAACACTTCAGCAGGCGGTGTGGTTTGCGTTGGTTACCGGCGCCGTGGGTATGGCGTTTTTGCTGGTATTCACTAATGTGTTGACCGCTTGGTTAACATTGGCATCTCTAGTAGGTTATGCGTTCATTTATACAATGTTTTTGAAGCGTGCAACACCTCAAAATATCGTTATTGGAGGTCTTGCTGGCGCGGCTCCTCCACTCCTTGGCTGGACTGCAGTCACTGGTGAGGTGCATTACAATGCGCTCTTATTGGTGTTGATTATTTTTGCCTGGACTCCCCCTCATTTTTGGGCTCTAGCCGTGCATCGTAAGGATGAATATGCCAAGGCTAATATTCCTATGTTGCCGGTTACTCACGGAGAAAAGTACACCAAAATCAATATTCTTTTGTATACCCTGTTACTTATGATTGTGACAACAATGCCCTACTTAACAGGCATGTTCGGATGGCTATATTTAGCGGGATCCTTGTTGCTTGGTTTCGGATTTCTTTACTGGGCAATTGTTATGTTTCGCAGCGTCGGTGGCAACTCAGGCATGAAAACGTTCCAGTATTCTATTGTCTATTTGATGCTCCTTTTCGCGATCATGCTTATCGATCATTTTTTTATTGAAACCATCATTTATTTACCATCGGTTTAAGGGTTATGCTATGACAAATCAAAAAGACGGCATTGTTAAGACCGTTATCGTTCTTGTATGTTTTATAATCCTTGTTATATCTGGTTTTGCCTGGAAAATGAATCAGCCGGTAATCATGACAGATCAGCAGTTGAGGGTTAATGGCGCCATTGTCCTGAAACCACCCCGTATATTTAGTGACTTTAACTTAGTCGATCACCACGGTAATGACTTTTCTAAAGAACAGCTGAAGGGTGTTTGGACGATGATTTTCTTTGGTTTTACTCAGTGCCCTGATGTTTGCCCAACGACCATGGCAATCCTGAATGAAACGTACAGTAAACTGAAAGATGCTGAAAAGGACAACTTGCAAATTGTCTTACTGACACTTGATCCAGAACGAGATTCTGTTGAAAAGCTTGCAGATTACGTGCCTTATTTTAATCAAGATTTCATTGGCGTTACTGGCAATAAACATTTGATTAGACGACTCACTGCTGAAATAAATATTGCCTACAGTCAGGTACCACTTGGGAAAAATGAGTACACAATAGACCATAGTTCGCAAATTGTTTTAATTAACCCTAAAGGGGACTATCACGGCTTTTTTAAAGCGCCGCACTCAGAAGTCATGCTGCGACAAACCTGGCGGTCTATTTATGCGACCTTTAATTAAGTTGTTTGCGGTAGAGTAACGAAAGACAGAACAGAAATGTTGCGCTGACAACTACTGAGGGACCAGCCGGAGTATCAATATACCAGGACATAGCTAATCCCATAACGACAGTTGTCATGGCAATGATACTTGCCGCCACGGCCATCTGCTCAGGAGTTTGGCTCAGCCGCCGAGCGGTGGCTGCAGGAATAACCAACAATGCTGTTATCAGTAGAACACCTACTACTTTCATTGCCAAGGCGATTACCAGTGCTGTTATCAACATTAATACAGTGCTCACTAGCGTGACATTGGTGCCTTCAATGGCAGCTAACTCTGGATCTACAGTGATGTTGATTAATTGCTTCCAAAGTATTGCTAGCAATATTAAAACAACGGCGCTTACTGAATAGATAATCCCCAAATCACTTTTGGTTACCGCTAACAAATCACCAAATAATAACGACATCAAATCAACTCGTACATCGGGAAGTAGCGAGATGACAATCAGGCCTGCTGCAAGGGCAGAATGTGAGAGTATTCCAAGTAAAGTATCTAATGAAAGCAATCCACGTTGTTCCAAAAAGACTAAGCCTAGTGCCATTATAAGCGGTATTGCAGTAACTGTTATGTTGACATTTATGTCAAGCATCACGCCTAAAGACACCCCCAAAAGAGCGCTGTGGGCCAAAGTGTCACCGAAATAAGCCATACGTCTCCAGACTACAAAGCAGCCGAGAGGGCCGGCAACTAAACCTACGCCAAGTCCGGCTAAGAGTGCATATAGTAAGAAGTCAATCATGGCTACATACATTTTCACGTTGATGAGATTCTACTTCTACTTGTTCGTCATGCGAGTTGTGATCGTGATGGTGGGCATAAATAGCAGTAGTTTTACCAAAAATATTTAAGAAAGCAGGGTCTTGGGTAATCTGCTCAGGGTGTCCATGACAGCAAATATGGCCATTCAAACAAATCACTTGATCTGTAGCTGACATGACGAGATGTAAGTCATGAGATACCATGAGCACGCTACAATCTAAGGTCTTTGCCAAAATACTAATCATATTATATAGCTCGTTTTGGCCGTTAACATCGACACCTTGTACCGGCTCATCAAGTACCAGTAGATTGGGCCGTCGCAAAATCGCTCGGGCTAATAGAGCGCGCTGTAGCTCACCACCCGATAAATTTTGTATCGGTGTTGCTGTCAAATGTCTTATTCCAACGGTTTCTAGGGCCTCATTACAGGCTTTATGGGATGTGTTGGCCAGTTGTAAGAATCTGCAGGTTGAAATTGGTAATGTCGGATCAATCTTAATTTTTTGAGGCATATACCCAACTTTCAGCGGAATATTACTTATCCGTGCACCTGAGTCAGGCTTTATTAGTCCTAGAATTATCTTAGCAAGTGTTGATTTTCCCGCGCCATTAGGCCCAATGAGTGTGGTTATTTGACCTTGATATAAGCTCATGGATACATCATTAAGCACCTGTTTTTTGTTAAACGACTTAAAAATGTTGTCAAGTTGTAAAATTAATCTAGCCATAGAACTGTTACTCGGTATATTGCTCTGCGCATTGTGGACATAATCCAAACGGCTCAATACTTTGAGATGTTAGATTAAAACCTACTCTATCGGTTGCTTGTTGTAATAACTTGTTCGCCGCCACGTGCGTCACTCTAGCAGGGCTACCACAGGTATTGCAGATCATAAACATATTACTGTATTGGTTGTTGTGAAAGGGGTAGCTGATATATGCATTCAAATAGCTCAGGCCATTAATGCACCCCGGACCTAACAAAAATTCAAGAGCTCGGTATACTATAGAGGGAGTAACAGGTTTATGGATTATATTGGCAACCTGTTCTTGTAACTGGAAGGCTCCAAGGATTGGTGGCTTTGCCATAATAATTTCAATACTGCTTCTCTTGTCGGTGTTGGCTTGGCGACCCGATAGAGGCATATGTCTTTCGCTCTTGTTAACGCGGCGCTAACACAATTTTCATGATCGCAGGGTCGATGGGCTAGGCAAAAATTTGTCAGCATGAATCACCGTGGCCTGCTCAGCATGTTATGATATAACAATTTACCTTGCATTAGCTATTTGGTTCGGGGATATGTTTGAAAATGTTATTTAGTAACAAAAATGTGGTTCTGCTACTTCCTGCCATATTAATTAATTTTATGCTTTGTTCCGTTAGTCTAGGTAATCACCAAGGCAATACTACAAATATGCAGTATGGGCCTTTACAAGTTGTAACGAGCATTAAACCATTGGCCTTAATAGCTAAGGCGGCCTTGGGTGTAAGTGCTAACGTGGTTTACTTGCAACCGGTTAATAAACCTAGCCATAGTTTTAATTTGTCCCTGTCTGATATAGATCGGCTTGATCAGGCTGACTTGATAATTTTGGTGGGTGATGATTTCGAGCCTAACATTATTAAAGTTGCACAGAAAATTGCTTCTCACAAGACATTGAAACTACTTGATGTGGTCAGAAAAGCTGGATCTAAACATCCTTTATTAGACGATCAGCAGTTTGGTGTTGATCCACATATGTGGTTAAACCCCACGCATGCTAATTCTCTAGCACATGCTATTCAAGATTCTGTAGGGTTTGCTACTCAGGATATTATCAGCCAAGCTGATATTAAAAAACTAGTAAAAGAGTTAAAGTCGGTAAGTCAGCATGGATTTATCTCTCATCATGATGTCCTTGGACATTTTACGGAGGCATTTCAACTGTCCACAGGAAATTCTATCCGCGATGGTGCCGGTAATCAAAAAGGCGTAAAAAGTCAGTATAAATTGCGCAAAGATATGAGCAAAGGTCAAGCCTATTGTGTCTTTGTTGAGCCGCAGTATGCAGATAAAGATGCAGCTGTTATGGCGAAAGCCCTTAACTTACCTATTGTGATCTTAGACCCCCTAGGGGCTGCTCAGCCTTTAAGTAAATCCGGTTACCGGCAATTTATTGATACCCTAGTTATGCAATTTAAGGCCTGCTTCGTTTAAATGCTGTATTCTTGCAATAATTAATAAGCGGTTAAATATAGGTACAAAATGACTTCAGACCAACCGATTATCCTCGTTGATGGATCCTCTTATCTCTACCGTGCATTTCATGCCCTACCACCACTGACTAACAGCAAGGGTATGCCTACGGGGGCAGTAAAAGGCGTTATTAACATGATGCGCAGATTACAAAAAGATTATCCTCAAAGTACGCTAGTCGTTGTTTTCGACGCTAAAGGAAAGACCTTCCGGGACGATATGTATGCTGACTATAAGGCAAATCGGCCTCCTATGCCGGATGATTTGCGGCTACAAATTGAGCCCATTCATCAGATTATCAAAGCAATGGGACTACCAGTGCTAGTTATTGATGGTGTAGAGGCTGATGATGTAATAGGAAGCTTGGCTATTCAAGCTGCTGCGCTGGCGATACCGGTGGTGGTATCTACAGGAGACAAAGACATTGCGCAATTAGTCAATGAGCATATTACTCTGGTCAACACGATGAATAATACCGTCTTAGATCATGAAGGAGTGATAGCAAAATTTGGAGTGCCGCCAGAATTAATTATTGATTATTTAGCCTTATTGGGAGATAAATCTGACAATATTCCCGGTGTACCGGGCGTGGGCGAGAAAACTGCCCTTGGATTATTGCAGGGTATCGGCGGTTTAGATGCCATTTATTCTAGGCTCCATGACGTGGCTAACTTAGATTTCCGCGGCGCTAAAAATTTAGCTCCAAAGCTTGAGCAGCATAAGGATCTGGCTTACCTATCCTATCAACTAGCGACCATAAAAACCGATGTAATAATGCCTCTAGCCATTACAGAGTTACATAATCAAGCACCTGATCAGCAGGCGCTTAAATTATTATTTGCTGATCAGGAATTTAAGACATGGATAGCCGAGCTAGAGGATCCCAGCGTCACGACGGCGCCGACTGGCGTATCAGAGAATACCTTAGATTCAGCTGTTGTTCCTGTAACACCGCTGTTAAATAAACAATATGAAACGATCCTCAGCAAGGAGAGCCTCACTCTTTGGATTGATAAAATAAAAGCATCTAGCCTCATGGCTGTGGACACAGAAACGACTAGTTTGAACTATATGGATGCTAGGTTGGTTGGTATTTCTGTGGCTGTAGAACCAGGTAAGGCAGCTTACATTCCTTTTGGCCATGATTATTTAGGTGTGCCTGATCAGCTAGATGAAGCTGTAGTAATGTCTTTTTTGAAACCGATTTTAGAAGACCCGTCAATCAAAAAAGTGGGTCAAAATCTTAAATATGATTTGAGCATTTTTACTCAGCACGGAATCACTTTACAGGGAATTGAATTTGATACGATGCTTGAATCCTATGTCCTTGATTCGGTAGCAACGCGCCATGACATGGACAGCTTAGCTGAGAAGTATCTGGGCGAGAAGACTGTTAAATTTACTGATATCGCGGGTAAAGGTGCAAATCAGATTACATTTAATCAGATTGCTCTAGAAGAGGCCGGGCCTTATGCTGCCGAGGATGCTGACATCACCCTACGTCTTCACCACGCGCTTTGGCCCAAGGTTTCCGCGCAACCACTGTTGAAAAGCGTGTTTGAGAATATTGAAGTACCGCTTATTTCGGTGCTCTCTCGCATCGAAAGAGCAGGTGCTATGGTAGATGACACACTTTTATTCCAACAAAGTACAGAACTGGGCGAACGGATTCAAGCATTGGAAAGAGAAGCTTGGGAATTGGCAGGGCAACAATTCAATCTGGCTTCGCCAAAGCAATTAGGTGAAATTCTCTTTACCAAACTTGAAATTCCTGTTGTAAAAAAGACCGCGAAGGGAGCACCTTCTACCAAAGAAGAGGTACTTCAAGAACTAGCGTTAGACTACCCCTTACCTAAAGTGTTACTTGAACATAGGAGCTTAGCAAAACTAAAGTCTACCTATACAGATAAATTACCGAGTATGATGAACAAAAGCACAGGTCGTATACATACCTCTTATCATCAATCGGGCACTGCCACAGGAAGGCTATCTTCATCTGATCCAAATTTACAGAATATCCCTGTACGCAGTGCCGAGGGACGTCGTGTCCGACAAGCGTTTATAGCAAGACCTGGTTGTAAGGTGGTGGCAGCAGATTATTCACAAATTGAGTTGCGTATAATGGCGCATTTATCAGAAGATTCAAATTTGTTGAAAGCGTTTTCTGGTGGGCAAGATATTCATAGAGCAACTGCAGCAGAGGTATTTTCAACTCCCGCTGAGGAAGTAACTGTTGATCAGCGACGTAGTGCCAAAGCAATTAATTTCGGTTTGATCTATGGTATGTCGGCTTTTGGTTTGGCTAAGCAATTAAATATTGGTCGCAAGCAAGCTGCAGATTACATAGATACTTATTTTGCACGTTACCCTGGCGTTTTGAATTATATGAATAATGTTCGTACAAGTGCTGCTGAGCAAACCTATGTTGAAACGTATTTTGGCAGAAGGCTATATTTGCCTGAAATAAACTCGCGTAATGGCATGAGGCGTCAGGCGGCTGAGCGAACCGCCATTAATGCACCAATGCAAGGCACAGCTGCGGATATTATAAAGTTGGCGATGATCTCAGTAGATGAGTGGTTGCAAAAGAGTAATTTAAACAGCTTGATGATCATGCAGGTGCATGATGAATTGGTTTTAGAGGTCCCAGAGGTTGAATTGCCTACTTTGACAGCAGGGTTAGTTGAACGGATGGAAAATGCCGCATTCTTAAAGGTACCATTGGTGGTGGATGTTGGCATTGGCAATAATTGGGATGAGGCACATTAACCGGCTGAAAATACTTTTATATCTTTATAGGCAATAAGAAAAACAGCAAAAATAAATTAAACTTCTCAGCCTAACGATGTCACATAGTTTGCACGTGATGATCGCGCAAGTTTTTCCCCAAGGCGACGCTGTAGTGTTTTACCTTGAGTAGAAAGAACCCTATATGTGAGAATTTATCCTTGTTCGATAGTTTCAGTGGTCAGCCAGTGAGCAAGTTGCGCTTCGAGTTCTGGTAAGCCTTGTTTTTTCAATGAGGAAAACGTCTGCACCGTCAACAAGGTTACTCCAGGGTCCATTTCACGAAGGAAATTATCTACCTTCAGTAACGTGCTTTGCGCGGGGCCACGTTTAAGCTTGTCTGACTTGGTTAGAAGTATATGCACTGGTAGCCCTGCTTCAGCGGCCCAGTTGAGCATTTGACGATCATAATCTTGCAAGGGGTGGCGAATATCCATGAGCAAGATCAAGCCTCCTAAGCTCTTACGTTGCTGTAAATATTCTGCTAAATGTCGGTCCCATTGGGTTTTCATAGCGATCGGTACTTTAGCATAACCATAACCGGGTAAATCAACTAACCTCTGGTTTGTGTTTAATTGAAAAAAATTAATCATCTGCGTTCGTCCAGGAGTTTTACTTGTCCGAGCAAGACTTTTTTTCCGAGTAAGGGTGTTAATAGCGCTAGATTTACCAGCATTAGAGCGTCCAGCAAAGGCTACTTCACAGCCTATGTCTTCTGGACATTGCTTCAACGAGGGTGCGCTAGTGGTGAATTCGGCTGATTGAAAATTTATTGCTGGTATATCCATAGGAAAATCGACGCTACTGACTTAAGAAATTTAAACTATTGGTATATAATGCACGGGCTTTAAGAATAAGGCTATTATTCGCGGCGTTTAATTTTCGCAGCGCAGTCTTTCTACAGAATATTGAGACACGGATTAAACATGAAAAAAACTATTTTGATTATTTCTTCTCTACTGCTCCTGTTAGTTGGCAGCTATGCTTTAGCTGCGGGAGATGCAGCTGCAGGTAAAAATAAAGTGATGGCTTGCGCTGGTTGTCATGGAAATGATGGCAATAGTATGGTCCCATCTTTTCCTAAGCTTGCTGATGTAGGTGAGAAGTATATGACTGAGCAATTGCGCCTTATAAAGTCCGGTGACAGGGTTATTATGGAAATGATGGGGATTCTTGATTTTTCGTCGGACCAAGATCTGCAAGATATGGCAGCATTTTATGATAGTCAAAATCGCACGGTATCAGGAGCACAAGAAATCACTTTAGTTGGTATTTCAGAGCCAGAGGAAGCGCTTTATTTTGGTGAAAAAATTTATCGCGCGGGTAATTTAAAAACGGGCGTTGCAGCCTGCACTGGCTGTCATTCACCTGCGGGTAATGGCAATGGTCCTGCTGGCTATCCCGGTCTTGGTGGACAACATGCAGATTATATAGAAAAACAATTGTTAGCTTATCGTCGTGGCGAGAGAGTCAGTGGAGCCAACGCAGCAATTATGCAGGGTGTGGCAGAACACTTGAGTGATAAAGAGATCACCGCCGTTGCCAATTATATTTCTGGTCTAAACTAATCTAAAGACGCCTATAGAATGCGTTGGCTAAAATAAAGGAGTAGATTATGTCTCAATGGGTGAAACGACTATTATTTGTAACGCTCGCCTCAACCATGGCAATGTGTCAGGCGCAAACTGAAGAATTTGTTGCTGGTGTTGATTATGAAGTACTGCCGCAGGTAATCAGGACGGCAAACCCAAATAAAATTGAGGTCAACGAAGTTTTTCATTACGCGTGTATTCACTGCTATAACTTCGAAAATACTATTTCTCCTTGGGTTGAGGCACTCCCAGAGGATGTCGACTTCCAGCGCACCCCAGCTATTTGGCAAACAGCTCTAGAGCCCTATGCAAGAGCCTATTATGTGGCCAACGCACTTAATATTTTAGACACAACTCATGTGCCTCTGTTTGAAGCTATTCATGTCAAAAAGCAGCGTATTCGCTCTCAAGAGGATCTGGCGACCTTCTTTTCTGGAAAAGGTGTGGATATTGAGCGTTTCAATAAGGTGTATGGATCTTTTGGTGTGACAAGTCAGGTAAATCAAGCAAAAGCCCGGGCCGTTGGTTATCGTACTCAAGGAACGCCTGAAATGGTTATTAATGGTAAGTATAGAATTACCACGCGCCTTGCAAAAAGCACTAATGGAATGCTACGCGTTGCCCAATTTTTAATCAATAAAGAACGCCAGGCTCTGCTGTAGGTAGCCGATCAAATGACAAATAATGGGCGTCTCTGCAGTTTCCCGACGCCCCTGTACCCTCTGCATAAGGGACAGTTATAACCTACATGTGTAGCGGTATAGCGTAAACGACTTTCCAGTTAGCGACCTAAATAGTAATATGCGCGCCTTCCTACTAAACCGTGACAACTGAAATGATTATGGATATGAATGCCAAGCCTGTTTTAAAGCCATCCAACCCTAATTTTTCTTCGGGCCCTTGTGCTAAAAGGCCGGGTTATGATGTTGCTAACTTAGACGTGTCCACGTTGGGGCGGTCGCATAGGTCAGTCGTTGGAAAGGCGGCCCTTGGGCGTGCTTGTGCCGACACTGCGGAACTATTGAAGTTACCTGCCGGTTATCGTGTCGGAGTGGTACCTGCCTCAGACACAGGTGCGGTTGAAATGATTATGTGGTCTCTGTTGGGTGAACGGCCTGTGGATGTATGTGCGTGGGAATCCTTTGGCAGTGGTTGGTTAACTGATGTTACTAAACAGCTCAAATTGAAGGATGTGGTGACCCATGTTGCTGATTATGGTTTGTTACCTGATCTTTCTCAAACTAACCCAGACAATGATATTGTATTTACCTGGAATGGCACTACATCGGGAGTAATGGTGCCCGATGCAGATTGGATTAGTGATGAGCGCGATGGGTTAACGATTTGCGATGCAACGTCTGCGGTATTTGCGATGCATCTCCCTTGGGAAAAGCTTGATGTTGTGACTTTTAGCTGGCAGAAAGTTGTTGGTGGAGAAGGTGCTCATGGCATGTTAATTCTAAGCCCTAGGGCGATTGAACGACTTGAAAGTTATGTTCCTAACTGGCCTATGCCGAAAATTTTTAGGTTAACTAAAGGTGGAAAACTCATTGAAGGTATTTTTCGAGGTGAGACCATCAATACCCCTTCAATGCTTTGTGTAGCAGACTATTTAGATAGCTTAGACTGGATTAGGTCGCTTGGTGGCCTCGATGCTGCGGTCGCTAAATCAGAAGCAAATTTGGCAGTGATTCAACGCTTTGTTGATGTGCACCCATGGATTCATTTTTTAGCACAACAGCAAAGCCAAACTTCAAATACTAGCGTTTGTCTCACGCTGGATCTTGATGCTAAAAAAGTTAAGCAGCTGATTAAGCTTTTGGATGATGAGCAGGTAGCTTTTGACATAGGCGCATATAGAGATGCTCCAGCCGGGTTGAGAATTTGGTGCGGAGCTACGGTTGAATCCTCTGACCTTGTTGCATTAATGCCTTGGTTAGAGTGGGCATATGCCCAGGTAAATGATATATAAAATATAATTATCATCGATAGTCTAAAATCTGACAAATATCTTAAAGAGAAACTCCCATGCATAATATTCGTACCTACAATGCCCTTTCAGCCAAGGGATTATCAAGATTTTCAACTGACAAGTATCAGGTTAGTGAAGATTGTTTGGCCCCTGATGCCTACATGTTGCGTAGTCACAAGCTCCATACTGAGAGAGTTCCAGACTCTTTGTTGGCCGTTGCTCGCGCAGGAGCCGGTGTCAATAATATTCCAGTGGCGGATTACACAGAACAGGGCATTGTGGTTTTTAATACACCAGGTGCTAATGCTAATGCGGTGAAAGAGCTCATTGTTGCAGGTCTGCTGTTGGGGTCCAGAGACATCTATGGCGGAATGAATTATGTCCAACGATTGTCTGAGATGGATGATGGTGTTGAAATGGGAAAGCTCTTGGAGAAAGAAAAAAAGCGCTTTGCTGGTACTGAAATTACTGGAAAAACACTTGGGGTTGTTGGGCTTGGTGCTATCGGTTCTATCATAGCCAACTTAGGATTAGAATTAGGTATGAACGTAGTGGGTTTTGATCCTGCTATTTCGGTCGAAGCAGCTTGGCAGTTGTCTAGCCGGGTAGAGCGAATGGAAAATCTTGAAGCGCTTTTAGCGCGAGCAGATTTTGTCACCTTACATGTGCCGGCAATACCAGCAACAAAACATCTTATAAACGCTAAGACGCTTGGTGGTATGAAGAAAACCGCCAAAATTCTTAATTTTGCCCGTGAAGAGATTGTTAGTACCCAGGATATGGTAGTAGCGTTGGATTCTGGGGTTATAGCTGGTTACATCAGTGACTTCCCGGCTCCCGAACTGATTGGTAGAAAAGACGTACTATTAATGCCGCATATTGGCGCAAGCACAGCCGAAGCAGAGGAAAATTGTGCAGTCATGGCGGCAGATCAGCTTAAAGATTTTCTTGAAAATGGAAATATTTATAATTCCGTTAATTACCCACCCACCAAAATGGGTCGTAATGGTGGGTCAAGAATTACTTTCAGTAACAATAATGTTCCCAAAGTTCTTGGCAGCGTGTTGTCTATTTTAGCTGAGGCTAATCTTAATGTTGTTGACATGGTCAACAAAAGCCGCGGTGAAATTGCCTACAATATTATTGATATTGAAGGTGATATTGATAGCAACTTACAAGCACAAATTGTCGCGGTTGAAGGTGTTATGCGCGTGCGTCTGATTTAGGTTCTGATGAGCCAAATAGTTTACCACGAACGGTCTGTCTATAGGCTCTTGGGCTATTGCCATACCACATACGAAAACGCGATGAAAACCAGCTAGCCTCAGAAAATCCACTCAAACTAGCTATGTCAACAATGGGTAAATCAGTGTTTTTTAATAGGTCGCATGCGAATGTCATACGGGTCTCGGTGATGTAAGCATTGGGGGTACATCCAAGGGCATCCTTAAAGCGGCGATTAAAAGTGCGCGTTGTCATACCAAATTGGCGAGCTATGGCGGTGATGGCCAGTGATTTGTTTAAATTGTCTTGTATCCATATTTGCGCTTGGGCAATGGCTTCGTCATTATGGGCGCCGTGAGTTAGGCCAGTATTTCCAGAGGAATCAGATAGGTTGCGTATTTCATGGAAAAAGTTCCGCTGTGCTTGACGCGAAATAATCCTTCCAAAGTATCTTTCGACCTGATGCATCATTATTTCAGCCATTGCATTGACACTAGCCGCACAATAGATGTTGCTATCCTGTGTTGTAAAACGCTGGCGGTCAAGATTTATCCTTGGGTAGTCCTTTTGTAATGCGTCGAAATAGTGCCAGTGTGTAGTGGCTAATTTATGATTGAGAAGGCCGGCTTCCGCTAAGAAACAGACCCCTGTCCCCACAGCGGTAATTGTACAGTTTGACTGATGCTGTTGTTGCAGCCATGCAAGATACTGCCAGTGTTTAGATACCGTCGGTCTGGGGTTTCGCCACAGCGCAGGTATGTGAATAAGGTTGTTGTCTGTGCATTCTTCTAAAAGATGTGTCGGCAGTATATCAAACCCTGATGATGTGCTGACGGGTAAACCGTCAGCGCTAACACGTCTAATTTCTAGGGGTTGGATTGCCGATCGGCTGCCGACAGCCATTGCCTGAGCAAAATGGAAAATTTCCGCGGCCAATGTGCTACTAGAGACCAGCATGTTGTTGCATAATAGCAGTGTGAGTTTGAGCGCCATACTTTTACTGCATTAGATGAATTGGCTAGTATACAATAGTTTTTGGCTTATTAATGAAAGAACGAACCTGTTAAAAGAGTTAATATACACAGCATCCGCCATCTAGAGATTTATTTATGCCTCATTCATTACCTGTCATCGTCGGTTTCGGAGGATTTAATGCCGCAGGGCGTAGTTCATCTCACCAAGCTTTCCGTCGTATGGTGCTGGCATCACTCCCCTCTGCTGAGCAGCACAAAACCATTGTTGGACTTGCTTGTTTAATGGGTTTGGTGAGACCAGAGAAAGACCTCTATGTTGACGTGCTTGGGATAGAGTTAACGTTCGTTGGTGTTTCAGATAAGTATCGCAAAGCCGTGCTTGAGGGAACCCTAGTGCGCAAAATTGAACACTTCGATGCCTCTAGTGTAAAGGGTAATCGTAAGATTAGATTTTCTGACCAAACTTCTACAACTTTTATACTCGCAAAGCGTGATGTGCCTAAAATGCTGCCGCCAGAGTGGCAGATTCAAGAGAGAGAAGACGGTGATGTAGATGTTGTCTTATCCGGAGATAATCAATTTTTTGTTGCCAGTAAACACGAGTTAGCTGCTAAGGCCGCTGGTCAGTTGCCTAGAGGTTTCGATTTGTCCAAGCAATATAATGCTCGATTTCATCCCAGAGGCCTTCAAATGGCATTGTTGGGGGCAAGTGATGCAGTTCATTCCATGGGTATTCCTTGGGAAACTGCTGCATCTAGGGTCATGCCGGATCAAGTGGGCGTTTATTCATCCAGTGTATATGGTCAAATTGATGAAGAAAGTATGTTAGGTTTGTTACAGGCTAAACTAAAAGGTGAGCGTACCACCGCGAAACAAAATGCCCTTAGTCTTAATTCTATGCCAGCTGATTTTGTTAATGCTTATGTGCTTGGCAGTGTTGGTCATACTGAGGCCACTGCCGGAGCCTGTGCTAGTTTTCTGTATTGCCTTCAGTCAGCGGTAAGGGATATTCGCAGTGGGCGCCGTCGTATCGCTATTGTTGGAAACGCTGAAGCCCCAATTTCTCCTGAAATGTCAGAAGGATTCTCTAATATGGGTGCCTTGGGTAGCGATGAAAACCTTGCGCGTATTGAGGGTACTGCTATACCAGATTGGCGCAAGGCGAGTCGACCTTTTGGTGATAATTGTGGTTTTACGCTATCTGAGGGCACACAGTACATTGTGCTTATGGATGACCAGCTAGCTATAGAGTTAGGTGCAGATATCCACGGAGCCGTTCCTGAGGTGTTTATTAACGCAGATGGGTTAAAAAAATCAATTTCCTCGCCGGGGGTAGGTAATTATATTTCTTTTGCCAAAGCGGTGGCAGCAGCGGTAAAAATTGTGGGTATAGAGGGAGTGCAAAGGCGCAGTTTTGTTCATGCTCATGGTTCAAGTACACCGGCAAACCGAGTTACGGAATCTGAAATTATTAGTCAAGTTGCTGCCACATTCGAAATTGACCATTGGCCAGTGACTGCCGTTAAATCCTATGTTGGTCACACCATAGCGGCGGCTAGTGGAGACCAATTAGTGTCTGCATTAGGGACCTTTAAATATAAGTTAATACCGGGTATTAAAACAGTTCCCAAAATTGCTGATGATGTCAATCAGGCCCATCTTCGTTTCGCACTTGAAGATATTGATGTGGGCAGTCAAGGTATAGAAGTTGCCTTTATTAATTCAAAGGGTTTTGGCGGTAACAATGCCACCGCTGTTGTTCTTTCCGCAGAGAAAACAAATGCTATGTTAGAGCAGCGCTATGGGGACCAGTTTACTCGTTATATTGATCGACGAGAGAGTACTCGAAAAGCTGCCCGTGACTATGAAAATAAAGCAGATCTTGGTCGATTAGACGTTATCTATCGTTTCGGTGAGGACATGATTGAAGAAAAAAACATACTTATCACGCAAACTAATATCCGTATTCCAGGATATGCTTCGCCGATTGAGTTCAGTGTTGAAAATCCTTGGAAAGATATGCAGTAAACCGTTTGAGTTCTGAGATTGTGCCTAGATCTATTTTTCTGCCTTGGTTAATCAATTCTTCTGCATTTGGCAGTGCCCCGCGTGGTATTGTTGCGACGTTATTATTTTTGGCAAGTAAAAGAGTACCCCCGTGAACGCCCAGAATAGATTTTGTTTTCACATCGACTAGTGGCCCTCCTGAGGCTCCTCTTCCAGCATCACAGTCATGTAATAAGAGATAGTTACTAGCAAACTGAGCAGATGTATAAAGGTTACAGTGCTGACTAATACTGATGTTATCTTGATCTTCGTTATACCCAATCAAATGCACCGACACTTCATTCTGTGCAATTTGTAAGTTCAGACCGGGATCAGACAGGGGGGATTTGAGCGAAATGAAGACTATATCGTGATCGGCCTGCTGAATTTTATTATTGGTTAGAGGTGAAAAGTTATGTCGCGAAATTTTATCAAAATCAATGCCTGACAGTCTCTTTCCTTGCGGGCGATAGACGCATTTTTTATAGGCTACCGAGGTTCCAGCGTGATATAAAACATGGGCTGCGCTTACAATAATAGAATGCTTTTTATGTGCATAGCTTGGTGGGATACGAATATGAGCTGCGGTTCCTCTAAGTTGACCGTCACAGAAGATAGTCCCCAAAGATTTGATTAAGTGATCTGGTGCGGGTACACGCTGATCTTCAACACCATTTGCGCTGTTACCATCACCAAAAATAGCGGCCATTAACGAGGTGCTGGTTAACATAAAACAAATAAACATAAGGGTGTAGTCGCCCATTTTGTTGCAGGTCCACCTCAGTATGGCAACTATAATCTTAGCTTTTATGAGTATCACTACGCCATATCACCCCATAAAGATTGTGCTATGCTGATTGCCGCAAGGGGCGCCGTCTCGGTCCGTAAAACACGCGGGCCTATCTTCGCTGCAATATAGCCTCTAAGTTGAGCCACGTTAATTTCTGTATCAGAGAGGCCACCTTCTGGGCCCACTAGCAGGATGAGTTTGCTTAGGCTATTTTGAAGTTGCGCTATGGATTTTTCGGTGCGGTGGTGCAGAACAACTTTATGTCCTTTTTCGGTAGACTGGAGCCATTGGTCCAAGTTAAGTGGCTTATTGATGGTTGGAATCATGTTACGCTGACATTGCTCGCAGGCGCTTATGGCGATTTTCTGCCAATGACCTCGTTTTTTCTCTATCCGCGCTTCAGATAATTTAACTTCCGTGCGTTCGGTAAATAAAGGCGTAATCTGCTGAACGCCCAGCTCGGTGGCTTTTTGAACTAGCCAATCCATTCGATCACCGCGAGATATTCCAATAGCTAAATGAATCTGCAACGGAGACTCTCGGTCTACGGCGACGAACTGAGTAATTAGTGCGTCACCCTTGTTTTTATTGAGACTCAAAATTTCTGCTTTGTATTCTCCACCCTCACCATTAAACAAATAAATTTCTTGTCCTTCTGTCATTCTTAGTGCCGAGGCCAAATAATTACAGGCGCTTTTATCTAGGGCAAGCTTTTGATCTATTGTCATACGCTGTTGGCTGTAGAGTCGCGGTGTGCGCATGCTCAATACCTCTTTATTAAATGTGTAAGATTACGATAAAAATAGCTACAAATCTGCTGTTAAAGGAAAACATAAAAAAACCCCTAGTCCCAGGGATAGAACTAAGGGTTAAACAAACTTTTAATTTTTAGTACTTGTAGGAATCACCTTTAAACGGCCCTTTTAGAGGTACATTGATATAGTCCGCTTGGTCTTGAGTAAGCTTGGTTATTACGCCACCAAAGCCGGCTACCATATATCCTGCAACTTCCTCATCAAGATGTTTAGGCAGAACCTCAACACGCAACAGTTCAGCCTGAGTTGCCGAGTCTTGAGCTGCAAATTGGCGTTTAAAAAGATCAATTTGTGCAAGAACCTGGTTAGCAAAAGAACCGTCCATGATACGACTAGGATGTCCTGTGGCGTTGCCAAGATTAACCAGACGACCTTCAGCTAACAACAGCAAATGGTCGTTTTCAGCATGATCACGATACACCTTGTGCACCTGAGGTTTGATTTCCTCCCAGTGCCAATGCTCGCGCATAAAGGCGGTGTCAATTTCGTTATCAAAATGGCCAATATTACACACCACACAGCCACTTTTCAGGGCAGCTAATACGTCTGACCCACAGACATTATAATTACCTGTGCTAGTAACTAGCATATCTGTGTTACTTAGCAGTTCTGTGTTAACACCTTTTTTTACATCACCTTGAATATGTGTAGAGACTACCTCGAAACCATCTAGACATGCTTGCATGGCACAAATGGGATCCACTTCGGTGATCTTTACGATCATACCTTCCTGACGTAGTGACTGTGCGGATCCTTTACCTACATCACCATAGCCGACAACCACCGCTTTTTTGCCTGAGAGCAAATGATCGGTTGCACGTTTTATGGCATCATTTAGGCTATGCCGGCAGCCATACTTGTTGTCACATTTTGATTTAGTTACTGAGTCATTAACGTTGATAGCAGGTATCTTAAGTTCTCCTGCTTCAAGCATTTCATAAAGGCGGTGAACGCCTGTGGTGGTCTCTTCAGTGACTCCGTGAACTTCAGTTAACACCTGTGGATATTTTTGATGAAGTAACGACGTCAGGTCGCCACCATCATCAAGCACCATATTGGCATTCCAAGGCACACCATTTTTCAATACTTGTTGCTCTAAACACCACTCATACTCTTCTTCTGTCTCACCTTTCCAGGCGAATACAGGCGTGCCATTGGCAGCAACCGCAGCAGCAGCATGGTCCTGTGTAGAGAAAATGTTGCATGAAGTCCAGCGCACTTCTGCGCCAAGTGTTTCAAGTGTTTCAATTAATACGGCTGTTTGAATTGTCATGTGAATACAGCCAAGAATACGCGCGCCAAACAGGGGTTGTTCGCTGCGATATTTTTCGCGCAGTGCAATCAGTGCTGGCATCTCAGATTCGGCGATGGAAATTTCTTTTCGTCCCCAGTCAGCCAACGAAATATCGGCGACTTTATAATCATTGGAGCCTTTTTTTGCGTCTAAAGCATGGATAGTTGCAGTCATAAATGTGTTCCTTTTGTGTCTGTTGTTGATCTATTAATATTACAGCGCTCTTTTTAGTTGCACTGCTTTATCGGTTTTTTCCCAAGTAAAGGTTTCTGCTTCTCGGCCAAAGTGACCATAGGCTGCAGTAGGTTGATAGATAGGCTTGAGTAGATCGAGCATCGCAATCAGGCCGCCAGGACGAAGGTCAAAGTTTTCAGCAACCAATTGTTCTATTTCATGATCTGGTAGCTTTCCAGTCCCATAGGTATCAATGCTAATCGACGTGGGCTCAGAGACTCCAATGGCATAAGATACCTGGATTTCGCAACGCTCGGCAATACCCGCAGCTACAATATTCTTAGCAACATAGCGCCCCGCATAGGCTGCAGAACGATCAACCTTGGTGGGATCTTTGCCTGAAAAAGCACCGCCACCGTGATGGGCCATGCCGCCGTAGGTATCAACGATTATTTTACGCCCGGTAAGGCCGCAATCTCCTACAGGTCCACCTATGATGAATTGACCGGTAGGATTAATGTGATATTGGGTTTTTGCATGCAGCCACTCTTCAGGTAATACAGGCGCAATAATTTCTGAACGCACAGCTTCTTGTAACTCTCTAAGTGAAATGCTTGGATCATGCTGAGTAGACAATACTACGGCTTCTACGGATACAGGTTTCCCTTGGTCGTAACGGAGAGTAACCTGACTTTTTGCATCCGGACGCAACCATGGCAGTTGGCCGTTTTTCCGTAATTCAGCTTGCCGTTTTACCAACAAATGTGAGTAGTGAATAGGGGCGGGCATAAGTACCGATGTTTCATCCGAGGCATAACCAAACATTAGTCCTTGATCGCCGGCACCAATATTCTTTGCTTCTGCAGCGTCAACCCCTTGAGCAATATCATTTGATTGTTTGCCAATGGCATTGAGTACTGCACAGGTATTGCCATCAAAGCCAACATCAGAATTATCATAGCCAATATCAGTGATAACTTTGCGAACCACTTCTTCGAGATCTACGTAGGTGTTGGTTCTTACTTCTCCAGCAACAATTGTCATACCTGTTTTAACCATAGTTTCTACAGCGACTCTGGAGTTTGGATCATCTTTAATAATGGCATCAAGAATAGCATCAGAAATTTGGTCAGCCATTTTGTCTGGATGGCCCTCTGACACTGATTCTGAGGTAAATAGGCGATAAGTAGACATAGTTTGCTTTTCCTTGCTTAACTTAGTTTTTGTGAAATTGACGCAGTTGAATGCGAAAACCATTACGTTGTGTGAGATATAGACTATTACCTTCAATCAAGCCGGCAGATGCAGTCCAGCGGCTTAGAAATGCCGGTTCAAACCCAAGCCACAGATCGCCACATGATTGCTTCGTCCACTCCTGATCATGGGCGCAAAGCTCGGTTATCATTAACATACCTTGACTATGTAAAAGTTGGGCACAATCTTGAATGATATCAGCCGGACTAGGGTTGTGATGCAGCACCATATTGAGAGAAATAAAGTCAAATTTGTTTCCGAATTCGATTATTTTTTGAGTATTGCCAAAACAAAATTCCACATTTTTTATTTTTTGAGCAGAAACTCTAGTTACGCATTGTTCTAGCATTTCTTTGGAGTTATCTAGCGCAGTTACCTGATTAAATTCTAACGCCAGTGCTACCAAAAACTGGCCGTAACCAGCACCGACTTCCAATGCTGAATGCTTATTTGACATCTGCTTGGGTATAAAGCCAATCACACTTTCACCATAGTCAGACCAGCTTGCGATAAGGTCTTGATTTTCCTCAAAGCGATTAACGTTTTGATTGAAGAAGGCTACAGACGCTGCGCATCGATTGGCATTAATAGAGGATAATTTATCGGTATAGTTTTGGTCTAGATTAATGGAATCAATGGTTTGGAAGAGGCTATTTTGAAGATCAAACAGTGGGTCCTCAGCGGTTAATTCGTGGCGGCGATAAAAAATCGACGTACCTTCTCTCCGAGTTGCAACAAGCGATGCACTGGCAAGAATTTTAAGGTGATGACTCATGGCCGGTTGCTGAATTCCAAATACGGCGCAGAGCTCCAACACGCCATAGGCGTTTTGTTGCAGTACTTTGAGAATCTGCATGCGTAACGAGTCACCAGCGGCCTTACATAGGGCAGTAGCAGCGTCTGCGCTGTGGGCGTAATAGTGCTCTTGTGTTGGGGTGATGGCTAAAGACATGCGCAGCATTTTATCATGGACTATCATTATATCAATATATTTTTATATATAAAATTAAGCACGGCTAATGAGAATATCGGTTTACTGATAACCTTGTCTGAGGGACAATGACCGCTCATTATTTTTCCCTTTCAGGAGTAACAATCCATGGCCTCAAGAAGAGATCTTGCCAACGCTATCCGTGCCCTTAGTATGGACGCAGTTCAACAAGCCAATAGTGGCCATCCTGGTGCCCCTATGGGCATGGCTGATATTGCTGAAGTCCTTTGGAATGACTTCTTAAGTCACAATCCTGCAGATCCTAATTGGGTGAACCGAGATCGATTTGTGCTCTCAAATGGCCATGGTTCTATGCTGCTATATTCTTTATTACACCTTAGTGGCTATGACTTGCCGATTGAAGAGATAAAGAATTTCCGTCAATTGCATTCGAAAACGCCAGGACACCCGGAGTACGGGTATGCGCCTGGCGTTGAGACAACCACAGGTCCGCTGGGCCAGGGAATTAGTAATGCGGTTGGTATGGCGTTAGCTGAAAAAGTGCTAGCGGCGCAATTTAATCGCCCCAATCATGAAATTATAGATCATCAAACTTATACATTTCTCGGTGATGGCTGTCTGATGGAAGGTATTTCTCACGAAGTCTGTTCTCTAGCCGGAACTCTAGAGTTGGGCAAGTTAACCGCCTTTTATGATGATAATGGTATCTCTATTGATGGTGAGGTTGAAGGTTGGTTCAGTGATGATACCCCAGGGCGCTTTGAGGCCTATGGTTGGCAGGTTATTGCTGATGTAGACGGCCATGATAGTGATGCGATCAAGAATGCTATAGAGGCTGCTCGTTTAGAACCTAATAAGCCAACATTAATTTGCTGCAAAACGATTATTGGTTTTGGGTCACCTAATAAGCAAGGGAAAGAAGATTGTCATGGTGCTCCTCTGGGTGTGGAGGAGGTGAGCTTAGCTCGGCAACAGCTGGATTGGAGTCATGGGCCTTTTGAAATCCCAACTGATCTTTATGAGTCGTGGGATGCCCGTCCCCAAGGCGCAGTTGCACAACAGCTTTGGGAGGCACATTTCCAAGCCTATCGTACTGAATTTCCCGATCTTGCTGCGGAGTTAGAAAGACGCACAAGTGGTCAGTTGCCGGCTGATTTTAGTGAAAATGCTGATGCTTACATTGCTCAATGCCAAGCTAAAATGGAAAAAATTGCATCGCGTAAAGCCTCACAAAATTGTTTAAATGCCTATGGCCCACTGCTACCTGAGCTCCTAGGCGGTTCGGCTGATTTAGCAGGTTCAAATTTAACAATTTGGTCGGGATCAAAAGATATAAGTGCCAGTAATGCCAATGGCAATTATGTTTATTATGGTGTTAGAGAATTTGGAATGAGCGCAATTATGAATGGAATTGCGCTGCACGGTGGCTTCATTAATTATGGCGCTACCTTTTTGATGTTTATGGAATATGCTCGCAATGCGGTGCGAATGGCCGCCATTATGAAGCAGCAAAGTATATTTGTTTACACCCATGATTCTATCGGCTTAGGTGAGGATGGCCCTACACATCAGCCTGTTGAGCAGCTCAGCGCATTGCGATCTACGCCTAATCTAAATACGTGGCGTCCTTGTGATACTGTCGAATCTGCGGTGAGTTGGAAAAGCGCTATTGAGAACCAAGATGGTCCTAGTGCACTAATATTTAGTCGGCAGGGTTTAGCGCCGATGCCTCGCAGTAAAGACCAAGTCACGGCCATTGGTCGCGGCGGTTATGTGCTGCAAGATTGTGTCAATCCAGCGGCGGTAATTATCGCTACTGGCTCAGAAGTTGAATTGGCTATAAATGCAGCTAATACCCTAGCGGAGCAAGCCATAGGTGTTCGTGTAGTTTCAATGCCCTGTGCAGAAATATTTTCTGCACAAAATGTAGATTACCGCGATTCTGTTTTGCCACCAGCGTTGCGAGCACGCGTTGCCGTTGAGGCTCTTCATGCTGATTATTGGTACAAATTTGTTGGCCTTGATGGTCGAGTTGTCGGTATGCGTAGTTTTGGTGAATCGGCACCTGGTGGCGAATTAATGAAAGAGTTTGGCTTTACTACTGAAAACGTGGTGGCAAATGTTTTAGAGGCAATCGGTTAGTGCTTCGGGTTGCCATTAATGGGTATGGACGTATTGGGCGCTCAGTTCTGAGAGCACTGTATGAATCAGAGTCACGTAATTGGCTTGAGGTGGCTGCGATTAATGAGCTAGCTGATGCCAAAACAATTGCTCATTTAACACAGTATGACTCTACTCATGGTAGATTTCCTGGCACTGTTGAGCTAACTGAAGGCGGATTAGTGGTAAATGGCGATATCATCAAGTTGTTTCAGATGCATAACTTGAGGGATTTGCCTTGGCAGGATAATAACATTGATGTTGTTTTAGAATGCAGTGGGAGTTTCACCGACAGAGCTACCGCTGAACAACATGTAGAAGCCGGAGCTAGTCGAGTTCTTTTTTCGCAACCTGCCGAATCTAGTGTAGATGCAACTATTGTTTATGGTGTAAATCACCTGACACTTTTGGGTACTGAGCAGATAATTTCAGCCGCATCTTGCTCAACTAATTGTGTTGTTCCTGTTATTAAAGTACTTAATGACTGTTTTGGTGTAGAGGGTGGAGTTATTACAACTATTCACTCGGCAATGAATGACCAGCCGGTAATTGATGCTTACCATCACACAGACTTGCGAAAAACAAGAGCGGCAATGCAGTCGATTATACCTGTGGATACTGGCCTAGCTTTAGGCATTGACAGGCTTTTGCCGGCACTTACGGGACGATTCCAGGCCCAAGCGATGCGCGTACCTACCATGAATGTATCCGTTATTGATCTCTCGATTATGCTGAATAAATCAGTGGATGTGACCACTATTAATCAGGTGTTGTCAGATGCAGCAGAAGGTCCTTTACACGGTATTCTTGGTTATACGAAGGAGCCCTTAGCGTCCTGTGATTTTAATCATGATCCTCGCAGTGGTATTGTCGATGCCAGCCAGACCAGGGTAAGTCAAAATAAGCTTGTTAAGGTTTTAATTTGGTTTGACAATGAATGGGGTTATGCAAATCGAATGCTGGATACGCTGAAAACTTGGTCCGATTTGTTTACCCACTCAGCCTAAATTAACCGCAAAAAAGGATGAAATAAACACAATATGAATGTGACATTAATGACTAACCTTGATCTTAGTGGCGCGAAAGTTTTAATTCGTGAAGATCTCAATGTTCCGATTCATGATGGTCAGGTATCAAGTGATGCTAGAATAAGAGCTGCGGTTCCCACGATTCGTAAGGCCTTAGATCAGGCCGCTCAGGTGATTTTAATGTCACATTTAGGTAGACCCTCGGAGGGAGAGTTTACTCATATAGCCAGTTTACAGCCGGTTGCGGACCACCTAAGTGTCTTGCTGGGTGAGCCGGTGACACTGATAAGAAATTGGCAAAATGGTCTTGAAGATAACAATAATAAACTCGTTATGCTTGAAAATGTCCGCTTCAATGAAGGCGAAAAGGCCAATGACGATACATTGGCACAATCCTATGCGGCCCTTTGCGATATTTTTGTTATGGATGCCTTTGGTACTGCACATCGTGCTCAGGCATCAACTCATGGTGTTGCTAAATATGCACCTATTGCTTGTGCGGGGCCTCTTTTAGCCAAAGAGCTCGGTGCTCTAGAGCGGGCACTTGCCGCACCCGCGGCGCCTATTGCGGCCATTGTTGGCGGCTCTAAAGTATCGACCAAGCTTATGGTGTTAGAGAGCCTAGCGGGTAAAGTGGATCATTTAATAGTGGGTGGCGGTATCGCAAATACTTTTTTAGCCGCGGCTGGCAAGCCGGTGGGTAAGTCCCTTTATGAGGCCGACCTAATCCCTGCTGCAAAGAGGTTAATGGCTGCATCTAGCATTCCATTACCTACTGATGTGGTCGTGGGCAAGCAGTTCTCTGATACAGCTCAGGCGACAGTTAAACAGGTAGATGATGTTGCTGATGACGACATGATTTTTGATATAGGCCCAGATTCTGCCAAACATTTGGCAAAAATGATGACTACAATGGGAACAATAATTTGGAATGGTCCGGTCGGTGTATTTGAATTCCCTCAGTTTTCCATGGGGACAGAGACTCTAGCTCAGGCGATTGCTTCTAGCGATGCCTTTTCTATTGCTGGGGGCGGTGATACTTTGGCCGCCGTTGACCAATATAAAATTGAGCGAAAAATTTCTTATATTTCCACTGGTGGTGGTGCATTCTTAGAGTATGTCGAAGGTAAGGCACTGCCGGCAGTGTCTATACTAGAGCAAAGAGCGGTGTCAACGGACTGAAGATCTTTGTGATAAAAACATTATAGAATTACAATAGTTATAGGACAGGAGTTTATCGATGGCACTTATTTCACTTCGACAGATGTTAGATCATGCCGCAGAGCACGGGTATGGTGTTCCTGCATTTAATGTTAATAATTTAGAGCAAATGCGCGCAATAATGATGGCCGCTGACCAGACTGATAGCCCTGTTATTGTGCAGGCTTCTGCTGGTGCTAGAAAGTATGCTGGGGCACCTTTTTTACGCCATTTAATTCAAGCGGCGGTTGAAGAGTGGCCGCATATTCCGATATGCATGCATCAAGATCACGGTACTAGCCCAGCGGTATGTCAGCGCTCTATTCAGCTAGGGTTTACCTCGGTAATGATGGATGGATCCCTTGAAGGTGATGGGAAGACTCCTGCTAGTTACGACTATAATATTGATGTGACCCGAAAAACTGTCGAAATGGCGCATGCCTGTGGCGTCTCTGTCGAAGGTGAATTAGGCTGTCTTGGTTCTTTAGAAACTGGCCAAGCCGGAGAAGAGGATGGGGTAGGTGCTGAGGGTATACTCTCTCATGATCAAATGCTGACAGACCCTGAGGAAGCGGCCGATTTCGTTGCCAAAACTCATGTTGACGCCCTGGCAATTGCCTGTGGTACTTCCCATGGTGCTTATAAGTTTAGCCGTCCCCCTACTGGCGACATTCTTGCCATAGATCGCATTAAAGCGATACATGAACGCATACCCGGTACTCATTTGGTAATGCACGGTTCTTCTTCAGTCCCTCAGGAGTGGCTCGCTGTTATCAATAAATATGGAGGTCAAATTCCCGAGACCTATGGCGTACCTGTTGATCAAATTTGCGAAGGTATCAAGCACGGCGTTAGAAAAATTAATATAGACACAGATTTGCGACTGGCCTCTACAGGCGCAGTCCGGCGATTTTTAGCTGAGAATCCGACCGCCTTTGATCCTCGTGCATTTTTAAAAGAAACTGTCACGGCAATGAAGGACATTGCCGTGGCTCGCTATGAATCATTCGGGACCGCCGGGCATGCTGGTGGGTTAAAATCGTTAAATTTAGACGGTATGACAGAGCGCTACCTCAGCGGAGAATTGGATCCAGAAATAAAATAGTAAAGCATTTTCTCTACTTACTATCAGCGACTACCTTCATGTAAGGTAGATGCCTCTCTATCGCAGAAGTCTTGGTTGACCTAACCGAGGAAGTAGGTACCTTATCACTTCTTTGCTATTATTTGGTGATGAATAGGATATACAATTGAAAGACAATTACGATTTTTTAAAGGCCGTTGTGGACGCTACGATGGACAGCATGGTTGTTATTCAGACCGATGGATCCTTTGTATTTACCAATAAGAGTTGGCATGAATTAGGTCGTGTCAGTCAGTGGTTTACTGATAGCAAGTGGCAATCTGCAAACTACCTAACGGCCTGTGATGTGGCGGCTGCAAAAGGTGACCACTTTGCAGCTAAGGCCGCTAAAGGGATTCGCAAGGTATCGCGTGCGGAACAGGATGTCTATTATCTGGAATACCCCTGTGATGGCCTGCTAGCATCACGGTGGTTTGTGATGAGAGTGACTCAATTTTCGTTAGCAGATACGCAATATTTGGTGATTTCGCATCACGATATTACTGCGCGAAAACTAGCCGAGCAGGAAGCAACGGACCTTGCCCATTTGGATGATTTAACGGGTATTTCGAATCGTAGACGCTTTGAAGAATTTCTTAGCCATCAATGGCGTCGCAGTGTAAGGATGAAGACGCCCATATCACTGGCAATGATCGATATTGATCATTTTAAGCAAGTTAATGACACCTATGGACACGGCATTGGTGATAAATATTTGAAGTTTTTGTCGTCAATTTTTTCAAAATCAGCCAACCGTCCAGATGATATATGTGCACGTTATGGCGGTGAAGAATTTACTATATTGCTGGGTTCAACAGATAGTTCCGGAGCAATGCAAGTGATTGAAAAATTGCTGAAAAATGTTCGAAATTTAAAAATTCCTAATGAAAATGCATCAACTAAACCAACCTTGACCCTGAGCATTGGGTTAGCGACGATTTACCCTGATAAAACCAACGAGTACGAAGACTTGCTACTGGCGGCAGATAAATTACTCTATTCGGCTAAAACAGCAGGTCGTGATACCCTTGCTCTTACGACTTGTGTCACGAATACACAGATGCTGGACATTACAATAATTTCTGCGTAATTGCGGAACTGAGTATTTTGTCTGTGATGAACGTTTTTATAAGCCAAACATAGCGCGTTGTGTCTTACCGAGCGGAGGACTTAGGGCGAATGCTGACAATACCAGATGTCTATGCCGTTGGGCTCCCTACTATTGCGGGGCTTATTATTCTCAAAGCCATGTTTTCGGCATACAAAAAATGTAATTATTACCACTTAAACGATACTGCTGGTACCGCTGGGCTATTACTTGTCGGCAACATCGCGGTTTTACTGATATCACAGGTACTGATCATCGGCGGTTACTTTTATTTATACAGTTTTAGTTTTATAAAAGTAAGTGCACACTTACCTTTTTTTGGGTCTATGGATAGCGACTTTTTTGGCTATTGATTTGGTATTTTATGGTTATCACAGAGTCTCACACCAGGTGAGACTTTTATGGGCAGTACATATGAATCATCACTTCAGTGTCCACATGGACCTTATGGTTGCTTTTCGTCGAGCCTGGTTTGGTCCTCTCTCCAAAGTGCCTTTTTTTATGGCTTTGCCGCTGCGTGGATTTTACCGCTGTGGCGGGAGTTTGTTCAACCCTTTGGGGTGTTCTTGGCCATATACAATGGATAGATCGATTGGGCTGGCTGGACAAAATGTTTAATACTCCCTCTACACATCGCGTGCATCACGGTACCAACTCACAATACATAGACAGTAACTATGGTAACTTGTTAATGATTTGGGATCGATTGTTTGGCACCTACACACAGGAAAAAGAACCTGTAACTTTTGGCTTGGTGGAAAATTTAGGGACAAAAAATCCGATTAAAATCATATTTCATAGGTACTCTGCCATGGCCAATGATAGTAAAAACGCCACTTCTAGTTATAATGTTTTAGGATATATTTTTGGCCCACCAGATTGGCAGCCAAAGTCCATTAAACCCTATTTGCGCGCTCGATCAGTGCTGGACTAATGCCTATGTCGTCATCAAATGTTGCTGTACGTTTATTATATGTTTTGTTGGGTATGATTTTACTTGGGATTACCCACGATGGTGTCAGCGAAGCTGATGCTCCCTATTTATATGTTCTGGGCACTGCTCAAGATGCAGGTTTTCCTCAAGCAGGTTGCTATCAGTCTCACTGTATGCGGGGATGGAATGATGCTGATAAGCGTATTTTTGCTACATCACTTGCCATGATTGATACTTCAAAACGTAAAAAATATTTATTTGAGGCAACGCCAAATTTCCCAGAACAGTTATATATGCTTGAGCAACAGGCTCCTGCATCAGATGGATTCTCCTTAGAGGGGATCTTCATTACCCACGCTCATATGGGCCATTATAGTGGTCTTATGTATTTGGGTAGAGAGGTTATGGGGTCTGAGCAAGTGCCCGTTTACCTGATGCCCAAAATGGCTCATTTTATTCGTAACAATGGTCCCTGGAGCCAATTAGTTGATCTTAATAATATCGTCGTGATGCCCCTCGCAGATAAAACATCAATAATTTTTGATAGTTTTAGTATTACCCCTTTTTTGGTTCCACACCGAGATGAATTTTCAGAAACTGTGGGGTTTTTAATTCAGGGGAATAACAAAACGGCATTGTTTATACCGGATATTAATAAATGGTCTAGGTGGAACAAAGATATCGCCGAAGAAATTAAAAAGGTTGATTATGCATTAATTGACGCAACGTTTTATGGGCAGGGTGAATTACCTGGCCGAGATATGTCAAAAATACCGCATCCGTTGGTGACAGAGACCATGACACTATTAACGCGGTTGCCTAAAGTGGAGCGTAACAAGGTCTGGTTTATTCATATGAATCACACCAATCCTTTACTGGATACAAGCAGTGATGAAACTAACTTTGTTGAATCTCAGGGATTCAATATCGCCAGAACTGGCATGCGTTTCCCACTCTAGTCCGAAAATGCTGGAGTCTTTAAATGTTAATTTTGATTCTAATCAGCCTATTAAGTGCAGCCGTCTGTTTCTTTGTGGCTAAATACCGCCATACAGATATTGTGTTTTGGGTTTCTATGGGTTTTTTGTTTGGTCCTGTAGCGATTCCATTTGTCTTTTTCTCACGCCCAAAGACATAATGCTAAAAAACGCTCTGTATTTCGCTTCATGTTAGGGCGCGCAACAGAATTGATTGTTAGCCAAACACGCCTTTAAAAAAGAAAAAGAACACAATAGCAAGACCGGCTCCAGCGGGTAAGGTGACTACCCATGATAAGAAAATAGATCCAATCATACGCAGGTTTAAGGCACCGATACCCCTGGCAAGCCCAACGCCTAAAACGGCACCTACAAGTGTGTGAGTGGTTGATATAGGCAAGCCAGTGCCTGAGGCAAAAACTACGGTTGCAGCGGCGCCTAGTTCAGCCGCGAAACCGCGACTGGGAGTTAGTTCGGTAATTTTTCGGCCTATGGTCCCCATAACTTTAAATCCATAGGTCGCCAAGCCAACCACAATACCAGCACCCCCTAATAACAGGATCCAGCTAGGCATAACGCTTTTCGCTGCTATATCGCCACCTGAGCTCACAACATTGACCACCGCTGCTAAAGGGCCTACGGCATTGGCGACATCATTGGAACCATGGGCGAAGGCCATACTACAGGCAGTGAAGATCATTAGTACGGCAAAAACGCGCTCTACATTAGCAAAGCGGTTGGTTTTTTCTAGCGCTTCATTGCGTTCCACTTTGGCTAGTAAAAAAGAGCCAAGAATGGCAACAGCTATACCAAATACAATGGCCCAGAGGACTGACTCACCGAAGCTTAGGGACACCCCTACGTCTTTAAAGACATGCTTTAGGCCTTTTAGGATAGTGACCATTGCCATGAGAAATCCCACTGCAAACATATACATAGGCGCATATTTTTTTGCTCTTTCAAAAGGATCATCATGAATTAATATTAAATGTTGGACGCTGCGAAAAATTGCAAATGCAATGGTACCAGCAATAACGGGTGACACTACCCAGCTTGCAACAATAGTACTTACCTTTGACCAATTAACCGCGTCAACAGAGACGCCGACAGCGGCAAATCCAACAATTGCCCCCACAATAGAATGAGTTGTTGAAACCGGCCAACCCATGAAACTAGCAACCATGAGCCAGGTACCAGCAGCCAGTAAGGATGAAAGCATGCCAAAAACTAATAAATCTGGCGAATTTACAAATACATCAGAATCAACGATACCTTTTCGAATAGTCGAGGTAACCTCACCTCCGGCCAGATAGGCGCCAGCAAACTCAAACACCATGGCAATTAAAATCGCCTGTTTAATGGTTAATGCTTTGGAGCCTACTGAGGTGCCCATAGCATTCGCAACATCATTTGCACCGACCCCCCACGCCATAAAGAATCCAAAAATTCCGGCAAGAATAATTAATATTGTTCCGTACTCAGTGAATAGTTCCATAGGAAATAGTCTCGTAAATAGGTTTTATTTAGCTAAAAGAAGTTCTAACTGATTGCCAACTCGCTCAGCTATGTCAGCTATTTCACCGATATTGTCAATCACGTTGTACAGGAACATGACATGTACAGGGGGAATTTTTTCTTCAATTTTAAACAGTCGATGGCGCAGCTTACGTTCTTTTTTGTCAACTTTTTGCTCTTGAGTATCTAATTCGCGAATCAGCTTTTTAACAAATTTTACCTCTTGACCGGTAAAGCCTGTTTCAAGCAGTTCATCGAGCTCATCGATTGCTTTGCGGGCTTTTTCGCAGGTTTCAATTGCGCTTTTAACATAACCAACAAAGTCTGACTGCAATGATGCCGGGATGTTCATTTCGCGTCCTAAAACAATACCACAGACATCTTTGGCAGTGTTGGCGATATTATCTTGCTGGGCCAGAATCCCCAATAAGTCACTTCTTGATACCGGCATAAATAAGCTGTTTGGCATATTTAAACGAAACTGCTTTTTAAGGTCATCCGCTTGGTTTTCACCGACAACGATTTGATCAAAAATATCACTGGCCGTAGTCCAATCAGTAGCAACTACAGCTTCAAAAAAAGGTTCTAAAAGAGAGGCGCAATTAACAGCTAATGACATGTGCTCTTGAAGTGGCCTGATAGGTGATTTACCAAACAGATTTGAAATTGAATTACTAAATACCATTGCTTTCCTCTCCTTTTGGGCATTATAGGATGTTGTCACAAAAATGACATATTTTTATCAATGGTTTATAAATCTGTTTATGCTTGGGCATATTGATCGCTATGTCCTAACCATCGTCGGATTAGCGCATCGACATTTTGTGGCGCATTGATTAACACGTTTTCAGCGATATTCTTTATTTCCGGTAACATGTGCCCGTCCCTTTGAAGGTCAGCAATTCGTAGGTGCATATCCCCTGTTTGACGTGTACCCAGTATTTCTCCTGGACCACGCAAGGCTAAATCTTGCTCTGCGATTTTAAAACCATCATTTGTTTCGCGCATTATTTTAAGGCGAGCATTTCCATTGGCTGATATTGGTGAGCTATAAAGTAGTACACAATGGCTTTCTTGCGACCCTCGGCCGACTCGCCCTCGAAGCTGATGGAGTTGAGATAGGCCTAAACGTTCGGCATTTTCAATAATCATTAAACTTGCGTTGGGGACATCGACACCGACTTCAATAACGGTAGTGGCTACTAATAAATTAATGGCACCATCTTTAAAGGAATTCATGAGTTCGACTTTTTCTCTAGGTTTTAAACGACCATGAATTAAACCAATAGATAGTTCTGGCAGTAGCAACTGTAGTTCGCTGGCGGTCACTTCAGCGGCTTGGGCCTCTAAAACATCTGACTCCTCAATTAGGGTACATACCCAGTAAGCTTGACGTCCGGCACTGCAAGCGGCACGAACTCTATGAATAATGTCATTACGTCGAATATTGTTAAAAACTAAAGTTCCTATAGATTTTCTTCCTGGCGGCAGCTCGTCAATTACTGAGCAATCAAGGTCAGCATACGCGCTCATTGCCAGTGTTCTGGGAATGGGAGTGGCAGTCATAATCAGCTGATGAGGAACAATACTTCTTTCGCTAGGTTTAGATTGGCTAGCAAAGCCTTTTTGTCTTAGTGCCAGGCGTTGATGCACTCCAAAACGATGCTGCTCGTCAATAATACTTAAGCCAAGATCGTTGAATTCGACTGCTTCTTGAAATAAAGCATGGGTACCAATAACCATTTTGGCACTGCCATCTGCAATTGATTGAAGCTGTATTTGACGAGCCTTACCCTTAATTTTTCCGCTGAGCCAGGCAATTCTGATACCCAATGGTTTGAACCACTGTTCAAAATTAACTCGGTGCTGCTCTGCAAGAATCTCAGTGGGTGCCATTAACGCAGCTTGCTTACCATTGGCAATCGCCTGCACCGCAGCCAATGCGGCAACGACGGTTTTTCCAGATCCTACATCACCTTGCACCAACCTAAGCATTGGCGTAGACGAGCTTATGTCAGCACTTATTTCTTCAGTTACCCGCAACTGTGCTGAGGTGAGCGCAAAGGGTAACTGGTTTAAGAAAGTTAGTTTTGCGGTGTTATCTTGAAAAAGAGCTGGGGATGGTTGCTGTTGAATCTTTTGGCGTAGGCGTAGCAAACTTAAATTATGTGCAATGAGCTCTTCGGCCGCTAACCGTTGTTGCGCGGGGTGTTCACCGCAGGCTAATAAATGCAGAGCAGCCCCTGGTGGCGGGTTATGTAAAAGAATCAGTGCTGCTTTGAGAGAGAAGGATAGTTGCTGCTTCAGACCAATGTGTGAAGATTGTGGGAGTAATTCATTAATAGGCAGTTGATCAAGTTTTTTCAGAGCCTGCCCACACAGATCCCGCAGACGCGTTTGCGTAATGCCCTCTGTGGCCGGATAAATAGGTGTTAGGGTTGTTTCCAGAGGTTCATTGTCGGTATCATTTATGTACTGGTATTCTGGGTGGTAAAACTCGACGCCTGCTTTGCCCCGACGAGCTTCGCCAAAGCAGCGCAATCTGGTGCCTGGTTTTAGTCGTTCTTGTTGTGCTTTATTAAAATGAAAAAAGCGCAGTGTGGTTGTCCCTGTATGATCTTGTAGTCGGCAAACTAGGCTTCTGCGGCGACCAAACACTACGTCGCTGACCATTATTTTACCCTCTATCACTACATCGGTTTGTGCCTGCACGCCAGCGATGGGCGTTATTTGTGTTCGATCTATGTAGCGCAGCGGAAGGTGGAATAGTAAATCTTGCAAATTATGTAAATTAAGTTTTTTTAACTTATTAGCTAGCTGTGGCCCTACACCACGTAAAGTTTCTATATTGTGACTATTAAAACTTAATCCTGTCATGGTTTTGTTGTTGTTCCGGTTAGTGAACTGGACAAAATAGCATTGCGCAACGCATCAATAGCTTTATGCCGAGGAAAGCTTGAACGCCATGCCATTGCGGTTGTTCGCGAAGGACAAATCCCACTGAATGATTTTGTCACTAGTCCACTGTTAGTTGCAGTTGCTCCCATAGCAGCGGATTTGGGTAAAACAGTTACTCCTAAGCCCGAGGCTACCATATGGCAAAGAGTCTCAATAGAGCTTCCCTCTGTCATCGTTCTTATGCTGGCCTTGTTACTGTGCTGTTTGTTTATATTAGGAAATGCGTCCACGACTTGATCTCGAAAACAGTGCCCTTCTCCCATCATTAGGACATTTTCATGATCCAGTTCGACTGTTTCCACTAATGATTTACTAGCAAGCCGATGGTTACTGGGGATCAGTAATACAAAGGATTCATGATATAGAGGCTGCACTACAATATCAGGCTCACTAAAGGGCATGGAGATTAATATGACATCTACTTCACCGCTGCGCAATCGTGCTCTTAACGAACTTGTATAGCCTTCCTCAATTATTAGAGGCATGTTTGGAGCAGTTTTTTGTAGCGGTGGAATGAAATGTGGAAACAAATAGGGACCAATAGTAAAAATAGCCCCCACATGGAGTGCACTATTGAGCTGATTGACGCCTGATTGCGCTATATCTTTAATAGCGGATGCTTCGTCTAATACTCGTTGCGACTGTTTGACAACTTCTATACCAATGGGTGTTGGGATAACATTATTTTTGGATCGTTCAAAAATATTAACACCGAGTTCTCTCTCAAGCTTTTTAAGCGCTATGCTAATCGTTGGCTGGCTGACATTGCAGTGCTCTGCTGCGAGTCCAAAGTGCTGGTATTGGGCTAGTGATACAATATATCGAAATTCGGTTAGCGTCATGTTTTTCTCACTATGGTCTAAACCAATAATAGCTAATTTTTATTGATGAATACATTTTAATTGGCCAGATTTAAGATTAAGATACTTTAGATTGAGAGTATCTTTAATCAAGGGCCCATTTATATTCAGAAAACTGCATACTGAGAACGCTGTAAATTGAAAATACTATTAGCTGGCTGTGGCGATATCGGTCAAAAAATTGCTATGCAACTAACAGACCACTATCAATGCTATGGTTTAAAGCGCAATCCTGTTGACCTTGATAGTTCAATTACTCCCATTGCTGCGGATCTTGGCGATGTAAAAGCACTGCGGACTATTTTTAATCAAGGCTTTGACGTGGTGGTGGTCACAATGACTCCTGATGCACGCAATGAAGCCGCATACCAACGAGCATATGTTGATACCGCGTCCAGTCTTGCTCGTGTAATCAACCAAACAGATTGTCCGCCAAAGTTGGTTGTATGGGTGTCCAGTACAGGTGTCTATGGCGAGCACAAGGGAGCGTGGGTCGATGAACAAACACCCGCTACGCCCACTACCTTTTCTGGGAGAGCACTACTCAGTGCAGAGCAAGCAATAACGCGTAGTGTCAGCGACACGATTATCGTACGCTTTTCTGGTATTTATGGTCCTGGTCGACTTGCGCTGATCGCCGGCGTTCAAAAAGGCGTTGGTAAGCCGCCTTCACCGAAACGTTGGACTAACCGAATTCACAGTGAAGACTGCGCCGGTTTTTTAACTTACTTAATTAGACAAAAAATTGCAGGTGCCTCTTTGGAGGCACTTTATATTGGGTCCGACAACGAGCCTGTAACACAGCACGATATTCGAGTTTGGCTTGCACAGAAACTCGGGGTTACCTTGGTAGAGGAAGCTATTTCCAAAAACACGTCCAGCCCGCCCAATCGTCGCTTTGACAACAAAAGGTTACGCAAAAGCGGTTACAAACTTCAGTACGCTACTTTCCGTGAGGGTTATATCCCCCTGTTGTGATGAGCCTTTAACGTAGCTATATCTGAATTTCGACTCGCATTCGGTTTGGTGTCAAGACTCGAGTAAGATAGATCGTAGAAAAATGTTTTTTTGACCTAACTAAACTGAGATTACCTTTGTCTAGATGACAACAATTCCATCCATTTCTACTTGTGACCCCTTAGGTAGAGCTCTAACTCCAATTGCTGCTCGAGCGGGATAAGGTTCTTGAAAATACTGACTCATAATTTCATTGACTACAGGAAAGTGGCCTAGATCTGTGAGAAATATATTTAATTTCACAATGTCGCTTAGGTCTCCATCTGCGGCATGACACACAGCTGTTAGGTTTTTGAATACCTGATGAATTTGTGTGCCGATATCATCACTTACAAGAGTCATAGTCTTAGGATCTAAGGGAATCTGGCCTGACAAATAAACGGTATTATTTACCTTAACTGCCTGAGAATAGGTGCCGATAGCCGCTGGCGCGTCATCTGTTTGAATAATGGCTTTGTTGCTCATAATGTGCTCCTAATTTAGCGCTAATTATTTGTTTTTAACACGAAAAATACGACGTACAGGCTTAAGACTTCGTGTTCTTCGCATGATATCTGCAAGATGGACTCTATCTCTAACTGTAAGAATTACATCAACTATGCTGGTAAACGGATCTTTTTCATCAACACTAATTTGTTCTATGGTTGCCTCTTCTTCGGTCATCCTTGCAGCAAGGGCTGCAATAAACCCTCGTTCTGGGGTTACTTCCACTTTTAGTTCCACTGAAAATTCTCCATTGACCACCGATGACCACACTAATGGCATACATTTTTCTGGATTTAAGCGGATTTCCTTAAGGTTTCTGCATGACTCAAGGTGGATCACTAGGCCCTTGCCAGGTGTCATGTGGCCTAGTATGGGATCACCAGGAATAGGATGGCAGCATCGTGCATAGTGCAGCATTAATCCATCAGATGAGTCGACGACAACTGCCAGATTTGGTGTTTTATTGTCGATTGATAGCTTGCGCTGGTTAGGCAATACCATAAGATTAGCGACCGCAAAGGGCACCCGATTTCCCAAGCCAATTTGTTGCAGTACATACTCAAATGTAGTGGCCTCAGTTTCTTTAAGGAGTCGTTTGATTTGTGATTTCTTTAGCGCTTTATAACTAGTACCTAAGTTACTCAGCGCGTGATCTAATAGTCGCTTGCCTAAATCTACAGATTCGTCATGTTGCTGGTTTTTCAAAAAATGGCGTATAGCACTGCGTGCCTTTGCGGTAATGACAAAATTCAACCAATTAGGATTTGGTTGAGCTCCTTTGGCACTGACAATATCAATTTTTTGACCACTTTGTAACGGCTCTGATAATGGTGTGAGTTCGCCATCGACATGGCAGGCAATACAGCTGTCTCCTAATCCTGTATGAACAGAGTAGGCAAAGTCAACGGGAGTAGCCCCTGTAGGTAATTCAATAATTTGACCTTTGGGTGTAAAAACATAAACTTCATCTGGAAAAAGGTCAGCTTTGACGTGTTCAAGAAACTCTAAAGAATCGCCTGCTTGCTGTTGCATTTCAAGAAGCCCTTGAACCCACCTTGCTGCTCGCCGCTGACTAACTTCTACATTATTACTCGATGATTTATATTCCCAGTGAGCCGCGATGCCAAAATTTGCCATTGCCTCCATTTCTCTTGTTCGAATTTGCACTTCGATGATAACCCCATGCATACCCACTAAAAGTGTATGAAGTGACTGATAGCCATTGGCTTTTGGAATTGCTATATAGTCTTTAAATTCTCCAGGTACCGGTTTGTAGATATTATGAACAATGCCAAGTGCCCTGTAGCAATCATCAACATTGTCCACTACCAATCTGAAAGCAAATACATCCATGATATCGCGAAAAGATTTTTTCTTTTCGCGCATTTTTAAGTAAATACTCCAAAGATGTTTCTCTCGGCCGGTCACATCCGCGTTAATCTCTTCTTTCTCTAATCGCATTTCAATAGTTTTATGAATTTCAGAGACAACTTCTTTACGATTTTTCCTTGACGCCTTAAGAGCCTCACGCAGACGTCGATGGCGAAGAGGGTACATAGCGGCAAAGCCAAGATCTTCAAATTCAAGCCGTATATCATTAATGCCTAGTCGTTGTGCGATGGGGGCATAAATATCTATCGTCTCTTTTGCTATCCGCCGTTTTTTTTCAGCCGATAAGACTCCCAAGGTACGCATATTATGGAGTCTGTCGGCTAGCTTTACCAAAATAACTCTAATATCTCGAGACATGGCCAAGGTCATTTTTTGAAAGCTTTCAGCTTGTTGTTCAGCTCTTGATGCTGTTTCAATTTCACCAAGTTTACTGACGCCATCAACCAGATCTGCCACTGTTCGCCCAAACTTACGACTTATTTGGCCTTTGGTAACGCCGGTATCTTCTATCACATCATGTAATAGAGCCGCCATCACGCTCTCATGATCCATATGCATTTCTGCAAGGATATTAGCAACGGCAAGGGGGTGAGTTATATAAGGATCACCACTTTGGCGCATTTGGCCAAGGTGACATTCTTCTGAAAAATAATAGGCCCGTTTGATTCGAGCTATTTCTTTGGAATCAAGATATAAGGAGAGTTTTTCGGTAAGACCTTGAAGCACCTGTTAAACCCTCCTGAGGGTGGCAATTACCCTTAAAGCATAGGCTCTTCAGAGGGGGTAGTTGGAGTTTCTAAATTGAGGACTTCCTCGGCATCAAGAATTTCGTAGTCTTGAATCACTTCAGTTAGGATATCTGCAGTGACCAAGCCCTGTGCAATTTCACGCAGCGCGACGACAGTAGGCTTATCATTTTCCTCTTCAACAAGTGGAGGCCGTCCTTCAACCGCTATTTGCCTAGCGCGTTTAGAGCCAACCATAACCAGTTCAAAGCGGTTATCTACATGATCTAAACAATCTTCTACTGTAATACGAGCCATTTTTCTCGACCTTGTTAATTCTGTGAATGTTACTGTGTTTGCGGGTATTTAAGCCCACGTCAACCCAACATTTTACCTAAATCAATAGCCTAGGACAATGTTTGGTGTGCCGATAAATTGATTTATTGAACTTTTGCGCACCTTTACCATGCTTGAAGACACCTATTAAAGGTCAATACATCGGACATTGTAGGTTTATTCTGCGTTGAATTCGATAAACAGCGTTACAATTATAGCTCTTATACTGACAGCGGATTTTCGAATTTCACACAACTGCTGGCACTACATTTAAAATTTTTGGTGTTAAGATAAAAGATCTTTTAGCACAGGTTCATTTTTCATAGCGGTAATATGGCAGCGCTGCGCCATAACAATACTTTCTAGTTGACTAAGTGCTATATCAAAGTGGTCATTAATAATTAAATAATCAGCATCAATGTAGTGGCTTATTTCCTCTTTTGCTGCACCTATTCGCTGTTTAATGACATCCGCATTATCCTGACCTCGGTTGTTAAGGCGAGCCTCTAGAGCGGACATCGAAGGTGGCAGTATGAAAATACTTCTACTCTCAGGAAATTGCATTCTTGCCTGTTCCGCACCTTGCCAGTCTATTTCCAGTATGACATCTATGCCTTTGGCTAGTGATGCTTTAACCCATTGCTCAGAGGTACCATAGTAGTGATCAAATACCTTGGCATATTCTAGAAAAACGCCATCTGCGATCATAGATTCAAATAATCTATGATCAGTAAAATGATAGTTAACACCATCTCTCTCTCCGGGTCTGCAAGGTCTTGTAGTGTGTGAAATAGACGCTTGTATCGTACTCACTGACTCAAGAAGCTTGGCAACTAAGCTGGTTTTTCCTGCACCTGAGGGTGCTGAGATAATAAATAATGTGCCGGTATTCATTGATTTTTCGATCCACGCTTACTTAATAGTTAACTGACGAAATAGTTTACATTAAGCAGCCGCTAAAATAACAGTGCAGTGGCAAATTCTCTTTTTCTGTTCAATGAGATACTTCATGGCAGCCACGATTAAAGTTAGTTATACGATAAACGTGAGACAATTATTGATTTCCCTGAATAAATAGCATTCCAGCATGGGTTTTCAAATGAAGCCTATCTAACATCGAAAATGCATACCTAAAGTATTAAAAATACTCCCATCATGCAGAAACCCAAATTTAATAGGGTATTTACTATCAAAATAAAAACATATCAGGGCTTGTATGATTAAAGGTCAATACGTTAACTTGAGGTCACTATATTTGGTGTTGCCTTTTTGTTGGCGCGCTGCTGGATTAGACTGGAGAAAAATAACAAAACCAATTAAAAATTTGGAGAGTCAAAATATGTCAGACATTGCAAAGGACGTTCAGCCAGCTAAAGGTAAACCTTTGATGCCGATTAAACTCAGTATTTTAGAGTCTTATCGGATGATTTCACTAAGCTACTCTGACCCACTAAAGCACACTCAGAATTTACACAGTACCTATGGCAATGTGGTACTTCAAAAAGTTGGCAAGATGAATGTTGTGCACTTATTTGGTGTTGATGCTAATCGGTTAAGCTTATTAAATCCGGACAATATACTGTCAAACAAAAAAGCTTGGGATCAAATTATTGGTCGACTATTTCCAAACGGACTGATGCTTCGTGATGCGGAGGACCACCGTTATCATCGTCGATTAATGCAAGCAGGCTTCAAGAGCCAGGCTATGCAAGGCTACTTCTTTCAGATGGCGCCTCAGATTGAGCAGGCTACAGCCAAGTGGCTACACAAAGAAGATGACCAGCACACTATTGCTTACCCAGTATTGAAAAAAATGACCCTAGATCTTGCCGCCACAGTGTTTTTAGGGATGGACTTAGGCGAGGATGCGAACATTATTAATAACGCTTTTGAAGAGACCGTAGCGGCATCGATGTGGCGCATTCCCTTTGCATTTCCAGGCACCTTGATCTGGCGAGGAATTCGCGCGCGCAAAATCATGTGTGATTTCTTTCAGCCAATGATTGCGGCCAAAAAAATGGGCGATGATCAAGATCTTTTCTCGCTTTTATGCCGTGCAGAGGACGAAGACGGTAATGGTTACAGTGATGAAGATATCATTGATCATATTAATTTTTTAATGATGGCAGCTCATGATACTACTACCAGTGCTCTCACCAGCATGATGTATGTTCTGGCCAAGTACCCTATGTGGCAAGATAAATTGTGGGAGGAAATGGCACTCCTAGATGGGAAAGATTTACAGCCTAAAGATCTTAATGTAATGGAGCAGACTAGTTGGGTGATGAAAGAAGCATTAAGATTGTATCCGCCATTATCAACGCTACCAAAGTTTAGTAATAAAGCGTTTGATTTTGAGGGGCATACTATTCCAGAGGGTGCATTAGTTATTTCTTATCCCATTCATACCCATCATCAGGCGCAGTATTGGGATAATCCCACCTTATTTGATCCAGAACGTTTCAGTGATCAGCGCAAGGAGCACAAGCGCCATCCATACAGTTGGATACCCTTCAGTGGGGGTGCCCATATGTGTATTGGATTAAATTTTGCCGAAATGCAAATTAAACTGGTTATGTTTTATTTATTAAAACGTTATCGTTGGAGCGTACCATCTGATTATGAGATGCCGGTGCAGCAGTCGCCAATTTCAAAGCCCAAAGATGGGTTACCAATAACCTTGCGCCATCGATAGGGGTAAACTGTTATTGTCGTGAGCTGTCAGGCTCATGCTTAAAAAATTGATTTTAAGGACACACCTGTTGCGTAAAAAAGATAAAAAGATAAAAAGATAAAAAGATAAAAAGATAAATAGATAAATAGATAAATAGATAAATAGATAAATAGATAAATAGATAAATAGATAAATAGATAAATAGATAAATAGATAAATAGATAAATAGATAAATAGATAAATAGATAAATAGATAAA
>Ga0233426_10000142_pt1 | contig 81483 bp, 71 predicted proteins | sample SI_118_April2016_6_FD_179875 | JGI IMG/M metagenome (GOLD analysis project Ga0233426, IMG submission 179875) | Seawater microbial communities from Saanich Inlet, British Columbia, Canada - SI_118_April2016_10_MG | ecosystem: Environmental > Aquatic > Marine > Inlet | place: Canada: British... | reverse complement strand
GCTTGAATGAAATAAAATTCAAAAGGTGTAGATTCTTTTGTCGGATTGTTTGTCCAGTCTCTAGCAGCTGCAATGCATCCACGCTTATGCCCCCTGTTTTTTCTGAATTCTGACGGAATTCTGTAATCATGAAGTTGCTCTTTATAAGCAGGAGTGACCAAATTATCTGAATTTCCTCCTTGAACAATAAAATCAGGCACCACCCTGTAGAAGCACGTAGTGTCAAAATATCCTTTTTCAATGAGGTATAAAAAACTTGCCCGATGCAAAGGGGTGTCTCGGTATAGGCGCACAATAATATCGCCTAGCCACGTTTCTATTTTTATCCTAGTTTGTGGATGTTCTTCGCCGTATTTTGTAAAAAAAGTGACTGCATTTTCGGTAAAAATAGAGTCTGTAATGTAAATTCTGTTTCTAGGAAGAATGTATTTTTCTGGTTTGTTTTTTTTAGTTTCTTTTGAAACAGAAAAACTCTTAGGAGTATTTTTTGGCACGTTGTTGTTACAGGCGATGCACAACAACACCAAAACGATATGTTTCTTTAAAATCGAAATAGAACAAAGAAGACGCATACTAGGCTTTCAAAACACCACTATACAGGCTTTTAATAATACCATCTGAAAGACCTATCTTAGGGACGTATATTTTTTTGGCGCCACTCCATTTCATGGCAGACAAATATATTTTTGCCGCAGGAATAATAACATCAGCGCGATCTGGGTTCAAACCAAGCTCTGAAATACGCTCATTGTACGACATTTTTTTTAAAAACTGATAATGGGCATTCATATAAATGTAGGAGAGAGGTTTGTCTACCTTTTGTCCAGACATTTTGAATATTTTGTTGATGTTTCCACCAGAACCAATCAATACAATTTTTTTTAAATTCTCGGTATGGGTTTCAATCCATTTTCGAATTTCTTTCCAAGTATCTTTTTTGTCTACTTCTTTATTCAACAAACGAACAGTTCCCATCTTAAATGATTTAGAGGCAACTAGTTTTTGTTTCGAAAAGACGGTAAACTCAGTACTTCCACCACCAACATCAACATATAAATACGATTTATGACCTTCTATAAGTTCCGACAAATCAGTGGAAGCGATAATCTCCGCTTCCTTTTTTCCATCAATAATTTCTATAGAAATATCGGACTCTTTTTTTATTCTCTCTATCAAAATCGCTCCGTTAGATGAATCTCTCATGGCAGAGGTCGCACAAGCCTTATAAGTCTCCACACCATGTACCTTCATTAAAAGTTTAAAAGCCTTCATGGCATCAATCATTCTAAAAGAGTTCTCTTCGGAAATCGTACCACTAATAAAGGCATCTGCACCCAAACGAATGGGTACCCGTATCAAGGCAGATTTCTTAAATTTAGGTTCCTCGTCTTTTACAATAACAATATTCGAAATTAATAGTCGGACAGCATTAGATCCAATATCTATTGCTGCAAATTTTTTGATTTCTAACAAAATAGCTTCTATTATTTAAGATTCTTTGGGAATTCTTGGAATAGCGTTTTCCCTTTTTTAATGCTTTTCCAATGGTTATTGTCAAATTGAATGGCAATAACACCGCAGGTACTTACATGTGGTATGAAAACATCTCCATATTTATTTACAAAATCATTAATTCCATGATCGTGACTGAAAATTATGGCAGAATCAAACTCATCATCTAGTGCTTTAATTGTTTTTACCAAATACCCATCACTAAAGTTATACAAAGATTTTTTTATTTGCAAATTAGAAAGTGGATATGAAAAAACATTACTAAAAATCACTGCTGTAGACAATGCTCTAGAAGCGCTACTCGTAATAAAAACATCGGGTTTTTCAATTTTTTCTGAAAGTGCTGTAGATACTAAATAAGAATCCTTGATACCTCTTTTTTTTAGAGGTCGATCAATATCTTTAATCCCATTATATTCCCAAGAAGACTTGGCGTGACGTACAATATATACTGTTTTCATGTATACAACTTAAAGATTCAAATATACTAATAATGTTTTATGGACGATGTTTATTTTAGCAATATATATAGGTTTATGTGCATTGCTATAAGGACCAACTATCTCTGTTTTTTAAGGGGCTAAACGATCTGTTGTCCAACTAAAATCTTCTTGCAGCGTATAGCGGATACGATCATGCATCCTGTTGGGTCTTCCTTGCCAAAATTCAATAGATTGAGGTTTAACAATATAGCCACCCCAATGTGCTGGTCTTGGGATTTCTTTGTTCTTAAAGTCGTGTTCAAATTTCTTTAAATTGTGCTCCAATTCTTTCTTGGAACTTACAATTTCACTTTGATTGGAAGCCCATGCCCCAAGTTTACTTCCCTCTGGTCGTGATTCAAAATAACCATCCGAAAGGTTTTCTGCTATTTTCTCTGCGATTCCTTTGATGATCACTTGTTGCTCCATTCCTTGCCAAAAAAACGACAAACATACGTGATTGTTTGCCGTAATGGCCTTTCCTTTTTCGCTTCGGTAATTCGTATAAAAGATAAAACCTTCCCAGGTGATTTTTTTAAGTAAAACAATTCTGCTTTTCGGAAAACCGTCGGTGCCAATGGTAGAAATTGTCATAGCATTTGCTTCGTCTACCGTATTTGATTGTTCAATATCATGAAACCATTTCTGAAACAGTTCCATGGGATTCTCTGGAACATCCTCTTTAAGAAGTTCCTTCTTTAGATATACTTTTCTATAATTACTTAGGTCTTTTTCCATAATGTAAAAATAATTAATATTTAAATTAGGGTGGGCTGCTTTTACGCTTTTTTTTGAGGTTTTACCCTTATTAAATATAACAATATTAATGTTAGTATTCCATTTAAAATTAAAAGTTCATAACCAAATGTATAACCAGAGAACCAATCAAAAGCATATTGATCTAAGAGTCCAGTAATGAGCAAGGAAAGAAGTGCTACTAAGGGAACAAGATTTTCTTTAATCTTGATTTTTGTGAATATTCCAAAAGCAAACAGACCTAAAAGAGGGCCATAAGTGTAACTAGCAACCTTTAAAAGACTGCTAATAACATTGTCCTCCAATACATGTTTGAAAGTTATAATCACAAAAATAAGCACTATGGAAACACCAACATGGACTTTCTTTCTAATTCTTTTTTGCTTTGGTTGGGAGCGCTTTTCTAAAGCTAAAAAATCATAACAAAAAGAGGTGGTTAAAGAAGTCAGTGCACTATCGGCACTGGAATAAGCTGCAGCAATCAAACCCAAAACAAATACCAATGCGATAGGAAAACCTAAATTATGTTCTAAGGCTATTTCAGGAAAAAGCAAGTCTGTTTTTTGATTGCCGTCAACCATTGGAATGGAAATTCCGTTTTTGTCGGCATAGATGAATAGTACGGCTCCTAAAAAAAGAAAGATAAAGTTCACTAAAATTAAAATGACACCCAAAGAGAGTATATTCCATTGGGCCTCTTTGGTACTTTTACAAGTTAAGTTTTTCTGCATCATGTCTTGGTCTAATCCTGTCATGGTAATAGCGATGAACATGCCTCCAAAAAAGGATTTTAATAGGTGTTTGTTACTTTTGATATCTTCTGTAAAAATGATTTGTGAATACGTTTTAAATTCTTTTGAATTGTAGGTTTCCCAAAGCGACCAACCAAAACTATCGCAGATAATATAAATAGAACTTCCTACAGCTATCAGCATAAATACTGTCTGTAAAGTATCGGTCCATACAATTGTTTTCATTCCCCCTTTATAGGTATACATCCATATCAAAACAATGGAAATAACGACTGTAAACTCAAAGGGAACATTCCATGCGTCGAAAATAAAATATTGAAACACTGAGGCTACTAAATACAAACGAAAAGAAGCACCAAGAACTCTTGAGATGAAAAAGAAAATAGCCCCCGTTTTATGACTTACAATTCCAAATCTAGTTCTTAAGTATTCATAAATAGATGTTATGTTCGCCCTATAATATATTGGGAGTAATACATAGGCAATTACAAAGTATCCTGCTAAATAACCCATGACTATTTGTAGGTAACTAAATTTACTAGCTTGTACCCAGCCAGGAACAGAAATAAAAGTAACGCCAGATAACGAAGCTCCAATCATTCCAAAAGCAACAATATACCACGGCGATTTTTTTTCAGCTTTGAAAAAAGAATCGTTAGAGTCGTTTTTACTAGTGGCATAAGAAATTCCTAACAATACCAAAAAATAAACAATTATAGTAATGATAATATGATATGGCTCCATAGAATAGTTTGTGTTTCTTAGGTGAAAATACTAAAGTTTTTATTGTATTCATACTTTTGATTTTTTTTAATCTAAAAATTATTTTTAAGCAATATTTTCTATGTTACAAGGCAAATTATATTTCCATTAATTAGTACATTTACCCCATGAATTTTTCATCGAAATTGTTAGAAAATGCTGTAAATGAAGTCTCTCAGCTACCAGGAATAGGCAAGCGTACGGCTTTAAGGTTGGTATTGCATTTGTTAAAGCAACCGAAATCCCATACCAATCATTTGGCAAATGCCTTAAACACACTTGTAGAAGAAGTAAAACTATGTCAAAAATGCCATAATATTTCTGATGTGGAATTGTGTGAAATTTGTGCAAATGCCCAACGAAATTCGGCTATTGTTTGTGTGGTAGAAGATATACGAGATGTTATGGCTATTGAAAACACAGTCCAATTCAAAGGTTTGTACCATGTTTTGGGTGGAAGGATTTCGCCTATGGAAGGTGTAGGCCCTCACAATCTTACCATAGATAGTTTGATAGATAAAGTTAAAAAAGGAAATGTAAAAGAGGTTGTTCTAGCTCTTAGCTCCACTATGGAAGGAGACACAACCAATTTTTATATCTACCGGCAATTGCAAAAGTACAACATTACGATATCTACTATTGCGCGTGGTATATCCGTAGGAGACGAATTGCAATATACGGATGAAGTAACATTGGGAAGAAGTATTGCAAATAGAGTTCCTTTTGGCGACTCATTGGCTCAATAATTCTTTAAAACACAATATCCAAACTAATGATGCGTTTACTATTCTACCCTAACTTAACCCAACTATTTACTTGTCTTTAGAAGCAAATAAACAACTCTCTATTGTGATTGTCAATTACAATGTGTATCATTTTTTAGAATTATGTCTAAAAAGTGTGCAAAAAGCATGTCGTAACATTACCGCTGAAATTATTGTGGTAGACAATAATTCTAGTGATGATAGTTGTGAACGTATAACGAAAAATTTCCCGGAGGTTCATTTGGTTTGTAATAACGTTAATGTTGGTTTTTCAAAAGCCAATAATCAAGGAGTGGCATTGGCAAATGGTGAGTTTGTGTTGATCTTGAACCCTGATACTGTTGTTGGAGAATATACTTTTGAAGAGTTGCTCTATTTCTCTAAAGGAATTGGAGATTTAGGGGCTGTGGGAATTCAGTTAATCGATGGTACAGGGGCTTATTTGCCAGAAAGTAAAAGAGGGATTCCTACGCTAAGAGCCTCTTTCAATAGATTTCTTGGTAAAAAGAAAAACAAAGGCACCTATTATGCCAATCATATAGAACAAGGCGGGATTGGTAAAATAGATATTCTTGTGGGCGCATTTATGTTTCTAAAGACCAATGTGTATAAAGAAGTTGGTGGTTTTGACGAAGACTACTTTATGTATGGGGAAGATATAGATTTAAGTTATAAATTACTCAAAGCAGGTTATCAGAATTACTATCTAGGAACGAGCAAGGCAATTCACTTTAAAGGGGAGTCTACACGTAAGGATGTGAAGTATTTAAAATATTTTCATGGAGCGATGGAGATATTCTATAAAAAACATTTCACCTCCAATTTCTTCCAAGATGCCGCCATGAAAATTTGTATCAAATTATGGTACTTGTTTAAGTATTTTCGACTGTCAGATCAAGTGATAATTATTGAAGAACGTGAAAACGTATTGTATGTAGGTGATAAAAAAGTTTCTATCGATAAAGAAATTCATAGAAGACTGAATTTCGTGAATTTTAACACAATTAAACAACTCCAAAGATATACGGTTAAGAATATTATTGAAGAGGTATGGTTTGATGAATCCACACTGTCGTACGAAAAAATTATAGACATAATCGCTCAATTACATGATGAAAATCTGATTTATAAAATTCATTCTAAAGGCACGCATTATGTCATTGGAAGTAATTCTTCCGATGGAAGGGGAGAGATTATAGATTTAATCTAAAGTCTCTCGGTCACTCGGGTCCCAACTTCTTTTTTTACGTGAGTTTTTGTACACTTTTACCAAAAGCATTAAAACAATCCCAAAAGAGAAGACTCCAATCACACCCCAAATCCAATCAATATTGTTTTGAAGTTCTACCAAAAAAACAACTGCAAACAATACAACAGTTGCTACTTCATTCCACAAACGTAATTTTGCAGAACTATATTTTATAATATCATTTTGTAATTGGGTGTATAATATTTGACAGCCGTATTGATAGAAATATAGTAAAACTACAAACGATAATTTTATCCACATCCATTGCTGTTCAAGTAAACTAGGGTTTTCATATAGAAGCCAAAAAGCAAAAATACTTGCTAAGATGGCAGATGGCCAAGTGATGATATACCACAAACGTTTACTCATAATTTTATATTGACGCTGAAGTATTCCTTTGTCTGGCTGTTGTTTACTATCTGCCTCAACATGATAAATAAATAAACGAACAATATAAAAAAGGCCTGCGAACCAGGTAACAATAAATATGATGTGCAATGCTTTGAGATAGTAATATTCCATGGATGCGGTGAATTTTATTTGTAGCACAAATGTATTAATTTATTAGCTATGCAACATTTTTATGTTGTTCGAAAATAACAGAATTGTTTTCGTTTTTAATTAAATTTCAACAAGACTCTTTTTACATTAATATTAATAACAAACTGAAACACTTTTTCAGACTAAAAGTTACTTTTAAAAATTGTTAATAATTATGGTGAGTAATCAAAAATTTAAAATGTTTATATTAATTTTAAGAGATTCTTATAGCATCTTTGTATTCGGTTAAAATACAGTAGTTTAAAAGAATTTAAATTTTGAATAATTAACTTTTAGATTTCATATGTTTCTAAGTATCTTTGCCACTTATGAAGTTTGAAATAAAATCGAAAGATTCACAAAGTAAAGCCAGAGCAGGTGCAATGACAACTGATCATGGTGTTATAGAAACTCCAATATTTATGCCTGTAGGAACTATGGGAACCGTAAAAGGAGTGCATCAAAAAGAACTAAAAGAAGAGGTGAATCCTGACATCATTCTTGCCAATACATATCATTTGTACTTACGTCCTAAAATGGAGATTTTAGAAAAAGCAGGAGGGATTCATAAATTTATGAATTGGGAACGTCCTATCTTAACAGATAGTGGTGGGTATCAAGTTTATTCCTTATCAGGAAGACGAAAAATAAAAGAAGAAGGAGTTAAGTTTAAAAGTCATATAGATGGATCATATCACTTCTTTTCGCCTGAAAATGTGATGGAGACTCAACGAACTATCGGAGCTGATATTATAATGGCTTTTGATGAATGCACACCGTATCCTTGCGACTATAAATATGCGAAAAGATCGATGCACATGACACACAGATGGCTGAATAGGTGCATGTCACATTTGGAAAAGTTGCCATTTAAGTATGGATATTCTCAAACATTTTTTCCAATTGTTCAAGGAAGTACTTATAAAGATTTACGCAAACAGTCAGCAGAATTTATTGCAGGTGTTGGTGCTGAGGGAAATGCTATTGGCGGTTTGTCGGTTGGAGAACCAGCAGAAGAAATGTATGCAATGACAGATGTTGTTTGTAGTGTATTACCAGAAGATAAACCTAGATATTTGATGGGGGTAGGGACTCCAATTAATATCCTTGAAAATATCGCTTTGGGGGTAGATATGTTTGACTGCGTTATGCCTACACGTAATGCTAGAAACGGAATGTTATTTACTGCATACGGAACAATTAATATAAAAAATAAAAAGTGGGAAGATGATTTTACTCCAATCGACTCCATGGGAATTACCTATGTAGATACCTATTATTCTAAGGCTTATTTACGTCACTTATTTGCATCTAATGAGATGTTAGGAAAACAAATTGCAACAATACATAATTTGGGGTTCTACCTGTGGTTGACAAGAGAAGCTAGAAAACATATTATCGAAGGAGATTTTAATGCTTGGAAGAATACAATGGTCAAACAAATGAACAACCGTTTGTAATTCATGTACATATACTATTTAATTTTTGAACTTGAGAATATTAGATAAATACATATTAAAAAAATATTTAGGTTCTTTCCTTTTTACCTTGTTTATTTTGATTCCGATAGCAGTTGCGATTGATGTCTCAGAAAAAATAGATAAATTTTTACGACATACAAACTTATCTGTAGGGGAAATTATTGAAGATTATTACGTGAATTTTATTGTCTATTATGCCAATACATTCATGCCGTTAGCGCTGTTTATTTCAGTCATATTTTTTACGTCAAAACTTTCTAATAATACCGAGATTATTGCAATTAATAGTGCAAGTATTTCTTTTACAAGGTTTTTGAAACCTTATTTTATTGGAGCAACAATTGTTACATGCTATGGGTTGTATATCAATCATTTTGTGGTGCCCAATAGTAATGAAACCCTTAGTAGATTTGAGAAAAAATATATCAATACAAGGTCCAATGTAAAGGATAATTATGTAAAAGAATTTAGTATGAGGCTTGGAAAAGGGCGTTATATTTATATTCAGAATTTTGGTTTAAGAACCAATAGGGGATATGATTTTTCTTACGAAGAGTTTGATGGATTAAAAATGAAGTACCGTTTAACAGCCAATGAGATTAAATGGTCTAAAAAAGATAGTGTATTTACATTAACCAATTTTACCAAGAGAAAAAGATTTAACGACTATGATAGTATTTCTTCCGGTAAAAAATTTGATACAGTTTTTGATTTTTCACCTAAAGATTTGCTTTATGTGGATTATTTGTCCAGAGAGATGACTTCTATAGAGTTAAAAAAATTCATAGAAAGATCTAAAGATAGAGGGGTTAAGAATTTAAATGCATATTATGTAGAGCTTTATAAGCGTACAACTTTGCCGATCTCGTCATATATCATGACTTTATTGGCTGTTTGTCTTTCATTTAGAAAAAAAAGAGGAGGTATGGGAGTGAACATGGCTATTGGTATTGGGCTAATGTTTATTTATGTATTTTTTATGAAAGTAGCTGAGGTTCTTGGTGCTGTTGCTGGAAGTAACACTATTCTATTAATTTGGATGCCAAATGTTGTTTTTGGAACTTTAGCGTTTTACCTTTACAATAAATCAAAAAAATAAAAAATATGATTTTGATACTTTCATTAAGTTAGTATCTTTGTCAGCCTATAATAATAACAATATGGAATATTTAGATTTTGAATTACCAATAAAAGAGCTTGAAGAGCAATTAGACAAATGTCAAGTTATCGGAAAGGAAAGTGCTGTTGATGTTTCTGAAACATGCAAGAAATTAACAGAAAAACTAGAGGTAACGAAAAAAGAAATATATAAAAACCTGTCTCCATGGCAACGCGTACAATTGTCAAGACACCCGAACAGACCTTATACTTTAGATTACGTAAAAGCATTGGCTGGTGATACATTTATGGAATTACATGGCGATAGAAGTGTAAAAGACGACAAAGCGATTATTGGAGGTTTAGGGAAAATTGGAGAGCAGTCTTTTATGTTCATCGGGCAGCAAAAAGGATACAATACAAAAACACGTCAGTATCGAAATTTTGGGATGGCGAATCCTGAAGGGTATAGAAAAGCTTTACGTTTGATGCGAATGGCTGAAAAATTTGATATTCCTGTGCTTACTTTTGTAGACACTCCAGGAGCTTATCCTGGTTTAGAAGCAGAAGAAAGAGGGCAAGGGGAAGCGATTGCACGTAATATTTTTGAAATGTGTGTCTTAAAGGTACCTATTATTACCGTGATTATTGGTGAAGGAGCTTCAGGTGGCGCCTTAGGTATTGGCGTTGGAGATAGAGTTATGATGATGGAAAATTCATGGTATTCTGTGATTTCTCCCGAGAATTGCTCTACTATTTTGTGGAGAAGTTGGGATTATAAAATCGAAGCAGCATCTGCATTAAAGTTAACATCCACTGATATGTCTAACTTAAAACTTGTTGATGGTGTTATTAGAGAACCTGTTGGAGGAGCTCATTTTAACAGAGAAGAAACTTTCGAGACTGTAAAGAAAACGGTATTAGAAGAGTTAAAAGCTATTAAAGCATTGTCTGTAGAAAAAATGATTGAAACACGTATTTCTAAATACGAAAAAATGGGAGTCTATAACGAATAGTTACACTCGTACAATGTGAAAAACCATCTAGTTTATAGGTGGTTTTTTTATTTAAACATATGAAAGAATTCACGCACCAACATTTTATCATTCATAAACCTTATGGTTTTATCTCTCAGTTTGTCAATAATAAAACTAGAAAGAAGAAATTATTAGGTGAACTTTACGATTTCCCGAAAGGAACGATGTCTATTGGTCGACTAGATGTAAAATCCGAAGGTTTGTTATTGCTAACAACAGACGGTATGTTAAGCCATACAATATGTAGTACTAAGGTTGAAAAAGAATATTATGTACAAGTCGATGGACGTGTCGATGAGATTGCTTTGGAGAAATTAAATGAAGGTGTAGAAATTAGTGTGGAGGGGAAGAAATACCAAACATTACCAAGTAAGACCGTTGTCCTAGCAGAATATCCTAGATTTGAAGATAGATGGAAGAAAATTAGAGATGATCGACATGGACCAACTTCTTGGATCTCAATTACGATACGTGAGGGGAAATATAGACAAGTAAGGAAAATGACCTCTGCAGTGGGATTTCCAACCCTAAGATTGGTTCGGGTCAGGATTGGAAATATCAAACTAGATATTCTAAAATCTGGGGATGTAATCGCTGTATCTGATTTAGCATATTAAACTTGATTTTTTTTAATATAGCTATCCTATAAGAAAATTTAATGGAACTTGGTTTGGAGGTTGTTGCAATTAAACAAGGATTAAGACATCAATTTAAAAAGGTGATTTTTGGAATCAAGGAGTTCTGATAACCTTATAAAAAAAGACAGATTACCATGTGTTTTTTTTAATAAAATTAATTATATTTGTCCTCTATTATTAATAACAATGAACACAAATAAATTACATCATCATCATTCTAAATCTTGCGACCAAACGAGCTAGGAATGTTATGTAGTTTAGAAACATATTTTCAGAAAACCCGTTTGAGTATCTCAAATGGGTTTTTTTAGTATAAATAAATTCATTTACAGTTGCTTAAACACAATTTAAAATTAAAATGACAAAATTAAAAATCGCCATTCAAAAATCAGGAAGACTTAACCAAGAATCGTTAGGTTTATTAAAGAATTGTGGAATTTCTATAGACAATGGAAAGGATCAATTAAAGGCATCAGCACGTAATTTTCCCGTAGAAGTATTATACCTTAGAAATGGTGATATTCCTCAGTATTTAAGAGATGGTGTTGTGGATGTCGCTATTCTGGGAGAAAACACCTTGGTAGAAAAAGGAGAGGATCTTGAGATTATTGAACGCCTTGGCTTTTCTAAATGCCGTGTCTCTTTAGCTGTGCCTAAAGAAGCAGAATTTAATAGTCTGCAAGATTTGGATGGTAAGAGAATTGCAACTTCATACCCAAATACCGTAAAAAAGTTTTTCAAAGAAAATGGAATAGCTGCAGACTTGCATATTATCAATGGTTCTGTGGAGATTGCTCCGAATATAGGCTTGGCCGATGCTATTTGCGATATTGTTTCTAGTGGAAGTACTTTGTTTAAGAATGGATTAAAAGAAGTTGTAAAAATGAATGAAAGCGAAGCTGTATTAACAGCTGGACCCAATTTGTCCTCAGGAAAACAAGATATCCTGGATACTATTCAATTTCGAATAAAATCGGTTTTAAGAGGTCAAAACTCTAAATATATTTTACTAAACGCTCCAAATGATAAAATTGATGCTATCATAGAATTATTGCCTGGTATGAGAAGTCCTACGGTTTTGCCATTGGCTGAAGAAGGATGGAGTTCTATTCATACAGTTGTTGAAGGGAAAACAAAATTTTGGGATAGTATCGATGAATTGAAAAAAAGAGGAGCAGAAGGTATTTTAGTCGTGCCTATTGAAAAAATGGTATTGTAATTTTAAAGGAAAGATTCGTCAGTAACTAGTTATATGAGCTTAATTCTTTAATCTTAATTTGTAAATAAATGAATATTGTAGAAAACCCATCAAGAGAGTCTTGGAAATTTTTAACAGAGCGTCCTACAAAGGAAGCTAGTGATTTGGTTAAAATTATATCCGAAGTTTTTGATAACGTCGAAAAAGATGGAGACAAGGCTTTAAAAGCATATACTTTAAAATTTGATAAAGCTAACCTAAGAGACCTAAAGGTTTCCGGAGAGGAAATCAATCAAGGTGTAGCTTTGGTTTCTGAAGAGTTACAAGAAGCTATGGCATTGGCAAAGCAGAATATCAAGATATTTCATGCCTCACAATTTATTTCTAAGAAAGTGGTAAATACCTCTGTAGGAGTGGAATGCTGGCAAGAAATGAGGCCTATAGAAAAAGTAGGGTTGTATATACCAGGGGGTACAGCTCCATTGTTTTCAACTATTTTGATGCTTGGAATTCCTGCAAAATTAGCGGGATGTAAAGAGATTGTATTGTGTACACCACCCGATGAAAACGGAAAAATAAATCCCGCTATTCTATACGCTGCGAAGTTAGTAGGTGTTACCGATATTTTTAAACTTGGAGGAGTACAAGCCATTGCAGCGATGACTTTAGGAACAGATTCTGTTCCGAATGTGTATAAAATATTTGGGCCAGGAAATCAATTTGTTACAGGTGCGAAGCAATTTGCATTAACCAAAGGGGTCGCTATAGATATGCCTGCAGGTCCATCAGAATTGATGGTAGTAGCAGATCAATTAGCATCGCCTGCATTTGTAGCTTCTGATCTATTATCCCAGGCAGAACATGGTCACGATAGTCAAGTGATATGTGTTTGCAATACGATCGAACATTTAGAGGCGATCCAAAAAGAAGTTAAAACTCAAATGGCAGTTTTGCCAAGAAAAGAAATGGCTCAGAGTGCTATTGAGAACTCTCAGTTTATCTTAATGCCTAACTTGGTGAATCAAATTGATTTCATCAATGAATATGCTCCAGAACATTTGATTTTGAATGTTCAAAATGAAAATTTGTATTTGGATAGAATTATCAATTCGGGCTCCGTATTTATAGGACCTTATACACCGGAAAGTGCTGGAGACTATGCTTCGGGTACAAACCATACATTACCAACAAATGGCTATGCACGTATGTATAGTGGTGTAAATATGGATGCTTTTACAAAAAAAATTACTTTCCAAAAAATATCAAAACAGGGAATCGAGGCCATTGGTCCAGGAATTGAATTAATGGCAGAAGCTGAGGGGTTGCAAGCCCATAAAAATGCGGTTACCTTGCGTTTGAGTGAATTAAATACCAACAATTAAATAAGACATAAAATGTCATTTGATTTAAATAATATTACAAGACATAATATAGCTAAGTTAAAAGCGTATTCTTCTGCAAGAGATGAGTTTGAAGAAGCAACTGCAGATATGGTGTTTTTGGATGCGAATGAAAACCCTTTTGAAAATGGGGTAAATCGCTACCCAGATCCGAAACAACAAAGTGTAAAAGAATTACTTTCTAAGATAAAGGGAATTCCTACGAATCAAATTTTATTAGGAAATGGGAGTGATGAAGTGTTAGATTTGATCTTTAGAGCTTTTTGCGAACCTAAAGAAGATAATGTTGTTTTCTTACCACCGACATACGGTATGTATGGAGTGTTGGCAGCGTTGAATAATATAGAAACGAAAGAGGTTCTTTTGTCTGAAGATTTTGATATTCGTGTGGAAGAAACTCTATCGAGTATTTCAGATAGTTCTAAGATAATTTTTTTATGCTCTCCCAATAATCCGTCAGGCAATGCTTTTTCCGAATCTAAAATTAAAGCCATACTTGAGGGGTTTAATGGCCTTGTTGTGATTGATGAAGCTTATATTGATTTTTCAGGATCGGAAAGTTGGTTGGAAAAAATTGTATTATATCCAAACCTTATCATCACCCAAACTTTGTCTAAAGCATTTGGAATGGCAGGAATAAGATTGGGAATATGTTATGCCTCTAAAGAGATTATTGAAGTGTTAAATCGTATAAAACCTCCGTATAATGTAAACGAGTTAACACAGCATCGTGCCAAAGAACGTTTATTGCATTTGAAAGATGTAGAAAATGAAATTGCTCGTATTTTAGAGGAAAGATCAATCTTGGAAAAAAAACTTACATCCATCTCATATATCTCTAAAATTTATCCTTCAGATGCCAATTTTATTTTGGTGAAAGTAGATAATGCAAATTTACGCTATGAACAATTGTTATCTAATGGAATTGTAATTCGTAATAGAACAAAGCAAGCGTTATGTAAAAATACATTACGCCTGACGGTAGGAACCAAAAAAGAAAATAAGAAGTTAATAGAAGCCTTAATAAAAATTCAGTAGTGGTTTAGTTACCCGTTAATATTGACTGTTGAACAAATACTGAATAACAAGTATCAAATACCATAAAAAATGAAAAAAGTACTTTTTATAGATAGAGACGGAACGTTATGCATAGAGCCACCAATAGATTATCAACTAGACAGTCTAGAAAAGTTAGAGTTTTATCCTAAAGTCTTCCAATATATGGGTAAAATCGCAGAGGAGCTTGATTATGAGTTGGTCATGGTAACCAATCAAGATGGATTAGGAACAGATTCTTTTCCTGAAGATACTTTTTGGCCTTCACAAAACAAAGTAATTACCTCTTTTGAAAATGAAGGCGTAGTTTTTTCTGAGATAGTTATTGATAAAACATTTCCTCACGAAAATGCACCTACGCGCAAACCTAGAACGGGTTTGTTAACAAAGTACATGGACTCTTCGGAGTATGATCTAAAAAACTCTTTTGTAATTGGTGATCGCTTGACAGATATTGAATTAGCAAAAAACTTAGACGCCAAAGGAATATATATCAATAACGTCGAAGGCTTAGCAGACGAGGAATTGTCAGTAAAAAAAGCGACTTTAAATGATACCATAGCTTTAGAAACTACAAATTGGAAAACCATATATGAGTTTTTAAAACTAGAGTCTCGTACCGCAGAAATAACGCGTAATACTAACGAAACAAAAATTTATATAAAGGTAAATTTAGATGGTTCTGGTAAAAATAATATAGCTACTGGAGTTAAATTTTTCGACCATATGCTAGATCAGATTGGCCGTCATGGAGCAATGGATTTGACAGTGAAAGTAGATGGTGATCTAGAGGTAGATGAACACCATACTATTGAAGACACCATGATTGCTTTAGGAGAACTTTTTAGTAAAGCTTTGGGGAACAAGTTAGGAATTGAAAGATATGGATTCTGTTTGCCAATGGATGATTGTTTGGCTCAAGCCGCTGTTGATTTTGGAGGAAGACCGTGGATTGAATGGGATGCTGAATTTAAACGTGAAATGATAGGAGATATGCCAACAGAAATGTTCTTTCACTTATTCAAATCATTTACAGATGGAGCAAAATGTAACTTAAACATTAAAGCAGAAGGTGTGAATGAACACCACAAAATAGAAGGTATTTTTAAAGCTTTCGCGAAAGCAATGAAAATGGCCGTTAAAAGAGATGCCAACAAAATGTTCTTACCAAGTACAAAAGGAGTTTTATAAGTATAAATATTCATCTATGCTTTCTACGAAATAAGATAATAAAAATGAAAATAGTAATTATAAATTACGGAGCAGGAAATATTCAATCTATAAAATTTGCGATACAGCGTCTAGGACATGATGCAATACTAAGCAATAATATAGAAGAAATTACCACTGCGGATAAAGTTATTTTTCCAGGAGTGGGTGAGGCAAGTAGTGCCATGAAAATGTTACGTGAAACGGGTTTAGATAAGGTAATACCTACTTTAAAACAGCCAGTATTAGGAATTTGTCTAGGAATGCAGTTGATGTGTCATTCAAGTGAAGAAGGACATACAAAAGGACTTAGTATATTTGATGTTGACGTGCATCGTTTTTCAAATGATGTAAAGGTTCCTCAGATAGGATGGAATCAAATAGCATCACTAAAAACTAATTTGTTTGAAGGGATAAAAGATGGTGAATTTATTTATTTAGTGCATAGTTACTATGCACCATTATGTCCTGAAACCATTGCCACGACTCACTATGGATTAAAATACTCAACAGCTTTACATAAAGAGAACTTCTATGGAACCCAATTTCATCCTGAAAAAAGTAGTAAAGCAGGAACACAAATTTTGAAGAACTTTTTAGAATTATAACAATTATGAGAATAATACCAGCAATTGATATTATAGATGGTCAATGCGTTCGATTGTCAAAAGGAGATTACAATACAAAAAAAGTATATAATGAAAATCCTTTAGAAATAGCGAAGCAATTCGAAGCACATGGAATAGAACACTTGCATTTAGTTGATTTAGATGGAGCAAAAGCAAGTCATATCGTCAATCATAAAGTATTAGAAGCTATTGCAACAAAAACTAGTTTGAAAATTGACTTTGGAGGAGGTTTAAAAACTGACGATGATTTAAGGGTTGCTTTTGAATCGGGTGCAGGGCAAGTTACTGGAGGAAGTATTGCTGTTAAAAAACCAGAAGTTTTTAAAAATTGGTTGTTGAAATTTGGATCCGATAAGATAATTCTTGGAGCCGATGCTAATAATGAGAAAATTGCGATTAGTGGTTGGTTAGAAGAGTCTAATAAGGAATTGATACCTTTTGTTGGGGAGTATATGAAGGAAGGTGTTTCCTATGTAATTTGTACTGATATCGCAAAAGATGGTATGTTAGAAGGTCCTTCTTTTGATCTTTACAAGAAGATGCTTACTGAGTTACCAGAAGTAAAGTTAATTGCGAGTGGTGGAATTTCTACGTTTGAAGAATTGCCAAAATTGGCTGCATTGGGTTGTGAAGGGACCATTATAGGCAAAGCTATTTATGAAAATAAAATTAGCTTAAAACAATTAGAGAATTATATCATTCACAGTACAAAGTAACGAATATATTTTACATCCAAAGTTTCATGATTTGTGCGTAATACCTAATAGTAAGAAAATGTTAACAAAAAGAATAGTTCCATGTTTAGATATTAAAAACGGGAGAACGGTAAAAGGAGTCAATTTTGTCGATTTAAGAGATGCGGGAGATCCGGTGGAATTGGCCAAAATATACGCGGATACAGGAGCAGATGAATTGGTGTTTTTAGATATTTCTGCGACGGAAGAAAAACGTAGGACATTACTAGATTTAGTATTGCGAGTTGCAGCAGCAGTTGATATCCCTTTTACTGTTGGCGGTGGAATTTCGTCTGTAGAAGATATTGACAATTTGTTGCATGCAGGGGCTGATAAAGTATCAATCAATTCTTCAGCAGTAAAGAACCCTCAGTTAATCAATGATGCTTCCGCTAAATTTGGATCTCAGTGTATTACTGTTGCTATTGATGCAAAGCAAATTGATGGAGATTGGTTTGTACATTTGGTGGGGGGAAAAGTTCCTACGGATATTAATTTATTTGAATGGGCACAAGAAGTTGAAGCAAGAGGAGCCGGTGAAATATTATTTACCTCAATGGATCATGATGGTGTGAAAACTGGATTTGCTAATGAAGCATTAGAGGTGTTGTCAGAGCTTGTTAATATTCCAATTATCGCATCAGGAGGCGCTGGAAATATGCAGCATTTTGCGGATACGTTTATCAAAGGAAAATCAGATGCTGCTTTAGCAGCCAGTGTTTTTCATTTCAAAGAAATTGATATTCAAGATTTAAAACAAGAATTAAGAAAGCAAGGTGTTGCTGTAAGATTATAAAAAGCAATAGGTTATAAAATAAAGGAGATTCCTATATTTGCCTCATTAAAAATATATAGAATGAAGATAGATTTTTCTAAAGACAACGGACTGGTGCCTGCAATTATTCAGGATGCAACAACAAAGAATGTTTTGATGTTGGGCTATATGAATCAAGATGCTTATGATAAAACGGTGGAAACTGGTAAAGTAACCTTTTTCAGCCGTAGTAAAAATCGCTTATGGACGAAAGGAGAGGAGAGTGGTAACTTTTTAAAATTGGTCAGTATTATTAATGATTGTGATAATGATTCTTTATTAGTCAGAGTTCACCCTGCCGGACCTACATGTCATACAGGTACAGATACGTGTTGGAAACAAGAAAATACGCAATCTTATGGTTTCTTTTCTACTTTAGAAGATGTCATTTCAGAGAGAGTCGCAAATAAGGATACCAAAAAATCTTATGTGGCTAGTTTGTTTTCTAAAGGGATCAATAAAGTTGCTCAGAAAGTGGGTGAAGAAGCAGTAGAGACTGTTATTGAGGCGATGGATAACAACGATGAATTGTTCCTCTACGAATCTGCAGACTTGTTGTTTCATTACCTAATGTTATTACAAGCAAAAGGATTTACTTTGAAGGATATTGAAAACGAGTTAAAAGGGCGTCATAAATAATAGGCACTCTTTATTTTGAACAGGACAAAGTCTCTTCTTATTAGAAAGAGACTTTGTTGTTTTCTAACCTAAATTTGTTTTCTTCTTGTAAAAGAAGTAAGTAATACGATCCCCATCAACAACATGGAAATTCGAAAGATATAATCACCCTGTTCAGTATAATAAGTGGTTCTAGAGTTTGTGGCAATGCTTCCTTTTAGAACTCCTGTTTTTCCATAAGGTATTGATTGTATTATATCTCCTTTTTGATTTATAAAAGCAGAAACACCAGTATTTGCGGAACGCGCAATACTTCTTCTATTTTCAATAGCTCTTAATCGAGCCAAACCAAGATGTTGTTTATGTCCTTCGCTTGTACCCCACCAACCATCATTAGTAATAATAGCCAAAAAATCAGCTCCTTTCTGTACATAATTAGTTACGAATTGACCATAGACAGATTCGTAACAAATAATTGGTGCTAATGTGTTTTTATCGTTCGAGAAAACTTCTCTGATCGGTTGTGTTGTGAGAGTAGAAATAGATCCTCCTAAATCGATCATATAACCGCCTAGTAAAGGAGCGAGAAAACGACGGTATGGAATGTGCTCAACACCGACAACTAATTTTGATTTATGGTAGGTCTCCACTTTTTTTTGAGATCCTAGAAAAAAAGAAGAATTGTAGCTATTGTACCAATTTTTACTATTCCTGAAGAAATTTGCAGTTGCATTTGGTTTTTGAGATTCAGGAAAGACCTCATAAAAAGTGATTCCTGACAAAAATGAAATATTTTTATGGCTGTTTACAAACCTATTTAATTCATGGTATTCTCTAGTTTTTTCAAATTTATGTAGTTCTACAGGTTTAGAAAGTGTGGTTTCTGGGGCTATTACAAAAGAAACACTAGTGTCTAGCTTGGAATTTGTCAATTCAAGTAATTTCTGAACCATTCCATAATTGGTTGTGTTATATTTCTCTGTATACGGATTGACATTGGGTTGTAATATAATTACTTTAACGGTTCCCGATGTATTCTCATTTTGTTGATATATATATAAGGAAGAAAAGATACCTAGAACTATAATAGAAATCGGTAATAGAGTTGATCGTATTAGTATTTTTCTGTTTTTATGCTCTCTGAAATTTATAATAGAATAAAAACATAAGATATTTACGACCCATATCCATAAGGTTCCCCCAAACACTCCGGTATACTCATACCATTGAATCCATTTGTAATATTCAGAAAATGCATTTCCTAAGTTGAGCCAAGGCCAAGAGAATTCCCATACCAAATGAAATTTTTCAAAACCAATCCATAGACAGACAAGCATCCAAAGGCTTAGTTTTTGCGTTATTTTTTTTGCAATAACATGGTATAAAACAAACACAAGACTCATTAAAAAAGCATTTGCAAATACTGCAAAATACATTCCAAATGGTGTTGCGTAATAAAGCCACCAAGTGGTGGTAAGGTTAAAAATCAAAAATGAGATGAACGCATAACCAAGAATTTTAAGAATAGATTTAGAGCTGTTGTCTATTCGAAGCTGCTTTTCTATGAGTAATAAAGGAACAAAAGCAATAAAAAGAAACAAAGGTAATCCATAGGTAGGCCATGAGATTGCCAAAAGGAAGCCAGACAGTATGGCTAGTAAAATTTTATTCATAAAAATAATCTTTAACTATTGTTTTCTAGGTTTCATAAAATCAAAATCTACTTTTATTGAAAAAGTATTTGAGTACAACGAATTCCCAACATTTGCAATATTAGAAAGGGCATAATCAATTTGAATTCCGTGGTAACTAAAACCCAAACCAATATTGGGTTGGAGACTCAATGAACTAGAGTCATCAAATTCATTGATGTTTTGGAAGTTCCCAACTCCTAATCTTAAATAGACAATTTTTTGGTAGTCAAGTTGAAAACCTAAAGAAGGGTCTATACTTAGCGACTTATTCGATATAATGTCATTTGTTTTAGTAAATCTTGCGTGGAAATTGATTTCAGTAAGGAGTTTAAAAGCTTCATTTTTGAAGTCAAAGTTTTTTGCAATACCTACGTGCACTTTAGGAATAGTCAGTTCAGTGGTAGTCGGTATTTGTTCGTTTTGACCAGGAATTGCGTTTTGTATAGTTTCAAGTTCTGCCGAATCAATAGTCCATGTATTGACGGTGGTAGTTATGTCACGAACCATTAATCCAAATTTCCAATTTTCGACAGAATATTGTGCTGCAGCGTCTAGACCAAACCCCCATGATGAAGCAAAATCTCCAATGATTCGTCTTATTATTTTGGCATTCATACCAATATTTAAGCCTTTTATACTTTTAATTTCTTTAGCTATACCAGTCGTTATAGCATAATCAGCAGCAGAGAATAAACTGATTCTGTTAAAGTCAACATTCCCTTCACTATCAATCAATTGTGTTGTGTTTAAAATATCATCTACACCAAATCGAATAATGGAAAATGCGAGGACGATACCGTCATCTTCTTTTGGAGCTATTGCAACAGCAGCATAGTCATAATTTGCAATACCTGCAAAATGAGAAGTGTGCATCAAGGCACCTTGATTTACGTTAATATTTGCTAGTCCAGCAGGATTCCAGTAAATTGAATTTACATCTGCAGAGGAGGCTGTAACGGATTTACTCATACCCAAAGCCGCTGCGTCTACACCGATATTTAAAAATTCGTTGGAGTATTTTCTTGTTGTTTGTGCAAGTATGTTATTACTTATGGCACAAATAAATAAAATAAAACTAAGTTTTTTCAAACGGCAACTTTTGATATTAATTCTGTTTGTGAATATTATCACAAATATATTGTATTTATGATGAGTTTCGGATATTAACTTTATTCATTTAAATATTTAAACAACTTCTTCTCAAACCATAACCGATCTCTTTTTTTAAAAGACTTTATAAAACCTATATGCCCTCCTTTTTTTGTTACTTCTACATTTAGATAAAAATGTTTTTTTGCGATTTCAATAGGAATACACGATGTTGATAAAAAAGGATCATTTTCAGCTATTAAGAGAAAGGATTTTACCTTAATATCTTTCAAAAAAGGTTTACAACTCGCTTTAGCCCAATAGTCTTCAGCATCCTTAAATCCAAAGGATGGAGCCGTAAATAAATTGTCAAAATCAGAGAAGTCTTTCGCTTCTTTTACTTTTTCAATATTTAAGTTTTCTTCCGGAAATAATTTAGCTTTGATTACTGCTTTTTCTATCAACGTTTTTAAAAAGCGTTTCATATAAATAACATTACTTTTTTTTCCAAGTTGCTCTGAAGCACCTTTTAAATCGCAAGGAGGTGAAATGGCAATCACCTTCTTTATTTTAGAATTTAAGTTTTCTTTTTGTTCTCCAGCATATTTTAAAACCACATTTCCCCCTAGGCTAAATCCTAATAAATCGATTTCGGAATAATTAAATTTGTTTATTACATATTTAATAATAAAGTTTAAATCTCCTGTTTCACCCGTGTGATAGGACTTATATTTATTGTTTGTTTCACCACTGCAACTTCTTAAGTTTAAGACGATTACGTCATAGTTTTTTTTTGTAAAGTAAGCAGTGGTTGCTAGGATGTATTTTGATTGCGAACTTCCTTCAAGTCCATGAATCATAAGAATCACTTTTTTAGAATTTACACTTGAAATATCTATGTCTAAAAAATCTCCGTCATCTGTTATAACTCTTTCTCTCGTAAAAGAAGCTTTCGGATTTGTGAAAATTGTTCGGTATATCGTACTGAAATGTTTGTTGCCAAAAGGGAAGGATGGTATGAAATCTGAATTAATTAATAACATATAGAAAAATTATACTTACAAATATAATGGAGATTTGACAAAACAGAAGAATCAATTTAATGCTTTTTTATTGAAAAAAATGTTTAAAAATAATAAATATAAATGTAACGGGGATTCCCTATTTTTACAAAAAAAAAAGGATGTCGATTACAAAACATATACCGAATACAATTACATTGTTAAATCTGTTATCGGGAATTATTGCCATATTTTATGCGGTATTAGGTGAATTAGAAATTGCAGGTTTTTTTGTTGTGATAGGGATTGGATTTGATTTTTTTGACGGTTTTGCCGCACGGCTTTTAAACGTATATGGTGAACTAGGAAAGCAACTAGATTCTTTAGCAGATATGATTACGTCAGGAGTTGTTCCTGGGATCATATTGTTTCAGTTGATTTTAAGAACAACTACCAATTCGGCCATAGAAAATGTATTCAAATTAGGTAGTATTGAATTTCTTCCTTTTATAGGGCTTCTTATCCCACTAGCTTCTGCATATCGATTGGCAAAATTTAATATAGATCCCGATCAGAGTGATTCTTTTGTAGGGTTACCAACACCGGCAAATACTCTTTTAATTATATCACTACCATGGATTTACACCTACAGTGATTGGATGATTGTCAAACAGTTTTTAGAAAACACTTATACCTTAATAGCGACGACATTGTTATGTGCTTATTTGTTGAATGCAGAGATTCCTTTATTTGCTTTGAAATTCAAAAACTTTTCATGGAAAGACAATAATTTTAAATTTTTGTTTTTGGGAGTTTCTTTCGTTCTGATACTGGTGCTCCAAGTAATTGCAATTCCATTAATTATCTTACTCTATGTTTTGATTTCTGTATGGAAAAACCACAGAAATTAATTGGTGGTGACTTAAAAAAACTATTTTTTATTCTTTAGGAAAAGATTTTTTTACAAATTTTGTTAAAATAACAATATGTATGCCATTAATACGACCTTCTATATGTTCTCCATTGTCATGTGTTAAAGATATGTTTCTAACAGCAGTTCCTCTTTTTGCCGTAAAATTTCCGCCACCTTTAACATCTAAATCTTGAGTTAACGAAATGGTGTCTCCATGGCTAAGGATGGCTCCGTTACAATCTTTATGAATTATCTTATCTTCATCGTTAATGCCTTCTCCCGTAGCCTCTGCATATTTTAGAACAGCATCTTCTAAATATAACATCTCTAAAAGATCTTGTGGCCATCCTTCATTTTTTAACCTGTTCAACATTCTCCATGCAATTACTTGGACACCTTGGAATTCACTCCACATACTCTCGTTTAAACATCTCCAATGGTTTGGGTCTGTTTTTTCTGGAGTCTTTATTTGATCTATACAGGTACCACAAGCCAAAATGTTTTCATCAATACCACCGTTGTTCTTGGGTTCTATTTGATAGGCTTTTAAGTCTTTAATTGATCCGCATAATTCACATGTTGAATTGCTGCGTTGTTTTAATTCTGTGATGATACTCATCTGTTATTTTTTAGCTACTATTTGTCTTGCAAAGGTATATTATTCTATCAAAAAAAGCCTTTTTCTTTTCTGAAAACGGTTTTAAATTGTTGTGATACATATGACAAATGTAATAAGTCATAAAATGAAAGAGAGTCAAAGTTTATCGATGCATTCCATCCAGAAGTGAAGATTGCTGTTGAGATTAAATCAACGACTATAAAATTTATAGTTGATCTATTTAGTGTGTCTATTAAAAGCTCCATTTGAATCGCCAATATATCGCATTACCAATATTATCAAAAGAACTGTTGGTGAATTCTTGCCAAAAAAACTGACCTATGACATCCAGATCTAGGTTGTTCATTATACTAAAGGTCGTAGTTGGAGCAAACGATAAACTATTCACTCCAAAGCTATACACAGTCATTAAAGAACCTGTAAAAACCGGACTAAACATATAAGAAGCGGTTCCCATAACATTATGTTTTGCAGGCATTAAATACTCTGCATTTGGGACTTCAAAAACATCGTTTACTGAATCTGATACTAAATTGGTTCCTGAGGAGTTGAATAAATAACTGGTCATCAAATAAGTTCCGTTTTTTAAGGAATAATCAAAGCTGGTAGAAAAAGAAATGTTGGTTACCTCTCTATTATATTGATAAGGTTTAAAAACCGTTAATTCTCCTTTGAATCCAATACTTTTGATGCTACCTGCCCATCCTGTACCGACAGAAATTTTTTCTTGAAATTTTCCCGCTAAAAATTGAAAGTCATAATTCATGGTGTTGAATTTATACATGGCAGAAAAGATATCTGTTTTCCAATCTCCCGTAAATTTATAAGCAACATCTATGCTCGACATATACGTAGGGAAATAGGAAAATCGCACGGCATCAGCTCCTTCACGTTCTTCATAATCAAAATCATAAATATTGTAACTATTGAAAACATCATTGGGATTCCATGTAGTATTAATTCCCCAATTGATACGTTGTCTTCCAAGTCTTATTTGCGTTTTCTCACTAGAATATTGATAATAGGCTCTGTCGATAATAGTGCTCATCACTACATTACTGTTCCCGATAATTAAAAACTCAAAAGGCAATACACCGTCATATTCATTGATCAACTTTCCATAATTTGGAATGGTAGTTACGGAGGCACCATAAAAAATACGATTTCTCAATTCTGTAACAATTCTATGCCCATTTTCTAAATCAAAGCCAAAATTGAAGCGATTGTGAATGAGATTGTCAACTGCCAATTCAGATTCTGACGCAAAACCAAGCGTTTGCATATATTTTAAATAACCCCGAAAGGAGAGGTTGTCCTTATTTTTACTAGATTCTTGCGCAAGACAAATTGAGGCGCTTAAAAATAAAACAACAAAGCAAAAATGTTTAACGTTGTTCATCATTTACAATTTTTCCATCATCTAAATAAATCACTCTTTTTGCTCTATCAATAACCCTTTGATCGTGTGTAGAGAACACAAAAGTCATGTTTTCTTCTTGGTTCAACCTAGACATTAAATCCAACAAGTCTTTTGTAGAAGTACTGTCTAAATTTGCCGTAGGTTCATCCGCTAAAATATAGGCAGGTTTCGCAGCCAAAGCCCTAACAACAGCAACTCTTTGTTGTTGTCCACCCGATAATTCACCTGGTTTATTGTCTTCTTTTCCTTCCAATCCAACTTCTTTTAAGAGTTTGTATATTCGTTCTTTTCGCTCTTCTTTAGGAATGTCTTGCAACAACATGATAAACTCAGCATTCTCATATGCCGATAGAACGGGAATTAAGTTATAAGCTTGGAATACAAAACCAATATTTTTTTGTCGGAAGTTTGTCATTTCTGATTTATTCAGCGCTGCTATATCCTGATTATTTAATATGATATTTCCAGAATTTGGTGTGTCTAAACCACCTATCATATTTAATAAAGTCGTTTTTCCAGAACCTGAAGGCCCCACCAATGCCGTAAATTCGCCTTCATTAATCTGAATAGATACATCGTTTAATGCATGGACAGCAATTTCTCCTTCACCGAATATTTTATGAACTTTGATTGTTTCAATTACTTTTTTCATGTGTCTTGTATTAAATTGATCTGATGGCTTCTATTGGGTTTAGTTTGGTCGCGATTCTACTAGGATAAAAACCTCCAATAAATGTTGCGAAAAGTATATAAAGCGTATAGATGATATAGTACTGAGGAGCAATTTCAAAATAGACAATTGGATCGTAACCAAAAGACTCTAAACCTTCTCCAAATCCCGACAAATCAAATCCTTTATTGCCGAAATACTGTATTGTTAAATAGCCTAATAAAATTCCAATCGGACCACCTACAATACCATACACTAGAGATTCAAAAACAATCATCAACCGAATGTTCCATTTTTTCATTCCAACCGCCATCAAAATTCCAAGTTCCTTTTTTCTCTCTAGGATAGACATGGTAAGTGTATTGATTATTCCAAATAATAGTGCAGCAATTATGATGGACATCAGTATGTACATCGTAGAATCCATCATTTCTACTCCGTAAGCAATTTCTGGGTAGCGTGTTTTCCAACTTTCAATTAAATTCTCAGGGTGTTTTTGTTGGATATTTTTTGCAAGCAGATCTTCCTGAGCTTCGTTTTTTGTTTTTATGATGATTTCATGAATAGGTGCAGATCCAATAATCCTCTGAATCTTTTCTTTAGGTACAAAAACGGTGGTTCCATCAAAGGTTTCATTACCTACACTAAATATTCCACAAACTTTAAAGTTTTTTGAAACTTGCATCGTGTTAGGATCCGTAAAATTTAGTTGAATTTGTGAATTCATTCTTAGATGCAATTCTTCGGCTAATTTTTTTCCTACCAAAATAGGGTAGGTGTTATTCGATTCTAAAAAAGTACCATCTAGCAATCTTGTTTCTAAATTCAAAACCTGCTGTTCTGCAATTGCATCAACCCCTAATAATTTAACACCCATTTGACCATGTGGGCTTACGGCATAGGCTTCAGTTTTAAATCGAGAAGAAAAGGAATGAATGTCCTTATTGTTTTTAAGACTTTGGATTAGGTTTTCAGTATTTTTTATTGAATTTGTGATGTCGCCATCTACATCATACGTAGTAGAATGAATTTGAATGTCACCAATTTCTAAGTGAATCATTTTGTCAACGCGCTGATTTACCAAGCCAGTAGAAAAGCCCATTAAGAAAATGGAGCTCCAAATCCCCAAGGCTATGGAAAGAATAACAATTGAAGTACGCAAGGGATTTCTCCAACAATTTCTCCAAGCTATTTTTATAATAGTATTCATAGGTTATTGTTTCATGGATTCAATAGGGTTGATTCTTATCAACTTAAAAATAATATAAGTAGAAGCAACTCCTGCAATTGCCAGTACAGCCAAAGAATTTGCCAAAAAGACATCCAAGAACATTCCTGTTCCTAAGTAAGGTTCAAAACCTTGATCAATTATTGCCTTTGCGGCTTCTCCTCCTAATTCAATAGGGTTGATGTTTAAATAATACAAAAATGGCATGGCAACTAAATTCCCAAAAAGAACACCAATACTAGAAAGTAAAAATAATTCTGTCATGGTGATGAAAATCAAACTGCTTCTGCCAATTCCGATTGCAGAAAGTACACCGAATTCAAATCTCCGTTCATTATAAAGCATCACAATGGTTCCAAAAATTCCGAAACCTACAATCATATAAAGTATTGCAGATATGATGAGTCCTGAATTCGCATCTAACTCAAGACCTTGCTTTAGGCCAGGAAGCACTTCCATCCATGTTCTGAGTTTTAACAAAGGATCTTTTAGTTCTTTTTGAATTTGTTTTTCAACCTCCGGCAGGTCATTGCTGTTTTCTAAATCAATGAGGACATGTGTAAATCTATTCTTTGCGACATGCATGTATTGTGCTTCATTGATGGGCATAAAAACCATATTAGAAAAATCACCCACAGAAAAACTTAACAACCCTTTGATTGGATACAATCCAGCCGCCGTATATCCATGATAACCTTGGCCCATTAGAACCAAAGTGTCACCCACACTCACTTTATAATAATCCGCCATTCTTTCTGTGATTAAGATGGCTTTATCATTAGGTGAAAGTAAGGCTCCTTTTTTTAGTTTTCTATCTAGCTTTAAAAGTTTGTTGTCTGTCAATGGATTGATTCCGTTTACAGCGGCAAATCTAGATTTGAGTCCAGTTGAGACCAATGCTCCAGATTGGAATTTCGTATAAACACCGCTGACACCTTCAATCGCTCTTATTTTGTTTAGATCAATTTGATCAGAAGTAAGGGTGTTGTCTATAATTTTTTCATCAACATAACTACTATCCGTTATTTGCAAATATCCAACGCTTCCAGAAACCGTATTTTTTATATTAAAATCATAAGTCCAAAACTGCATTTGGCGCAAAAAGAGCACAAAAAACAATGAGGCAGCAATAGAAGAAATCGTTAAAAAGGCTCTTTTACGATTCCGCCAAATATTTCGCCAAGCGAGCATTATAAATGTAAAGCTCATATTATACTTTTATTTTGGTCATGTATTGCGTTGTAAAATAATGAGAAGGAATTGTAACATCAAAATCTATGGATTCGTACTCCATTAACGTTGATTGATTTGGCTTATCAGCCTGGAAAAATTCCATTTTACTTGGAATGATTTCTCCTCCCATATTTTTTATATCAGAAGAAAGCATGGTATTGACCAATTCCATGTCTTCATCAAAAGATGCTTGTTTCATCACATTGAAATTTTCTTTTTCAATCCAAAGTTCAATTTTTCCCCAGATGACATCGGCATTCTCATGAGGGATTAATTTGATGTGGTAACACTCTTTTTCGGAAATAGTTTCCATTGCAATAAGTGTATGATCAAAATCTTTGGAGATTGATGTTTTTTTAACCAAATCATCATTGCTCAAATCGGTACCCATCCAACTCTGATTCATCATTGAAGGAGGCATTTTGATATTGCGTTCTATAGAAGGGAGGTAATACCAGATTTCTTTATTTCGTTTCAAATAAGTAGTTCCTTTATCTCGCACGGGTTCCATGATATACATCAAGCTTAAATCTTCTCCTTGAGTCCAAGATTTCATTCTCATTTCACGCGTGTATCTAGATCGAATGGTAGTGATTTTCATTTGTGAAATGGAGCTTTTACCTCTTAATTTATTTTCCGCTTTGTAGATTATTTTTTCTATGTCACTGGCTGTTTGACCCGTTGCAGGAATGAAAGAAAAAGCAATGAAACAAATGGCAATTAGCGAAGTAAATAAAGGGTGCTTCATGTTTTGAAAGACAGAGTTAATATGTTTAAAATTAATCATTTAAAATAAAGTAATCAATTAATTAGCTCTCTAAAATTTTGTGAATTTGTTTATTTAGACTGTCTTTGATTCCAGGAGAAAGACTCTCTGTATATTGCTCTTGTGTCCATAGTTTGATCTCCTCTTTAAGCTCTGGAAATTTGTTTACAAGACTCAATATAAATTTCATTGCGCTGATTCTTGTAGAGGGAATTAATTTTACGTTCTCCCAAATATTTAAAGAAGCATCAAAGAGTTTTCCTTCCTGTTCATCATCAAGTTGCATTTTCATCAAAATAATAATGGTTTGTTTCTGATGGCCTTCTTTTAATGATGGCAGAGTCTCAATCAAGCTGTCAACAGCCCCCCTGAACTCTGTGATCATTTGTTTTGATGGCATGCCCTATAAACCAAGAAGCTCTCCAAGCCACAGGTTTTTTTTAATGAAAGTTGTAGTAAGGGTAAAAAGGCTTCTGCATTAGATTTGATTAAACGTATCATGCCTTCTTTGTTTTTTTTGGTTTTAAATAATTCTTTTAGTTTTCTTTCTGTGTACATAATCTTAAAATCGAAACGACGGAAATAGTCGTTGAAATTTTTTAGTGATTGTTGCTTTGAAAAGTAAATTCTCTTTTGTGATAGGATGAATAAATTCAAGAGAAACTGCATGTAAATACAAGCCATTTCCTTTTAATAATTTATCTTTTTCACAATAGATGGAGTCTCCAAGAATGGGATGACCTATAGAGGAAAGATGTCTTCTTATCTGATGCTTTCTACCTGTTTTAGGATACAATGCTACCAAATTTAAAAAGTCAAATTTTTCTGATACTTCAGTAGCCAAAACTTTATATTTTGTGCTTGAGACTTTTTCATCAATGGGAGTTTCTATTTGTCCTTTTGGGGGCATTTTCCCGATAGAGACAGCAAAATATATTTTTTGAATATTTCTATTTTCAAATAATTTATTAAGTTTTATGACTAAACTAGCTGTTTTTCCAATCAATAAAATTCCGCTTGTAGCGTGATCCAAACGGTGGATTGGCTCAGGATTTAATAAGGTGTCTGGCTGAGTGCTCTTTTTTAAATGTGAGGAAAGAGCATTTTCTAAAGTCCAATTTTTATTTCCACTAACCGTTATTCCGGCAGGTTTGTTTATTAGGGCCAAATAATCATCTTCAAAAATTACTTCGAGTTGGATGTCAATTTTTGGTTTGTTTTTTTTTGCATTCGATTGATATAACTCAATGAGCTCTCCGCCTAAGAGAAAGGTTCCAGAATGTACAGAGATGCCATTTATTTTAACAAGCTTATTTTTCAAAGCTTTTTTAACACCACTTTTTGTTGGAATGTGTTGAAACATGCCATGCGCCAAATCTTGAAGTCTTGTTTTTTTTCCTAAATTTGGAACCTTGAAAGTTTCAATGATTTTTAAATTTCTTTCTGGATTCTGCATAGAATTCAAATTTAATTAAAATAGATTTGTTAAGAGGTATTCAAAAGACTCATTAAAATCCCTCAAAGACTCCCAATCCGAATAAGGCAAAATCGTATTTCACAGGATCTTTTGGGTCCATTATACGTAAAGAAGTGTCAAGTTCTAGTAAGGCCTTACCGTCGTTTTGTTTTCGTTGCAGGATACCCAATTTTCTCGCAACATTTCCTGAATGCACATCTAACGGGCAAGAGAGTAGGGAAGGACTGATGTTTTTCCAAAGACCAAAGTCTACGCCATAAGTGTCTCTTCTTACCATCCATCGCAAGTACATATTTATTCTTTTTGCTGCAGACCCCTTTCTCGGATCAGAAACATGCTTTGTAGTCCTTGGTGCATGTGGGATTTCAAAAAACAGCTTCTTAAATTCGTGAATAGCAGGTTGCATTGAGTTTTTCGTTTGGTACTTTGTGAATATACCTTCTAGTCCATTATGATGGGAATAGACATATTTTAAAGCCATTATAAAATATTTAAAATCTTGAAGATTAAAAGTCCTATGGACAAAGTGATCCAAGGATTCTATATCAGACGGTTTATGGTTCATGACAAAGTCGTACGGAGAATTCCCTAAAAAGGACATCATTTTATGACTATTTTTTATGATCATTTCACGCTTTCCCCAGGCAATAGTTGCAGCTAAAAACCCTGCTATTTCAATATCTTCTTTTTCTTGGTACAAATGAGGAATCTGAATTGGATCTGTATCTATAAAATGTAATGTGTTATATTCTATTACTTTCGTATCTAAAAACTCTTTAAGCTCTGACTTGTCCATTGTATAATGATTTATGCTAGATGTATAATGATAAGGAGGCATGAGAATTGGTAATGGTTGTTAGCCATGAATAGATTCACTTTTTCCTAGGTTTTTCATGATACTGGCCTCATAGATAAGTAAGTCATTCCATTTTTTATTTACGATGTCTATATCACCATAGTTTCTAGCAAATTGTAAAAATATCGTGTAGTGGTTTGCTTCTGAAACCATTAAATCTCTATAAAATTTGGCAAGCTCTTTGTCTTCTAAATTTTCTGAAAGTAATCGGAAGCGTTCGCAACTTCTAGCCTCGATAAGTGCTGCGTATAATAATCGATGTACTAATTGATCTGTTCTGCTTCCACCTTTAGGAAAGAATTTTAACAACTGAAGCACATACAAATCTTTACGATCTCTACCCAATGTTACACCTTTAGCAATCAATCGATCAAGGACGAGCTTAAAATGACTCATTTCTTCTTTGACCAAAGAAATCATTTCTTGAACTAAATCCGTGTATTCCGGAAAACTCACAATCAATGAAATTGCAGTAGAGGCAGCTTTCTGCTCACAATGCGCATGGTCTATAAGTATTTCATCAATATTTTTTTCAGCAATATTTAACCATCTTGGATCGGTTGGTAGTTTTAAGCCTAACATTCTGTTTTAATTTTGAGTTATTTTTTTTCAAAGCTATCGATACTTAAGGTGTTCTTTTTAAGTTGATAGGTTTTAAGTTTCTCTTTTCTTTGTTGCTCAATCATTCAAATGAGTCTTTTCTGAATTAAATTCAATAAACGGAACTGCCATACCACCAAAATTTTGAATCAAATCTACATCCATTTCAATAATTTTTCTTGCCTCTATAAGTGGTTTGAACATGAATGAAAAGGTACTGAATCCTGCATTTCTTTTATGATATATTTTTACATTTCCATACAAGGGTAGTATAGAAGATTTTTCCTCAAAGGCACAAAAAATAGGCGTCATTTGATCATTTAATAACAAATGCGCTGCAATTTCATTACCAATAACATTTAGCCAAATGCTTTTATAGGAATTCAATATTCGAAACAAATCCATTCCTTTAGGAGGGATGTTAGAATTATCTTCTGGACCTGCAGATTCTGTAAAAAACAGTTTTTGTCCTTTACTAATGGTAATCTGTGCTTTATTCAACAGGTTGCAACGCTTTCCCATGATATTTCTTATCCATTAGTTTTTGTAAACGTACTCCAAAATCGGTCATCGCTTTGATTTCTTTTACAGAAGCCAAACGTTCTTTGTAAACAATAAGCAACCCATTTTCAGAAGCTTCAATATGATAATATGTGTTACTTTCAAAAAACAAAACCAATTCATCATCAAAAAGTTCTTCAATAGCCGAAGTTTCATTTCCAGACAAGTAAAATCTTTTTGAAAAATCTTGATGGTTTTTGATAGTAATGTCTTCAAACCCTGCCAAATGATATACATATTCAAACAAGCCATCTCGATCCAATATAAAACTAGGGATTTCCTTGTTGATTTTAATATGCATCATAGTACTTCGTATCACTTGTCTGGCAATAAATTCCCCTTCTGTATAGATCACATCAAAAATAGCAGTATTCTCATTAGAAAGTACATTTTTTATTTTACTGATATTCTTAGATTTAAAATACCCGTAATTATTCAAAAATAAAAAAGGCTTTTTCTTCAATGCACGATAATTAAAATGAAAAGCTTCGGCGATGCCATAAATTGATTTCTGTCTTTTTGTTAAATTCTTTGAAGCCAGCCTTTTTGTAGCACTAATACGTCTCAAAGCAAAAGGATGTGAAGTGTGTGAACCATGTAAATCTAATCCAATTACTTCAAAATGCCCCCCTTTAGAAGTAAAATTATTGATGTAATCATGAACGTTTTCCATTACTGTATGATCTACAAAACTACATCTAGAAAAATCGAGTATCACATCTTCATTCTCTGGTATCTGATTTAATTTAGATTTTAACTTAGTGTAATTTAGAAAAGTACAAAAGTTAACAACACTCACATAATAATTGTTTTTTTCATCATCTTCTTTGTACATCAAAACATTTGGTTTAAAAAGGTTTCGAGTAAACAAAGTGATGTTTTTGTTCAAGATAACGTGAATCACAAAAGTGACAAAAATACCGCTGAAGATTCCTATGATTAAATTGAAGAAAATAGTTGCTACCAATGTGGTCATAAATATGATGAGTTGTTCACCACCAATTTGAAATACCTTTGCAATATTTGTTGGATTTGCTAATTTGTAACCAGTGTAAACTAAAATAGCTGAAAGTGCGGGTAATGGAATTTTACACAATTGATCTTTAAAAAGTAAAATAAATAATACCAAAAAAAACGCATGGAAAAAGTTTGCTGATCTATTTGTAGCCCCATTGTTTGCAGCAACAGAACTTCTAGCGATTACAGTAACGACATTTAAGCCTCCTAAGAATCCACTAATTGTAGTCGCAATACCCAATGCTTTCAAATCTTTGTTGATGTTTGATCTTCTTCGAAGAGGATCCAGTTTATCTACTGCTTTGATGCTTAACAAGGATTCAATACTAGAAATAAGAGTTATAGCTATAACTACATTGATAAATTTAATACTAAACATGTTCGAAAAATCCGGAAAAGCCAAATTACCAATTACATTGTCGGGTATATTGATCAATAAACTTTTATCAACAGGGTATTCTTGTTGCAAAAAATATTCATAGTGATATGCCAAGCCAATAGCCAACATCACAATCCACATAGGAGCAGGGATTAACTGAAAATACCTGTTTCTAATTTTCGAATAATAGATCATAATCAGCAAAGCCATAATTCCCTCAACACCTGCAATAAAGTTACTATTGGTGTCAACGAAAAAATGATATACCGTAAATGGTATTTCATACAATAATTCAATTGTACTTCCTTTAATCGAAATGTATCCAAACATCACATGAAATTGTTTGGCAAGGATGCCTATCCCAATAGCAGCGAGCATTCCTTGAATTGCCGAAGATGGAAAAAAGTCACTCAAACTTCCCATACGCAAGAAACCTAATAATAACATCAATCCACCTGCAAAAACTACGGCAGCCAATGTAAATAAATACCCTTGATGCAAATCACCAGCCGCTAAAGTTGTTATGGCTCCTAAAAGAACAACAACAAGTCCGTTTCCAGGTCCTGTTATAGTTACATTTGAGCCTCCTAGTAACGCTACTAAGACACCACCAACAACAGAAGAAATTATTCCTGCAACAGGAGGCGCTTCAGAAGCAATAGCTAGACCTAGCCCCAAAGGTAATGCTATTAAAGAAACGACAAATCCAGCAAAAATATTTTTAGGAATTGTAGAAATAAAACTTTTTAGGGCAGGCTCTTTCTGTATCATATGTTATTTTACAATGAGAACATCCGTAGGAAGTTCAGATAAGATATACTCCATATCATGCGGAAACAATCTATCCAAAATAGTTGTTTTGTTGGGAGCATTCATAATTAATAAATCGGCTCTAACCACACGCGCATAATGTCCAATGGAATATCCTCGTTTTCCAAAGATACTTTGTGTTTTAATTGCTATGTTTTCCTTGTTTTCTTGAGGAATATGGGTTAAAATATCCTTTACACGTATTTCTTCTCTATTTGCAATTCTTTCTTTTTCAATTTTCATTTTACGCAATGAAACATCATCATTTGCTTTCGCATGGATTTCTTGTTGGATTACTTCTTCAACGATCGTTACTTTTTGACAACCTAAACCTCTAGATACATAAAAAGAAGTCTGTATCGTTTCTTCTGTTTTCGGATCTTTCAAACCATTTACAACAATATGTTTACATGGTACTCTTTCAATAGAATGCTTGATAAGTAGTAATACAGAACAAGGCGCCTTACGTGTTAAAATTCGAGCAATCGAACCAACATAGTATTTGTAAATATTTTCTTTTTGAAGTGCACCTAATATTAACAAATCAATGTTTTGCGTCTTACAAGTTTCTAATATAACTTCGACAGGGTTACCGCTTTGATATAAAAATGATATTTTATTGAGAAGGGTAGGCGCCTGTTCAAAAATTTCTTGAAGTTGAGTTTCTTTCTCTTTGGTTTTTTCACCTACATGAACACAGACCAAATCGGAATTAAACATATTTGCTAGTCGTACGGCTTCATGAATATTGGCTACGATATTAGGAGAAAACGCAATACCTATTAAAATTTTATCGAATGAATGCAATTGATATGTGTTAATTGAGTCGGCAAGATATTAAAAAAAAGCAACTTAAAGTGATTAAATATCAAGACCAAAAAGATTTCTTAACAAATCTATAGAGGGATTTAATTCTTGAAGCTTCTTATATTTCTCTTGTGGAGTATATACAAACTTTTTCAATTCAGTAGCTGCAACTTTCACCGTTAAATCGATACTAAAATTATTCAAGGAATCTCTTAAGTATTTTAGCAACCTTGGACGTGCACGTTCCAATTGCTCTGCCATCAATTGATTGGGAAGACTGTAATGAACATGAAACTCAGTTAGAGCAGGCTTAGTCGCCATTATAATAGAGGCCAAACTTTTATCACCTCTTTTAATTAACTGCTGCGCGTATTCAGACCATAGATTGATCAGTTTTCCTTCAGAGAAAGGTGTTTTAGGTAAACTATCTCTATCAATTTCAGTTTCTGGAGTAATTTCTACCGCTTCCACTTTTTCTGTCAAACTTTTTAGGGACAAGGCAGAAGTTCTTCTTTTTCCAGTTCTAATGCGCGGTGCCGGTTCAGGAGGCACTACTGTTTTTGAAGTTGTTTCTAAAAGTGATTTCTCTTTTGGAATTTCTTTCTTTATGGTTTGAATGCTTTCTTCAACCAATTGAGATTTAAAAAAGGAAGCAGGAATTATGTAGTTACTGCTTTTTTTTTTTCTGCCTCGAAGGTTATAGAAGCAATTTGCATCAGCGTTAATTCAACTAATAATCTTTTATTTTTACTGGTTTTGTATTTTAAATCACAGTCGTTAGCCTTTTCTATTGCTTGTAACAAAAACGGCAAAGTCGCTGCACTTGCTTGTTGTAAATACCTTTTTTTAGCAATATCTCCAACTTCTAACAAAGAAATTGTTTCAGCATCCTTTGCGACCAATAAATCTCTAAAGTGAGATGCCAATCCATTTATATAATGATGTCCTTCAAATCCTTTGCTTAAAACAGTATTGAATTCAACCAAAACCTGCGGGATGTTGTTTTTTAAAACTAAATCTGTCGTTTTAAAATAAACATCATAATCCAAGACGTTTAAGTTTTCTGTTACGGCTTCTCTAGTTAATATTTTCCCTGAAAAACTGATGACCCTATCAAAAATAGACAAGGCATCACGCATGGCTCCATCTGCTTTTTGAGCAATAATATGCAAAGCATCATCGTCTGCCGTAATCCCTTCCTTTTCAACAATTTTCTTTAAATGTTGTTTTGCATCCAAAACAGTTATTCTTTTGAAATCAAAAATCTGACAACGCGATAAAATGGTAGGAATTATTTTATGTTTTTCAGTTGTAGCTAATATGAAAATAGCGTGCGTTGGTGGTTCTTCCAATGTTTTTAAAAAAGCATTAAAAGCTGCTTGAGATAACATGTGAACCTCATCGATGATATATACTTTATACGTTCCTGTTTGAGGTGGAATTCTAACTTGATCGGTTAAAGAACGGATGTCATCGACAGAATTGTTAGAAGCAGCATCCAATTCGAAAATATTAAAAGCAAAATCCTCATTTATTTGTGTACCTCCTGGGTCGTTTATCATTTTTGCTAATATACGGGCACAACTTGTCTTTCCGACACCTCTAGGTCCTGTAAATAATAAAGCTTGTGCTAAATGGTTATTATTTATGGCATTTTCTAGTGTATTCGTAATGGCTTTTTGACCAACAACATCTTCAAATATTTGAGGACGATACTTACGAGCAGATACTATAAATGGTTCCATAGAATAATAAAATTGAAAGACAAATGTAGGGATTCAATAATCGAAAACCAACAAAATGTATAGGTCTGGTTTTTTTTTTTTTTTTGTTGGCATGCCACTAGCATATTTTTGTTAAAACGGTAATTTTTTTGTGCCAATGATCTCATCATTATTATCTTTTTTAAGCTGTTTCAGTGTCTGACTATTTGTCAAAAAAACACTTTGGCTCGGTATTCGCTTAACTTTTTATATGAGTAAAAAACAAGTTTCCTTTAAGTGGGCCTTTAAAGAATATATATGGCCAAGAAAAAACCTCATATTCCTCGGTTTTATTTTAATTATAATAAGAAGTTTGGCGGGTATGGTTTTGCCATATTCTAGTAAGACTTTAATTGATGATGTTATTCCTTCTAATGATGTTCAAAAGTTAATGATATTGTTAGCGATTGTGTGTGTGTCAATATTAATTCAAGCTGTTTCTTCATTTTTATTGACACGTGTTTTGAGTGTAGAGGCACAACATCTAATTGCTGTTTTAAGAGCACAAGTACAGAAAAAATTATTAAAACTTCCGATACGTTTTTTTGATAATAATAAATCAGGAGCTCTTGTTTCAAGGGTGATGTCTGATGTAGAGGGTGTTCGTAATTTAGTCGGTACAGGTTTGGTACAACTAGTTGGTGGTACATTTACTGCCATTATTTCATTAGTGGTGCTTATCCGAATCAACCCTTTAATGACTTTTTGTGTTTTGGTTCCTGTGTTAATTTTCGCTTTCATAGCCTTAAAAGCCTTTGGTTATATTCGTCCGATTTTTAAGGAACGAGGTAAAATCAATGCAGATGTAAAAGGAAGGTTGACAGAAACGTTGAATGGAATTAGGGTAATAAAAGGTTTTAATGCCGAGGAGCAGGAAAATAAATCTTTTGAACAAGGAGTGGAGCGTATCTTTTTAAACGTCAAAAAAAGTTTGACCGCAACTGCTGTTATTACCAGTTCTTCCACTTTTCTTTTGGGCTTGGCTTCTGCAGGAATAATGGGAATTGGAGGGTATTTTATGATGATCAATACGATGACATATGGAGAGTTTATTTCTTTTACATTGTTTTTGGGATTCATGATTGCACCAATTGTTCAGATGAGTAATATTGGTAGCCAACTTACAGAAGCAATGGCTGGATTGGATAGAACTCAAGAATTGATGGGCATGATTGAAGAGGATAATCCGTCGCAAAGAAGTGAGGTGTTAAAATCTGTTGTTGGTGAAATTAAATTTGAGCATGTGTCTTTTGGTTATGACAAGAATAAAGAAGTGGTACATGGTATTAATTTTGTAGCGAACGCAGGTTCTGTTACTGCATTGGTAGGATCTTCAGGTTCCGGTAAATCCACGATTGCTGGGTTGGCAGCGACGTTCTTAAATCCTACTTCAGGAATAGTTAAGTTGGATGGTGTAGATATGTCGAAAATAAATTTAAGTAGTTTTAGAAAGCATTTAGGGGTAGTTTTGCAAGATGATTTTTTATATGAAGGAACGATAAGAGAAAATATATTATTTCCAAAACCTGATGCCACTGAAGAAGAACTTCTAAACGCGGTAAATGCGGCCTATGTAAATGAATTTACTGAGAAATTTGAAAAAGGACTAGAAACTATAATTGGAGAGAGAGGGGTGAAATTATCCGGTGGACAAAGACAAAGGATTTCTATTGCTAGAGCGATTTTGGCAGATCCAAAAGTGATCATTCTGGATGAAGCGACTTCCAATTTAGATACTCAGAGCGAAAGTTTTATTCAAAAGTCTTTACAAGTTTTGATGAAAAACAGAACAACTTTTGTAATTGCTCATAGGTTAAGTACAATTCAAAAGGCGGATCAAATTTTGGTCATTGAAGATGGTAATATTGTAGAAAATGGAAAACATGAGGCGCTTATCCTCAAAAAGGGAAGGTATTTTGACTTGTTTACATATCAAAGTAGAATTTAAAAAAATGCTAGAATAAAGCGTTTCTTGTCAATACTTTCAATTTATTTATTCAGAGAGTCCTGACGAAACGTTAATTTAGTTTCTTATAATCGAACCCATTATCATTACATGTTTTTTGAAAAACTTTTAATTCATCTTGAGATGGCATAGACTCTTGTATCAATTGAATTAATTTTATTGTTTTATTTACTGCCTCCGCATCATTTGATGGTAGATAATGTAAGGAATTAATAGCATTATAGAGCGCAGTTTCATAAATTTCATTTGCGAATTCTATCTTCGCCAATCCCCAGTATGCATATGGGTTTTCTGGGTAATAACTATTTAAGATGCCAAATGTTATAGCAGCATCTTTGTTGTCCTCCAACATTAGTTGTGATTCCGCAAGATTCGATAATGCGATTTCTCCTTCTGGAAATAGTTTTAAAGAAGACTTGAAGGGTTTGATAGATCTTTTCAGTTCTTTGTTTAAGGTATATGCAATTCCTAATTGATCAAAAGCCATAATGAATTCAGGATCTAACTTAACGGATAATTTTAATGCGTTAATTGCTTCATTGTATTTTTTTTCAGAAATAAATTGGCGTGCTTTGACGTAATTAAAATTAGCCTCCTTGTTTTTTGAATTGATATATTTAAATTGTTTTTTATAGTCAGATCTTTTGGTTGTTAGAGATTTACAGTTGGCTGAAATTATATTGTAGACAGTTTTGTATTTTTCTCTTAGTTCCTCATGAGAAACATTTGGTTTTAATTCAGGGTGTTTTTGTTCTACTTGGAATTTAGCCTGTAAAATGCACTTTTTCATTTCAGTTTCAACATTCTTTTTAATATCTATGTTTTGAATATATTCACAACTTAAATTAGCGATTTTTTCTTCATATTCTTGAGCGTATAAACCTATAGATAAAACACTTGTTGCAATTATTAGGGAAATATTTTTCATAAATTCTTTTAAGTAAACTTACAAAATTATGATATTAAGGAATAACTAGTTGATTATTATTTGATGAATTCTTTATAATGATTGTAACGTTTGAAAATTTGAGAAACGTAATTATAGGGTTCAATGCCTCTAACATAGCCATAGTTGATTATCGGATCCGTAAAGTGTTTTTTATGACTTAGATCCAAAATCATGTTTTCCACGTTGTTGTCCCATTTATTTTTATCCAGCCCTCTCTTTTCTGCTAAATTTCGAGCATCTAAAACATGATAATAGCCGCAATTATATGAGGCCATTGTCAATTTTTGCCTTTGAGTAGTATCCTTAACAGAACTAAATTTATTGAAAAGAATATTTAGATACTTGATACCACCTTCAATATTTTGCCTTGGGTCGTTGCTATTTACAATTCCAAGTTCCTTTGCTGTAGCAGGCATAATTTGCATCAAGCCAATCGCACCAACCCATGATTTAGCATTGGGGTTAAACCTCGATTCTTGGTAAATCATAGAAGCGACTAATCTCCAATCCCAGTTTATTTTAGCTGCTTTACTTTTAATTAAACTATCATATTTACTTATCCTATTGGAGTTGATACTATAAAAATCACTTTTGATTCGTTTTTTAAAGTCTTTTTTGTTTTTAAAGTGCTTATTGTATATGACATAGTAATCAATCTCCTTTTTCATCTTTTTAATCCACTGGTTTAAGGAACCCAATAATTCGGTAGATTCGATTCTTGTTGCCCAAGCCACCCGCTGAGAAAGACTTATAGGAACACTAATGTCTAATATTGGATAATAAGAGGACATTATTTTTGCAATATTATCATCAGAAACGGTGTATTTGAGCTTCCCTTCTGCTACCATTTTTATTATTTCATCTGTCGTTAATTCTCCATGGATAGGGTTTATATGAATGACGCCTCCTAACTCTTCAGATAGATTTTCTAGACGTTCCTTGTAGGAGGTTTGCATTCTAACGGACACGGTGTCATTTAATAGATCAATAGGGTCATGAATAAGCGAACTTTTTAGAGTACTCCATTTCATTGTGTTCCAGTTATTTGGTTTTTTTTGAACAAGTACCTGTTTGGTGAGGTATATGTATTCTGAAAAGGAAATTTCTTTTTTTCTATGGTTGGTCATTGTTAATCCATGTGCGATAAGGTCTACTTTACCATTTTTTAGATTCGGAATTAAGTTGTTTATATCATTGGCAATTATAATTTCTAATTCCACTCCGAGGTGTTTAGCAAATCGCTCTAGTAGCTCATATTCAAACCCCATGGCTACACCTTTGTATAGGAAATAACTTGTAGCACTATATGTAGTAGATGCTCTAAGAACGCCAGATTCCTTTATTTCTTTAAGCGATCTTTTCTTAAAAGTTTGGCTGTCTGTGTTTTTGAGAACTGTTTGTTTGGTTTTGTTTGAATTGGTTTTATTATTACATGCAAAAAGGAGTATGCATGTTAGGAAAGTTAGTATTTTATTCATTTGTACTAATTTTGTGAAAGAAAATAATTAATATGAATTGGTTTTTATAGCATCATTATTTACCCATATCTTGGATCTCATCAGATGAAAATATTTTTGATTTGATTGAAGTATTTGCAGAATTAATCATCGCTAGTGCAAGGGTTCTCGTTTCAATGGCACGGTATTTTTTTAGAGGTCCGATAAACAAATATGAAAATGTTTTCATAAACAAGCCAGCCAAATATTCTAAAATTCTTTTCTCTTTTGCTTCTCTTAGCAATAAAGAAGGTCGAAAAATATAAGTATACTTTATTAAAAGATTCGATATAGATGTTTCCATTTCTCCTTTTGTTCTTGTATAGAATACAGAACTGTCTTTATTGGCACCTATAGATGAAACTACTATAAACTTATGAATATTATTTTTAGAGGTTAATTTTGCAGCTTTTAAAGGGATGCCAAAGTCAATTTCTTTAAACAATAATTTATTGGGAGTTTGTTTTTTAGTGGTTCCGATAGCACAATAAACTTCGTCTGCTGTAAATTCTTCTATAAAATTTTCTAATTCAAATAGTGACCCGAGATATTCTTTTATTTTAGGATGGGTTATGTTACATGATCTTCTAGAAAACAATTTAATTGTGTCATATCGAACATCTTTAATAAGTAGACTGACTAGTATTCTCCCTGTCGCGCCAGTTGCACCAATTATTATTGCAGTTTTTCCTGTTTGTTTCATCCTATTAGTTTGTTTGGTGTATCTGTTTTTTCTCCAAATTGATATCATTCAATGCAATTAGAAAGCTTATCATTTTGCTTATCTTTTTAGTGAATTGTATAAAATTTCTACTGGATGCAACGCCTCTTTGTTCACTCCATCTTTTATTTGATGACGACAACTGGTCCCTGAGGCTGCAATAATAACATCATTTTCTAGGTTTCTCAATTTCGGAAATAGACTTTCTTCACCTATTTGCATACTAATATTGTAATGCTCTTCTTCATAACCAAAGGAGCCTGCCATACCACAACATCCCGTATTTAAAATAGTTACTTTATAATTTTTAGGTAGGTTTAATATATTGAAAACAAAGGAGATTGAGCTCAAAGATTTTTGATGACAATGCCCATGTATTTTTACTGTTTTTTTCTCATGAGTAAATAATTCATGGGTCAAAATGTTTTTTTCAATGCATTCGGAAAGAAATTCCTCAATGGTGAAGGTGTTTTCAGAAATTTGTGCTAATTTATTTTTATCGCTTACTAATCGATGGTATTCATCTCTAAAAGTTAGAATAGCTGATGGTTCAATTCCAATAAGAGGCGTTTCTTTGGTAATTAGCTTTTGAAAAATTTCAATATTTGTTTCTGCTTTTTCTTTTGCAAAAGAAAGTAACCCCTTGGAAATGGCGCTTCTTCCAGATTCGACATGATTGATTATTTTTGGTTCATAACCTAGTCGTGTCAATATTTTTAAGGTTGCAATACCAGCAGAAACATCAAAATAATTAGTGAACTCATCGCAAAAAACGTAAACGGAGCTAATTTTGTTTGAAGGATTATATAATGTGTTTTTATTCTTTTTATAATGACTAAAAAGAGTTTCTTTGTTTAACTTAGGAAGTTCTCTGTTTTTACTAATTCCCAAGATGTTTTTGATAAATTTTTTATTCAAAAAATAATTTGTAATCCCGGGCACTTTGCTTCCTAGTTGGTTGTACTTTTCATTATAAGCGAAAAGCTTTGTTCTCAAACTAGGTGCGTTGCTTTTGTAATATTGGTGTAAAAATTCTGCTTTTAAAACAGAAACGTCAACGTTACTTGGGCATTCACTAGTACACCCTTTACAGTTTAAACACAGGTCAAAGGCTTCATATAATTCTTGATGATTGAACTTGTTGGTACGTTCACTATTGGTTAAGAATTCTCGCAGCGCGTTTGCTCTTGCGCGGGTGGTGTCTTTCTCATCTTTAGTAGCACGATAACTTGGACACATTGTACCGCCAGCTTCAGCTGATTTTCTACAATCTCCAGATCCGTTGCATTTTTCAGTCAAACGCAATATTCCTTGATTATCAGAAAAATCTAAGAACGTTGTGAATGCTGGCTCTTTTCTTTCAGGAATATAACGTAAATTTTTATCCATAGCATATGAATCGATTATCTTTCCTGGATTGAGGATATTGTTTGGGTCAAAAACTTGTTTTATTCTTTTCAGTAAGTCATAATTTTTGTTTCCAATCATTAGTGGGATAAATTCCGAGCGAACAATCCCATCGCCGTGTTCACCACTAAAAGAGCCGTTGTATTTTTTTACCAATTTAGCGGTGGCTGTGGTAATTTCTCTAAAAAGTTTTACGTCTTCTTTTTTCTTGAGATTTAAAATAGGTCGTAGGTGTATTTCTCCAGCACCAGCATGGGCATAATAAACCGCTTGTTGTCCATATGTATCCAACATTTTGGTGAATTCAGATATATAAACCGGCAAATCCTCTAACACAACCGCTGTGTCTTCAATGCAGGCAACCGCTTTAGAGTCGCCAATAATATTTCCTAACAATCCAAGTCCCGCCTTTCTTAGTTCATGTACTTTTTGAATTTCAGCACCATAAATTTTAGGGAAATGATACCCGAAATTATTTTTTTTCAAATCAGAAATAAGAGCATCCGCTAACTTATCAGTTTCTTTTGGAGAATCTGATGCTACCTCTAGCATTAAAATAGCTTTTGGATCACCTCTTAAAAAAAATCTATTTTTTTTCTGGTCTGTATTATTTTTAGTACAGTCTAGAATAATTTTATCCATCAGTTCACAATTGTACAGTTTGTGTTTCATTACGGTAACAACTGCTTCAAGACTTTCTTGAATACTCTCAAAGTGCACTCCTATCATAATGTTATGCTTAGGAGGTAGTCGGTCTAATTTAAGGGTAATCTCCGTGGTAAAAGCCAACGTACCTTCACTTCCACAGAGTAACTGAGCTAAGTTGATGTTTTTTTTGTCTCCTCCAAATAATTCAGATTCTAACAATAAATCAACGGCATAACCCGTATTTCTACGGTGAATTTCTTTTTTTGGAAATTCTTTCTGTATTTGTATTTGCTGTTTTTTGTTACTTAGTTCTTCGAATATACTTTTATAAATACGTCCTTCAATAGAGTTTTCCTTAGTTTTTAAGAGAAAATCTTCGGTTTTTAATTCCTTAAAAGCTACCTTACTACCGTCGCTGAGGATGGTTTTTAATTCGATGATTTTATCTCTTGTAACTCCATGTCTAATGGAAGTTGTTCCGGATGAATTGTTTCCTACCATGCCTCCAATCATACATCGGTTAGAGGTAGAGGTGTTTGGACCAAAGAACAAGCCAAAAGGTTTTAAATATCTGTTTAAATCGTCTCTAATAACTCCAGGTTGTACCGTAACTGTCTGTTCTTTTTCGTTAAAAGAAGTTATTTTATTTAGGTATTTTGATGTATCGACTACAATTCCGTCGGTTACACATTGACCAGCCAAAGAGGTTCCTGCTGTCCTGGGAGTCAGCCCAATTTTATGCTTATTCGCAAAGGATAATAATTCAATAATATCAGATTCATCTTTGACAATGCTTACCGCTGAAGGTTTTTTTCTGTAGACAGATGCATCAGTTGCATAAATACTTTTGTATAGCTCATCTGTGAAAAACTCACCTTTTAGTTTTTTGCGTAATGGATTGAAGTATTCTTCTATTGGCATAAATAAGATATTAGGACCATGTAATTATTGAAAGTAAAATTAATTATATAATTGAATTTAAATTCGATTTAGGCAAAAGTTTCTTTAAAATGATTTAGGTTTTCAGAGTATTTTGATCCCTAAAGAAAAATAATATTTTTTTTATCCTTCTAAATGATTCACTCTCAAAGATTAAGAGGTATTCTGTTTTCAGGTTTCAAAAAAAACCAATAAAAACGTTTGGTTATCTAAATATCGGTGCTATATTTGCAACCGCTAAGGGCAATTAGCTCAGTTGGTTCAGAGCACCTCGTTTACACCGAGGGGGTCGGGGGTTCGAATCCCTCATTGCCCACCAAGTTTAAAAGATCTACACATTTTGTAGATCTTTTTTTTTCCTTATTTTATCTTTTTAGGTTGCTTTCCAAAACTTTTATTTCCCATGAAATTAAGTATTGTTTAACACTGCCTTAATTACTCATTTAGATATGATGTTTGTATCTTTGATTGCATATATATAAATAATTTAATTGTTGTATTTTATTTAATGCAAAAGTTAAAGTGAGTCTTACTTAAATCGTACATACTACTTCATGGGAAAATTTAGATTCGTTATTCTTGGAATTGTAATCTTAGCCGTTTCAATATGGGCTTACGAAGGTTTCATTAATAGCAATAAAGAGAAAAAAAGAGTTTTAACGAAGGTTAAAAAAACAGTATTTACAGAAGTTGTTCAAAATTCAGAAATTCCAATAGTCATTAAGGAAAAAGGAAGTTTGCGCTCAAAAAACCGTTTGGTGCTGTATTCTGAAGTACAGGGGGTTTTAGAGAATTCAAAAAAAGAATTTAGAGTAGGTGTTGCGTTTAAAAAAGGAGAAACGCTTTTAGCAATCAATAGTGATGAACATATTGCTATTTTAAAAGCACAGAAAAGTGTTTTTCAAAATTTGATGGTTTCCATTATGCCTGACTTAAGAATGGATTATCCAGATTCTTTTGAAAAATGGGTGAATTATCTAAATAATTTTGATATTAATAAAAGAATTAAAGACTTTCCAGAACCATCCTCGGATAAAGAAAAATATTTTATTACAGCTAAGGACATTTATTCGACGTATTACAATATCAAAAATTTAGAAGTTCGTTTAGAGAAATACAATTTAAAAGCTCCATTTGATGGTGTCATTACTGAGGTCAATGTAAATGAAGGAGCCCTGGTTCGTCAAGGTCAGGTCATGGGAGAGTTCATAAATACGGATACTTATGAGTTGACGCTTTCCATAAATGCGAGTTTGTCCAATGATATAAGGATTGGGAAAAAAGTAGAACTAACAGATTTGACTGAAACCATAAAAGTTACTGGGAAGGTAGTTAGAATTGGAGGGAAAATAGATTTAAGCAGTCAAACTTTAGACGTTTTTATAGAAGTAAGTGGCAAGAACTTGAGAGAAGGTATTTATTTAGAAGCTGAGGTTACTGCCAGAGGGGTTCCAAATTCATATGAGATTCCAAGAAATTTATTAATAAAAAAAGAACATGTGTTTGTCTTTCAGGATTCAATTATAAAAAGAATTCCTGTCACTCCAATTTATTACAAAAGAAACTCGGTTATTGTAAAAGGAATACCTAATGGTTCAGATTTATTAGCGAAACCTGTATTGGGAGCTTTTGATGGAATGCCAGCAATGAAATATAATACTTCCAAAGAGTAATAGGCATGAAAAATTTAATTTCTTATTTTATAAAATACCCGGTTTCTGTAAATATTATCATCATCGCCTTCGTTTTGTTGGGAATTTTCGGGTATTCCAATTTAAATTCATCTTTTTTTCCTTTATCGGATTCGGATCAAATATCAGTTAATTTATCGTTTCCTGGTGCTTCTCCTTTAGAAATGGAAGAAGGGGTTGTTTTGAAAATAGAAAACAATTTAAAGGGAATCGATGGTATCGATAGAATTACATCTACTTCAAAGGAAAATTCTTCTTCTATTTTTATCGAAATTATCAAAGGATATGATATCAATGTTGTTTTAGCTGATGTAAAAAATGCAGTAGACAAAGTACCTAATTTTCCTGTAGGAATGGAACCGCCAGTAGTGGCAAAAGTGGAACGTATTAGAGAAACAATCAGTTTTGTAATTACAGGAAATAACATCCCATTAAAATCACTAAAATCTTTCTCACGAGAGATTGAAAATGATTTGAGGAGAATGGATGGTGTTTCACAAATTTCTATAATTGGGTTTCCAGAAGAAGAAATAGAAATTGCGGTTCGTGAAAGTGCTTTACGTGCTTTTGATTTGACTTTTTTAGATGTTGCTCAAGCCGTTTCAAAAAATAATATTCTAACATCAGGAGGTTCTATTAAAACAAGTTCAGAGGAGTTTTTAATTCGTGCCAAGAATAGATCATATTATGGAATTGATTTGAATTCTATTGTGGTGAGAGCGGATCAAAATGGAAGGGTGATTCGTTTGAAAGACATTGCTGAGGTTTCAGATAGGTGGAATGAATCACCGAATAGATTGTATTATAACGGAAACTTATCTGTAAGGGTTCGCGTGGATAATACGAATAGTGAAGATTTAATTGGGACCGCCGAAAAAGTAAATGAATATATTGAGGAGTTCAATGTAAGACACGATAATGTAGAACTTGTAGTTGCTAGAGATTCGTCGATCACCTTGGTAGAGAGAACCAAATTATTATTTACCAATGCTTGGCAAGGAATGTTGCTCGTATTATTGTTTTTATCTCTCTTTTTGAGACCTCGTTTGGCGTTATGGGTTGCTGCAGGATTGCCAGTTGCCTTTTTTGGAATGTTTATGTTGGCGGGCTATTTTAATGTTACAATAAATGTTTTGTCTTTATTTGGGATGATTATTGTAATTGGTATTTTGGTGGATGATGGAATTGTGATTTCAGAAAATATATACCATCATTATGAACAAGGTAAAAACCCTGTTCGTGCCGCCATAGATGGTACCATGGAAGTGGTTCCACCAATATTTTCTGCAATTTTTACTACGATATTGGCATTTTCTGTATTCTTCTATCTCGATGGTAGGTTAGGTGAATATTTTAGTGAGGTCGCAACGGTAGTTGCTCTAACTCTTGTAGTTTCACTGGTAGAAGCGTTGATTATTTTACCAGCTCACGTGGCACATTCCAAAGCTTTGGATAGAAATGAAAAAGTAAATATAATTAATAAGCAAGCAGAAAAGGTGATGGATTACATGCGTGATCGTATGTATGGACCTTCTTTGAAATTTGTATTGAAAAATAAATTTTTAGGAATTGTGATTCCAATATCCTTATTTATCATTACTACGGGAGCTTTTAAAGGAGGAATAATTAGAGCCACATTTTTCCCGAATATTGCCAGTGATAGGGTTGCCATTGCATTACAAATGCCACAAGGTACAAATGAGAAAATCACGGACTCTATTATCAGCATGATAGAAGATAAAGTCTGGGAGGTGAATACTGAACTTACGGCTAAACAGACGGGGAATTTGCCGGTAGTTGACAATGTGATTAAAAGGTTGGGTGCAGGAACTTCAACCGCTTCTTTGAATGTGAATTTATTACCAGGTCAAACTAGAGATTTTAATGCAATTGAAGTGGCGAATGCTTTCCGCACTGCAGTGGGGCATGTTTATGGTGTGGAGTCATTGGTGTTTGGTTCAGGAGGTAGATTTGGTGGAAGCCCTATTTCTGTTTCTTTATTATCAAACGATATTGAGCAGCTAAAACAAGTAAAAGAAGAATTAAAGGAAGATTTTACCAACAATCCTATTCTGAAAGATATTTCAGATAATGATCCGCAAGGAATTAAAGAGATTAAGATAAAATTGAAAGAAAGTGCTTATCTGTTAGGGTTGACGTACCAAGATATTATGTCTCAGGTAAGAAGTGGGTTTTTTGGATATCAAATTCAACGCTTTCAAAGAGGTCAAGATGAACTAAAAATTTGGGTGCGCTACGATAGAGAAGAACGTTCTTCCATTAAAAATTTGGACGATATGAGAATTGCGACACCAACAGGGGCTAAAGTAGCATTTTCCGAGGTGGCAACTTATGAGATTGAACGCGGTGAAATTAAAATCAACCATTTGAATGGACTAAGAGAGATTAGAATTGAAGCAGATTTAAAGGATGATAAAGCTTCTGCTACAGCGGTGTTACAAGAGATGAAATCTACTGTGATTGCTGATATGTTGGCTAAATATCCTCAGGTATCTGTTTTATACGAAGGACAGAATAGAGAGGCTGCAAAAGTGATGAGCAATATTCCAACGGTGGGAGGAATTATTTTACTGTTGATTTATATTGTTATTGTATTTACGTTTAGATCTTATGGACAGCCATTTATGTTGTTGTTGATGGTGCCCATTAGTTTTGTTGGTGTCGGTTGGGGCCATTATATTCATAATTTCCCGGTGAACATGCTTTCCATGCTTGGTATTATAGCATTGATAGGAATTATGGTGAATGATGGCTTGGTATTGATTAGTAAATTTAATGCTTATTTAAAGGATGGGATGTTGTTCGATGAAGCTCTTTATAGAGCAGGGAAATCTAGATTTAGAGCAATATTCTTAACAACGATTACTACGGTAGCAGGTTTGGTTCCTTTAATTTTTGAAACAAGTAGACAGGCTCAGTTCTTAATTCCAATGGCTATTTCTATTGCTTATGGAATAATTATAGCAACCTTTTTAACGCTATTAACGTTGCCAATATTATTGTCTTTTGCCAATTATGTGAAGGTGTATATAAAGTGGTTTTTCTCCGGAGAAAAACCAACAAGAGAATCTGTGGAAAGAGCGATAAAAGAAATGGAATACGAACAAAAAGAAATAGAATTATAATATGAGAAAAGAAAGGCTATTAATATTCGTATTATTTCTTATTATGTTTTCGAATACATCAGCACAATATTTGCTTAGCAAGGAAGAGGCTATATTACAAACATTAGAGAATAATTATGATATCATTCTGACTGAAAATAGTCTGGAAACTGCTAAAAACAATGCGAGTTTGTACAACAGTGGTTATTTGCCAACCTTGTTTACTAATGCGAATGCTACCTATGATATAAATGATTCGAAAGCGACTCAAATCTCAGGGGATGTTATTCCGGCAAATGACTTAGAATCAAAAAACTTGAACGCTTCTGTTGGATTTAATTATACTTTATTCAATGGTTTAGGAAGATATTATACCTATGGCAAATTGAAAGAAACCTATAACCTAACGGAATTACAGGCTAGATCGGTTTTAGAAAACACATTGATTACCTTGTTTTCTGCCTATTATGAAGTTGCGAGATTGACGGAGAATTTAGATAATCAGAAACAAACCTTAGAAATATCTAAGGAGCGACTGAAAAGAGCTGTGTATGGTTCTGATTATGGTCAGAACACCAAGTTGGATGTGTTAAATGCTGAGGTTGATTTAAATAATGATAGTATTACCTATTTAGGCGTTCAGAGGGAGTTGGCAAATGCTAAAAGAGATTTGAATATAGTTTTAGGAGCAGATGTAAATAATGAAGTAACCGTCGATACAACAATCGTTTATTTGGAGGATCTTTATTTAGAAAATATGTTAGACAAATCGATTGAGAATAATGTAGATTACTTACAAGTAGAAAAGGCTTTAGAATTAGGAGAATACGATGTTAAAATCAGGAATTCTGGTTGGATGCCAAATGTAAGTTTGACCAGTTCTTATGCTTGGTCAAAGAATTATAGTGATCCTTTCAATCCTGACAACCCGTTTAGTACGGTAGAGCGATATCAAAATGGATTGAATGCTGGGGTTGGGCTGACATGGAATTTGTTTGATGGAGGAAGTACAACAACACGTGTTAGAAATGCTAAAATAGCGGTAGAACGATTAGAAACTCAAAAAGAGCAACAAGAACAATTTTTAATACGAGATGTAAACAATGCATGGGAAATTTACCAAAATGCTTTGTTTACATTAGAGGTTCAAAAGGTTAACGTAGTGACAAATAAATTGAATTTTGAGCGTTCTATGGAATATTATAAATTAGGTCAAATCAGTTCTATTGATTTTAGGTTGGCACAGGTAAATTTGGTCAATGCAGAATTGACCTATAGTGCAGCGAAATATGCAGCGAAAACAGCAGAGCTTGTATTACTTCAATTAGCCGGAGAAATTATTGCGAACAAACAGTTTTAAGATGCCTAAAAAAGGAAAAGAAAAAAACATTAAAAATAAATCGAAGCATACAAAGTTGATGAATCGTAAGTTGAACAAACAGCGAGAAGAAAAGTTAACAAGACAGAAACGTTTAAAAGAGTTGGTGAAAAAACACAACGAACTTAAAAACGAGAATGAATCATGAAAAATTTAGATTGTCCGTGCGGAAGAAACAAAAGCTATAAAGATTGCTGTGCTTTGATTCTTAAAAGTATAAAAAAAGCAGAAACTGCAGAAGATTTAATGCGTTCCAGATATGTTGCTTTTGTTAAGGGAAATGGTACATATCTTCAAAAAAGTCATCACCCTAAAACTCGCCCCTCAAAAAAAGAAGCTATCGAAATAGAAGAGTGGGCCAAAAGTGTAGCTTGGGTCAAGCTAGAGGTTTTGAATTCTACCAGAGGAACTTTAACGGATACGGAAGGAACTGTTGAATTCAATGCATATTTCCATGAAGGTTCAAGAGTATCTATCATCCATGAAAAATCCTATTTCCAAAAGGTATCGGGTTTATGGAAATACAAATCTTAGCTGTAAAAGAATCTTTATTGTTTTCTGGTGTTTGAGTTTGTTTGCTATTTTTTAGTAACTGAAATAAGACAAGAAATACTCGAGTTTGCTATAAGGAATCTCTTTAAACTTTCTTTCTTTTTACATTTTGTTTGAAAACAGAATTCTTTAAAGAGAAAATGTTTTTAAAGAGTTACAAGCATAAAAAGAGAACTTTAAGGATGATACTAGCCTTAAAATATTTTGGACTATAGGTTATCAAAACACTTATGAGACCAATTATTTTTTAGAAAGTTCTTCTATTGATTTGAAAATAATAAAAGGATCGGAAGAAAGAGTAAAGATGTTTTTTAACAAATCATACTTGTTTTTTGGAGAATATGATTGGCAAGTATATGTATCTAAAATGAAATTATATGAAAATTGTAGCATCGGTATCTTTTTATATTCTGACATCGAAGATGAATTGGATTTTGAAATTGGTTCCTAAAGGAAAGAGGATAGAACCAATTTAGAAACAAATGATAATAAGCTTCTACTGTTCTGTAGTTCTCAAAAGAATCCCTATAAGTCAAAAATTGAAAGTGAACAGAAGTATGAGCTTACTAAGAATACAGTTTGGTGCGCGTAATATATATATTGTAAAATGATTGTTAAATGATATATTGTTGCAAGTGTTGCAACTGACATATTAAAAAGAGACAAGTTTGAGGCTTGCTGTAGGATAGAGAATATTCATTTTATTAGAGACAAACCGACTGATATGAATAATTATATTTTGTTTTATTGTTTGATATTTAGGTCTTTAAGTTGAATTAATTCTTTGACTTTTAGGTTTTAAAAGGTTTTTAAGGACTCAATGATATAATTATTTTTTTCACTTTTATTTGAAACTAAAATTGTAAATTTGCATTTTAATTTAATAAACTGTAAATCTTAAAAGATGCAACGTGATCAAATCATCTTCGACTTAGTACAAGACGAAAAAGAAAGACAATTAGAGGGGTTAGAATTAATCGCTTCTGAAAATTTTGTTAGTGAGCAAGTAATGGAAGCACAAGGTTCTGTGTTGACTAATAAATATGCTGAAGGATACCCTGGAAAGCGTTATTATGGTGGTTGTGAAGTGGTAGATGTTGTTGAACAAATTGCTATTGACAGAGCTAAAGAATTATTTGGTGCTGCTTATGTAAATGTTCAGCCTCATTCAGGTTCTCAAGCAAATGCGGCTGTTTTTTTAGCGGTATTAAATCCAGGTGATAAAATGTTAGGTTTTGACCTTTCTCATGGAGGTCACTTAACTCATGGTTCGCCAGTAAATTTCTCAGGAAAAACTTACAAAACTTCTTTTTATGGAGTTGAAGAAGAAACAGGTCGTTTAGATTATGATAATATTCAAAAAATTGCTTTAGAAGAAAAACCGAAAATTATTATTGCGGGGGCTTCTTCTTATTCAAGAGATATAGATTTCGCTCGTTTTAGAGAAATCGCAGATAGTGTAGATGCTTATTTGTTAGCAGATATTTCACATCCAGCGGGGATGATTGCAAAAGGTTTGTTAAATGACCCAATGCCTCATTGCCATTTTGTAACGACAACTACTCATAAGACTTTAAGAGGTCCTAGAGGAGGGATGATTATGATGGGACAGGATTTTGATAATAAAATGGGAATCACTTTAAAAAGTGGGAAATTACGTAAAATGTCAGGATTGTTAAATTCAGCTGTATTCCCTGGAATGCAGGGTGGACCTTTAGAGCATGTGATTGCTGCAAAGGCAATTGCTTTTGGTGAGGCGTTGACAGATAACTTTTTACACTACCAAGTTCAGGTAAAAGAAAATGCTGCTGCTTTGGCTGCTGCTTTTGTTGCAAAAGGATATAAAATTATTTCAGGAGGTACAGATAATCACTGTATGTTGATTGATTTACGCAACAAAAACTTATCAGGTAAAGATGCTGAAGAAGCATTGGTAAAAGCAGATATCACTGTAAATAAAAACATGGTTCCTTTTGATGATAAATCTCCATTTGTAACCTCAGGTATTCGTATTGGAGCTTCAGCCGTTACGACACGTGGATTGAAAGCTGATGACATGTCAACCGTAGTTGATTTAATTGATGAGGTAATTATGAATTTTGAAGACAAAGCTGTTTTAGAGGCAGTTGGAGAAAAAGTCAACAAATTAATGAGCGGAAGAAAATTATTCAACGCGTAATTATTTAACAAATATTATTTTAAAAAACCTTTCTAATTATTTGGGGAGGTTTTTTTGTTTCATAAAAAGGAGTATGAATACATAGGTTGTTTTATTAATATAAAACTTAAAACCATATATCATAAAAAATTATTCTACTTATGTATTTTTATTAATTAATAGATACAAGCATAACAGATTTATTTACAGTGGTTTAAATAGAGTCGTAATAAATGAACTTAATATTGGTATAGAAATCTTGCTAAAGGAATAATAACTGTTGAGAAATTATGAGAAATGTATGGTCACCAACAAGGATTTCAATATTTTAGCGTTAAATATAGATGATATGAGTGTAAAGAAACTTTTTGGATTAGTTGGGAAAAATATTGAATATTCATTTTCTAGAGGATATTTCTCTAAAAAGTTTAACAAGCTGCAATTGAATGATAGTTCATACGTTAATTTTGACCTAGAATCTATTGAGGAGTTTCCAAGTGTTTTTGACACACACAAAGAAACTTTGTTGGGAATGAATGTTACCATCCCATACAAAGAAGATGTAGGTGCTTTTTTAGATGAAATTGATGAAGAGGCTGCAGAAATAGGAGCAATCAATACCATTAAAATATATAAGGATGGGAAACGCAAAGGTTTTAATACCGACGTTTATGGCTTTGATCAATCTATTGCACCATATATAAAAGACACTCACAAAACAGCATTGATTTTAGGAACTGGTGGAGCCTCTAAGGCTGTTGCATATGCGTTTAAGAAACGTGGTATAAGTTATAAATTTGTATCTCGAATTCCTAAGGATAAAAATCAGATTAGCTATGAAAGTCTATCGGAAAAAGTAATTTTAGAAATAGGAATTATAGTAAATTGTTCTCCGTTAGGTACGCATCCTGATGTAGACAAACATCCAAACATACCATTTCATTTTTTAAATGACTCTCATTTATTATTTGACTTGATATACAACCCCTTAGAAACCATGTTTTTGAGAAAAGGGAGAGAACAAGGTGCCAGTATCGCAAATGGAATGAAAATGCTTGAACTTCAAGCAGAAAAGTCATGGGAAATTTGGAACAGAGATAGATAAATTCATAAGTGTTTTACATGTTGTGATAATTTCTTTTTAAAGCGTATAATTTTGTTGTTTGAGTTGCTATAACTATATTTAAACAATATATAAAGGAACTTTAAACACGGAAAAATGTTAGACGCAGTAAATAGTAATTCTGATGAGTTAGCGAAATTATCACAAGATAAAAATAAGATTGAGCCTTCGGTTCATATAGAAAGGAAACTTGAAGGGGAGTTTATTGAATCTTCTGAGAACCAAACAAATATTGCGATAGAAAAAGTCGTTTCTTCAATTGAAGATAAAGTTGCTGCGGATGCTGAAAAAGAGGAGCAAAAAGAACTTTCTCCCGCAATGGATTATAACTCTTTAAGTATGAAAGAGGTTGTTCAAGAGATTAAAAATCTTTTAAAAAATGAAAAAATCCAAACAATTAAATCTAATGTAGAATCTCTAAGAAAATCATTTGACAATAAATTTAGTGCTTTGATAGCACAAAAAAAAGCTGATTTTTTGGCTGATGGAGGTGAATCTATTGATTTTCATTATTCAGACCCACTTAAAATTGAATTCAATGAAATCATCAAGGATTACAGGTCAAAGAAAGATCGTTATTATTCAGATTTAGAATTGCAATTAAAGGAAAATTTAGAGAAGCGCGTTACAATAATTGATAAATTAAAAGAGCTTATTGAAAAGGCGGACGCTAAAACCATGCATAAGGAGTTTAAAGAACTCCAAGATATATGGAAAAATATAGGGCCAGTACCTAGAACAAAATACAATAATACATGGCGTAATTATCACCACCATGTAGAGCGATTTTATGATTTATTACATATGAATAATGATTTACGTGAGTTGGATTTTAAACATAATTTAGAGAAAAAAATAAAAATTGTAGAAGAGGCTTTTCAACTTAGCTTGCTTGAAGATGTCTCGAATTCTTTCAAAAGACTCCAGGAACTTCACAAAGCTTGGAAAGAAGATGTAGGACCTGTTTCTAGAGAGTTTAGAGAAGAAATTTGGCAAAAGTTCAGTGAGGCGACTAAGATTATTCACGATAAAAGAGATAAGTATTTCAATCAACAAAGATCTAATTATCAGGATAATATTCATAAAAAATTGGATATCATTAAATCCTTGGAGAATTTCGATTTTTCACAAAATAAGACACATTTAGATTGGCAAAAGTCAATCAAAGAATTCGAATTAAAGCGTGAAGTGTTTTTTACCATTGGAAAAGTACCAAGAAATAATAGTCAAAAAATTTGGGATCAATTAAAAGATGTGACCAGAAAGTTCAATCATGCAAAGAATCTTTTTTATAAAGATTTAAACTCCATTCAGCACAAAAATTTAGAGAAAAAGCAAGCTCTTTTAGAGTTAGCAAAATCATTGAAGGATAGTGATGATTTTAAAAATGCTACGGGTCAAATGAAAAAAATTCAAGCAGATTGGAAAGTTATCGGACACGTTCCAAGAAAATATTCAGATAAAATATGGAAAGAGTTTAAGGAGGCCTGCAATCATTATTTCGATAGAATTCATCAAATTCAAGATAATGGAACGAGTGAACAGATAGAGGCATTCGAAACTAAGAAAGAATTCCTTTCTCAGATAATTGGGGTGATTGGGAATTCTGAGATTACACTAGAGGAAGTGAAAGCTTATATAAAGACATGGAAGAATATTGGTAAAGTTCCCAGAAAAGACAAACAAATTGAAATTGACTTTAATGATACAATAGAAAAGTTATTTGGACAACTAAATATTCGTGGCGAAGAACTTAAAATGTTAAAATATAAAATGCAAATAGATTTAATGGTCTCATCTAATAATACAAGAAAAATTGAGAGTGAGATTATCTTTCTTAGAAAGAGGATAGATGAAATTACCAAAGGAATACAACAATTAGAAACTAATATTAATTTCATAGCAAATGCCTCAGAAGACAATCCATTGGTTCAAAACGTTAGAGAATCTATATCTGAACAAATGAATAATCTAAAAGTATGGAAAATTAAATTGACGTATGTTCGCAGTGTAAATTAAAACAAAAAAAATAGGCTATTGTATCTAGCCTATTTTTTATTTGTTTTAATATAAGAGTTATTTTTTTTGTTGCAGTTTTTGTTGCTCTTGGGCCTGCTTCATAGCATCATCCATTCTTTGTCTAAATTTACTTTTCTTCTTTTCAGGCCGCTTTTTATTTTCTTGGATTTGCGCATGTATTTTATCCTCATTGATGATAAAGTTTTTGATTACCAGCATGATTGTAATTGTCAATAGGTTTGATACAAAATAGTATAAACTTAGTCCTGCTCCATATGAATTAAAAAACACCAACATCATAATAGGAGAGAAGTACATCATCATTTTCATCATTTTCTGCATATCAGGCATTCCTTCTTGAGTAGGTTGTTGCATATTCATTTGTTGACTTTGACTCATACGCATATAAAAGAAAATTGCGACAGATGCCAGTATAGGAAACAAACTGATATGGTCACCATATAGAGGGATTCTAAAAGGGAGTTTGTATACAGAGTCATAAGAAGATAAATCTTCAGCCCATAAAAAACCTTTTTGACGTAAATCTATTGCACTTGGGAAAAACCTAAATAGAGCAAAGAATACGGGCATTTGTAATAATGCTGGGATACAACCTGCCATCATACTAACGCCAGCTTTACGCTGAAGTGCCATGGTTTCTTGTTGGCGTTTCATAGCATTGTTTTTTCCAGGATATTTTTCGTTTATTTCGGTCATTTCAGGTTTTAAAACCTTCATTCTTGCGCTAGACAAATAAGATTTATACACTAAAGGTGACATAAATATTCTGACAACGATGGTCATTAAGATAATAACCAATCCGTAGTTTCCAATAAAACTACTTAAAAAATTAAATAAAGGAATAAAAGCATGTTTGTTAATCCATCCAAAAATTCCCCATCCTAAATCTACCACTTCCTCAATATTTTTTTCATAGCTTGATAATAGGCTGTAGTCGTTAGGGCCAATAAATAATTTAAAGTTGCTGTTAAGTTCACCGTTGTTTAAGACAATAGGCGCAGAGAATTCGAAATTTTTGGTAAAAATATTATCTGATTCTTCGTCTTTAAATAGTGTTTGGGAAACTAAGTTTGCCTTTTTAAAAGGGGTCTCTGAAATTAAAATAGTTGAGAAAAAATGTTGTTTAAATGCGAACCAAGAAACTAGAGACTCTTGTTCGTTGTCATCTCCAGAAATAGAAAGATCATCCTTTTTACCCTCCTCTTTTTCGTATATCAAAGCAGTCATTTGATTTTCGTATTTGATGCTTTTTTCGTGACGGAATGCTTTTAACTGGTAATTTAAATTAATTGTATTAGTACTATTAATTATGGAACTTAAACCAATTGATCGTACAGCAAACCCAATCATATAATCATTGGGTTTTAACTCATATCGATACTCTAGATAGTTACTCTCAGAAACTTTTAATTTCATTGAAAGAATTGTATTCTCTCCATTTTTTGAAAGATTCGGCTGAAAAATTAAATCTTCAGTGTTAAAGATTCTATTTGAAGTAGAAGCAAAATTAATATTAAATGCGGCATTTGCATCTTTTATAATATAAAGTGGTAATGAATCGTAAGATTTGTAATTCTTAACCAATGCCTCAATAATTTGTCCACCTTTATTGGCAATAGTAAGCTTTATTAATTCGTTTTCAATTACGGTAGTACCTTTACTTGCAACATTAAGTGTTGAAGAATAGGCAAAATTACCAAGCCTTTTTTGTGCTTCTATGTTAACAATAGAATCAGAAACATTGGGTTGGCTTTGTAATAAATTCTGGTTTGAAATATGTTCACCGTTTTGTGTAGATGCTTGTTCTGCATTCGTATTAGCTAGTACTTGTTCTTCAGGCTGATTGGTATACATAAACCAAAGCATGATAGCTCCTAAAAGTAAAAATCCAATAATTGAATTTGCGTCAAATTTTTTTTCTTCCATTTTAATTTTATTCAACTGATGATTTCAGTTTTTAATTTTTAATTATTTTTATTTAAACTATATCGTAATGCAGCATCAACAAACTCAACAAATAAAGGATGTGGATTTAACACAGTACTTTTATATTCAGGATGGTATTGTACGGCAACAAACCAAGGGTGATTTTTAACTTCTACTATTTCAACCAACCCCGTTTTAGGATTTACTCCAGTAACATTTAGTCCTGCTTCAATTAATCTTTTGAGGTATTTATTATTAAACTCATAACGATGTCTGTGACGTTCACTAATCATTTCGGATTTGTAAGCAGCGTAAACTTTAGAATCTTCTGATATTTTGCAATCCCATGCTCCAAGACGCATTGTACCACCTTTTTCGGTAATATCTTTTTGGTCTTCCATTAAATTAATAACAGGATTAGGACAATTAGAATCCATTTCTAAAGATCCAGCGTTTTTAATCCCCAAGACATTCCTTGCATACTCTATGACCGCCATCTGCATTCCCAAACAAATTCCTAGAAAAGGAATCTTATTTTCACGCGCATATCGCACGGCATCAATTTTCCCTTCTGTCCCTCTGTGGCCAAAGCCTGGAGCTACCAGTACGGCATCCAAGTCTTTCATCTTTCTTGGGATGTTTTCTAAAGTAAGGTCTTCTGAATGTATCCATTGAACCTTAACCTTTACTTCGTTAGCAGCACCAGCATGGATAAATGCTTCCGAAATGGATTTATATGCATCATGAAGCTCTACATATTTACCAATTAAACCAATTTTTACCTTGTTTTTTGGGCTTTTATGTTTGTCTAAAAACTTATTCCAATCCACCAATTTTGGTTGGTCGTTATCACATAAATCTAATTTATTTAAAACAACTTTGTCTAAACCTTCATAAAACATAAGATTAGGGACATCATAAATTGTTTCTGCATCTAAGGAAGAAATAACATCTTCTTTTTTTACATTACAGAAGAGTGCTAATTTACGTTTAATATCATCAGAAATCTTGTGCTCAGATCGACATACCAATACATCCGGACTAACTCCACTTTGCATTAACATTTTTACGGAATGCTGCGTAGGTTTTGTTTTTAATTCTCCTGCTGCCGCTAAATAAGGAATTAACGTTAGATGTATAACTATTGCATTATTGTCTCCAAGTTCCCATAACAATTGTCGGACAGATTCAACATAAGGAAGAGATTCAATATCTCCAACGGTTCCACCAATTTCAGTTATAACAACATCATAATCACCTGTTTTACCAAGAATTTGAATTCTTTCTTTGATTTCATTTGTAATGTGAGGAATTACTTGAACGGTTTTTCCTAGAAACTCCCCTTTTCTTTCTTTATCAATAACGGATTGATAAATCTTACCGGTAGTCACATTGTTAGCTTGAGAAGTAGGGATGTCCAAAAACCGCTCATAATGGCCTAAGTCAAGGTCTGTTTCTGCTCCATCATCCGTAACGTAGCATTCACCATGCTCGTATGGGTTTAATGTTCCCGGATCAATATTTATGTATGGATCTAGTTTTTGAATAGTAACAGAGTAGCCTCTTTCTTGTAATAATTTGGCTAGGGAAGCAGCAATAATTCCTTTTCCTAGTGACGAAGTAACGCCTCCTGTCACGAAAACGTATTTGGTGTTTTTCATTGTCCTTATGTTTTCGCAAAAATACTAACTCTATTTTAGTTAACAAACCAAAATGTTGTAAAAAACAGGTTAATTTAATATTACTTGTTGTTTCTTATTTTGATATGGAAATTTGAAACCTGGTTTAAATTATTAATTCTTGTGGATATCCATTTCTAATTATGATATTTTTACTATTTCAAATAAAAATGAATAATTTTAGGATAGTTTCTAGGAATGTTAAATTTTTTCAAAAAATAAGCTTTTAGGAGATATGCTGTTCTTATTCTAATTCAATTTAGAAAGTTCGATATATTTTCATTTATGACTATTTCTATTAATTAAAAACTTTTTCTTAGGATTCTATTAAGGATGCCTTTTCAATAATTACAAAGAGAGTATTAACACTTCTAGAAGCTTTAACACTAAAAAATTAAATAAAATCAACTGTCAATTCTTTGATGCAGTTATCTTAGATCATTTTCAATATGTTTTTTTGGTGTTTGTATAAACAAATATATTTAGTTACTTTGCGAAGGTATTTTTGAAGTCTAACATATGTAGAACTACGCATTTATTTAGATTCCAATTTAACTACCCTAAAATATAAACAACAGAATTTTCTGTAACTATTTTTATATAATTGATGGAATATAACTTAGAATATAATTCAGATCGTCCTTTGATGATTATTCCTGAATATGGAAGACATATTCAAAAACTAGTAGACCATTGTGTTGCGCTGGAAAACGATGAAGAAAGAAAAAAAATGGCCAATGCAATTGTTGACGTAATGGGGAATTTACAGCCCCATCTGAGAGATGTCCCTGACTTCAAGCATAAATTATGGGATCAGCTATTTATCATGTCTAAATTTGAGCTAAATGTAGAAGCTCCTTATGGGATTCCGGATAAAATGCAATTGGAATCGAAACCGGAGCCTCTTCCGTACCCTAAAATGGCGTCAAAATATCGATTTTACGGTCATAATATTCAAACGATGATAAAGGTTGCTTTGTCATGGGATGAAGGAGAATTAAGAACTGCTTTGATTTTCAATATTGCAAATCATATGAAAAAATGTTATTTAAATTGGAATAAAGATACTGTGGATGACGTCGTGATATTTAAGCATTTAAAAGATTTATCCAATAGTAAAATCGATTTAACAGAAAGTGGTGAAGTACTTTCTTCAAGTGAAAATCTTTTAAAGAAATCTGCCAATTCACGAGGTTCGAATAATCAACATAAATCACATAAAAACAACAACCATAAAAATAAAAACAATAGAAATCATAAAGGGCATCAGAACCGTCATAAGAACTAGTTTTTATTTTAACACATTGTCAGTAACGACAAAATACTTTTAAAAATGGCTATATTTAAGATTGAAGGAGGACATAGGTTATCAGGTACGATTACCCCTCAAGGTGCAAAAAATGAAGCTTTGCAAATTATATGTGCGGTACTGTTAACACCTAAAAAAGTAAGGATTGAAAATATTCCAAATATAATTGATGTTAATAAGTTAATTTTTATTTTAGGAGAGCTAGGCGTAAAGATTGAAAAGCATGATGTCAATACCTACACGTTTCAAGCAGATGATTTAAATTTAAGTTATCTAGAGTCAAGTGATTTTAAGAGAGACGGTAGTTCTTTGCGAGGGTCTATTATGATTGTAGGTCCTTTATTAGCCAGGTTTGGTAAAGGGTATATTCCAAGGCCTGGTGGAGATAAAATAGGAAGAAGAAGGTTGGATACTCATTTTGAAGGGTTCATAAAATTAGGTGCTAAGTTTAGATATAATAAAGAAGAACATTTCTACGGCGTAGAGTCTGATGAATTGTTTGGTACGAATATGCTTTTAGATGAAGCATCTGTTACAGGTACTGCCAACATTCTTATGGCATCTGTACTAGCTACGGGTAAAACATCTATTTACAATGCTGCTTGTGAACCTTATATCCAACAATTGTGTAAAATGCTAAATAGTATGGGGGCCAAGATATCTGGTGTTGGCTCAAACTTGCTTGAGATAGAAGGAGTTAAAGAGTTGGTTGGATGCGAACACAGAATACTTCCAGACATGATTGAAATAGGAAGTTGGATTGGGATGGCTGCGATGACCAAATCTGAAATTACTATTAAAAATGTAAGCTGGAATGATTTAGGTCAAATTCCGAGAGTTTTTCAGAAAATTGGAATTAATCTAGAACAACGTAATGACGATATTTACATACCGGCACAAGACTCTTATGAAATTCAGAATTATATTGATGGGTCTTTTTTAACAGTTTCAGATGCTCCATGGCCTGGTTTTACTCCAGATTTATTGAGTATTGTTCTGGTAGTAGCAACACAAGCTAAAGGGGCTGTTTTGATTCATCAAAAAATGTTTGAGAGTCGATTGTTTTTTGTGGATAAATTGATAGATATGGGAGCTAAGGTAATTTTATGTGATCCACATAGGGCTACTGTAATCGGTATGGATCATCAATCGTCACTAAAAGCAACAACCATGACTTCCCCTGATATAAGGGCTGGAATCTCGCTTCTCATTGCAGCACTATCAGCCAAAGGGACGAGTATTATTCATAACATAGATCAAATAGATAGAGGATATGAAGATATTGAAGGTAGATTGAAAGCACTTGGAGCTAAGATTGAAAGAATCGAAGGCTGAATCTCATAATTCATGTATAAAAAATCCCTTTTTTTAAGAAAAGGGATTTTTTATATAGTGACATTTTGACACAATTCTGATAGTGGCAATATTGTTGCATGTTAAGAATTGTATATTTAATTAACATTACACATGAGTACTGAAGAACAAACAAAAAAGGAAGAAACCATAGAGCAAGAGAAAGTAGTTTCTAATGACAATAAAAGTAAGGAAACTATAGAAGAATCCAAGGTAGAGGAAAAAGTGGAACCAACAATTGAAGAATTGTTACAAACGGAAAAAGATAAACATTTACGTTTATTCGCTGAGTTTGAAAACTACAAAAAACGTACTTCAAAAGAACGAATTGAACTTTATAGAACGGCTGGTCAAGATATTATGGTGTCATTATTACCTGTCTTGGATGATTTTGACAGAGGTTTGGCAGAAATAAAGAAAGTAAAAGATAAAGAGTTGTTGAAAGGAATGAGTTTGATAAATGACAAATTAAAATCGACTTTAACTCAGAAAGGATTAGAATTAGTAGAAGCGAAGGTGGGAGATGTGTTTGATGCGGATGTTCATGAAGCAATAACTCAAATTCCAGCGCCTTCAGAAGATTTAAAAGGAAAGATTATCGATGTAATCGAAAATGGTTACAAGTTGGGAGACAAAGTAATTCGTTACCCTAAAGTGGTTATCGGTCAAGCGTAAAGAACATAATATACTTAATCAATGAATCATACGCAAGTATTTTTTTGGTTTTAAATGAATTAAGATGGCGAAAAAAGATTATTACGAAGTACTAGGATTGTCAAAATCAGCTTCAACTGCAGAAATAAAAAAAGGTTACCGCAAAATGGCGGTGAAATATCATCCGGATAAAAATCCAGATGATAAAAATGCTGAAGAAAAATTTAAAGAAGCTGCTGAGGCATATGAAGTTTTGAGTGACGATAACAAAAAAGCGAAATATGATCAGTTCGGTCACGCAGCTTTCGAAGGTGCCCAAGGTGGAGGCGGTTTTGGAGGTTTCGGTGGCGGAGGAATGGATATGGATGATATTTTTAGTCAGTTTGGAGATATTTTCGGAGGTGGCTTCGGAGGTGGACGACGACAATCTAGAGGTCCGGCACGAGTTAAGGGAAGTAACCTACGAATTCGTGTGAAGTTAACTTTGGAAGAAATCGCTAATGGGGTTGACAAAAAAGTAAAGGTTCGTAGAAAAATACAGGCCAAAGGAGTTAAATACGCGACGTGTACTAATTGTAATGGTCAAGGGCAAGTTATGCGTGTTACCAACACGATGTTGGGAAGAATGCAGACTGCTGTAACATGTCCTAGTTGTAATGGATCTGGCCAGTCAATAACAAGTAAGCCTAATGGAGCTGATGCACAAGGCTTAATTGTATCCGAAGAAGCAGTATCAATAAACATTCCTGAAGGTGTAACTGAAGGAGTTCAGTTAAAAGTTGCTGGGAAAGGAAATGAAGCTGCTGGAAATAATTCAATTCCAGGCGATTTGTTGGTTGTTATTGAAGAAATTCCTCATGAAAAATTAAAACGGGAAGGGGTAAACTTACATTACGATTTATATGTTAGTTTTTCTGAGGCAGTTTTAGGGGTGTCGAAAGAAATTGAAACAGTAACAGGGAAAGTGAAAATCAAAATTGAAGGTGGAACACAGTCTGGAAAAATTTTAAGATTAAAAGGAAAAGGTCTACCAAGTATAGAAAGATATGGCTCTGGTGATTTGATGGTTCATGTTAACGTATGGACTCCAACAGAACTTGATAAAAAACAAAAAAAGTTTTTTGAAAGTATGATTGATGACGAAAATTTCATTCCTAGTCCTACTTTATCTGATAAGTCTTTCTTTGAAAAAGTCAAAGACATGTTCTCTTAAAATTAAATCTCATTAAAATTCAAATAAATGATGTTTATACTGTTACTAATTTTGTGATTATTAACAGTATTTTCATAGCAATTTTGCCGCTCTACATGCAGAGAGGTTCATTATAAATTAAAAGTAGGTCGTCTTATCGTCTTGAATGTAATTCAGGAAAGGAAAGTCCGGACATCATAGAGTAGTATAGCGGATAACATCCGTCCAGCGTAAGCTGAGGACAAGTGCAACAGAAAGCAAGTACAGTTCGGCTGTAGTGAAACCAGGTAAACTCTATACGATGCAATGCCATGTACATTGAAGCTTGAGGGCTACTCGCTCGATTTCAAGGGGTAGGCAGATTGATTCCAAGAGTAATTTTGGAACTAGATAAATGATAAGAACTTGTGTAAACAGGAACAGGATCCGGCTTATTGACCTACTTTATTTTATTATGATACTTTATAGATTTGTTAAAATATTATTGAAATTTGAAATTATCAGTAATGTTTTTGTTGATTGCAATTGGTTTTTTTGGTATATTGATAAAATATATTGAATATATCGATTATATTAATAATTAAAGTGTTCCTAAAACATTAATCCCATTTATATTTATGATTTAATGGATATGATGGAATGCCCTCTTTTAAATACAAGCTATATTTTGTAGTTTTGCATTCAAATTTTAAGAAATAGAAAGATATAGCAATAAATGCTAAAACAATAAATTCCTAATATATTATGAGCATATACAACGATTACATTAAGCAGATCGAGGAAAGAAAAGGTCAAGGATTACATGCCTTGCCAATAGATGGAGCTGAGTTATTAAGCGAAATTATTTCTCAAATTAAAGATTTAAATAATGAATGTAGAGAAGATTCTCTTAACTTTTTTATTTATAATGTTGTACCTGGTACGACAAGTGCTGCGGGTGTAAAAGCTAAATTTTTAAAAGAAATTATTCTTGGTACCTCTGTAGTTAAAGAAATTACACCAAGTTATGCTTTGGAATTGTTGTCTCATATGAAAGGGGGACCTTCTGTAGAAGTGTTGTTGGATTTAGCTTTGAGTGCTGAGGCAATCGCTGAAGACGCTGCAAAAGTTCTAAAAACGCAAGTATTCTTGTATGAAGCGGATACTGAGCGTTTGGAGGCTTCTTACAAGTTAGGAAATCAAATCGCAAAAGATTTATTAGAAAGTTATGCCAAAGGAGAGTTTTTTACAACGTTACCAGAAGTAGAAGAAAAAATTGAGATTGTAACTTACATCGCTGGTGTGGGAGATATTTCAACAGATTTATTGTCTCCAGGAGCTGATGCACATTCACGTTCTGATCGTGAATTGCATGGTCAATGTCTTTTTGAGCATAACAAAGAAATGCAAAAAGAATTGAGTGCATTGAAAGAAAAACACCCAAATAAGCGTGTGATGTTAGTTGCTGAAAAAGGAACAATGGGAGTAGGATCTTCTCGAATGTCTGGTGTTAATAACGTAGCGTTATGGACAGGAATTCAAGCAAGCCCATATGTACCTTTTATTAATATTGCTCCAGTAATTGCTGGAACAAATGGTATTTCACCAATTTTCTTAACCACAGTTGGTGTAACAGGTGGTATTGGAATTGATTTACAAAACTGGGTAAAACAGTATGATGCTGACGGTAACGTAGTTGTAGATGGAGAAGGTGAACCCGTATTAAAAGAAAACTATTCTGTTGAAACAGGAACTGTTTTAACAATCAACACAAAAGAGAAGCAACTTTATAAAGATGGCGTAGCGGTAAAGGATATTTCTGCAGCGTTGACACCTCAAAAAGTTGAGTTTATAAAAGCAGGTGGATCATATGCAGTTGTTTTTGGTAAAAAAATTCAAACATTTGCTGCTAAGACTTTAGGAATTGATGTTCCCACTGTATTCGCTCCTTCTAAAGAAATTTCTTTCGAAGGACAAGGATTGACAGCAGTGGAAAAAATATTTAATAAAAATGCAGTAGGTAATACTCCGGGTAAAACATTACATGCTGGTTCTGATGTTCGTGTGGAAGTTAATATTGTAGGTTCTCAAGATACTACAGGGCTTATGACTTCTCAAGAGTTAGAGTCTATGGCGGCAACAGTAATTTCTCCAATTGTGGATGGTGCTTACCAATCAGGATGTCATACAGCTTCCGTTTGGGATAATAAATCAAAAGCCAACATTCCTAGATTAATGAAATTTATGAATGATTTTGGTTTGATTACAGCGCGTGATCCTAAAGGGAATTACCATGCAATGACAGATGTTATTCATAAAGTATTGAATGATATCACTGTGGGTGATTGGGATATTATTATTGGTGGTGATTCTCATACACGTATGTCTAAAGGTGTTGCGTTTGGAGCAGATTCTGGAACGGTTGCTTTAGCATTGGCAACAGGTGAGGCGACAATGCCAATTCCTCAGTCTGTAAAAGTAACCTTTAAAGGAGATATGAAAGAATACATGGATTTCCGTGATGTAGTGCATGCAACGCAACAGCAAATGTTAAAGCAATTCGGAGGTGAGAATGTATTCCAAGGAAGAATCATTGAGGTACATATTGGTACGTTAACAGCGGATCAAGCATTTACGTTTACTGATTGGACAGCTGAGATGAAAGCAAAAGCTTCTATCTGTATTTCTGAAGATGCAACTTTGATTGAATCATTGGAAATTGCTAAAGGACGTATCCAAATCATGATTGAGAAGGGTATGGACAACGAAAAGCAAGTGCTGAAAGGATTGGTTGAAAAAGCAAATGCTAGAATCGAGGAAATCAAATCTGGTGCTAAACCAGCATTGAGACCAGATTCTAATGCAAAATACCATGCAGAAGTTGTGGTTGATTTAGATGAAGTTTTAGAGCCGATGATTGCGGATCCAGATGTAAATAATGAAGATGTCTCTAAGCGTTACACACATGATACCATTCGTCCATTATCATTTTACGGTGGTACAAAATCTGTTGATTTAGGATTTATTGGGTCTTGTATGGTGCATAAAGGAGATATGAAAATATTAGCTCAAATGTTGAAAAACATTGAAGAACGACAAGGAAAAGTTGAATTTAAAGCACCATTAGTAGTAGCCCCTCCCACATACAATATCGTGGATGAGTTGAAGCAAGAAGGAGATTGGGATGTATTGACTAAATATTCTGGATTTGAGTTCGATGACAATGATCCTAAAGGATCGGCTCGTACTAAGTATGAAAACATGTTGTATTTAGAGCGTCCAGGATGTAACCTTTGTATGGGGAACCAAGAAAAAGCAGAACCAGGTGATACAGTCATGGCAACATCGACACGTTTGTTTCAAGGTAGAGTGGTAAAAGATTCTGGTGAGAAGAAAGGAGAATCTTTGTTGTCTTCTACACCGGTTGTTGTATTGTCTACAATTTTAGGTAGAACACCAAATTTATCAGAATATCAAGCAGCTGTGGAAGGGATTAACTTGACGAAATTTAAACCTTCTAGTAAATTGTTGGTTCTCTAATTAGTTGCCATATTAGTTATTTAAAAAGCCTGAGATTTTCTCAGGCTTTTTTTGTTTAAATAGACCTAGTTCTAGGGTTTAAAGTAATAAAAAAAAACAATGCTCTATTCCCTAATCCTCCTCAATAGCTTTCATAGAATTTTTTCGGATATCTTACTCTCTCGTGATTATAATGAATAAGATTCTATCTAAAAAACATATTATTATTAAAAAAGGGAACTTTAAAAACGAACTAATTTAAGGCTTGGGTAAAAAAGAAGTTGTATTGTTTTTGATATCCAATAAAAAAGGGAACATCATAAAATGTTCCCTTTTTAGTTAGAATAAAAAGAATTCTTAAAACTTATAAGATAATCCAACTATTACTTGGTTAGGTTTTTGTCCTGTTAATGCATCCACAATTGGTTTGAGGTCTTCAGGAGTTGTTATAGAGGAAAGGTCTGTAGATTCTGGATTTACAAATCCTGTTTCAAAACGAACATCTAGTCCAAGTTTCCAAAATTCAAGACCTGCTCCAACGATTAAACCAAAAGATATTTTCTCGTCAATTGAATCATTAGATAAGGCGTCATCAACAAGAGGACTGGAACTGATGAATTTTGATTCCGATTTTGTCGTATATTGAAGATTAGGACCTAAAAACACATTTCCAAACTTTAAGAACTTTAACCCAAGCAATACAGGAACATCTACTTTCGTTAAATTATATTCAATTTTTGTATCTCCGGTAAGTTCAGCTAATGGAGTTACTAAACTATATTGACTCGTTAAATCCGTATAAATTAATTCAGGACGCACATAAAGTCCTACAAGTGGTATTTTAACCCTTAACCATGCACCTGCATGAAATCCTCCATTACTTGTATTAGATTCTATACTAAACCCTTCTGGCATAGTAATATATTTTGATGCTTCGCTGTTTGCATCGAAATTCATTCCGGCTTTTACACCATAACTAATTTGTGCATTCGAAAATTGCAGTGCTCCGAAAACGAAAGCAACAGCCAAAAGTACTTTTTTCATATTAGGTTTATTTTAGGTTTGTTTCTCTGTAAATATAATTATTTTCTTTTGATCACCTTTTGAACAGCAGCAACAATTGCTTTGTCGTTCAATCCGTATTTTTCCATCAATTGAGCAGGAGTACCAGATTCACCAAAACTATCATTTACAGCAACAAATTCTTGAGGAATAGGATTGTTTTTGGCTAAAACACCAGAGATGCTTTCTCCTAAACCACCAATATAGTTGTGTTCTTCAGCAGTTACAATACATCCTGTTTTTGCAACAGATTCTAATACTGCAGCCGCATCCAAAGGTTTAATTGTATGCATGTTTATAACTTCAGCAGAAATTCCAAGTTCTTCTAATTGCTCAGATGCTTGTAAAGCTTCCCATACTAAATGTCCAGTAGCTACGATAGTTACATCAGCTCCTTCAGTTAATTGAATTGCTTTTCCTATTACAAATTTATTTTCATGTTTAGTTTCTGTATGCTTAGGCATGTAAATAGGCACTACAGGACGTCCAAAACGTAAATAAACAGGCCCATCATGTTCGGCGATTGCGATAGTAGCAGCCTCTGTTTGATTGTAATCACAAGTATTTATTACAGTCATTCCTGGTAACATTTTCATCAAACCGATATCTTCTAATATTTGGTGTGTAGCACCATCTTCTCCTAAAGTTAAACCTGCATGAGATGCACAAATTTTCACGTTTTTATCAGAATACGCTACAGACTGACGAATTTGATCGTAAACTCTTCCAGTAGAAAAGTTAGCGAAAGTTCCTGTAAAAGGGATTTTACCACCAATAGTAAGACCTGCAGCAATTCCAATCATATTTGCTTCAGCAATTCCAATTTGGAAAAAACGTTCAGGATTCTCGTTAATAAATTTATCCATTTTTAAAGAACCAATCAAATCAGCACATAAAGCAACTACATCTGGGTTTGTTCTTCCTAATTCTGCTAAACCAGCTCCAAAACCAGAACGAGTATCTTTTTGCTCAGTAAAAGTGTATTTTTTCATTATATTTTATCTACTATTAGTATCGCACAAAAGTAGTTATTTTTTGTAGGTTTAAAAATTTTTATTTCTTTCTTTTTATCATACTAATTCGTTTGTAATCTTAGGAATCTTAGCAATTGTTTTATTTTAGTAAAGGCAATTCATTTTTAAGAAAATTATATAATTTGGGTAGGGGTAACCCCATAACATTTGAATAATTACCTTCAATTTTTTTTACACCAATATAGCCAATCCATTCTTGTATCCCATAACTTCCTGCCTTGTCAAAGGGGTGAAAATTATCGATGTAAAAGTTTATTTCATCTGTACTAAGTTCATTGAAGAATACTTTTGTGACATCATGAATCGTCCTTATACTATTTTTTGTTTTAAAACTTATAGAGCTAATTACTTCATGTACGTTTTTGGATAAACCACATAACATTTCAAAAGCTTCGTCTCGAGTTTTAGGTTTCCCTAATGCTTTGTCTTCAAACCAAACGATAGTATCGGAGGTAATTACAAGTTCGTTATCCAAAATGTTACCATCAAAAGGTTTCCCCTTTAATTCAGATAAATAGTTGGTAATCTCTTCTCTTTTTAATTTTTTATCAAATTTTTCTTCAACATCAAAATACTTTATTGTAAAAGGAATGTTTAAATCTTTAAAAAATTGTTGTCTTCTTGGAGAACCTGAAGCTAGAATAATTGAATACTTAAGAGGAATACTTTCGAACATATTATAAAATGATTGGTATTGATAATAGAAAACCAAAGATTAAAATGAATTTTAACAACAAAAACAAATCATTTAAAATGATACTTTGTTTAGGCTTCATATATATATATTAATATAAAATAAATAGCATGATTATCAAAACATTTTAGGATAATTGAATAGAAGCTATATCTAAAAGATAATGAAGTAGTTTTTAGGACTAATTTACATGTTCTATTATGCCCAATAATGATGGGAAATGTTTGATTTTTGAAAATATACTTGCCATATAAATCTTAAATGTCTTTTATAATTTTCCTTTACATATTTATAAAAAAAGGCAAATACACTATACGAATTAGTACATTGATTCCTTCGTTTTTTTCTAAAAATGTAAAAACGAAACCAATCAAAAAGAATAAGTTAAAAGTAATTAGAAAATTTCCAATAAAAGGATTTTTTTTATTCTTAAAACAAGCGTTCTGAGGGGGATAATTATCGTACAAGAGTTATTATATGTTTTCCTTTCACTTTTTTAAAACATAAAAAAAGCAAGATATGAAGCCTGTAATATTAAAAAAAGAATACGATTTTTTAACCTGTTTTTGGCTATTACCCTTGTTTATGAATCCTTTATTGGGTTTGTTAATGATCTTACTATTTCCTTAAAAAATAACATTTAGTGCGTATCTATCTTCGGCAACACAAAGTTCACTAAAATTAACGTAAAAAATTAAGAGACTTAAATTTGATGTAACATTGGAAATTGTAAGAACCTTAAATAGTAACACACACAAAAAGATTAAAAATACGTTTGATCATCGAAATAATTTTAAATTTAGAATTGATCTTTTCATTCAAAAATTCTTTTTGATACGATCCAAATCTCTTTTGTTATCTCTATCTTTTAATGTATTTCGCTTATCATGTGTTTTTTTTCCGCGACAAAGTGCAATGTTTAGTTTAGCCCATCCATTCTCATTGAGAAATAATTTTAAAGGAACAATTGTTAAACCAACATTTTTAACTTGTTTTTCAAGCTTTTTTAATTCCTTTTTGTTTAACAATAATCTCCTTGAACTTTTAGGGCTATGATTATAAGAATGCCCATAAATATATTCTTCAATATACATGTTGATAACAAATAATTCCAAACGCTCATTGAACTCACAAAAACTTTCTGTAATTCTTGCTTTACTCTGACGTATAGATTTAATTTCTGTACCTGTTAATTGAATACCCGCGGTATAAGTTTCAAGTATTTCATACTCAAAACGCGCTTTTTTGTTTTGTATATTGATGTTCTTTTGCATGGTTCTGCAAATGTAATTAATATCTAAGGAATATGAATCTACTTATTTTAAAAAGCTTATTTGTTCGAAGTTTATAATTTTTGAACTTCTTTTAAAGAAATCACTTTTTTTATTTAGGATTGCAATCAAAAGTTTTATTCAATGTTTTTGAGGGTACTTTTTTTTATTTTCTAAGTTGGTCAATTCATAATTGAAAAGCACCAATTTGTTTTTACGAGATATAATATGCGACGGGTTCCAACAACGGCAATTTTTGTTTTTTTTGATGAGAGTTCTCATAATATATTTCTCTGTACTTAGGTCGTCGTAGTAGTTTATAAACCCTGGGAAGGTAGTTTTTAAATCTATAAAATTGTTGAACCTAAGTTCGTTAGGAGAGAGTAGAACCAGTTCGTATTGCATAATTTTTTTTTGAAAACCTCTAGATCAAATTCTTTAGTGAAATTTCTGTAGAAGGTTTGCTTTTTCTTAAAGTCATCCATAAACATAGCTTTTAAAGCTAAAAGCTAGCTTTTACTAAGTTTATTAGTTTCATATATGACTCTTAGGGGAAACCAAGTATAAAAAACCATCAGTAATGAAACTGATGGTCTGAATAATAATAATATTTTTTTTTAGAATGTCTGTAGTTTTCCTTCTAATTTGGTAAATGAATTTATAAATTCAGCATCCTTAAAAATTGATTTATAATATAATATTCCTTCATTCAGGTTTTTAGAAAACTTATTCAGGTATTTTTCTTGTTTTTTATCAGGACAGATATTAAACTGTTCAATTTTTTCATTGAAATATTGAACATACATTTCTAGTTCTTTCACAAACATATTAGGTCTGCTAATAGGAGTTAAATTTGCAGCTTTTCCATAGATATGATGCACCATGTTCTTTAACGATACTTTTTTGTCAAAGTAAGCTATATTTGGGCCAGGACATACTAATACCCCCGCTTTTTTGAATTTAGATTCTATGTCATGTTCAATCAAACTAGCATTGGCTAAGCCAATACATAAACAAGATTTTTCTGTGATTTTTTTAAATTTATCTTTGTATTGTGCTGTGGTTAACTCCTCGGATTTTAATTTTTCAATTTCCGAATTTTGAAATTTTTGTGATGCAGTACAAATAGATTTTCCATTTTTGTCTCTATTTAAAGCCAAGAATTTCTTTGGACATGGACTTCCTATATTGTCATTTTCTAACTTAGAAAGTTTATAGGCATCATTTGAAACTCCTTTGACACTATTAAAAGGTACTCCTAAAGGAGAAATATTACTTAAATAGAGATCTTCTTCTTTTGCTTTAGATAATACGTTTAGCGTATCCGGATCTACAGTGGTGGCCTCAGGTACCAACAAAAATGGAGATCCCCAACCCACTGAATTTACATCATAGTTGTCTAACAAAAATTGATGTTCTTTGGCTGTACCAACACCTCCTTGTACCGTAATTTCAATATCCAGTTTAGTGGGAACATGTTTGCCTTTAGCCTCAAGAGCTCCTTTATACGTTTCAAAAGTATTCTCGATCAAACTTTGTTTGTTTTCAGTAAAAGTATCTAAGATAGGACCTAATAATAGTCCTTCCGTTGCAAAAGCATGACCACCACAGTTTAATCCAGATTCAATTCTGTATTCCGAGACCCATAATCCTTTTTTTGCAAAAAACATTCCCTGTATGGTAGCCGATCTATAATCACTTACTTTTAAGATGATTTTTTTATTTAATTGATCTTGTTCATTTGGATAAAAATCTTCAAACTGCTCAAAATAACTATATAGTCTTGGATTCATTCCAGCAGATAATACAATGGATGATTTTAAGGTGCTTTCTGCAAAACCTTTTAAAGCGGTGTGCGCATCATTGTAATGGGAGGGGAGTACTTCATTTTTATGCATGCGCCCATTGTCCAATTTGGTCATGATGTTTACATCTATGTTTCCAGGAACTAAATTTTCTTCAATCCATTTTTGAATCACCCCTTTCGGTGTGTTATTTTCAACCATCTTCAAAAGACTTTTCTTAACTTCAGAAATATCAGGTAATAGCTCTAGGTAATTGTCTAAGGCTTCCTTTTTATCTGTCAAGGATAATTTGAAGTCATGAAACTTTTGTTTCACGATAGTGTCCATATTATTCAGATAAGAGGTGATTCTATTTGATCTGGCCTCAGGATCTTTGGTTGAATATTTTTTAAATGGTAAACTATATTTTTCACTATAAAAAGAATTCATATTTTCTATCAGTATGTCATCAACAATTGAAACAACTGATGAAATTCCATACTTAGCAATTTTTATAGGGCTATCAACAGTAAACGCTAAACCCATCACAGGTATGTGAAATGAGTGTGTAGATGTTTTTTTAGTCATTATTTAAGTTCTTTAAATTTGTACAAAGTTGCTTGAATAATGAAATTAATTCTATGATAATTATCATGGAATTATTTGAAAAAGAGGATAATAATAGGTTGAAAACATGAGTCTTATCATGTTTTGAAGGAAGGCTGTGTCGTAATTTTATAAAACCAAATCAAATTATGGGTTTTTTGTTGTGAAAAAGAAAAGCCACACTAAATAGTTAGTGTGGCTTTTTTTATTTGTTGAATTGTTTCAATTAATCGTTAGAAGTATGAAGACTTTCATTCAATTCAATTGTTTTAGGGTTTGGTCTACAAACTAAGTGACCATTTGTACTGTCAACTAAGAATAACAATTTATCCTTACCGTTCAATTCAGCACCTTTTACAATATTTTGTCCTTCTTCAACAGCAGTACCATTGATATCAATAGGTTTTTTGTTTTCGTCGTATAACCATACTTTCGCAGCGGCCGTTACATAAACACCTGCAGCGATCGTACATCCGAATCCAAGAGAAATTCCAGTTCCAGAATTCGCACCTAACAAACATTTATCACCAATTGAGATTACATTTTTGTTTCCTCCCGATAAAGTTCCCATAATAGAAACTCCACCACCTAAATCAGAATTATGTCCAACAACAACTCCTCCAGAAACTCTTCCTTCAATCATCGCGTTTCCTAAAGTCCCTGCGTTAAAGTTGATATAACCAGCCGGCATTACAGTTGTTCCCTCAGCAGCGTGTGCTCCAAGTCTAACCTGCGATGCAGAAGCAATTCTTACTCCATTCGGTACATGGTAATCTACCATATATGGAAATTTGTCTACATGCGTAACATTTAAGCTTTCTCCTTTAAAAGTAGCTTTTATTCTTTCTTCGCTTAAATCCTCCGGTAATATTGGTCCTTGGTTGGTCCAAGCAATATTGTTTAATTTTCCAAAAACTCCCTCTAATGACAAACCATGTGGCTTTACATGTAATTGAGATAAACATTGCAATTTAAAGTAAGCTTCCACAGCATTTTCTACGGCTGTATTTTTATCGAATAAGAAATATGCAACAACATCAATTTCTTGGTATCCTTCAGGTTGGTTATAGTTGTCTAATAATTGTTTGATTAAAACAATATTCGGGTGTTTTTCAATTTCAGCATGAAATGCAGCAAAATTATCAAATGCTTTTTGTAACTGATCTTTAGAAACAGAAACAAATCCATTTTCTGAAGAAGTATACCCCGCAACATCTTGCAACAAAGCAGCAGTACCAAAGGCAGCATCCCAATTGATTGAAGGGAAATTTACATCTAAAGTTTTTTCTCCTTTTGATTTTCTAATTCCTAATCCAAAAGCTAAAGGTTTAGCATATCCTTCTTTTGAAGTTATATCTTGTACGTATTCTTTAAAATTTTCTACAGTATTCATTTTGAAATCTTTTGTTTTATCAAGCGCAAATATACTTAAAACTTAGACATTTTATTCCTTGAAAACCGTAATTTTGAAGTAGTGAAGTTTATTTTCTCTTTTGCGGGGATCGAAAGAAAATTTCTCTTGCTTCAAATGTTTTTTGGGGAATCTCTAGTAATACCTCTGTAAAAATTTTTGAATATTTTTCCTCGTGTAGTTTTATCTTGTTTTTTCTTAAATTAAATGGAACAAACGAGAACCAAGCAATTGATTTTAAAAGGCTTTTATCGGCATTAAACATGCGCATTTCAACCTGTAGATGTTTCGGGGAGTGTCCAATAAGTTGTGATTCTATAACCACCGTTTCCATAGTAAATACGGGCTTGATATAACTTACTTGATTATTGGAAACAACCCAACCTAGGCCTTCTTCCTTGATGATTTTAAACAAATCAATTCCGTAATTTTCTAAAACTTGGTCTTCACGTGCATTGATATAATAATCCACATATCTTCCATTATTCAAGTGATTGAAAGGGTCACAATCTTGAAATCTTATTTTTTTTAAACTTTCAATAATTTTAGGTAGTTGTGACATGATATGGATGTTTATGGATTTGGCAGTATAAGTTTTTTGGATACTATTTCAAATATTTGATTGGCTTCTGTAAGATAATCAAACCAAATGGTTTCTGTATCTTTTTTAAACCAGGTAATTTGTCTTTTGGCAAATCTTCGTGTGTTTTTTTTAATTTCTGAGATAGCAAACTCTAAAGTAAATTCATCATCAAAATAAGAAAATAACTCTCTGTACCCAACAGTTTGTAGTGCATTGAGTTCTTTGTTCGAGTAAACTGCTTTAGCCTCATTCAATAAACCCTCTTTGATCATAATATCTACGCGTCGATTAATTCTATTGTAGATGATCTCGCGATCCGCTTTGATTCCAATTTTAATACTATTGAAATTTCTTGGTTCTTTAGGCTTATTTTTAAATGAAGAATAGGTAGCTCCACTTCCTAGACAAACTTCCAAAGCTCTAATAACTCTATGAGGATTGTCGATAGCGATTGACACGAAAGTTTCAGGATCTAATTCTTTCAGTCGGTCTTGAAGGGTACTAATTCCATTTTCTTCAAGATCTAGGTTCAATTGTTTTCGAATGTCAGGGTTTATTTCTGGAAAGTAATCAAGTCCTTTTAAAACGGCATCTACATACATACCGCTGCCGCCAACCATGATTACAACATTGTGGTTTTCGAATAATTCGTCTAATTTTTCTAAGGCATCTCTTTCAAACTGACCAACATTGTAATCATCAAAAATAGATCGATCTTGAATAAAATAATGAGGAGCTTGTGCTTGTTCCTCCGCAGTTGGAACTGCCGTACCTATGGTCGTTTCTTTGTAAAATTGTCTAGAATCACAAGAAATAATAGGTGCATTGTATTGCTTGGCTAATTTGAGACTTAAAGCTGTTTTACCGATAGCAGTAGGACCTACAACAGTGATTAGATTTTTGGTATTCATAAATTAAAATTTATCTCCACAGTTATGACAGAATTTTGCATTGTCATTGTGCTTTTCAGTACCACAAGTTTCGCAAGTTTTTGTGTTGGTATGTGTTCTTTTAAATTGTGCGGTGTATTCTGCAGATACGATTCCAGTAGGAACTGCAATAATTCCATATCCTAATATCATTACGATAGAAGCAATAAATTGTCCAAGAGTAGTAACAGGGGCAATATCCCCATACCCAACTGTGGTTAAGGTAACAATCGTCCAATAAACACTCCTTGGTATACTAATAAAACCGCTATCTTCACCTGCTTCTACGATGTACATGATGCTACCTAAAATCAAGCAAATAACAACTACGGCAAATACAAAAACGGTTATTTTTGCTTTACTTGCTCTTAAGGCCTCTAAAAGTCGGTTTGATTCTCCTAAGTATCTTGTTATTTTTAAAACTCTAAAAACTCTTAACAATCTAAGAGATCTTAGAACAATCAAGGCATGTGCACCTCCAAAAATTAAGGACAAATATTTGGGGATGGTAGATAATAAATCAATGATACCATAATAACTAAAAATATAGTGTTTAGGTTTTTTGATGGAAACGATCCTTAGAATGTATTCTATGGTGAATAATATTGTAATAACCCATTCAGAAATATCAAAAATTAAATTGTATTTCTCATTGATAGAAGGAACACTTTCTAACATGACGAGCACAATACTTGTAAAAATGGTCACAAGTAAAAGTACATCAAACAGTTTTCCTTTCGGAGTGTCGGCTTCATAAATAACTTCATGAAGTTTAGATTTCCAAGTATGTTTTTGTACACTCATTTTTTAGTTGTTAAAAGCGAACTATTTTTTCAGGTCTACCTTTCTCTAAAAATTTCTTAGTGATATAACGCGTAGTTAGATTATCTATGATAGGACTGATCATTGTTTTTACGATGTCAATATTTTCAATTTGATGTGCTAGATCAATATAAGCAGAACCTGATATTTGATTATCTTCTATGAGCAAAACCGACTTTTCATTTACATGCCTTCCTTTGTTGATCAACATCATATTGTCATTATTAAAAACAACGGTAGGAATGTTTTTTCTTCTTTTGGTATTGTACTTTGGTTTATGTTTTTTATTAGCTTCAATAAATTTAAGATCCGCTATCAATTCGTTTCCGGTTTCTTCGGTGGTAATAGAGTAGGTTTGTTTTAAAAGGTTTTTTGTTTTTTTTGAAGTTCTTAAAAACAGTTGATTGATCCCTTTTTTAATATTTTTATTTTTACCGACATATAAAACAGTTCCCGATTCATCGTGAACGAAAAATAATCCAGTAGTGTTAGGCGTTTTTTCTATATGATCTAAAATCTTAGTAGGGATTACCACTTCTTTATCGGCAATCACTTTGATAGAACTTTTTGTGATGTTTTTTTCTAAATCTTTATCCAACAATAATTTAAAAAGCTTAACAGTTGCTAAAGCATCACCACTAGCTCTATGTCTGTCATTCATTGGGATTCCTAATGATTTACATAGCTTTCCTAAGCTATACGAAGGCATGTCAGGAATTAATTCCTTGCTCAATTCTACTGTACATAGGGTTTCTCTAAAAAAATCATAACCTAAACGCCCAAATTCAGTTCTGATAATTCTGTAATCAAAAGAAGTGTTGTGCGCTATAAAAACACAATCCTGTGTGATTTCTATAATTCGTTTGGCTACTTCATGAAATTTTGGAGCAGTCCTAACCATTTTTTCTGTGATTCCAGTAAGATTCACAACAAATGGTTGAATGGGTCTTTCAGGGTTGACCAAACTAATAAATTGATCGACAATTTTTTGCCCATCATATTTATAAATAGCTATTTCGGTAATTCCTTCTTCATTAAATTTGCCTCCGGTAGTTTCTATGTCTAATATTGCGTACATTGCATTTGTTTAATTCTTGACAGTTTATAATCTTGAGCCGAAAATAGCACTGCCTACTCGTATCATTGTACTTCCTTCGTTGATAGCCAATTTGTAGTCACCACTCATACCCATAGACAATGTAATCAAATTTGTGCTGTCAAAAAATGTTTTTAAGGATTTAAATTCTTTCGTTATTTGTTCTACATTTTTTGTAAAACTTGCCATTCCCATTAGGCCAATAATTTTAATATTTTTTAAGTCTTTGAACTCATCTGAGTTTAAAATCTGGTCAATACCTGAGAAAGATAAACCGAACTTAGTTTCTTCTTTAGAAATTTTTGCCTGTAACAGGCAGTTTATAATTCTGTCATGTTTCTTAGCTTGTTTATTGATTTCTTTTAATGTTTGAAAACTATCAACACCGTGTATAAGAGACACAAAAGGAGCGATGTATTTAACTTTGTTTTTTTGTAAATGACCTATCAAATGCCATTCGATATCTTTGGGTAATTTTTCAGCTTTTAAAACCAACTCTTGTACTTTGTTTTCTCCAAATACACGTTGACCTGCGTTATAAGCTTCTTGTATATCTATCAGTGGTTTTGTTTTTGATACAGCGACAAGTGTAACACTCTTAGGAATTGAAGTAACAATTGATTTTAAATTTTCTTGAATAGTCATTTATTATTTTTATAACAAAGATAGTTTTTAAAATTATTTGATAAATTAATTATTGATTGTATTTTTTTCAAGTGGAAAAATAAATCAATAAAACCTTTTAAGATATCTGG
>Ga0233426_10000141_pt1 | contig 82461 bp, 77 predicted proteins | sample SI_118_April2016_6_FD_179875 | JGI IMG/M metagenome (GOLD analysis project Ga0233426, IMG submission 179875) | Seawater microbial communities from Saanich Inlet, British Columbia, Canada - SI_118_April2016_10_MG | ecosystem: Environmental > Aquatic > Marine > Inlet | place: Canada: British... | reverse complement strand
GCTGGACCATAAGAGATGTAAGAGGCTTGAGCAGCCAACTGTTCAGTTGCAGTGGAGAACGCAAGGAAATCCATCGCAGCTTCTTTGTTTGGTGCGCCTTTTGGAATTACCCAAAGGTCCAAGTCATAAATTTGGGAATCCCAAACGATTGCAAAATCTTGGTCTTCGGCAGCAACCGCATTGAAGATACGACCATTGTAAGCAGTTGTCATAGCAACTTCGCCATCAGCCAACAGTTGTGGTGGCTGCGCGCCAGCTTCCCACCAAACTACGTCACCTTTAAGAGTGTCGAGTTTTGCGAAAGCACGATCAACACCTTCTGGAGTACCCAGAACAGTGTAGATGTCAGCAGCAGCAACACCGTCAGCAGCCAGAGCAAGCTCTAGGTTTGCTTTAGGAGATTTGCGCAGGCCGCGTTTGCCTGGGAATTTCGCTGTGTCAAAGAAATCAGCGATTGTTTTTGGTGCATTGTCGCCAGCTTCAGAAATGTCATAGGCGAAAATTGTGGACCAAACGATGTTTGCAACAGCACATTCGTGCAGGGTACCAGGCAAGAAATCGTCAACAGCTTTTGTGCCGTCTGGCGCGTCTGGCAATGCAGATGCGTCGATTGTTTCTAGCAGACCTTCGTCACAACCACGTACGGCGTCGGACAATTCTACGTCAACCAAATCCCAAGTTACGTTGCCAGCTTCCACTTGCGCTTTAACTTCGGCCAAACCGCCATTGTAGTCTTCGGAAACGATTGTGTTGCCAGTTTTGGCCATCCAAGGTTTGTGATAAGCCTCAACTTGGGATTTGGTATATGCACCACCCCAAGAAACGACTGTCAGGTTCTCAGCAGCAGCAGCACCTGCGAAAAGTGCGGTCGCAGCAGCGCCCATCAGTAATGTTTTAACGTTCATATGAACTTCTCCTAGTTTTGTTTTCCCGCTTCTCCCTATCCTGTATGACCACGGGTCAGTCCTACAGGTTAACCAAAAACCCTCTTCGCTTACGCGTCGAGCGCTCGGCAATCTTCTGTTTCCCAACTGATCATGGTCTTTTCACCAACTTCTAGGTGCTTGTGACCAGACGCATTTGGAACTTTGACAACAAATTCGTCGTTGCCATGCACATTCATGCGGCAGCGAATATGGTCGCCCAAATAAATCAGCTCTTTAACCTCGGCTTCGGTTGTCACCAAACCTTCGCGTCCACCAACAAAAATCCGCTCTGGGCGAACTGAAAGCGTCGCACGCGTGCCCACAGCACCCGAGTTTACAGCCAGACCACGTACTTCAGCGCCATCGTCCAGCGTGATCGACGCAACATTGCCATTAATCGCTTTAACTGTTCCGACTAGCGTGTTGTTTTCACCGATAAATTGCGCACAGAATGCGTTATCAGGGCGCTCATACAAATCTTCTGGCGGAGCCAATTGTTGGATCACGCCGTCATTGAACACTGCGATACGATCAGACATCGTCAAAGCTTCGGATTGGTCATGCGTCACGTAAACAACAGTAATCCCAAGGTTCTCGTGGATATGTTTGATTTCAAACTGCATGTGTTCGCGCAGTTGTTTGTCCAAGGCACCAAGTGGTTCATCCATTAGAACCAACTCAGCATCGAAAACCAAAGCCCGTGCCAAAGCGATCCGCTGTTGCTGGCCACCAGATAGCTGTGCTGGACGTCGCCCAGCAAAATCACCCATTTGCACCATATCAAGCGCGCGTTTTACTTTATCTTCCCGCTCAGACTTGCCCATGTTGCGCACTTCCAATGGGAAAGACAGGTTCTCTCCGACTGTCATGTGTGGAAACAAAGCGTAATTCTGAAACACCATGCCAATTCCGCGTTTGTGCGGTGGAATGTTGTTAATTGGATTGCCGCCAAGCAGGATATCCCCGCTTGTGGCGGTTTCAAACCCAGCCAACATCATAAGACACGTTGTCTTCCCAGACCCTGATGGGCCAAGCATTGTAAGAAACTCGCCTCTGGCGATTTGAAGGTTCAGATCCTTAACAACAAGAACCTCCCCATCGTAACTTTTTTGCACGTGATCGAATACGACGAACGACTCGTCTTGCAAATTAGCAGCCAACATTTTCTCCCAGCGACATTAGTCTCGGACTTTAGCAGTCTCGTTTTTCCCACTGAACCGTATTCGATGCGGCGCGTACAATGCAACAGCCAAAAACGCCCATTTGAAAAGAGTCTCCGACACATCAAGGCAAACCCATGGCCAATAAGACCGAATAATTCAGGTCAAAAGCGCAAATACCGTTCATTTTTTGGCAATAAATCGCATAGATCTAAAAAGGGGCAGAATCTGGCCGTATTTGCGCCTCATTTGGTCTCCAAACATTTCTCAACAAATACGTCACTGTGATTTGCCAAAAAATCAGACCACCGTGAACAGTGTAGCCAAGTAGTGAGTGAGTAAAATGTCAACAAACCAGTACACATATGTCGTTTCACCTAATGTAACGCCATTTTAAATTATTCCTGGTGGCTTTGCCAATTTCACCAACTCAGCTTGTGAAACAACTCACTCAAAGGAACGAACCACCGTGAACCAAATTACCTGGAAGCTGCGCGATCGTTTTACAAACGAGGTTTTCACCGCGCGCCAAGATGTTTCCACGGATCACGCGGCCCTTTACTCCTCTTTGGTATCTGAAATTCCACTGATGGAAAATCATGTTTACGAAACACTCAGTGTTTCAGTTCCGTCAGCGCTATCTAAAAACATTAAAACGCCTAGCCAACATTCTGAAAAAGCAGAAAACCGGATCGGCGTTGCACGTGGCACTCATATCATGACCGCACGCGGGGAACTTCCTGTCGAAAAACTGAATGTTGGCGACCGCGTCATCACAAGAGATCACGGAATGCAGGTCGTCCGTTGGGTTGGCTCAGAAAAAGCAGCTGTAACTGCCGAAAATGCCCCGATTCTCTTTCGCAAAGGTGCTATTAAAAACGCCCGCGACCTTATCGTGAGCGCGGATCACCGCGTTGTGGTCAAAGGCGCCGAAGCAATGATGCTTTATGGAGTGAAAGAAGTACTGATCCCTGCCCACAAACTGGTGAATGGCGATACAATTATTCGTGCCATAGGAGGCGAAGTGGAATTTTTCCAGATCGTGACCGACCAACACGAAGTTATCTACTGCGAGGCCGCGGCAGGCGAAAGCTTTATGCCAGACGAGAACGGTATCGACGCATTGAGCGCAGACAACCAGGCCAAGATGCTCGAAGCCTTTCCAGCACTAGCGGTCGCATCAAATTGCTACGGGCCAACTGCGCGCGGATTTGTTGACGTCCAAAGTTGCTAAAACTTTAGCAATCCCAGCACAAAACCATCCCTGGCCTCGGTTATCTAATTAGCTGAGGCCCTTTTATTGTCTGCCCAGCTGACGCATTTCCTTTCTTACCCGTTTTCCGAATGCCCATAAAAAAGCCGCATCAAAATGCGGCCAATTTTTTTAATTTGTGCTCGCTTGAATTACGCGAGGAATGTGTAGATCAATGTGAAGCTTACGAATCCTACCAGAAACCCAATTGCAATACCCGACGCGAAGATGCTTGATACAACCATTATTTTTACTCACTTACTTGTTCAATTTACTTGCAGCCTGCCCACATGAGCCCTCGCTACTTCTGTCTATTTATACCGTATAATATGACCAAACTTTGTTTCTAATTTGAAACAAGTTTGTTCTTTGAACGGCGACATTCCGCGCGACGCCGGAAGCAATAAATGAAGCAAACTATTGATTTTAAATTGCATTTAGCAATTCCCATACTAAAGAAGATCACAACGCAACCTCCACCATTGGTGGTTTTTAACACCCCGAACTCCACTCAATGCGTCACGTCATTAACGAGTTAAGCAAAATAGGACTGACTTTCGAATCGTAAACCGATGCAATAAACTGATCGAAATACACAGGAACGGACTTACAACATGCATCAGTTGTTTTTTCCCGTTTTCTGAATAGGAGTTGTAAATGCTCTGCTGACTGTTATCCAAAAGTCAGTATTTTTCGGAGACGCCAAATGTCAAAGCTTGTAACGATCTTGAACGGTCCAAACCTCAATCTGTTGGGCAAACGCGAGCCCGAAATTTATGGCCATGCTACATTGAACGATGTTGAAGTGGATTGTACAAAAGTTGCCGCTGAATTTGGGCTGACCTGCGAACTCAAGCAATCCAACATCGAGGGCGAATTGGTAAACATGATCCAAGCCTGTCGCGAGACCTCGGTTGGAATTATTATCAACCCTGCTGCTTACACCCACACATCTGTTGCCATACTTGATGCCTTGAACACCTTCGATGGCCCTGTTCTAGAAATACATATTTCAAACGTGCACAAGCGCGAAGAATTTCGTCACCACTCCTTTGTGTCCAAACGGGCAGATGCGTCAATCATCGGCATGGGCGTTGAGGGTTACGCACTCTGCATGCGCCACATGGGCTCTTTACTGTCGTAACCCAGTCAAACCCTCGTATAATGTTGGGGTTTAGAACCAGTTGTTGCTGATAATTGGATAAACTTGGGACTGTTTGGCTTTGCCCATGCAAACAGTTTTGGTGCGGCCGAGAAGACTCGAACTTCCACTCCGGTTAAGGAACAGCGACCTCAACGCTGCGCGTCTACCAATTCCGCCACGGCCGCACGCGAGGTACGCGCCGTATAGCCAAGGCTTTTCGCCTTGTGAAGGGCAAAAGCACCACCACCCAAAATTAACCGACTAACTCTTTTCGTGCAGCGCGATATACGATTGCGGCAATGAGCAAAAAACATGTCACGGCGATACCAAAAACGATCCGTGGTTCAAAAAATGGAACCATGTCATTCATCAAACGACCAGGCAAAAAGGCAAACAACCCAGCAATCCCAATCGCTTGGGAATACAGGCGCCACATTGAACGTTTATGCGCCCTGATGTTCTTAATCTTAATGCTGTACAGCGCAAAACTAACGCTAACCAATGACACAATCGATAGTATGTGAATGGGCGAAAATGGCCCAATCATTCGGATCGAAAAAATAAAAAACGAACTAAATGCCGCAATCACAATGCCAACCACAAAAATGTAGCCCGCGATTTTGTGAAATATATCGCGCCGCTTTCGGATCAGGGCAATAGGACCGACAAGAAATGCGGCGACAGCAGCGATCACATGAAGTTGGATAACGAGGCTGGCGTTTATGAATTCTGACATTTTGCGAGGGCTCCTATTGTCGGATGTTGATGTTGAGTTATACTCAGCCATCCGACGAGCCCGCGATCCATTCCTCATTCGTCAAATACGAGAAAACACCTTGAAACAACGCCTTTCATCACTCGCGCTTCGTAAAACACGACATCATTTTCAGAGCAAATTTGTGATGCCGGTACTGATCTGCGCAATTCTTGTGATCGGGTTGTCTGGTCCGTTTGGCACTTTTGAAACGCTGCCACTCATTTTACGGATTGGATATTGGGCATTCATAGTTGTCTTCACCTATACCACTGCAATCTTTGTCGTGTCCTTCGCGGGGTTGCTGCTGCCAACATCATGGCCAGAAATGCTCATTGATGGTGTATCTGGTGCGCTGGCTGGGCCTTTTGTCACGGCGGTGGTTTACGCAATTAACACAATGACATTCACGCAAAGCAATGCTGCAATCAGCGCGCCGCCAACTTTTTCCCTCCTCATTTATTGCACAGCGATTGCCATTGCGGTGTCTATTCTGATCGGGCTATTTCAGGGATCAATACACATCGAACAAGGCTCCCGGTCAGCGACACCACTACTCATTGATCGGCTCCCATTTGATAAACGGGCGCCGCTTGTTTCACTTCAGGCGCAGGATCACTATGTCCGTGTCGCGACCACAAAAGGTAGCGAATTACTATTGATGCGCATTGCAGACGCTATCAACGAGGTTGGCGATACGATTGGCTTTCAAACGCATCGCTCCTACTGGGTTGCGCAAGACCAGATTTCAAAATCCAAACAACTTGGAGAACGCGGCATGCTCATACTTCAAGACGGTTCAGAAATCCCTGTAAGCCGAAAATACCTTCAAGATTTGAAATCTCGCGGTTTTTTTTAAATCGATCCAAGGCGTTCGTTTGACAAAGTCGCGACCATATTGCACTTCGCACGGATGGTTGAATGGAAACACTCTCGCACGTTGGTACCCTACCCTGATGCAATTGCACAAATGGAAACCCGGGTGGACGCCATGATTGCCGGCACGGCGGACGAGCAAATTTGGCTGTTGGAACATCCACCGCTTTATACCGCTGGCACCTCGTCGAACGTAAATGATCTAACTGATCCTGATCGCTTCCCAGTCTACACATCCAAACGGGGCGGACAGTACACCTATCACGGGCCTGGGCAGCGGATCGCTTATGCAATGCTCGATCTAAACAGGCGCGGGCGGGATGTTCGTAAATTTGTTTGGGCATTGGAAGAATGGGTCATCCAAACACTCGCAGAATTCAACGTGGTCGGCGAACGCCGCGAAGGCCGCGTTGGCGTCTGGGTTGTGCGCCGCGACAAACCACTCACCGCGTTTGGCCTGCCACACGAAGACAAAATAGCAGCCATCGGTGTGCGGTTGCGCAAATGGCACAGCTTTCACGGTATCTGCATCAACGTAGAACCCGATCTGTGCCACTACGACGGGATCGTCCCTTGCGGTATTGCCGAACACGGCGTCACATCGCTCGTTGATCTTGGTTTACCAGTGACTTTGAACGATCTGGACATCGCATTGCAGCACACGTTCACAAAGGTTTTCGACGCCCCAAAAGACTAGGGTACCATCGTGATTGTCACGTCCAACTAGCCGCTATTGTTGTGATACATTTGCCAAACATCATTCGGGAAGCAGTACAAATACCCGCCTTTTTCAATTGGATGGGCAGTGCCAGCCCCGACACGAACTCCTTTGCCAATCTCAAAAGTCGTGTGCGGTTTCGCTAGCGTTACACCTTCTATACTTTGAACTCCGCGTCCACCAGCAACAACACCCATCAAAACAAACGCTTTGGATTCAGGAATACGCCACGCACCTGGCACACGCCGATAGGGCGCATTGCGGCGTAATTGACGCGCAACAGTAGCAATAGCTTTGGGGAAAACATGTGCATCGAGAAGTTTACCCATAAAACCAGACGGCTGATTGATCCATTCTCCGTCAGGCCCGTAATCCCGTTTCAAATCGTGCCAAACACCCTGCGCCGCAATCTCGTAGGTCTTGTCTGGCTCCAAAAACACGCCCATCGGGCTCCAACGTTTTGCAGCTTTCGCAACGCGTTTGACCTCTTGGCCTTCAGTCATTTCATTCGCGGCCCAATCAGGGATCGACGCCCGCTCGTCGTTAGAATATCGCGCCAAAACAGAAGGGTGGAACAAAGCTTTATTTGCCTTATCAGACAGATTAGGAACGCCACGCGGACGCGACCACATCTTTTTAAACACCGATGTCATGGAATCGTTCACAACACCCAAAGCGCGGTCTTTCGGGATCGGTCTCGCTGGATCAGGATCAACCAGCAATCCCAATCCCGTAGCCTCTTTGGTCATCCATCCCATAGCGATATTTCCAAGATCACGATGTTCATAGCCACCACCAATATCTGTGTGAACACCCGAAAACCAAAGCTGTTTTACCCGCGCATCATTTATCATGTCGCCATTTTCATCAGTCCAGAACGCAGGAACAAAAGATTCGCGATATTCGTCCATACCAATGGCATGTCGACCATTCTGGACAACATCACTCAGCAGCATATTCGCCCAATTATGCCCTTTTGAAACACCATCAAAGGCATTCAGTATTCTGTAATGATCTGGAATTCCGGCAGTTCCAACAGTGTCCCAAACGCCGACCAAATGGATTTCCGTTCTACCAACTGCATCTTGCGGAGTATCAGCATTGAAAAACGGAATAGCACCAATTTCACTTACATTTGCTTCTTTTTTATAGACTTTATAGAGTGTCTGGCAGATTTCTTACGCTTTTCAGGATCTGCAACCCCGCTTAGATCAACCAAACCGACACTTGCGATCATGTCTGCTGCAGTGCGAACTGTGTAAGCTCCACGACTAAAACCAAAAAAGTATATTTTGTCGCCAACCGCGTATTCCTCGGATGCAGATTGGTAGGCTGCGCAAATTCCGTCTTTCAAGCCGCGCCCAAAAACCCCGCCCAATGCCTTATCTACAAATCCGCCAGACCCAACACCGTCCATGTAACGGACGACTTGATCGTCTCTCGAGATTGCAGCGCATTCGCACAGCTCCCGCAACCAAACCACATTTGTAAGCAAAGATCGTTCTTGGTTGTCGTCATCATTCCAAGTTCCGTTCACTAAAATCACAACATTCTTCATCGTAAATCCCCACAAAAATATCAAAATTAAAAAATGATCTTCGGTAATCCAAAAACCTTACATGATTTTACTCAACCTTCAATAGTTCTGCTCACTCTCTATTCCGCCCACCGCGCCTGCGACAGATGTGCTCGCTTGACGAATTAGTCGTTCAATACAGTTGAGGCAGACGCAGCACTGCGGTATGCAGGCGGCGGGTAACTGCGAACTCCAGCTTTGGGGATTCGCGGCAACAAAAAAGACGTGTCAGGAGAATTATAATGGCAGACGCAGCCACCCACGGTCACGATGACCACGCTCGACCGGGTTTCTTTACGCGTTGGTTCATGTCAACCAACCACAAAGATATCGGTATCCTTTATCTATTCACCGCAGGCCTTCTTGGTTTTGTGTCCATTTGTTTTACCGTTTTCATGCGGTTGGAACTTATGGAACCTGGTGTTCAACATATGTGTATGGAAGGGGCGTCCTTACTCGCCTCTACGGTTGAAAACTGTACACCGAACGGTCACCTCTGGAACGTTATGATCACAGGCCACGGCATCTTGATGATGTTCTTTGTGGTTATCCCTGCCCTTTTCGGCGGGTTTGGTAACTACTTCATGCCTCTGATGATCGGTGCGCCTGACATGGCGTTTCCTCGGATGAACAACTTGTCTTACTGGATGTATGTTGCAGGTTCCACTTTGGCAGTTCTGTCGGTTGTAATGCCAGGCGGAAATGGTCAAGCAGGCTCTGGCGTTGGTTGGGTGCTTTACGCACCTCTATCGGTCAAAGAAGCAGGCTCCTCGATGGATTTCGCAATCTTCGCGGTTCACGTTTCTGGTGCCTCGTCCATCCTTGGCGCGATCAACATGATCACCACCTTCTTGAACATGCGTGCGCCGGGTATGACCCTGCACAAAGCACCGCTGTTCGCTTGGTCGATCTTCGTCACAGCCTTCTTGATCCTTCTGTCCTTGCCTGTTTTGGCTGGCGCGATCACAATGTTGCTGACAGATCGTAACTTTGGAACAACCTTCTTCGATCCAGCAGGCGGCGGCGATCCAATCTTGTACCAGCACCTGTTATGGTTCTTTGGCCACCCAGAAGTATACATGATCATTGTTCCGGGCTTTGGCATCGTGTCACACGTCATCGCAACTTTCTCGCGCAAACCTATCTTTGGCTACCTGCCAATGGTTTACGCGATGGTTGGTATTGGCGCGCTTGGCTTCGTTGTTTGGGCACACCACATGTACACGGTTGGTATGTCACTGACGCAGCAATCCTACTTTATGCTCGCCACGATGGTGATTGCGGTTCCGACAGGGATCAAAATCTTCTCATGGATCGCAACAATGTGGGGTGGCTCTATCACGCTAAAAACACCGATGCTCTTTGCACTGGGCTTCCTTTTCCTCTTCACCGTTGGTGGGGTAACAGGGATCGTTCTGTCACAGGCTGGTGTGGACCGTGCCTACCACGACACCTACTACGTGGTTGCTCACTTCCACTACGTGATGTCACTGGGCGCTGTGTTCTGTATCTTTGCGGGTGTGTACTATTGGATCGGCAAAATGTCGGGACGTCAGTATCCTGAATGGGCTGGTAAGCTACACTTCTGGATGATGTTCATCGGGGCAAACGTAACCTTCTTCCCACAACACTTCTTGGGTCGCCAAGGTATGCCACGTCGTTACATCGACTATCCCGAGCAGTTCTCGCTTTGGAACGAAGTATCGTCTTACGGTGCATTCCTGTCGTTCGCGTCTTTCGTCTTCTTTATCGGCGTTGTGTTCTACACAATCAAATTCGGTAAAAAGATCGTTGAGAATAACGAGAACTATTGGGGTGAAGGCGCTGATACGCTGGAATGGACTTTGCCGTCCCCTCCACCGGAGCACACGTTCGAAATCCTTCCCACACCTGACATGTGGGATCACCAAAAGCATTAGCTTTAGGTCGAAACAAAATCCAAAGGGCCGCACAAACGTGTGGCCCTTTTTTGTGATCACCCCTCCATATAGGTGCCAAATATGCGGATCGTTTACATCTGGCTTACAGGCCTAATCCTTTTCGCAATTATTGCGATCATGGCCGCATATCTGCTTATGAACCAAGCTGTTGATCGCACCTACCACGATACCTATTACGTGGTCGTCCAATTCAACTTTTTCAAAAGCATGGGCGTTCTTTTCGCAATTTTCACCACTTTCTACTTTGTCATTCACAAATGGACGCCGCGCCATGTGCCTTTTTGGATGGGCGCATCGCAATTCTTTCTGATGTTTGTTGGTGTTCTGATGATAATCCTGCCCCAGCACTTTTTAGGGCGCGACGATATGCCAAGGCGCTACGTCGATGACCCAGATTCTTTCGCCCTTTGGAACCAGATCAGCTCCATCGGTGCAGTGCTGTGTGTTCTGTCCCTCTTTGGGTTCATACTGATTGTTGTTTACCTGATCTTTTGGGGCCGTTCCAAACCACCGCGCGACGACACCTTTGATTAAGGACCGTCCAAACGACATCGAATCAAAGGCAATTTTATTGCCGTCCGCTGCAATGCCCCTATCTTAAACAGATACCAACCGCGCCTAGGAATTATGTCTACACCGCCCCCAATACCAAACGAGGCTCAGCAGGCCTATTACACCGCCACAGATCGCAGTGACGCGCCTGTGTTCAGCACACGCATTGCACCCCATCGCTCGCTTTCCAATAAAGGCTTCTTTGCCACGATCATGTTCACGGCAACTGCGTTCCTGCTGCCTTTGCTGGCGTTCATCGGAACCTATGCCCTGTGGACCCTTCTGCCCTTCGTTGGCGCAGCGGTCGCGGCTCTGTGGTATTTCATCCGTCGCAATGACAAGGACGGGTCACTGTGTGAACACATCACCATTTGGCCTGATCTTATGGCAGTACACCGTGAAAATCCGCGCAGCCCGGGTCAGTTTTGGCACGCAAATCCTTACTGGGTCACGGTTCAAATGCGCGATACAAAAGACTGCCCAAATTATCTTACACTAAAAGGCGCAGGGCGGGAAATCGAGCTAGGCGCATTTCTGACAAGCGAGGGACGCAAGAACCTTTGCCTAGAGCTGCGTGACAAGCTTACTCAAGCGACAAATACAGCGCCTAAATAGGCATGTAGTTGCAGTCTATTAGACTGATAGAGTTTGAACTGCTGGTTTAGCCAGCCAGCAATTCCTTCACGACGCAGCCGGCTTTGCCAAAATCCATTTGGCCCGCGAATTCGCCTTTCAGCGATCCCATAACGCGGCCCATATCACGAATGCTTTCGGCACCCGTTCCCGCAATGGCTTTTTGAACGGCGTCACGCAATTCGTCATCAGTCAGTTGCTTAGGCAAGAACTGTTCGACGACAACGATCTCGCTGCGCTCCTTTTCAGCCAATTCCAAACGGCCACCTTCTTCGTAGATCTTGGCGCTTTCGGTGCGCTGTTTGATCATTTTCGCCAACACCTGCAAGATTTCATCATCGGACACACCGTCATAATTGCCATCGGATCGCGCAGCAATATCCCGGTCTTTGATCGCAGCATTTATCAAACGCAACGTCGTCAAACGCTCTTTTTCTTGATCTCGCATGGCTTGTTTTACCTGCGTATTGATCTCGTCTCGCATATGTTTGCTTCCCCGCCGTTTCGACAATTCGAAGGGACGCTTCTACCCTGAAAATCGCGCAGAGACAACTCTGAACAAAAATCTCAACTTATTGTTTTCAAAAGGAATTACGATTCAGCATTCCCCTTGACCATTTTGTGTCCCCCGCGTAGTTTCGCGCAAATTTGGCTGAAGGAACCTGCTCATGACGTCGCCAGAAACACACGATCATCCAACTGCATGTATTGTTCTTGCTGACGGCAGCACCTTTTACGGACGCGGCTTTGGCGCACCTGGGAAAATCGTTGCAGAACTGTGCTTTAACACGGCAATGACGGGTTATCAGGAAATCATGACTGACCCATCTTACGCGGGTCAGGCGATCACATTTACCTTCCCGCACATCGGTAACACTGGCGTAAACACGCAAGACGACGAAACTGCCGATCCAGTCGCACGCGCTATGATTGTTAAATGGGATCCGACTGAACCGTCAAACTGGCGCAGCCAGGAAACCCTTTCAGCATGGTTATCTCGTCGTGGTCGTGTAGGCGTTGGTGGTGTTGACACACGCCGATTGACTCGCGCTATTCGCGCACAAGGCGCCCCCCACGTTGCGATTGAATATAACCCAGACGGCGTTTTTGATATGCCTGCCCTACTCCAAGAAGCCCGTGATTTTGTCGGCCTCGAGGGATTGGACCTCGCCAAAGATGTCACCTGTGCGCAATCTTACCGCTGGGATGAACAGCGTTGGGCATGGCCAGATGGCTATCCAAAACGCACAGGCGTTGGCAAACGGGTTGTCGCAATTGATTACGGCGCAAAACGCAACATTCTGCGTTGCCTTGCTTCTGCTGGATGCGATGTAACTGTTTTGCCTGCCACGGCAACAGCCGCGGACGTTTTAGCCCACAACCCTCAGGGTATTTTCCTCTCAAATGGTCCCGGCGATCCTGCCGCCACTGGTGAGTATGCTGTTCCAATGATCCAAAGCATTTTGGAAACAACAGATCTACCAGTTTTCGGAATTTGCCTTGGACATCAAATGCTTGCCCTCGCGCTTGGTGGGAAAACGCTCAAGATGAACCACGGTCATCACGGTGCGAACCATCCAGTGAAAGATCATCAGACGGGCAAGGTTGAAATCACCTCGATGAACCATGGCTTCGCTGTCGATGCACAAAGCCTTCCAGAAGGCGTTGAAGAAACGCACACCTCACTGTTTGATGGCTCCAACTGTGGCATCCGCCTAAAAGACCGCCCCGTGTTTTCCGTTCAACACCACCCAGAAGCCAGCCCTGGCCCACAAGACAGCTTTTATCTGTTTGAACGGTTCGCTTCCAATATGGCCTGAGGCCCAATCTGTTAACCATCTGTTAACTATTGCTAATCACAGTGTTACCAAATCTTTTGGGGCACTCATGTCTTTGCGAAATAAAAAAATATCTGCGTTTGCAGAACAGCAAACCGTGTTCAGGGGGAAAACCCCGTCGTTGCAAGATGTGCTAGTTACGCGGGGCGATGTTTCTCCTGATGAGATGTTCAAAGCGGTTGCGCTGCAACAATTTGAAAACACAAAACTTAGCGATCTTTTACAAGGGCTCGGCTACGCAACCGAAGACGTGATCCTACGCGCCGCCTCTGAACAAACCGGGATGCCAATCGTTGACCTGATGATTGATCCTCCAAGTCGGATCATTTCGTCGCTCGTAAATCCAACAATCAGTTTGCGCCATTCCTTTGTTCCGTGGAAATTTATCGACGATGTTCTAGTGGTCGCGGTGTCCAATTCCGAAGATATTCCTGGAATACTTCCCTATATCAATGACTTCGCTGCACGGTTTGAATTTGTGCTTGCGCCCAAATCAGCCATCATTCGCTATCACGAGGTCACGCACCGCTCCAGCTTGTCCAACGCCGCAAACAAATATGTCGACGAAAAACTTAGCTGTCGAAATTGGACAGGCAAGCGACCGCGCCGCCTTGGATTGGCTCTGGTGATAATATGCGCAAGCCTGATCTATTTGGCTCCTGCGCTCTTTTTAAATATGATGTTTATCTGGATATTTATTGCCCTGCTAACCAATGGTATTTTCAAAGCCTCGATGTTGATATCAAGCCGCAAAAACGCCCCAAAAACTCGTGCCTACCAACGACCAAAGAAATTTCCCAAAATGTCAATACTCGTGCCTTTGCTGCGCGAAGAAGACATTGTTGATCGTTTGATAAAGCGCATGGCGCTGCTCGTTTATCCCAAAGAGCTGTTAGAAATCTGTCTGATTTATGAAGAAACAGATGAGGCCACCAAAAACCATCTTGCAACGTGCCGATTGCCCTACTGGATGAAAACAATCGAAGTTCCTTCTGACACCCTGCAAACCAAACCACGTGCGATGAACTATGCGCTCGATTTTTGCAGTGGCGATATCATTGGCGTTTACGATGCAGAGGACGCGCCGGAGCCAAACCAATTGTACCGCATCGCTCAAAGGTTTGAAAACGCAGATGAAAATGTTGCATGTGTGCAGTGCCAACTAGATTATTATAACAGTGCAACCAACTGGATTTCGCGCTGTTTCACAATCGAATATTCCATCCTATTTCGCATCATTCTACCCGCACTGGAGCGGTTCAAGCTGCCGTTTCCTCTGGGTGGTACATCCGTCTTTTTCCGTCGCAGTGTTCTTGAAAAACTCGGTCGGTGGGACGCCCAAAAAGTAACCGAGGACGCTGATCTTGGCCTACGCTTACACAGCCTTGGCTATCGCTGTCTCTGGAGCGAGGCCACGACTTACGAGGAAGCAAATTTCCGCATTCTGCCTTGGGTCCGTCAAAGATCTCGCTGGCTCAAGGGCTTCTTGCTCACCTGGATGATCCACATGCGCACCCCAATCAAATTGTACCAACAACTCGGATTTCGCGGCTTTCTCGTCTTTCAAATCCAAATGCTGGGCACAGTTTCCTCCTTTGCGGCGGTTCCAATCGTTTTGCCGATGTGGCTTTTTACTGTCGGGGTCAAATTGCCGATGTACGACATGATTAACCCAACCCTGTTTATCACTCTGATTGTTTGTTTTGTTACGACCGAATTGTTCCTACTGATACTTGGTGCATTCGCTGTCAAAACACGCGGCGGTGGGTCTCTTTATGCGCATGTTCCGATGATGTTGCTGTATTGGCCGCTTGGCGCTTTCGCCGCCTACAAAGCAATATGGGAGTTGTTCATGTACCCAACCTATTGGGACAAAACGGAACACGGCATCAATGATCACAAGTATCAGGATGAAATTGACAGGCTTACTTCTTCACCAGACAACAGCGAGAAACCGTACATTCCCTCTGCACCGATGACCATCGGCGGGTGATGCGCGCCGCATAGAATGACCTCACCAGCTTTCACAACTGAACCACGTGATGTGAAGTGATTGGTCACAAAAAGGCACGCCTCTAGCGGGTTTTGGGGCGCAGTTCCTTCACACGAAAAGATCACCTCACCCGCCGCCGTAAATTGTGCGCAGTATTCACCAGCATCCAATGCCGCGATATCAAGAATTGCATTTGATAGAACAATCCCAGCGTTAAAGACGTTGTTCGCAACAAAACTAGGGGCGTGCATCCCTCCGGTGTCGTGGCGTCTATCCAACACCTCAAATGCCATCGAAAACCGTTCTATGTACCTCGATAGCGACGATTTATCCAAAACCATCCCCGCAGGAATGTCTTTTCCAATCACTGCTGCAAATTCAGGCTCCAACGCCAATTGCGCGTAATTTGACAGGCGCAACGTCGCCCCAGACCCAAGCGCCACCTGCCCCAATATTTGTCCAACAATCGGTTCGCCAATACCTGCCATTTCCATCAAGGTAGGCGCATTCATTGCAATTTTCCGTCCACAAATCGCGCCCAGTTTGGAAACCACTTTGTCTTGCAGATCATAAGCTTGCGCCAAATCGCTCAGAACAGGTCGAACGGGCCGCCCAAACAATATATCATCGGCAATATCTTGGGCCAAAGTGTCACTCATTTGCAGATTTCACCCCACCTGCATCTGCTTTCAAGCGGGTTTGAAAGGCAAAGGACAGATGATCCTTTAGCAATTGATCCGCGCTTACAGCATCCCCCTTTTCAATGGACTGAACCAGCGCCAAATGCTCGGCCAACGCCATTTCGCCACGGCCATCAGCCGCAAGCGAAGTTTCTGCCAACAATGCCATCGAGCGATGCACCATTTCCAGCTGTTGCACCAAATAACGGTTACGGCTGGCCAAATGGATTTGCCGATGAAAGCGCCTGTTTGCAATCGACAACGCCCGTGGGTTGCCTAAATACTGACGGTCTTCCTCGACCATATCGTAAAGAACTTGAATCTCTTCGCCCGATGCATGTTTCGCCGCCAATGCCGCCGCCAAACCCTCTAATTCGGCTCGCACTTCGTACAGCTCTGCCATTTGGTTGTGATCCAGAGACGATACAATCAAAGAGCGCCCATCCCGTGTCAACATTGCTTGCGTTTCCAACCGCTGCAAAGCCTCGCGCACAGGAGTTCGTGACACACCAAAACGTTCTGCCAATTCACTTTCGACCAAACGATCACCAGGGCGATACACACCAACGTCAATTGCATTCAAGATCAACCCGTAAGCGTCTTTTGGTTCGCTCTGCATCACTTCATGCCTCCTGTTTTGCGCGGCGTTTTCGGAAAATATCATCCACGCCTGCAAATTCAATTAAATCAAACCCATTGTCCCGCATCAATTCGGGAATTGTCGCATCTTGAGCGTTGTTTTCAATGCTCCAAACCTCAATATCCACTGCATCAAAATCAAAATTCGCCAAAATGCCCGTCTCACCGCCTTCAACATCCAGCGAAAGGAAATCGACCTTCATAATCTTCTCGGCACTCAAAATGTCATTTAGCGTTTTGGTTTCCAACTTGTGGACAACCTCTTTGTGTCGTTTGTCGCCCCGCACCCGTTTCAACAAATCAGGTTCATAACTATCCAAAAAGCCGCTCATTTGTGTGAACCCTTTTGTAACTTCCATAAACTCTAGCGTCCCGGGTTCGCCAGCCGCAGCGTACCCCAAACACGGGCAACGTCGCACGGCTTCCGCTTTGCGCAGTTGTGTAGGCGCTGGTTCAACCAAAACTCCACTCCACCCTCTGAATAGCTCAAAAAATAAGGAATTTGAACCTGTTACCCCGTCATATCCGCCCACATCGACAAACACACCGCCCGTTTTCTGGCCCAGTACATTATCAACAATACGGTCTTGACCCGCTTGCGAATAGTACTGGGCGACCTCCCCACGCAACGGTGCCAATCCATGCAATTCGCGCATGATCGCACCACGTGCACGACTGCGTTCCGATTGTAACTGCGCGCTCAATTCGCGGCCAGCTTCGTCCAACAGCTTGCGGGCCTGCGCTATTTTTTCTGTCGGGGTCATTTGAATTTCCTCAAACATTGGGTGTGATTTCACCCGGTTCCTCACAATTAACGACTTTACGCCGCTGCACAAAGGGATTGCCTGACAAAACGACCAATATTTGTCGAAATGTGGTTTCCCGCGTCACGCCAGCCCTTTACGCTGCCGAAATGAAAAACCAATTCTCACACGTATCAACTTGGGTGTTCGACCTCGACAATACCCTGTATCCGCCCGAATGTGCGCTGTTCGCCCAAATCGAAATCAAAATGACCGATTACGTCATGCGCGAACTTGGCGTAAACAAGGCCCGTGCCAATTATCTACGCGACCACTATTGGCAAACCTACGGCACAACCCTCTCGGGTATGATGCGTGAACATGAAATTGATCCAACCCCGTACCTCTTTGAAGTGCATGATATAAATTTGGATCATGTCCCCCAAGATTTGATCTTACGCGGCCATATTAAATCGCTTCCAGGGCGAAAAATCGTCTACACAAACGGCTCAGAATTCCATGCAGACCGCGTCTTAGAAGCGCGCGGTCTTTCAGGTATCTTTGATGCCATTTACGGGATCGAACACAGCGATTTTCATCCAAAACCATCATCTGAGGCCTATGACGCGATAATCGCACGCGATAAGTTCGCGCCGCAAACAGCCGCGATGTTCGAAGACGATCACCGCAATCTAAAAGTGCCACACACAATTGGAATGCGCACTGTTCTTGTTGGCCCCAAAGTCGAGGGTGACCACATTCATCACCAAACCACCGACCTTACGGCCTTTCTGTCGCAGATTGTTGGCTGACCCTTCCCTTGCCCACTAAATCACCCTACCTCTAAGCAATGGCACGAGAGCATTTTGACATATTTGTAAGCGGTGGGGGCCTAGCGGGGCTCATCGCGGCCTGTTCATTTGCTGCCAAGGGCCTGTCCGTCCTCTGCGTCGATCCAACGCCGCCAATCACATCAAACACTGATCCCAAAGCAGATCGTCGCAGCACCGCGTTCCTACAACCCGCACGCGCCACGCTTCAATCCGCAAATATCTGGCCTCGCTTGGATGCCTACGCCGAGGCGTTACAAATCATGCGTCTTGCCGATGCGGGTGGTATTGAAAACGAAATCCGTTACATCGCTGATTTTGATGCAAGCGATGTATCTGATCACCCCTTCGGCTGGAACTTCCCAAATTGGGTGCTAAAACGCGAAATATTGGCGCAGCTGAACAGCCTAGACAACTCCACATTCCGCGCAGGAGTTGGCACAAAACGGGTTACACCGCGGGGCGCAGAGGCACTCATCGCTTTAACAGACGGCGCACAAATCAGCGCCAACCTGATTATCGCCGCGGATGGACGTAATTCTGCAATCCGCGAAATGGCAGACATTGGCGTGCAAACATGGCGATATGGGCAAAAGGGCATGGTCTTCACCGTCTCTCACCCAATCGCGCACGAAAACGTCTCAACCGAAATTCACAGAACAGGAGGGCCTTTCACATTGGTTCCCCTGCCCGATCACGACGGCTCCCCGCAATCTGCGATTGTCTGGATGGAAACTGGCGCCGAAGCCGCACGCCTCATGGCCCTAACTCAATCCGAATTCGCAACCCAAGCAACCACACGCAGTTGCGGCGTCCTTGGCCCACTCGCGTTGACCAGTGAACGTGCCATCTGGCCGATCATTTCTCAAAAAGCGGATCGCATAACCGCAGAACGCACGGCCCTAATCGCAGAAGCGGCTCATGTAATGCCGCCTATCGGCGCGCAAGGGCTGAACATGTCGCTCGCGGATATTCAAAGCCTTCTGGACTTAATAGACGAGGGCCACCTACTTGGTTCTGAACCCATGCTTACAGCTTACGAAAATGCCCGCAAATCAGATATCGCGTTGCGTATTCACGGCGTCGATTTACTAAATCGCGCCGCCCTTGCAGCGGGCCCAAACTTACGGGCCTTGCGCCTCAAGGGTCTGCAATTTCTGCACGGCTCCACAATGGCCCGCAAACTTGCAATGCGTGCAGGCCTTGGGGTCTGATTACTCTGCCGCTGCGGTTTGAACCGCACCACCGCCCTGAATAGCTGCCAGCAATTCTTCACGCCGCTTTGCAACCGTTTGCACGTTTTGCATCTTCACAGGGCCAAACCCACGCACCTGCATCGGCAATTCCGCCAACGCCAAAACCAAATCTTTGGTCGCGGGTGAAGAAAGCGGCAACACCTCAGCCATGTCACGCTCAAATTCTGAAATCAACGCACGTTCCATCCGCCGTTCCGCAGAATACCCAAACACGTCCAACGGCGTTCCGCGCAGCGCCTTTCCTTTTTGCAGCAGTTTGAACAGGTTCAAAACCCAAGGTCCGAATTTACGTTTTTTTGGTCGACCATCCGCCGTTTTGCCGGGCAACATTGGCGGCGCGAGATGAAACCGCAATGCTTTCACATTCTCGAAATTCTCGGCAACCATGCGTTCAACATTCTGCGCATGCAATCGTGCAACTTCATATTCGTCTTTATATGCCAATAACTTATGATAAGATTTTGCAACCGCTTCGCGCAGCTCTGCGTCTTTCACTTGCTCGACAAAGCTGCGATACCGCGTGGCCAGTTTCGCATTTTGATAGGCCGTTAACTCATCCGCACGATAGCTGATCATTTCCTCAATCGATTTCGGCAATTCAACAATATTAGATCGCATCGAACGCGCCGCATCTTCTGGATACAAAACCGCCCAACGTCCAATTTCAAACGCACGTTTATTACCCTCGACCCCAGCACCATTCAGCGCAATCGCCTGCAAAACCGATTCACGGGACAGCGGGATCAATCCATTTTGCCACGCCGATCCAACAATCAGCATATTGGCATAAATGCTGTCGCCCAGATGAACTCGCGCCAATTCTGTCGCGTTCAAAAACGCCACCGCGTCTACACCCAGTCGCCCGGTCAGGGACAATTGCATCCGATCACTCGGTAATGCGAACTCAGTGTTTTGGGTAAACTCACCCGTGATAATCTCATGGCTATTACACACAACTTTCGTACGATCTCGCGCCATTAACCCCAGCGTTTTCGCGCCTGCGGTTACGACCAAATCCCCGCCAATAACACTGTCCGCTTCACCCACAGCAACGCGAACCGCGCTGATATCTTCGGGTGATTGTGCAAAACGGCAATGGATGTGAACCGCACCACCCTTTTGGGCTAATCCAGCCATTTCCATCATGCCAGCGCCCTTGCCCTCGACATGCGCGGCCATCGCCAGAACGGCACCAACCGTGACAACACCCGTGCCACCAACGCCTGTAATCACCATGTTATGCGTTCCGTTGATCGCAGGTACCTTGGCTTCGGGCAGGTCAGGCAGAACCATCGCGCTGGCTTCTTGCTTCTTCGGCGTGCCGCCTTCAACGGTCACGAAACTTGGGCAAAACCCATTCACACAGGAAAAATCTTTGTTGCAGCTGGATTGATCAATCTTGCGCTTGCGCCCCAGTTCCGTCTCAAACGGCGTCACAGACACACAGTTTGATTGAACACCACAGTCACCGCAGCCTTCACAAACCGCTGGATTGATGAAAATCCTCTGATCTGGATCAGGAAACAACCCGCGTTTACGGCGCCGGCGCTTTTCTGCTGCACAAGTTTGGGCATAAACAATGGCCGACACACCTTTGATTTTGGTGAAGTTTTCTTGAACGGTTTGCAATTCAGCACGTTCATAGGTCGGTACACTTGATGGAAATTCTGACAGGTCCATGTCTTCTTTTTCATCATAAACCAACGCGATATTTGCAACGCCCATCGCCTTAATCTCAGCTACAATTTTGGCAGCCGACAAATCGCCATCGTTCTGCTGTCCACCCGTCATGGCAACCGCATCATTGAACAGGATTTTATAGGTAATGTTGGTTTTCGCCGCCAACGCTGCGCGAATGGCCTGAACACCCGAATGGTTGTACGTCCCATCGCCAAGGTTTTGGAACATATGCTCGCGTTTTGAAAACAGCGATTCACCAGTCCAATTCGCACCTTCGGCCCCCATGTGGGTGAACCCAATGGTTTCGCGGTCCATCCATTTCGCCATGAAATGACAGCCAATCCCCGCAAAGGCGCGTGATCCTTCTGGAAGTTTTGTCGATGAATTATGCGGGCACCCTGAACAGAACCAAGGCGCGCGAACCGCAACTTCTTCCGCATTGTCCCCCGCCGTGGCCTCGTCCAGTTTAGCCAATGCTTTGGTCGCCTTTTCAGATAAAAATCCTTCTTCGCCCAGTAACATTGCAATCTTTTGCGCTATCGTCACAGGATCCAGCGCACCTTTGACTGTGAAAATTGTTTCCGTTTTGCGTTTGTCGTGTTTCCAGCCAACCACACGCCGCCCATCACGATTATCAAACAGCGCCTCTTTGATCTGCACTTCGATCAGCTTGCGTTTTTCTTCCACCACGATGATCAGATCGAGCCCGTCAGCCCATTCCTCAAGTGATTTCATATCGAGAGGCCAAACCATGGCCACTTTATACGTGGTGATCCCTAACCGCGTGGCCTCGGTATCATCAATGTTCAACAAATCGAGCGCATGCTGTGTATCGAGCCAATTTTTACCCGATGAAACGATCCCGATTTTCGCGCCGGCCTTGCCCGCCATACGTTTATCCAGCTTATTTGAGCGACCAAATGCCTCTGCTGCAAACCGTTTATAATCATGCAAACGCGCCTCTTGCGGAACGCGATCATCTACCGCGCGGATATTGATACCATCCGCTGGCATTTCAAAATCAGTCGGGGTTTTGATCTCCAAACGATCAGGCGCAGTGTTCACAACCGCCGTTGCCTCGATCGTATCCTTCACGCATTTCAACCCAACCCAACAGCCAGAATAGCGGCTTAACGCATAGCCGTAGGCGCCGTAATCCAAGATTTCCTGCACACCCGCAGGTGACAGGATCGGCATCATTGCATCAACAAACGCAAACTCCGATTGATGTAAAACAGTCGAGCTTTCGCCCGTGTGATCATCGCCCATACACGCCAGAACACCGCCAAATTTCGATGTCCCGGCCATATTTGCGTGGCGAAACACGTCGCCAGAACGATCAACGCCCGGGCCTTTGCCGTACCACATGCCAAAGACGCCGTCGAATTTGCCCTCGCCATATAATTCTGCCTGCTGTGCACCCCAAATTGCGGTTGCCGCAAGGTCTTCGTTCAGGCCAGATTGAAAAACCACGTCATGCGCCGTCAGCTGTTTTTCAGCTCGTTGCATCTGCATATCAACCGCGCCAAGTGGCGACCCGCGATACCCGGTGACAAATCCAGACGTATTTAATCCTGCCGCGCGATCCCGCTCTTTTTGCTCCATCATCAATCGAACGAGCGCTTGTGTCCCATTCAACAAAACCGTTTCTTTCGAAAGGTCATAACGATCCGCGAGTGTGATTTCTGGCTTGGACATAACGCCTCCCAACGTGATTGTTACATCAAATATAGGTCACAAATTCTGACCTATCAAGGTAATTCTTCTAACCTGTTTTGATTGCTATTACTGTCCTAAAATCGTAGTAGAATTGCAATTAACATTTGTAGGGGCAGTATTTTGGATTGGGACAAACTACGGATATTTCATTCCGTTGCTGACGCAGGCAGCCTCACGCACGCTGGGGAATCCCTTCATTTGTCACAATCTGCCGTCAGCCGCCAAATTCGCGCGCTCGAAGAAAGCCTCGGGGTAACGCTGTTCCACCGTCATGCCCGTGGATTGATCCTAACCGAGCAAGGCGAGCTGCTTTTTGACGCCACGTCAGACATGAGCAAAAAGCTCGATAACGCAGAAGCCCGCATTCGCGACTCAGAAGACGAAGTCTACGGTGAACTGAAAGTCACCACCACCGTCGGCTTTGGCACGCTCTGGCTCGCGCCCCGAATGGGCCGCCTGTACGATCAATATCCTGACCTGAAAATCGACCTCCTTCTCGAAGAACGTGTCATCGATCTGCCCATGCGCGAAGCAGACGTCGCGATCCGCATGAAAGAGCCGAGCCAAGCCGATTTGGTCCGCCGCCGTTTGATGGATGTGAACATGCGCCTCTATGCGTCCGACACTTATCTTGAAAAACTGTCCATGCCCAAAGATTTTGAAGATTTGCGCAACCACCGCATCATCAGCCAAAGCCTGAATTCACAACAAGTCAGCGCCAGCCTAAACTGGATGCGCCCCCTGCTTTCAGGCGAACACAACTCGCACCTCACGGTAAACAACTACTTTGGTGTACTTCAAGCCGTGCTTTTTGGCGTTGGGATTGGCGTGCTTCCTAGCTATGTGACCGTCGACTTCCCGCAACTCATCCGCGTCCTTCCAGACGAGGAAAGTTCGCAAGTTCCCGTCTATTTAGCCTACCCCGAGGAACTGCGGCATTCAAAAAGAGTGGCGGTGTTCCGTGATTTCGTTCTGGAAGAAATCAAGGCTGACAAGAAATTGTCACAATTTTAGTGATTAAAATTAAAACATAAGGTGATTTTGGTCGCTCAAATCAGCAAGTTATGCGCTCAGCGCATAAACGATATGCGCGCAGTGTGGCGTTTTTACACTTGTTCTTAATGTTTCCGATTTATACCTTGGAGGTGAAGCGAGCGGTTGAGCGTAAGTTCTAGCTCTCTTCACCTCCCTGTTGGACTTCAAGGCCGAGCAATTGCTCGGCCTCTTTTTTTGCCTCACGGCGTTTGGCATCCAAGAACCGCGCATCACTTCCATTTTCAGATAATTCAATCGCCCGCCCATAGGCAAAATCGGCATCCTCAAACTTCCCTGCAGCACGGTAAAACGCGGCCCGTGCCGCGTGATAGGGCTGGTATTGATCCAAATCTGCCAGCCAATTCACCGCTCGCGTTCAATGCCGCCTCTGCGCCATTAACAAATGACAGCGCAACACACCAATTCAAGCGAACTACAGCAGATGCGTCATACTGCATCAACGCCCCGTATAAACCCATTATCTCTGCCCAGCCAGTCGCTGCAAAACTCTCAGCCTCGGCATGCACGGCTTGGATCACGGCTTGAACCTGATACGGGCCAAGTTCATGCCGATTTAGGGCCGTTTTGACACCTTTCAAACCGTTCGAAATCGCTTTTTCATCCCACAATCCTCGATCCTGATCCTCAATTGAAATCATTGTCCCATCAGGCAACGCCCGCGCTGATTTGCGTGCGTGGATCAATGTCATCAACGCGATCAACCCTTCGGTTTCTGCCTGCTTTGGTTTCAACTTATCGACAACTTTGGCTAAATATAGCGCCTCTTCACACAAGTCTTTGCGAATTTGCTGATCTCCACGCGTCGCGGAGTAACCCTCGTTGAAAATTAGATAAATCACCGTCAAAACCGAATTCAATCGCTCTGGCCAGGCATCGGCATCTGGAACCGAAAACGGAATGCCTGATACTTTTATTTTGTGGCGCGCCCGAACCAGGCGTTGCGCCATTGCAGGCTCGCTATCCAAAAACGCCCGCGCAATTTCGCCCGTTGTTAACCCACCAAGCGTGCGCAACGTCAGCGCCACCCGGGTTTTAGAATCGAGCGCTGGGTGACAACAGGTAAAAATCAAACGCAGCCGCTCATCTGGAATCTCCTCTTGGCGTTCGTCTTCTGCGTCTTTTTGATCCAACTTCAAAAGCATCCCGTATTGCTCTGATTTCGCGTCAAAACTCTTTGCTCGTCTAATCCGATCAATCGCTTTGCGCCGCGCCGTTTGTAACAACCAACCCGCTGGATTATGGGGCACACCCGATCGTTCCCAATGCGAGATGGCCGAGGTCAGTGCATCTTGCAAACTGTCCTCGGCCATTTGAAAATCACGTAAGTTCGCGATCAACGCAGAAAGAATGCGGCCATGTTGATCTGCAATGACACCGTTTAAGGCTACCCGCACATCTTCGATAGCCGCCATGTGTTACCCAACATCCATGATTGGGCGCACCTCTACAGTGCCGTTGCGCGCCGTTGGGATCATCGCAGCGTATTTTATCGCTTCGTCTAAATCCTTACACTCCAGCAGGTAATACCCGCCTAAATGCTCTTTTGTTTCTGCGAATGGGCCATCCATCGTTTCCAATTTTCCATCCCGTAACCGCAATGACGTCGCCGCTTCCACAGGTTGCAACGCGTTGCCAGAAACCATCACGCCATCTTTGACGTAGGTTTCCGTCACATCTTTCCATTCTTGCATCATTTCAACAAATGCAGGCGACCCGTATTCAGGTGTAGGCTCGGGTTTAGAATAGATCAGGGCTAGATATTGCATAATATTTCCTTTCAAGGTGGGTTGAGTGTGGTCCATTTTCGAACCGTTTTGCAACAAAAGTTGCGATCTTAGATTAACTGAATTGCGCGATGCCGATCAGAACAACGCTGATAACAATCGAAATATGCGTGCCAAGGTTGCCAATGATACGCAGCGGATGATCGAACCGGTTAAGGTCCATTCCAAACGGTATAAGAATACGCGACGCGACCAACATCGCACCGGCAATATGCACCGCCAAACCGTTGCCGCCAGACATTTCAGCCAGCATCAGAACAATCAGAGCAATGGGTACAAACTCGGCAAAATTCGCGTGAATACGAACTTTCAGCGCCAGATCCATGTCGTCGCCATGCAAAATAGACAAGCCAGCGGCAGAGCGCGCCTTAATGACCCGCATCGTGTAAACAAGAAAAATAACAGCCAAGATAGCTGCATAAAGAGGGGCGATTTGAAGCAACATTTCAATTTCCTTTTTGTTGGTCTCTACTAACAAGACGAACAGCAACGGCCCAAATCGACAAACATTTTCAAAAAAGTTGAAAAAACTTTGAAAAGGCCTGCCTTGTACCCTTTCGCGCCCGCCCCCCATCCAGTAAGAAACCTTCAAAATCACGCTTTAGGGGCTATTTTCATGACCGAACCAGCAATCACCGAAAAACTTATCGCTGATCACGGACTAAAGCCCGATGAATATCAAATGGTGCTCGACATTATTGGTCGCGAGCCGACCTACACGGAATTGGGTATTTTTTCCGCCATGTGGAACGAGCATTGTTCCTACAAATCTTCCAAGAAATGGCTCCGCACGCTACCAACCACGGGTCCGCAGGTCATTTGTGGTCCTGGCGAAAACGCGGGCATCGTCGATATCGGCGATGGCCAGTGCGTTGTTTTCAAAATGGAAAGCCACAACCACCCATCCTACATCGAACCTTACCAAGGTGCGGCCACAGGCGTTGGCGGCATTTTGCGCGACGTGTTCACCATGGGGGCACGCCCAATTGCCGCGATGAATTCACTGTCGTTTGGCGAAATCAGCCACCCAAAAACCAAATCCCTTGTGGCTGGCGTTGTCGAAGGTGTTGGCGGGTACGGCAACTGTTTCGGTGTTCCAACAGTTGGTGGCGAACTCCGCTTCCATGAGGCTTACAACGGCAACTGCCTTGTAAACGCATTCGCAGCTGGCCTCGCAAACACGGATGAAATTTTCTATTCAGCCGCCTCTGGCGTTGGTATGCCAGTCGTTTACCTCGGCGCGAAAACAGGCCGCGACGGTGTTGGAGGCGCAACAATGGCTTCTGCTGAATTTGACGACACCATCGAAGACAAACGCCCAACTGTTCAGGTCGGTGACCCTTTCACCGAAAAACGCCTGATGGAAGCAACGCTCGAGTTGATGCAAACTGGCGCTGTAATTTCCATCCAAGACATGGGCGCCGCTGGCCTTACGTGTTCGGCCGTTGAAATGGGCGACAAAGGCAACCTCGGTGTCCGCCTGAACCTCGAAGACGTGCCAATTCGCGAAACCAGCATGTCGGCCTATGAAATGATGCTGTCTGAATCCCAAGAACGCATGCTTATGGTCTTAAAACCCGAACTTGAAGCAGAAGCAAAGGCCGTGTTCGATAAATGGGACCTCGATTTCGCCATCGTCGGCGAAACCATCGCCGAAGACCGTTTCCTTGTAATGCACAACGGAGAGGTCAAAGCTGACCTACCGCTCAAAGCGCTCTCAGGAACCGCCCCAGAATATGACCGCCCGTGGGTCGAAACACCCGCACGACCTGCCCTGACAGATGCACCGGCTGTGAACGCAGGCGAAGCGCTCCTTGCGCTGCTGTCCTCCCCAAACTACGCCTCGCGCGCTTGGGTTTACGAACAATATGACACCATGGTTATGGCCGACACCGTCAAACGCCCGGGCATGGATGCAGGCGTTGTACGCGTTCACGGCACCCCCAAAGCACTGGCGTTCACATCCGACGTGACACCGCGCTATTGCAAAGCCAACCCATATGAAGGCGGCAAACAAGCCGTCGCCGAGGCATACCGCAATCTTTGCGCAACGGGCGCAAAGCCCCTTGCAACCACAGACAACATGAACTTCGGCAATCCAGAAAAGCCAGAAATCATGGGCCAATTTGTGGGTTGCATCAAAGGCATCGGCGACGCGGTTTCAGCACTTGATATGCCAATCGTGTCAGGCAACGTGTCGCTCTACAACGAAACCGACGGAACGGGTATTTTGCCGACGCCCACAATCGGCGCGGTTGGCCTGATGACCAACCTCGACCAGATGATCGGCACTGCGCCCCACGCAGGTGACACAATCGTCCTTCTCGGTGAAACCACGGGGCACCTCGGTCAATCTGCCCTGCTAAAAGAGCTGTTTAACCGCGAAGACGGCGATGCACCGCACGTTGATCTTAAGGCCGAATGGGCCGCAGGCGAACTCGTGCGCGCGTTACAATCAAACAAAGTAATCACCGCCGCACATGACCTTTCCGATGGCGGCCTCGCGCTTGCCGCAACCGATATGGCCCTTGCAGGAAACACAGGCATCACGTTGAAAGATGGTGATACAGGCTGGTTCTTTGGTGAAGACCAAGCCCGTTATCTGATCGCGACATCCAATCCAGACGCGGTTCTGGCCGCCGCCAAAGCCGCTTGTGTTCCCAGCGAAGTGATTGGAACCGCCACAGGAACCGATATAACATTAGGTGCAACGTCCGTACCGCTCGCCGCACTGCGCGACGCCTTTACAACTGGCCTGCCAAAAGCGGTCGCTTAAGCACGATTAAAGGAATACCAAATGCCCATGACAGCCCCCGAAATCGAAACACTGCTGCGCGAAACGTTCCCAGATGCCGAAATCACCGTCCAAGGAGACGACGGCGTTCACATGGCCGCCCATATTGTTGCGAAAGAATTCATCGGCAAAAACCGCGTCGCCCAACAGCGCATGGTTTACGCGGCGCTCAAAGGTAAAATGGACGGCGCATCAGGCGAATTGCACGCCCTAGCGCTAACCACCAAGGCCCCTGAATGACAGACGCTACGGTCATTGTTTTGTTGTTGGTCTTGATCCCGCTTTTGATACTGACAATTGTGGTCATGGCCCTACGATTACGTGCAAAAGTACGCAATGATATGCGCAAAGGCCGCGCCAAATGAGCTTTCTGTACACTCTTCTGGCTTTCACAGGCGGCATACTGCTTTTACTTGTTCGCTCCAAATTGCGCGAAGAGCGCTGGTTGAAATCCAATCCACATCACACCCAAGAACACGCAATTCACGCCAATACATCCGAATCTGGCCACGCCCACACTTATTATGTGACCAAAGATCCTGACGAATACGCCAAAATATTCGTCCCGAAAGACGCAAAAAACCAATAACTCGCGCTCCAACACCTACCATTGTGTTCTTGCGCTGCCTTGATATATCAACAGACAACGCTGGCCAGAACACGGCCAGATCGCAAAAGGATAAACCGATGACCGATGCAAATGCACAAATTCAAGATACTGTAACCAACAACGACGTTGTTTTGTTCATGAAAGGCACGGCTTCAATGCCTCAATGTGGGTTTTCATCCCGCGTTGCTGGTGTGCTCAACTACATGGGCGTGCAATTTTCTGATGTGAATGTTTTGGCGGATGACGCCGTGCGCCAAGGCATCAAAGATTTCTCTGATTGGCCAACAATTCCGCAACTTTATGTCAAAGGTGAATTCGTCGGTGGCTGCGATATCATCACGGAAATGATGCTTTCAGGCGAACTTGATACGCTTTTCACAGAAAACGGCGTCTCTTATGATAAAGACGCCGCCGAAAAAATTCGCGAAGCTAACTCTTAAATCGCCACTATTTGCGAAGCGTAGAGGCCGGTTTATCCGGCCTTTTTTAATGTTTCAGCAGCATCTTCAACACGGCTCACCATGTCTTTGATTGTCTCAATTGCCGCGTCTCGCTGTTCACTCGTTTTGTTAGCTTCAGCCTGAACTTCCGCCAATTCCGCTTTGATTTCAGCCAATTCGGCTTGGGCGGCGCTCAGTTGCGCTTCAGTTTTCTTTGCCCGCTTTGAGGCACCCGTATCAACCGCGCCGTCTTTGCCGCTTGCTTTCAACTGGTCTTCAAGCCTGGCCGTTTTATCCGCCAGCATCAAACCCGCCATCAACAACATGCGCGTTTCTGGCATACGACCAAGCGCTTCGTTCAGCGCGCCCGCCTCATTATCCAACATCCCAGCAGCCGAGTGCAAAAAGTGCTCCTCGCCCTCACGACACGCAACTTCAAATTCACGTCCACCGATATTTATTTTTACATCAGCCATTTTATGCGCCCTCTACCAGTGGTGTCAGTCGGGCAAGAATGCCGTTCACTTCTTCCAAATCAATGTCCCGCTGTGCTTTGATCTGCTCCAGCTCTGTTACCAATGACGCATTGATCAACTCAGGATCACCCACGTTGTCTTCGTTTGCTTTGCGCAGACTGGTGTTCAGCTTTTTCAAATGTTTGTTGTACTGGCGCGTTTTATCCAATTCTTCTTCACTTGATGCGCGCGCTTTATCCAACGCGTCGATCTGTTTAATCATCGCTGCCCGCTGCGCTTCTGCGCCGTCAGCACCAGATGCAACTTCTTTTTCCAACGCATCAACTCGCTCGCGTGCTTTTTGCAAGGCTTCACTGGCAGATGCTGCCTCGGCTTGCGCCGCTTTCGCCACATCGCTGGCCGTGTTTGCTGTTTTTTCAGCCGCCGCCAAGTTTTTAGCTAGTTTTTCGGTTTCTGCTGCGTTGCCATCGCCCCCAGAAGCCCCTTCGATAATTTCAAGCGCAGCGTCAAACCGTGCCTGCATTTTTGAAAATTGTGTCATCGTTTCACCCACTGCTCGTCCGTCCAGGCACCAAGTGCCGCATTCGAATCAATTTTCTTTCCCCAATATGACCATTTTCTTACTGGAAAAACAATTCACTGCAAAAGAAAGCTGAAGTAAACGGCTTTCCTCCGCTTGACCCCCTAATCTGAGTTGCTATCACAGACCCACAAAACACCATGCACATCACCCCAAGAAAGGGCTTTTCGTGGATATTTCTGAGTTGAAAACAAAACACCCCGAACACTGGAAAAACGCCGCCGCACTGCGGATTTTGGCCGCAGACGCCGTACACGCCGCTGCTTCTGGCCACCAAGGCATGCCAATTGGTATGGCAGATGTTGCCACTGTCTTGTTTGGCAAACATCTAAAGTTTGACGCTGCAAATCCAGATTGGCCAGATCGTGACCGGTTCGTTTTGTCTGCGGGTCACGGCTCCATGCTCATCTACGGCCTGTTGCACCTTACAGGTTACGAAGACATGACAATGGATGAAATCCGCAACTTCCGCCAATGGGGCGCGAAAACTGCAGGCCATCCTGAATACGGCCACGCCAAAGGTATCGAAACAACAACAGGTCCCCTTGGACAAGGCATCGCAAACGCGGTTGGCATGGCGATGGCTGAACAATCCATGATGGGACGCTATTCCAAAAAAGCTGTCGATCACTACACCTACGTTATCGCAGGCGACGGTTGCCTGATGGAAGGCGTCAGCCACGAGGCAATCGGCCTTGCTGGCAAACAGAAACTCGGAAAATTGATCGTGCTTTGGGATGACAATAACATCTCCATCGACGGCGAAATCAGCATTTCCGACGTGACCGACCAACAAAAACGCTTCAAGGCGGCAGGTTGGTCTGTGTTCGAAGTTGACGGCCACAACCCAGATGAAATCGACGAAGCAATCACTTTGGCGAAAAAGACCAATACCCCATCGATGATTGCTTGCAAAACCACCATCGCAGTTGGCGTTGAAGGCGTTGCTAACACCAACAAAGGCCACGGTTACGCGATCAAAGACGATCAGCTGGCCCAAATGCGTAAATATTACGATTGGCCCTACCCAGCCTTTGAAATCCCTGCCGATGTGAAATCGTCTTGGAAAGCAATCGGCGCACGCGGCGCTGCGGATCGTGAAGCATGGGAAGAGCGCATGGCAGGTTTGTCAGAAAACCGCCAAGCAGATTTCCACCGCGTAATGGCGGGTGATCCCCACAAACGTCTGTCTGCCGTGATTAAACAGCTGAAACGCAAAGTTTCCGAAGAGCAGCCGAACAAAGCGACCCGCGCATCCAGCCAAATGGCGCTTGAAGTGATCAATCCGATCATGAAGGAAACCATGGGCGGTTCAGCCGATCTTACGGGTTCTAACAACACCCTGACCGAAGGTTTGGGCTGGTTTGACGACGACAATCGCAAAGGCCGCCACATCGCCTACGGCATCCGCGAACACGGAATGGCATCTGCGATGAACGGCATGGCGTTGCACGGCGGCGTGCGCCCTTATGGGGGCACGTTCATGTGTTTCACCGATTATGCGCGTCCTGCAATGCGTTTGGCCGCGCTGATGAAAATCCCAACGGTTTTCGTGATGACCCACGATTCAATTGGCTTGGGCGAAGACGGTCCGACCCACCAACCTGTGGAACATCTGGCGATTTCGCGCGCAACGCCAAACACTTGGGTGTTCCGCCCCTGTGATACCGTGGAAACAGCCGAAGCATGGGAACTTGCCATGACGACGAAAGAAACGCCGTCTGTTTTGTCCCTAACCCGCCAAGGCCTGCCAACAGTTCGCACGCATCACACGAATAAGAACCTGACCGCCCAAGGCGCTTACGTTCTGGCCGATGCCGAAGGCAAACGCCAAGCGATCATCATGGCAACTGGCTCCGAAGTTGAAATCGCGCTCCAAGCCCGTGAAAAACTGCAAGCCATCGGCATCGGCACCCGCGTTGTCTCCATGCCTTGCTGGGAGCTGTTTGAAGCACAAGACGAAAGCTATCGTCGCAAAGTCCTTCCAGGTGGCCCAGTACGCGTTGCCGTAGAAGCAGCCGTGCGCATGGGCTGGGACAAATGGCTGACTGGCGAACGCGGCAAAGCGCAAAAAGCCGATTTTGTTGGCATGGACAGCTTTGGTGCCTCTGCACCAGCAGAAGAGTTGTATGCGAACTTTGGCATCACCGCAGATGCCGTGGCAGAGCGGGTTAAAAACCTGCTGTAAGCCGCGCTTTATCGTTAACATGTAGCTTTAACGATAACATTTACCGTTTCCATAACGCCCGATGGTTTCCATTCGGGCGTTATGTGTTTACGCGAGGCGTTAAAGCAGGCTCGCACCAGAACTGCGTCTGCACTTTAAATGTTTTGAGGAGAGTATCATGGCTATCAAAGTTGCCATCAACGGATTTGGCCGCATTGGTCGCTGCACCCTTGCCCACATCATCGAAAGCAATCGCGACGATATCGAAGTGGTTGCAATCAACGCCACTGGCCCGCTCGAAACAACGGCTCACCTTTTGAAATACGATAGCGTGCATGGCCGCTTCCCAGGTAAAATAACCCTTGGTGCAGACAGCATGAACGTCGGCAAAGGCGACATGCGTATGTTTTCCACCTACGATCCCTACGAACTGGATTGGACAGGCGTTGATCTGGTTCTTGAATGTACTGGTAAATTTAACAACCGCTCCGCTGCATCTGTCCACTTGGATCGTGGCGCGAAACGTGTTTTGAACTCTGCCCCTGCTAAAGGTGCTGACAAAACAATTGTTTACGGCGTGAACCATGATGATCTTACAGCTAACGACGTGATCGTTTCCAACGCATCCTGCACAACAAACTGCTTGGCCCCTGTCGCCAAAGTCCTCAACGATTCCGTCGGTATCGAAAAAGGCTTCATGACCACAATCCACAGCTACACTGGTGATCAACCAACACTCGATCGGCGCCACAAAGACCTGTACCGCGCCCGCGCCGCCGCAATGTCATTGATCCCGACAACAACAGGTGCCGCCAAGGCGGTTGGTTTGGTCCTACCAGAACTCGAAGGCAAACTTGATGGCTCCGCGATCCGCGTACCAACGCCAAATGTGTCCGCTGTTGACCTAAACTTCATCTCTTCACGTGATACGACTGTAGAAGAAATCAACGCCGCGATGAAAGCAGCCGCAGACGGGCCGATGAAAGGCATCCTTGAATATGTCGATGAACCAACCGTTTCCATCGATTACAATCACGACAGCCATTCCTCTAACTTTGCATCCTTGCAAACCACTGTGATGGGCGGCAACCTTGTTCGCATCCTGTCCTGGTACGATAACGAGTGGGGTTTTTCTTGCCGTATGGCCGACACAGCGGTAGCAATGGGCAAACTCATCTAATGGGCACTTTGCCCGTCATCAACGCGGGCAGCACTTTTAATGAATAACTCCGTCGCCGTGATAATTGGTCTTTGCCTTTTGGGATTGATCGCCTTTGATTGGCGCGTAAATGATGCTGAATACATTGTCTTATGGGGCAAACAACTGCTCCGTTTGATCGACTGGATTGCCTTCTGGCGCTAGGAAAACACATGACTTGGAAAACGCTCGACGCGATGGATCTGGCTGGAAAACGCGTTTTGACGCGCGTTGATATCAACGTCCCGATGAAAGATGGCGCAATCACTGACGCCACGCGTATCGAACGTATTGTGCCCACTATCGCAGAAATTGTCGCTAAAGGCGGCTCGCCGATCCTTCTGGCGCATTTTGGTCGCCCCAAGGGGCAAGTCGTCCCTGAGCTCTCGCTTAAACAACTGGTTCCCGCCCTGTCCCAACACTTTGGCCAAGACGTGATCTTTGTGGAACGCCCGTCCCGTGATTTCATTGATACCCAGCCCGCAAACGCGATCATCCTCGTGGAAAACACCCGCTTTTCCGCAATGGAAGAAGCAAACGATCCAAAAATGGCGCAATTCCTTGCGACATTGGGCGATATTTACTGCAACGATGCGTTTTCCGCCGCGCACCGTGCCCATGCCTCTACTGCTGGCGTTGCCGCGCACCTGCCATCGTGTGCAGGTCGTTTGATGCAAGCCGAGCTGACCGCGCTCGAAGCAGCACTTTCCCACCCAGAACATCCCGTTGTGGCCGTGGTCGGTGGCGCCAAAGTTTCAACAAAAATCGAACTCCTCGCCAACCTCATCCCGAAAGTCGATCAAATCATCATCGGCGGCGGCATGGCCAACACGTTCCTCGCGGCCCAAGGCCATAACGTCGGCAAATCCCTATGTGAACACGACCTGCTGGATTTAGCCCGCGAAATCATCGCCCAAGCCATCGCAGGCAAATGCGCCCTGATCCTGCCGAAAGACGTGGTCAGCGCCACCGAATTTGCCGCCAATGCACCACACACAATCCACGCCGCGTCTGCCTGTCCATCCGATATGATGATCCTTGATGCTGGCCCCCAAAGCGTTGAACAGATCAAATCCATCTTAGACGACGCCAAAACACTGGTTTGGAACGGCCCGCTTGGCGCGTTCGAAATCGAACCTTTCAACATGGCCACAGATGCCGCCGCGCTCTATGCCGCAACGCTCTCAAAAGCAGGCAAACTGCGATCCGTTGCTGGGGGCGGCGACACAGTTGCAGCACTCAATATCTCGGGCGCTGCCGATGATTTCACTTATATTTCCACCGCTGGCGGAGCCTTTCTTGAATGGCTCGAAGGCAAAACGCTTCCAGGCGTCGCCGCACTCGAAGCCAGCGCATAACTTGACACATCTTTAGAACGGACACCCAATGACAAACGCCGCGCAAACCAAACAAATGCAATCTGGTCCGGGCTTTATCGCCGCTCTTGATCAAAGTGGCGGCTCAACGCCCAAAGCCCTCGGTCTGTACGGTGTGTCCGAAACAGCTTACGCCAATGACGGTGAAATGTTCGATCTGATCCACGGAATGCGGGCCCGCATCGCCCAAGCGCCTGCTTTCACGGGTGAAAAAGTTATCGGCGCGATCTTGTTTGAAATGACAATGGACCGCCTGATTGATGGGAAGCCCTCTGCAACCTATCTGTGGGAAGACCGAAACGTGGTTCCGTTTCTGAAGGTCGACAAAGGGCTGGAAGACGGCGCAAACGGCGTGAAACTCATGAAACCAATGCCTGATCTTGATGCGCTTTTGATCCGCGCCAAGGCCGCAGGCATTTTCGGCACCAAGATGCGCTCCGTCATTGATGCGGCCAACGCAGATGGCATCAACGCCATTGTTGCACAACAATTCGAAGTGGGCGCGCAAATCTATGGTCACGGCCTGATGCCAATCATTGAGCCCGAAGTGAACATCACCATTGTAGACAAGATACAGGCCGAGGAATTGCTTCTCGCTGCTCTTACCCGCCACCTTGATACCCTGCCCGCTGGTCAACAAGTTATGTTAAAACTGACCCTGCCCGAAAAAACCAATCTCTATAAATCGCTGGTTGATCACCCCTCGGTTATGCGTGTTGTCGCCCTTTCTGGTGGCTATGATCGTGGTGAAGCAAATGATCGTTTGTCCAAAAACACAGGCGTGATCGCCAGCTTTAGCCGGGCTCTGACCGAAGGCCTCTCTGCAGGCCAATCAGACGATGAATTCAACGCAACCATCGGCGCCACAATCAACAGCATCGCCGCTGCATCCAACGCTGGATAAGAGCGAATCAAAAAAGATCTTAAGTGATTCGTTTTAGGGATTCACAAAACGAATTACTTGGTGTACACCTTGTCATAACCCGTCGCTAGAACGGGTATGAGGTAAGAGCATCGTGTTACAGCAAGGAAAAACTGGGTCGGCAATTGGATCTGTGATGTTATTCATCACGGCTTTCGGCCTTACTGCTTACTTTGTGTTTGCCGCAGTCCAAGGTGATTTTGGTCACTTCCGCCGTGTACAAATCGAAGCTGATGAACAAGCTTTGAAAGTGCAGTTGGCACAACTCCATGCAGATCGAGCAACGCTACAAAACAAGACCCGACGTCTTTCAGATACCTATTTGGATCTGGATCTTCTTGATGAACGGGCCCGCAAAGTACTCGGCATGGCAAGAGGGGATGAGATACTCATCCAATAAACCCGAACGATTTCTAAGGTGCAAAAATTCTGGCCGTTGTCCCAAGCAACGGCCTTTTTGCTGTCCAATTTGCAAATTTGGCATCTTCAAGTATATTTAAAAACAATACGAATATTTTATTGAACTTTGTAAGGACTCCTAAAATGAATCCTAATCCTCGATCAAATATCATTCCCTATTGGTTATCGCCCTGTTTTTCGGACTGTTTGTGGCCCTTGGCACGCCCATCGCAGCCGATCCCGACGGTGACTTACCCAACCCCACAAAGAAATCCCCTTTTGATCCAAGCAATAAGATCAAACTCCTGAACTATGAATTGAACGGATGTCTTGGCAAAACCGATAAGCTGGAACAAAAGATTAAAAGCCTAAACAAAGCCATAAAAAGCGATGAGCAAAGTGTTGAGCAGTCCGCAACCCGTGAAGCTGATAAGAAAGCAAGGCGGGACAATGAGATCGCGTTCGTCAAGAATGGCCGTAAGATTTTGAAGAAAGGTGTTGATGCAGACGGGAACCCGCTCGGCAATGAACAACGCGCAAAACTTGAAAATCGGGTAATCCTTTCGGACAATTACGGGGACAAATTGCAAAACGAATACGAAGAGGCGCGTGCTGATGCCAAAATCGCCAAAAAGCGGCTACGCGCGACCAAATCTGAACACAAACGAGCACGACGTGAACACGGTGTCACTTTGGGGAAATACGATGCCCTGAAACGAAAAATTGCCAAAGCCAAAGAAGTGTGACGGCCTGAATTTGGCGTAAAGGTCTGATTTAACGGGCCAATACAGTAACACAAAAAAACAAGTGCACTTTCTGACGGGGTGCTCTATAATATAGTTTAATATTAAACTATATTGGAGCCCTGCCCCATGGCCACCGCGAAAAAGGCAAAGACGCCGAACGTTTCCGCCGAAGAGTTGATGACCCACTACCGCGAGATGTTGATGATCCGCAGGTTTGAAGAAAAAGCTGGGCAGTTATACGGCATGGGTTTGATCGGCGGGTTTTGCCACCTTTACATCGGCCAAGAAGCCGTCGTTGTCGGGCTAGAGGCTGCTGCCAAAGAAGGCGACCAGCGGGTCACGTCATACCGCGACCACGGCCACATGCTGGCCTGTGGCATGGATCCGAAGGGCGTCATGGCCGAATTGACGGGCCGCGAAGGCGGCTACTCAAAGGGCAAAGGCGGCTCCATGCACATGTTCTCTAAAGAGAAAAACTTTTACGGAGGCCACGGCATTGTTGCCGCTCAAGTCCCCCTCGGCGCGGGCCTCGCATTTGCCAACAAATACCGTGGCAATGACAACGTCTCATTCGCCTATTTCGGCGATGGCGCGGCCAACCAAGGCCAAGTCTACGAAACCTTCAACATGGCGAGCCTGTGGCAACTGCCCTGCATTTTCGTCATCGAAAACAACCAATACGCCATGGGCACCTCCCTGCAACGCGGCTCCTCCACGCCAGAACTGTACACCCGCGGCGCCGCTTTTGGCATCCCTGGCGAAGCCGTGGATGGTATGGATGTTCTAGCCGTGAAAGAAGCAGGTGAACGCGCCGTGGCCCATTGTCGCGACGGCAAAGGCCCCTACATTTTGGAAATGAAAACCTACCGCTACCGTGGGCATTCCATGTCGGACCCTGCAAAGTACCGCACCCGCGAAGAGGTCCAGAAAATGAAAGCCGAACGCGATCCAATTGATCACATCCGCGACATGCTGGTCTCTGGCAAACATTCCACTGAGGACGAGTTGAAGGCCATCGACAAAGAGGTGAAGAAAATCGTCTCTGAAGCCGCTGACTTTGCTTCTGAATCCCCAGAGCCCGCGCTAAGCGAACTCTACACTGACATTTACGCGTAAGGATCAAAAACATGGCAATTCAAATACTTATGCCCGCCCTTTCGCCGACAATGGAAGAAGGCACGCTTGCAAAATGGCTCGTCAAAGAAGGCGACACCGTTCAAAGCGGTGACATCATGGCCGAAATCGAAACTGACAAAGCCACGATGGAATTCGAAGCGGTCGATGAAGGCGTGATCGGCAAAATCTTGATCGCTGAGGGCACTGAAGGCGTGAAAGTAAACACCGCCATCGCAACCTTGCTGGAAGACGGCGAAGACGCCTCTGCTGCAGAGGTGGCCCCTGTTGCATCTGCACAATCCGCTGAACCTGCCCCAACAGCCCCTGCAAAAGCAGCCGCGCCCGTTTCGGAAGCACCTCCGATGGAAGACGTCCCAGAAGGCACAACCTTCAAAAAACAAACCGTCCGCGAAGCAATCCGCGATGGCATGTCCGAAGAAATGCGCGCCTCTGATGATGTTTTCCTAATGGGCGAAGAAGTCGCCGAATACCAAGGCGCTTACAAAATCTCCCAAGGCATGCTCGATGAATTTGGCCCCCGCCGTGTGATCGACACACCGATCACCGAACACGGGTTTGCAGGTATCGCGGTCGGCGCATCCTTCGCGGGCCTACGCCCGATTGTCGAATTCATGACCTTCAACTTTGCGATGCAAGCAATTGACCAAATTCTCAACTCTGCCGCTAAAACCCTGTACATGTCTGGCGGCCAAATGGGTGCGCCGATGGTGTTCCGTGGTCCAAACGGTGCAGCGGCGCGCGTTGGTGCACAACACTCCCAGGACTACGCCTCGTGGTACGCGCAAATTCCCGGCCTAAAGGTGGTGATGCCCCACACCGCCGCCGATTACAAAGGCCTGATGAAATCCGCGATCCGTGACCCTAACCCCGTAATCTTTTTGGAAAACGAAATCCTGTACGGTACATCGGGCGATGTTCCTGAACTCGATGATTTCACCGTTCCAATCGGCAAAGCAAAAATCGCCCGTGTAGGCGACGATGTCACAATCGTTTCCTTTGGCATCGGGATGAAATACGCGCTTGAGGCCGCAGACGCCCTTGCCTCTGAAGGCATCAGCGCCGAAGTCGTCGATCTGCGCTCCTTGCGCCCAATGGACACCGAAACCGTTATCAAATCAGTGCAAAAAACCAACCGCTGCGTCACGGTCGAGGAAGGTTACCCCGTCTGTTCGATCGGCAGCCAAATCTCGTCGGTTCTGATGCAACAAGCCTTTGATTACCTCGACGCGCCCGTGATTAACTGCACAGGCAAAGACGTTCCGATGCCATACGCGGCAAACCTAGAACGTCACGCGCTTATCACAACGGCCGAAGTTATCGACGCCGTTAAATCCGTAACCTACCGCTAGGAGACAGCGAAATGGCTATCCAAATACTTATGCCCGCCCTGTCCCCCACAATGCAGGAAGGCACGCTCGCAAAATGGCTCGTCAAAGAAGGCGACACCGTTGAAAGCGGCGATCTTTTGGCTGAAATCGAAACTGACAAAGCCACAATGGAATTCGAAGCGGTCGATGAAGGCGTCATCGGTAAAATCCTGATCGCAGAAGGCACTGAAGGCGTAATAGTGAACACCGCCATCTGCATTCTTCTGGAAGACGGCGAAGACGCCTCTGCCGCAGATGCAGCCCCAGCGGCCAAGCCCGAATCCTCAAAGACTGAGGCAGCACCAGCGGAAACACCCGCCCCCACCTCTCCTGCCCCAGCAGCCCCGCAAAAAGACGGCGATCGCATTTTTGCTTCACCACTCGCGCGACGGATTGCTGGCCAAAAAGGCCTCGACCTTTCTGCCCTTACTGGTTCTGGTCCACGTGGACGCATCGTTAAAGCAGATGTTGAAAATGCTGATCCAGCTGCAAAATCTGCTGCTGCCGCATTAACTGCACCAACAGCTCCTGCCCTTGCCACATCTGCCGACAGTGAAACCGTCAAAAAGATGTACACAGATCGCGAATACGAGGAAATCTCGCTCAACGGCATGCGCAAAATCATCGCGTCGCGCCTGACCGAAGCAAAACAAACCATCCCGCATTTCTACTTGCGTCGTTCCATTACCCTCGACGCATTGTTGAAAACACGCGGTGAGATTAACTCAGGCCTCGCGGACAGCGGCGTGAAAATCTCGGTGAACGATTTCATCATCAAAGCCAGCGCCAAAGCCCTGCAAGACGTACCCGGTTGTAACGCCGTCTGGGCTGGTGATCGTTTGCTGCAAATGAAAGCGTCAGATGTTGCCGTGGCCGTGGCAATCGACGGTGGCTTGTTCACACCTGTAATTCAAGACGCTGAAATCAAACCGCTTTCTGTCATTTCAACCGAAATGAAAGACCTCGCGACCCGTGCCAAAGAGCGCAAACTTGCGCCCCATGAATATCAGGGGGGCAGCTTTGCGATTTCCAACCTTGGAATGTTTGGGATAGAAAACTTCGATGCTGTGATTAATCCACCCCACGGCTCGATCCTTGCGGTTGGCGCGGGCCAGAAACAGCCCATCGTCAACAGCGATGGTGCACTCGCAGCCGCCACAATGATGTCTGTGACCCTCTCCGTTGATCATCGCGTCATCGACGGTGCCCTTGGTGCTCAATTCCTCGCGGCTCTGGCAGGTTACATCGAAAAACCAATGTCGATGCTGGTCTAATTGCTGGTTTCTTTTGACGGTAAATACTCAAAGAAAAGGGCGCTGATATTTCAGAGCCCTTTTTCAATTCAAAAAATCTGCTGGCCTATTCAATCAAAGACAACGCCACAAACCGTGGTGCACCATCGCGGCGAACCAACAACAACACCGATTTACGACCAGCTTCTTTTGCTGCTTTCAATGCCTCTGCCACTTCATTTGGAGCGGACACAGGTTTTTGCCCAACCTCAGAAATCAGATCACCCGAGCGCATGCCCTTGGTAAACGCATCAGAACCTTCATCCACCGTCAACACGGCCACACCTTTGATTGACGCATCAAGGCCAAGCTGGGCGCGCACCTCTTCGCTTAACGCGGTCAAACGCATGCCCATTGCTTTTTCATCGCTTGTGTCTGGTTTGGCAACTGCAGGCACCACGCGACTGCGCTCTGCATCCTCACGACGACCTAATACAACCTCGAGTGTCTGTGTGCTTCCATCACGAAACACGATCACACCAACGGCTTTGCCCACGGCTGCATTACCAACAGCGCGCACCAATCCGCGTGTATCTTCAACCTCGCGACCATCAAAATTCAGGATCACATCACCAGCCAAAATACCAGCTTCCCTGCCAGGGCCCTCAGGAACATTGCTAACCAACGCCCCTTTGACAGAATCCAGACCAACGGCATTTGCGATATCTTCATCTACATCTTGGATTTGAACACCCAACCAACCACGGCGCGTTTCACCAAATTCTTTCAACTGGTCCACAACCTTGGTCACAACATTCGATGACATCGAAAACCCCAAACCAATGGAGCCGCCAGTGGGTGAAATAATCGCCGTATTCACGCCAATAACATCGCCGTCCATATTGAACAGTGGCCCACCTGAGTTGCCTTTGTTGATCGCCGCATCCGTCTGAATGTAATCATCGTATGTTCCACGAAGAGAGCGTTCCCGCGCCGAAATAATACCAGCCGAAACTGAGAACCCCTGCCCGAGCGGGTTACCAATCGCAAGAACCCAATCGCCAACACGCGACACATTGCTGTCGCCAAAACCAACGAAGGGCAACGGGCGATCGGCATCTACTTTCAACAACGCGATGTCTGTTTTTGCATCTGTGCCGATCAATTTAGCGTCCAACAACGGGCCACCTTCAAACAGTTCAATCTGGATTTCATCTGCGCCATCAATCACGTGATTGTTGGTCACGATGAAACCATCCGCTGAAATAATGAACCCGGACCCCAATGCCGATGCACGGCGCTGGTTGGTGTTGTTATTCTGCCCTTCGGGGCCAAACAAATCTGGAAACAACTCCTCCAACGGAGAACCCTGAGGCGCACGAGGCATCGCTGGGGCTTCTCGCCCTGCCACTACTGTGCTTGTGGTAATGTTCACCACGGCAGGGCTGAGGCGTTCGGCCAAATCCGCGAAACTGTCAGGGGCGCCACGCGCTGCAGCAGAAATTGCCTGCAACATAATCATGGCAAGTGTCACAAAAACTCCAGTTGCATAACCCATGGCCCGCCGTGAGCTCAAAGCGCGTGTCGCTGTCATCGTTTTCAATTTAGTCTCTCCTCAAGATACTGCTAGACTGTTGGGACTGGTACGCAGGGTGCGCAAATGTCCGTCCCTCTTATTTTGTGTCACCACGGCAACATTGCAATGAATTCCGTTGCAACAAAAGGTGAAAATAACGTGATCAATTTGTGAGCCATTAAGCGCTGTTTCGCTCAAACACATTAATTTGAGGTTCATTTACTTAAAGTTTTATAGGTCAAACGATCAAAAAGATCGCGACACCCAGACGATCAAAACCCCAAAAGCAACAACACCCAACCCAATATTGCGGCGTTTTTGTTCCGGGATTTCGCTCAGCGCCTTTAGCAGATCGTCAAACCGTAAAGGGACCAGTGCAAGCACCAGTCCCTCAATTACGGCCACAAGGCCGAGAGCTAATATCAGCTCTTTCATTCGCGACCAGTGTCTGACTTCAAGAAGTCAAAGAACTCACTGTCAGGCGAAATCACCAGCGTCGAGTTAGAGCCCTTCAAAGCAGTTTCATACGCCGCAAGCGAGCGATAAAAAGCGAAGAACTCAGGGTCACGACCAAAGGCTTGCGCAAAGATTGCGTTTCGTTCCGCATCTGCTTCACCTCGGATAATATCCGAGTTTTTCTGCGCTTCGGACACAGTTTCCACGACTGTACGATCTGCTTGGGCACGAACCCGCTGCGCAGCCTCGTTACCACGGGCAATCTCGTCGGCCGCTTCACGTTCACGCTCTGCACGCATCCGCTCGAATGTAGCCTTAAGGTTTTGCTCTGGAAGATCGGCGCGCTTGATCCGCACGTCGATGATTTCCACACCCAACCCGCTGGCTTCTGTGCGGGCCAAATCACGGATTTGGTTCATCAGTGCAACACGATCAGCAGACAAAACTGCCCCCGACGTCACACCGCCCAAAACACCACGCAACTGCGCATTTAGGATACGTTCCAAACGCGAACGCGCACCATTCACACCAGACGCGCCAACCGCGCGACGGAACTGTTTGGCATCTGAAATCCGCCACCGCGCGAAGGCATCCACAACCAAACGACGATCATCCGCAGGGGTGACCTCCAGAGGCTGCGTATCCAATGCAAGGATACGATCATCGTATTTCACGATTTCGTGGAACAGCGGTATTTTGAAATACAGCCCAGGCTCTTCGATCTCAGCCGTGACCTCACCAAACCACAAACGCAGTGCCTTTTCACGCTCATCAACGATGTAAAACGCGCTGAATGCTATGATAAGGGCAACACCCAAAACTGGGATAAGAAGTTGAATACGCTTCATTAGTTTGACCCCGCACGATTTTTGTTCAGCTCATTGAGCGGCAGATAAGGCACAACGCCCTGCCCGCCCGCGCTCTCGTCGATGATGATTTTCTCAACACCGCCCAAAACACGCTCCATTGTTTCAAGGTATAGACGTTTGCGTGTCACTTCGGATGCTTTCGCATACTCGTCGTAAACTGCGATGAAACGGCTTGCTTCACCTTGAGCTTGGTTCACTTGCTGTGCACGATAGCCTTCGGCTTGCTCTAACAATTGTGCCGCTTGACCACGAGCTGCCGCCAATTTTTGGTTGGCATATTTGTCAGCCTGCTTTTCCAACGTGTCACGTGTTTGTTCTGCTGCTTGTACTTCGCGGAAAGCGTCAATCACCTCTTCAGGTGGATCGGCCTTGTCAAAGTTTACACGCACAACATTCATGCCGCTGTCATAGCTATCCAGCGTTAATTGAATCAATTCACCCAACTCTTGGCTAATCGCTTCGCGATCACGGTTCAAAATTGGCGCAAGGTTTGAGCGCGCAATAATTTCCCGCATCGCAGATTCAGAAACCGCACGAATGGTGTCTGTTGGCTCTGCCAGATTAAACAAGAATTTTTGCAAATCATTGATGTTCCAGACAACTTGGAAATCAATGTCGACGATGTTCTCGTCGCCCGTCAGCATCAAGCCACTGTCCAAACGCGATCCACGGCCCACACCAATGTCTTCGGTGTTTTCCCGCGTCACACCGCGAATTTCTTTGGTCACAATCGGCCAAGGTGCAAAGTTAAGGCCCTCATCCCCTGTGGAGGAATATTTACCGAATAACAACTCAACAGATTGCTCTGATGTATCCACGCGGTAAAAACTGGCAAAGGCCCACAACACAACCAAACCAGCAAGCGCCAGCCCAACCATACCACGGCTAATACCAAGGGGGGGCAAACCGCCCCCGCCTGAACCGCCTGGTCGACCACCGCCGCCCTTGCCGCCCATCAATACGCGCAGTTGCTCTTGGCCTTTGCGTACAATCTCGTCGATCTCGGGCATTTGGCCCTGATTTCCACCTTTAGGGCGACGATCATCGTCACCGCGTTTTTTGTCGTCGTCGTCGCCGCGGTTTCCACCGCCGCCGCCCCAAGGACCACCAGAATTATTACCTGCCATTTTAAACAGCATCCTTTCGTAACGTGTTCAAGCCACTAGTCTCCTAGTTGGCTGTGTTTGTCAAAAAATCAAGTCGTCCGCGCCTAACGTGTCGGCGTGGACATCGTCACCAATTCTTCCGCCGCCGTTGGGTGAACCGCGACAGTTCGATCAAAATCTTCTTTTGTTGCGCCCATTTTCACCGCAACCCCCGCCAATTGGATCATTTCACCCGCGCCGTGGCCCACAATGTGGCACCCCAGCACTTTGCGGGATGCTTTGGACACGATCAACTTCATCAACATCTTCTCGTCTTTACCTGCAAGAATATGCATCATCGGTCGAAATGCCGCACTGTAAACTTCGATTTCTTCAGCTGCGCGGGCCTCTTCTTCGCCCATTCCAACCGTGCCGATTTCAGGCTGCGTGAAAACAGCCGTCGCGATCAGCTCGTGATCTGGGCTGGTTGGGTTGTCTTTAAAAACTGTCTCAACAAACGCCATACCTTCGCGGATCGCCACTGGCGTTAGCGCCACGCGGTCCGTTACATCACCAACAGCATAAATCGACGGAACACTTGTGGCGGAATACTGATCAACGGCAACTTCACCCTTACGGCCCAGCTTCACGCCGATATCTTCCAGCCCTAAGCCAGCCGTGTTTGGCACGCGCCCCGTGGCATACAGAACCCGATCCACCTCAAACGAACCACCATCGCTGTCCGTCACCTTAATCCCACCAGATATCGCTTCAAGCGAGGCCACATCCGTGTTCACCCGCAGATCAATGCCCTTTTTGCGCATTTCATCCGCCACAAAATCACGCACTTCATTATCAAAGCCGCGTAAAATCTGCTCGGATCGGTAAAACTGCGTCGTCTTTGTGCCCATCCCGTTCAGAATGCCCGCAAATTCAGACGCAATATACCCACCGCCCACAACCAAAACCCGTTTGGGCTGCGTTGGCATCTGGAAAATCTCGTTTGATGAAATCGCCAGCTCCTTGCCCACAATATCGGGAATAAACGGCGTGCCACCTGTTGCCACCAAAATGGTGCGCGCCGTGATCACTTGATCGCTTGCTAAGGTCACCTCATGTGGCCCTGTTACAATCGCGCGCGCATCATGCAGTGTTACACCCGCCCCTTGTAGGTTCTTGGCATAGATCCCCTCAAGGCGATCAATCTCTGCGTCTTTGGCAGCCATAAACGTGGCCCAATCAAAGGATCGCTCCCCAACTGTCCAACCAAACCCAGCCGCATCTTCAAAATGCTCTGAAAATTGGGACGCATAAACCATCAGCTTTTTGGGAACACAGCCGCGGATCACACAGGTTCCGCCATACCGATATTCCTCAGCCAACCCGACCTTGGCGCCAGTTTGCGACGCAACACGCGCCGCACGCACACCGCCAGAACCGCCACCAATTACAAACAGGTCATAATCATACGCCATAGTACACGTCCTTAACTTGCTGCCCGCAACGGCGGCACAGGCTTAATCTTCGATGTCGGCAAAAAGGTTTTCGTTCAGCAATATATCAATCTGCTCGCTCTCGACCGTGCCGTTGTTAATATCACGGACTTCCACACGCCCATCACCATGACCAATCACAATGGCGTCAGCAATATCAAGGAACAGACCGTTTTCCACAACGCCTGGCACTTGGTTCATAATCAGCGACAATTCACGCGGGTTTTCAATCCGCTTCAGGTGCAGGTCCAGAATATAGTGTCCCTCATCCGTAATCATTGCCGCGTCGTTTTGCATCCGCAACGTCACCGCACTGCCCAAAACATTCACGTTCGACAGGCACTCTTCGATCAGCTCTTTGGTAGTTTCCCAACCGAATTTCACCACTTCTACCGGCAACGGGAACGCACCCAGCGTTTCAACCGATTTGCTTGCATCCGAAATCACAACCATCTGATCGCTCGCCGTGGCCACGATCTTTTCTTGCAACAACGCACCGCCACCACCTTTGATCAGGTTCAACTGCGGATCAAACTCATCCGCGCCATCAATGGTCAAATCCAGCCACTTCACTTGATCGAGCGTGAATACATCAATGCCAACATCCCGTGCAAGCTGCGCTGTACGGTTCGATGTCGGAACGGCTTTAATCTTTAAACCCTCATCGCGCACCAACTCGCCCAGCATCTTTACCAGCCATGCAGCCGTTGATCCCGTACCCAATCCAACACGCATCCCGTCTTCTACATAATCAACCGCGCGTTTTGCGGCGACAAACTTGGCTTTATCAATGGGGGAAAATTCGCTGCTCATAACGGACCTTTTTGGGTTAGAGGATTGGCACCTGTATAAAAGGTTCTGCGCCCTGCCGCGAGCGTGAAATGTATCGAAATTCGCGTTTTTTTGCCGCTAATTCTGAACCGATGGCCCTTTGCATCCATTATATGTCGGATACGGCCATTCAATTGGTTGCGCGCTTGCGTAAACGAACCTCAAACCAACAGGATAGCCGCCATGTTTCTCAGCATCTTCGAAATCTTCAAAGTGGGCGTCGGCCCCTCATCCTCCCACACAATGGGCCCCATGACCGCGGCCTCAATGTTTTTAGACAAACTAAAAGCCGAAAACATCAACGCCACCGCACTTGGCGGCTCCCTGCACGGATCGCTTGCCTTTACAGGCATCGGCCACCGCACCGACCGCGCCATTGTGCTCGGTCTTGACGGCTTTACCCCTGATAACTTTGATCCAGACGCCGCAAAAATGGCCGAGGATCGCATCACCATCCACAAAATCGTCAAACCCGAAGGCCATCCAGGATACACCTTCGATCCTGCGACCGACCTTATCTTTGATTACGACACGATCCTCACGGGCCACGCTAACGGCATGAAGCTCTGGGCCAAAGATGAACATGGCGCAATCCTTGTGGAGCAAATCTATTATTCCATCGGCGGCGGCTTTGTTGCCACCGCCGAGGAAATGGAACAGGTTGAGGCCGAGCAAGGCGCGATCCCAGACGAGGTCCCCTACCCGTTCAAAAACGCCGACTACATGATGGACATGGCCAAATGCTCGGGCAATTCCATCGCACAGATGAAATGGGAAAATGAACTGTTCCGCTCTGGCCCAGAAAACCTACACGAACGGATCATGCGCATCTGGCACGTGATGAACAGCTGCATCGACAAGGGTTTGGTCACAGGCGGTATTCTGCCCGGTGGCCTAAACGTGAAACGTCGCGCAATGGGCATCCATGATCAATTACAGGCCGAACAGGGCAAAAATCTAACACCGCCCCACGTCATTAACGACTGGATCGCCGCCTACGCGATGGCGGTAAACGAGGAAAACGCCGCAGGTGGCCAAGTCGTCACCGCCCCCACCAACGGTGCCGCAGGCGTGGTTCCCGCAACAATCCGTTATTACCTCGACCACGTACCAACTGCCAAAGAAAGCGACATCGTCGATTTCCTACTCACCGCCGCCGCCATCGGGGGCATTATTAAAAACAACGCCTCCATCTCTGGCGCCGAAGTTGGCTGTCAGGGCGAAGTCGGCTCTGCCTCTGCCATGGCCGCCGCTGGATTATGCGCCGTTTTGGGTGGCACACCCCAACAAGTCGAAAACGCCGCCGAAATCGCACTGGAACATCACCTCGGCATGACCTGTGATCCAATTGCTGGCCTCGTTCAAGCACCCTGCATTGAGCGTAACGGCCTAGGCGCAATCAAGGCCGTCTCTGCCGCGTCTCTTTCTATGCGCGGTGATGGCACGCATCTCGTCTCCCTTGATGCCTGCGTGGAAACAATGCGCCAAACAGGCCATGATATGTCCGAAAAATACAAAGAAACGTCGCTCGGTGGCTTGGCTGTTAATCTACCCGCGTGCTGATCGCCAGCGCGTGGCAAACGGCATTGATCGCGTCCTTTAACAGATGTTTAGGCAGGATCATCAGCATATCGCCCGACCGGATTTGCACGTTCATATCGCCACCAACCGCCGCATTGGAACAGCCAATCTGCCCGTTCGGTTGAAACGCCAATTCGTCCAACGCCCAGTTTAACCCCGTGCTACGCGCGTCGCAGGGCGACATCGGGAACAGTGAAACACGATCCCCTTCACGCAACTTTAACGATAGGGATTGAGGCACACGAAAAACGATATCTTGCTCGCCAACCAACACAACACACCGCTCTAACTCCTTTGATAATGCATTAAAGGCTGCCAATTGATGATCTAATCGTCCCCCAAAAAACCCAACCCCCAACACAACCCTTGCGGGTGCAACCTTCAAACACTTTTCTAAATCGTTGGAGTTTTGATCCTCCACAAAGACCATCGCCACATCCAGTTTCGTGGCGCGCAAAATCTCAACACTGTCTAAATCGCCGATAATCGCGTCAGGTTTGATATCCCAGTCAAACGCAATATTTGCTCCGCCATCTGCGGCCACCAAAACCGACGCGATCTCCAAGGCATGGCCCAAATCGGATTTATCGACAGAACCACCGCCCAATAGTGTCATCATTGCGGCGTTGTGTACAATTTGCGGTAAGTTATCCACATTGGTTCCTAATCATGCTCAATCAGCGTTTTATTTTGCATCTTCATGCTTTTTTTAGCGTTTTTTCCTAGGGTGTCCGCATGTGCAAGGCTAAATTAACCATAGTAACAATGTAAAAACGAGTAGTAGAGTTAATTATGGAATCGCAAAACAAAGTAATGACAGTGTCCTACGGGACGTTCTCTTGTACGCTGGATGGATTCGACGATCCGTTCACGACAATGCAATTGGTTTCGGAATATTTCCGCAAACTCTCTTCAGAGGACCGTTACTTTGGGGGCGAACCGCTCCAGCCAGATCACAACGCACTGCACCGGATCGCGCAAGATGCGAACCCCTACAAGGTTGACGCCGAAGTTACGGATACAGGCGTAACGCTGCGCAAAGCCGATATTGTGGACGCACCTCAGCCAAAAGCCGAAATCGTCAGCAACGCGCCCGCCCCAGAAAAAGCCCCTATTGAGGAAGAAGCCGCACCGCTCTTTGCCTCTAAACGCGCAGCACCTCAACCAGTTGCAGAAATTGTAGAGGACATTGCTGAAGAAGACGCCGTTGAAGAAGACACGATTGACGAAGACATCGCTTCTTTCGTAGAAGCAGCCATGTTCTCCTCGCGTCGCGGGTCCCTAGAATCTGGCGAAACAGAATCTGAAAAATCTGCCGCAGAACTGCTCGCTGAAGAAGACGATAGCGACGACACGGATCAATCAGCCGAGCTGGAAGCGATCAAAGCGCAAATCAAAGAAGACGTGAAATCGGTTGAAGATGCGCCGGCAGCAGACGAAAAAGCACCTGAAGATAAGGCTGCTGTTCATGCTGGCACAAATACGGACGACATTCAGCGCGAAGAAGAAGCATTGGAACGCTTGTTGGAAACAACAAACACCAAAATGGATAATCCTGCGCACGCCCGCAAATCCAACGCTCTGGAACGCCTAAAGGCAGCCGTTGCCGCAACCGAGGCAGAACGTCGTTTGCGCTCAGATCCAGAAAAAACCCAACGTCCCAAGGTTCAAGACCTCGGCAGCCCTGCTGAATTTAAATCTCGCATGGGCGACTTACGGCGCGGTCACGAAGAAGTGGTTAAAATCTCTCGTCCAAAATCCAAGAAAACAGGCGAACGTGCACGTGGTGCATTTGCAACGCTGATCCTTGGCAATGACCAACGTGTAGGTTCTAACGACGCTGCGGAGGCAGCCGCCGCCGGAAAAAAGCTCGGGGCTGACGGCCAGCAAACTGCCGCACAAACACCAATTGAACGCGCCAAACCAGCATTAAAGATCGTGCGGCCAGAAACGCAGGACACAGACAATGCAGTGCGTGGCACGATCAAAAAATCTGGCTTTGCAGGTTTTGCAGAAAAAATCGGCGCGAACTCGCTGCATGAACTGCTCGAAGCATCTGCCGCGTATCTTGCAATCGTAGAAGACGAACCGCGTTTCAGCCAAGATCGTATTTTGGAAAACCTCGGCGACTATTTGTCCAAAAATGACGTGTCAAACGAGGCCGCAAGCCGTTCGTTAAACCGCCTCATGCGCGATGGCCGTATTTTGCGCGTAAAACAAGACAGCTACACGATTTCAAAATCTGCCAAACATGGTTTCAAAGACCGCATGGCAGGTTGATCGCAACAATATCTCCAAGACCAAAGGCTCGCATCACGCGGGCCTTTTTCTTGTGGTGAACATTGTAATCTTGGTGTTCACTGGCCCCAATGAACAGCTTTGACACCATCATCATCGGCGCAGGGTCCGCAGGTTGCGTTCTGGCCAATAGGCTTGGCGCAAACACAACCCGATCCATCTTGATAATCGAAGCAGGCCCCCCTGACCGAGACCTGATGATCCACATCCCTGCAGGGGTTTACCGCGCATGGCGTGATCCAAAAATAAACTGGAACTACCAAACCCAGTCTGATCCAAAACTACACAATCGCAACATTTTTATGCCACGTGGCAGGGTGTTGGGCGGCTCTTCTAGCATAAACTCAATGGTCTACATGCGGGGCCACCCGCTGGATTACGATGCGTGGGCATCCGATCATACCCTCCCCGATTGGAGTTACGCCCACTGCTTGCCCTACTTCAAAGCAGGCGAAACCAGTGATCGCGGCGCAGACGATTACCGGGGAGGATCGGGTCCACTCGGCGTATCCAAAGGCACCTATGACAACCCCCTTTTCGACGCATTCATCGCGGCGGGGGAACAAGCGGGCCAAGGACGCACGCAGGACCCGAACGGATTTAACCCAGAAGGCGTTACCCGATTAGACGCCACACGCAAAAACGGCGCGCGCTGTTCCGCCGCTGTCGCCCATTTACGCCCTGCCCTAAAACGCGGAAATGTTTCGGTGCTGACCCGCGCACAGGTCAGCCGAATCCTGTTGAACGGCACAAAGGCACAAGGCGTTGAATACACATTTCAAGGCGAACACCAAACCGCCCATGCCCCAGAAATCATCCTTTCGGGCGGGGCAATCAACTCGCCGCACCTGCTCATGCTCTCGGGCATCGGCCCAGCCAATCATTTGGCGCAAAACAACATTTCTTGCACCCTAAACCTACCCGGTGTCGGCCAAAACCTCATGGATCATGCAAATTTCATCCTGCAATTCGAAAGCCTCAAACGCTTCCCGATCCACAAAGTCGACCACCCGATCCGAAAAGGGCTGGCAGGCGCACAGTGGCTTTTCACCCGCACAGGCGTCGCGACCAGTAATATCTGGGAGGCAGGCGGCCTCATCCGCTCGTCCGAAACGGTCGATTACCCAGACCTGCAATACCATTTTGGCCCCGTCGGTTTCGAATATATCGCGGATAAAATCACCCTAAACCAAGCCTTTGCCATTCACGTCGATCTGCTGCGGCCCAAGTCACGCGGCGAAGTTCGATTAAATACTTTAAGTCCAAACGGCAATCCATTGGTGTACATCAATTATCTCGAAAAACAGAAAGATTTTAACGACATAATCAAAGGCGTCCACAAAACCCGAGATCTGGTGTCACAACCCGCGTTTAAACACCTCGCAGGGCGCGAATTATTCACCAGTGCAGACGCAAAATCAGACGATGAGATCGCAAATTGGATTCGCCACAACGTTGAAACCGATTTCCACCCCTGCGGCACCTGCAAAATGGGAACGGACGACATGGCAGTCACCGATGATCAGGGCCGCGTGCACGGAATCACAGGCTTGCGCGTTGTGGACGCATCGCTGTTTCCAATGATCCCCAGCGGCAATCTAAATGCCCCAACCCAAATGCTCGCCGCCAAAATCGCCGATAAAATCACCAAAACACCGCCATTACCGCCCTTTTACGCAAAGTTTGCCTTCCAATGATCAATTTCATCTTCGCTTGCCTGTTCATCCTGTCCACCCCCGGCCCCGGTGTTTTATCCACCGCAGGCCTTGGCGCGGCTTACGGATTTCGCGCAGGTCTCGCCTATATCGCAGGGCTGTTCGTTGGCTCAAACCTTGTCATGCTCGCCGTCGTCAGCGGTCTTGCAGCGCTCGTTTTCCAATTCAACGGTCTACGCATCGCGCTGCTCATCGCATCTACCGCCTATCTACTCTACCTCGCCGCACGTATCGCTTTTGCAGGCAGCAAAGTCGCCTTTATCCATTCCGATAAACAGCCCGGGTTCTGGGCTGCCGTCACCCTACAAATCATCAACCCAAAGGCCTATGTCGTTGGAACCACAATGTTTTCGGGGTTTTCAATCTATCCAGATGAGTTCTTGATCGAAGTCATCATCAAAGCAATCATCCTTAATACAATCTGGATTCCCGTACATTTCGCATGGCTTTATGCAGGTGCATCGCTGAAAAAACTCAACCTAGCGGACACCACACAACAGGCGATCAACATCTTCATGGCGCTCGCAATGTTGGCCGTCGTCGGCCTTGCGGCACTTTCAACCTGATTATTCAGCGTTCGCATCCGCGCGCGACATGCCGGCTACGTCTTGGGCCAAAACCGCTTCCATAAATGCGGTGATATCCCCATCCAAAACACCCTTTGTGTCGGATGTTTCAAAATTCGTGCGCAAGTCTTTAACCATTTGATAAGGCTGCAAAACATAGGACCGGATCTGGTTTCCCCAACCCGCATCCCCTGCGTTTTCATGCACTTCATTCACCAGCGCAGATCGTTTATCCAGCTCGATTTGATACAAGCGCGATTTCAACGCTTTCATCGCAATATCACGGTTTTGGTGCTGCGATTTCTCCGAACTTGTCACAACAATTCCTGTCGGCGCGTGGGTAATGCGCACAGCCGAATCCGTCGTGTTCACATGCTGCCCACCCGCACCCGATGATCGGTACGTATCAATGCGAATGTCGCTTGGATTCACGTCAATCTCGATGCTGTCATCCACCACTGGATACACTTTCACTGACGTAAACGACGTGTGCCGCTTGGCAGCACTATCAAACGGGGAAATTCGCACCAACCGATGCACGCCGCTTTCTGATTTCAACCAACCATAGGCATTATGCCCCGAAATTTTGTACGACGCAGATTTCAAGCCAGCCTCATCACCAGATTGTTCTGATTGAACCTCGACAGAATAGCCCTGCTTTTCGGCCCACCGCACATACATCCGCGCCAGCATCGCCGCCCAATCACAGCTTTCCGTGCCACCCGCGCCTGCATTAATTTCCAAAAACGTGTCATTGGCATCCGCTTCGCCGTTCAACAATGCTTCCAGCTCTTTTTGCGCAGAAACCTTCGCCAGTTTTTTGATCGCCTCTTCGGCCTCGGACACAACATCTGCATCTTCTTCCATCTCGCCCAATTCAATCAGCTCAATGTTATCCGCCAGCTCTTGTTTCAGGCCCGAAAACGTGTCCATCGCATCGACCAAGGCTTGGCGTTCGCGCATCAATTTCTGGGCCTTATCAGGGTCATTCCACAAATCGGGGTCTTCGGACATGGCGTTAAATTCTTCCAACCGATGCCCCGCCGTGTCCCAATCCATGCGCTGCTTTAACAGCTCAAGCGAGTTCTCGATGTTCGATGTAATATTTTCGATTTCTGCGCGCATGGGTCTGTCCTTGATAATCACTGTTTAGATACAACCGCAAATGCGCGGCGTCCACCCGTTACCGCCCCGCCTCTTTAGCCGCCATAAACGCGGCCAAACGGGTCAAACCTTCACGAATATCGCTGTTTGATCGGGCATAGGAAAACCGAATGGTTTGATGCCCGCGAACAGGGTCAAAATCCAATCCTGGCGTCACCGAAACTCCCGCATCGCGCAGGATTTCGCTGCAAAACGCGGCACTGTCATCCGTGTGACGCGACACATCCGCATAAACATAAAACGCGCCATCAGGTGGCGCGATTTGATCAAACCCCATCAACGGTAATTGCTCTAACATCAGCCTGCGATTTTCCGCATAAACCGCATAATTCGCTGTCAATTCGGCCTCGCCGTCCATCGCTCCAAGCGCGGCAACCTGCGCTGCATGGGGGGCGCAAATAAACATATTTTGCGCCAATCTCTCAACCGTTCGCACATGGCTTTGGGGCACAACCATCCAGCCAATGCGCCATCCTGTCATTGAAAAATACTTGGAAAACGAGTTGATTACAAAAACCTCGTCACTCACCTCTAGCGCCGAAACTGCGCGCCCATCGTATTGAATTCCATGATAGATCTCGTCAGAGATGAAAGCGATATCACGCGCTGCACAATGATCCATCAATACCTTCAACGCATCGCGGTCTAGCATCGTGCCAGATGGGTTCGCGGGCGATGCCACCAACAGCCCCGCCAAATCCTTAATCGCTGCAACATCCGCCAAAACAGGCTGAAACCGATCCTCAGCCCGTGTTTGAATGCCTACTGCTTCCAGCGACAACGCCTTCAAAATATTACGATAACTCGGGTATCCTGGCTCCCCAATCGCAACTTTTTCGCCTTGATCAAACAACGCCGTAAACGCCAGCGTAAACGCAGCCGATGACCCTGCGGTCACCACAATTCGACTGGCTGGCACATCAACGCCGTACCAATCCGAATACAGTTTCGAAATTCGCTCGCGCAGATCAATCCGCCCCAGCGCAACAGTGTATCCCAGCGCATCCTTACCCATCTCGGCAACCAACCGCTCACGCGCGGCCACAGGTGCCGCCGTCCCTGGTTGCCCAACCTCCATGTGAATAATTGAGCGCCCAGCAACCTCCTCGCGTCGCGCTGCTTCCATTACATCCATCACAATAAAGGGATCAACCTCACCTCTGCTTGAACTTCGCAACAAAACTCTCCTAAACTGGGCTTGCACGCGGGTTGTTTCAGGCACACCGCCCCCCGTCAATAGGCCGAAAGTAGACATCATGTTGCGCCGTCTTTTCTTATGCGTTGTCATCGTTTTGCAATCCCAATGGGCTGGCGCGCAAAGCTTGATACGGGACGCAGAAATCGAACGCACGCTCAAACTTGTGCTGCAACCTTTGCAAAAATCTGCTGGCATTGGCGGTGCGCGCGTCGATATCTTCATCCTCAACGACCGCTCGCTTAACGCATTTGTGGCAGGCGGGAATAACATCTTTTTGAACACGGGTCTGATCCGCAAGATGAAAAATGTTGAAATGTTACAAGCTGTTATGGGACATGAGTTGGCGCATATCACCCAAGGTCATCAATCAGCACGCGCAGCAAACCTTGCATCTGCACGCACCGCATCGGGCATCGGCTTGGCCATCGGCGTCGCGGCAGCGGCCGCCGCAGGTTCATCGGGTGCAGGCGTTGGCGTTATCGCAGGATTACAAGAAAGCGTGCGCCGTTCCTTATTTGCCTTTTCCCGTTCCCAAGAAAGCGCTGCCGATCGCGCTTCAATCAGGTACATGAAAGGCGCGGGGATTTCACCCCAAGCTGGCGTCGATGTCCTAAACATATTCAGAGGCCAAGAAGCCCTCACAATCAACCGCCAAGACCCCTATGTGCTGACCCATCCACTGACATCCGAACGTATCGCCCGAATGAAAGCAGCCGCCAGCGCGTTCAAAGGCGCCCCATCGAAACAATCGCCTAACATCAATTATTGGTATGCCCGCATGATCGTTAAGTTTAACGGCTTCATCGGCAACCCCAGCTACAACCTACGGCGCATCAAAAAATCTGACAAAGGCGAGCTGCAAACTTTGGCACGCGCCATCGCCTATCACCGCCAACCAAAACCCGCCAAAGCCCGCCGTGAAATCGACCGTTTGGTGAAAATGCGCCCCAAAGATCCCTATTACCACGAATTGCGCGGTCAAATCCTGCTCGAAAGCGGCAGCGCAAAAGCCGCCGTTGGCAGTTACCGCCGCGCCGCAAACCTCGCACTCAAAGAATCCCTCATTCTGGGCGGTCTTGGCCATGCGATGTTAGCGAAAGGGTCTGGCGCCTCGGTAAACGAGGCCCTCAAAGTGCTAAAACGTGCCTATGCCCGCGATCCGCGCGACGCTCGAATCCTGCGCAATTTGGCCCAAGCCTACGCGCGCACAGGTCAACCGGGCCAAGCCTCTGTCGCAACCGCCGAACGCTACGCGCTACAATCGAACTTTAAACAAGCCGCCATTCATGCCAAACGGGCCCAAGGCCTATTGCCACGGGGCACATCAGGCTGGCTAAAGGCAGAAGACATCATTGCAATTGCACGCAAATTTGCTCCAAAAAAGAAAAAATGATCGGATCAACATGAACCCTCTAAAAATCGCCGCCCTTCTTGCCGTCTTTGCTTTGCCTGCGGGTGCCACAGATTTAGAAAAACTTACAGACGCAGAACGGGCCACGTTCCGCGCCGAAGTTCGCGCCTATCTGATCGAAAACCCAGAGGTGTTGTTGGAAGCCATGCAGGTTTTGCGTGACCGCGAAGCCCAATCCGAAGCCGCTCAAGACGATGAACTGCTGGCGCAACTTTCTCCCGAAATATTCAACGACGGCGTCTCTTTCATTGGCGGCAATCCCGATGGCGATGTTACAATTGTTGAATTCATGGATTACCGATGTGGCTATTGTCGCCGCGCCCATGCGGATCTGACGGTACTGCTAAAAACAGACGGCAACATCCGCTGGATCATCAAAGAATTTCCGATTTTGGGCCCAGACAGCGACTTAGCCTCTAAAATGGCGGTCGCAACGCTGCAACATTACGGCGACGAGGCCTACCTCAGCCTGCACAATGTTTTGATGGAATTCAAAGGCCCAGTGAACGACAAGACCCTGCCGATCCTGGCAAAAAGCGCCGGAATTGAACTCGCACCGATCCGCGATTTGATGGACAGCGATAGTGTGAACGAACACATCGGACGCATGCACGCCCTTGGTCAAAAACTCAACGTCACCGGCACACCGGCTTTTGTCATCGACGACACAATATTGCGCGGCTACCTGCCCTTGGCAGACATGCAAAACATCGTCGCTGAAATTCGCGCAAACGCGGGTTAACGCGACCACACCCATTGGTGCGCTATTTACTTTCCCAGCGCACCAAAACCTCCTATAACTGCGCTCAGGTCTGCACAATAGACAGACATGAAACAGGTTAAGGACCCCTTGATGTCAAAGAAACACCAAGACGCTGACGTCGCCTTTATTGAGGCGCTCTCCGAACTCGTAAACGCTAAAGATTTGGCTGAAATTCAGGTCAAACGGGACTACGATGATAATTCTTCCATGAACGTACGCGTCACGCGCTATGCTGCAACCACATCCGTTGCCGCCCCCGCTGCCCCCGTTCAAATGGCCGCCGCGCCAGCTGCACCCGCCGCTGCTGCACCCACCGCATCCGCACCAAGCCAAGCATCCTCGGGCGATCCTGCAAGCGATCCGAACGCCGTGACATCGCCAATGGTTGGCACGATTTATCTGCAACCAGAACCAGACGCAGCCGCGTTCATTTCTGTGGGTTCAACCGTAAAAGAAGGCCAAACCCTTCTGATCGTTGAGGCCATGAAAACCATGAACCAAATTCCGTCGCCCCGTTCTGGCACAGTCAAACGCATCCTTGTCGATGACGGCAGCGCGGTAGAGTTCGGCTCCCCGCTTGTCATCCTCGAATAACCAAAGGCGGCACAGATGTTTTCCAAAGTCCTCATTGCGAACCGAGGCGAGATTGCGCTGCGCGTAATCCGTGCGTGTAACGAACTCGGCATAAAAACCGTCGCGGTACACTCCACCGCAGACAGCGACGCAATGCACGTGCGCATGGCAGATGAAAGCATCTGCATCGGCCCACCTGCGGGCGCACTGTCGTATTTGAACGTCCCTGCAATCATTTCTGCGTGCGAAATCACGGGCGCAGAAGCCGTGCATCCGGGCTATGGCTTTCTGTCGGAAAACGCGAATTTCGTTCAAGTGCTCGAAGATCACGACATCAAATTCATCGGCCCAACGGCCGAACACATCCGCATCATGGGCGATAAAATCACCGCCAAAGAAACCATGCGAAACCTTGGTGTTCCGTGCGTTCCAGGCTCCCCTGGTGGCGTTCCAACCCTAGATGAAGCCTATGAAATCTCCGACGAAATGGGATTCCCCGTCATCGTCAAAGCCACCGCAGGTGGCGGTGGGCGCGGCATGAAACTGGCCAAAACCCGCGAAGATCTAGAAGACGCCTTCTTCGGCGCACGCTCTGAATCCAAAGCAGCCTTTGGCAATGACGAAGTTTATATCGAAAAATACCTCACGCTTCCGCGCCATATCGAAGTCCAAGTTTTCGGCGATGGCAAAGGCCGCGCAGTCCATTTGGGCGAACGCGATTGCTCGCTTCAACGCCGTCACCAAAAAGTTTTCGAAGAGGCCCCCGGCCCTTGTATCACCCCAGAAATGCGCGAACGTATCGGCAAAACTTGCGCCGACGCGGTGGCCAACATCAACTACGCGGGTGCAGGCACAATCGAATTTCTGTACGAAAACGACGAGTTCTTTTTCATCGAAATGAACACCCGTTTGCAGGTGGAACACCCCGTAACCGAAGCCATCTTTGGCGTCGATCTGGTCAAGCAGCAAATCCGCGTCGCCGCTGGCGAAGACATGTGGTTCAAACAAGAAGACCTGTCGATCAAAGGCCACGCGATTGAGGTACGGATCAACGCAGAAAAACTACCAAACTTCACACCCTGCCCTGGCACAGTCACGCAATTCCATGCCCCAGGCGGCCTTGGCGTGCGCGTCGACAGCGCGCTTTACGCAGGCTACACAATCCCACCCTACTACGATAGTTTGATCGGTAAATTAATCGTAACCGGCACCAATCGTCCAGCAGCACTCGCGCGTTTGCGCCGCGCCCTTGGCGAATTGGTGATCGAAGGCGTGGACACGACAATCCCGCTGTTCCACGCCCTTCTGGATGAACCTGCCGTGCAAACTGGTGATTACGATATTCACTGGCTTGAACACTGGCTCGAAGCGCAGGAAACTGCTTAATTCAGTGATCAAAATCACCCCTGAACTGCTGTTACAAGCCTATGCCAATGGGGTTTTCCCCATGGCAGACAGCGCTTCAAGCGATGAGATTTACTGGGTCGACCCTACGCAACGCGGGGTCTTCCCACTCGACAATTTCCACATGTCACGTTCCCTGCGCCGCGCCATCAAACGCGCCGATTTTGATGTGCGCATCAACTCTGATTTCGCCCAAACCGTGCAACATTGTGCCAACCGTCCAGAAACATGGATCAACGCCAAAATTTTCGCGCTCTACACAGAACTGCACCGCCTCGGCTTTTCCCATTCATTGGAAATTTGGCGCGAAACCACCATGATCGGCGGCGTTTACGGCGTCGCTTTGGGCGCAGGGTTCTTTGGCGAAAGCATGTTTTCCAACGCCACAGACGGATCCAAAATCGCGCTCGCTTACCTCGTGCATCGCTTAAATGCGGGCGGCTACCAGGTCTTTGACACCCAGTTCCTCACCGACCACCTCGCCTCCCTTGGCGCCATCGAAATCCCCCGCGAGGCCTATCACGACATGCTGTTCCCCGCAGTCACCGCCACAGCAGATTTCACATCCCCAGAAACACCAACAGCCGCACAGCTGCTCGCGCAATCCTAACCATTTCTTTTTCGTAAAAATACTTTGGGGTCTTAGGGGCAACGCCCCTAAATACAGCCTCAAACCCAGCACCAAAATGCTATTCGCCCACCTTACAGTGCAGCACCCAAACATCGTATCGCGGGTGTTCCAACGCAGATAAAGCAGGCGAAGACGCGATCATCCAGCCTTCAAACGCAGGCAGTGTTTCACGCACATCGCGGATCACCAGATAGGCAAACGCATCAGCCGAAATATTGCCCGACGGATAGCGGCATTCCTTTACAGAAATCATCAAGCGTTCGTAAACCGTGGTGTCTCCAACGGCCAAATCAATATCTTCCACCAACCCAGTAATGGTATCGAGCGCGCGCAGCTGAACAGTCGCACCCGATTTGGTTTTCACATTGCTTTGCGCAACAGCGATCACAGGCAGCAGAAGCGCCAGACAAAATCCAAAAATGCGGATCATTCTGATGTGCCGCTCACAAACTTCAGTAGCAATGAAATCAGGCTGACCGAGCCTTGCGTGTCCAGCAACTCGCCACCATCGTCCAAATTAAACTCTGAACCACCCGGTACAATCTCAACAAAATTCCCGCCAAGCAGCCCCTCGGATGCAATCACAACCGAACTGTCATCTGGCAAAACGATGTCTTTATTCACAGCCAGCGCTGTTTCCGCACGAAACGTCGTCGGGTTCAACTCCAACCCCGTCACAGAGCCGATTTTAACGCCTGCAAGGCGAACATCCGTCCCAAGGGACACGCCTTCAACCGAACGGAACGACGCTTTTACCACGTAGCTATCAGACGGCCCAGAAATGCCCGCCGTGGTCCCTGCGTAAAACAGGAAACCCGCCGCCGCCACTAAGACAACCGCACCAATCGTTGTTTCTGCTGCATTATTCGCCATGTCGCACTCCCCTTTACTCGCCGTATAATTGGCCGCCGCCTATTCGGGCGTCCACGCCTCGTAGTCAGATCGTGCCACAGGTTTTTCCACCCGCAAACTGCCCGCAGGGGCATAGGCCATGGCCGTCCCTGTCAGGTTTTCTTGGTGATCTTTTTCCCACGCTTTACGGGGCAAAGGCGATTCTGTCGGCGGATCCTGATAGGTTTGGTGCAGCCAGCCGTGCCATTCTGGGGACACACGGCTCGCTTCTGCTTCGCCGTTGTAAATCACCCAGCGACGCGATCCATCGCGGTTCTCATAGAATCGGTTACCGTCGCCGTCTTCACCAATCTTCACGCCATTGCGCCAAGACCAGAACTGCGTGTTCAGCGTCTGACCATCCCACCAAGTAAAAATCCGCAAAATTGATTTCAGCATCGCACCACTCTTTGTTTACGCTCTTAAGTCCAAGTATTTGGGCGGTTTATCGCCTTTTCAAACACTCTTGCGTTTCTGTCGCCGAACAGGGGGGTTTGCACCCTTGTCTGGCTCCGCCTTATATGGCCTATTCCGCGCAGCCCGTCCAGCCTTGGCGCTGGGTTTTGACCCAAACCAGAGAACCAAGTGCCGCTTTTTCGTTTCCTCCGCAGACTGATCGCATGGATCGTCGTAATCTACATTAGCACATTCGTGTTTGTAGCTGGCTTTGCCACTCTGCAACCTTACTGGGAACCCACTGATATCAAAGCGGATTTGATCATCGTCCTTGGCGGTGGCATGTCGCCAAAGGGAACGCTTCACACCTCATCCACGGTACGCGTTGATCGCGGAACTCAGCTATTTTTGGCAGGCGTTGCCCCGCGCATCCACTTCACAGGTGGCTTGGCGTCGCCAAATGCGCCCTCCGCAGGGCATCAAATGGCAGCGCGATCCATCGCCGACGGCGTGCCCGAAATCGCCACCAGCTTTGAGGGAAAATCCTATTCCACCCTGCAAAACGCCCTGTTTTCTAAACCCGATTGGCAGGGTGCAAAACACATCGTTCTCGTGACCGAAGGCTTCCACCTGCCTCGCAGTTGGGCCACCTTCAAGGCCTTCGGCGCACAGAAAATCACCCTTGTTCACGCACGCCGTTTTCGTGGCGATCGCATCAAAGCGGGCATTCGCCTTACGGTGCGCGAAGCCTTGGCCGTCTGGTTTAACGCAGCACGCCTCATCGTGTGGCAAGTGGCCGAATTCACCAGCATGTCACAAGTAGACCGCGACGCGCTGCTGTACTGATTACCCGGTAAATCCATCGGTAAACTGCAACCGCGCAAGTCGCGCGTACAACCCGCCCTCGGCCACCAACGCATCGTGCGTCCCTTGTGCCACCACGCGACCACCGTCCAAAACGATGATCCGATCCGCGCGTTTTACCGTGGCAAGCCGATGGGCCACCACAAGCGTCGTGCGATCCTGTGACAGTGTATCAAACGCCGCTTGAACCAGCCGTTCGCTTTCAGCATCGAGCGCGGATGTCGCCTCATCCAGCAACAAAACAGGCGCATCACGCAGAATAGCGCGCGCAATTGCAATCCGTTGTTTTTGCCCACCAGACAGCATCACACCACGTTCGCCAACAAAACTGTCGTAACCTTCGGGAAGTGCCGTTAAAAAATCATCCGCCGCCGCTGCCTTCGCCGCTGCAATGACCTCGGTGTCCGTCGCATCAGGACGACCAAACCGAATGTTCTCCATCGCAGATGTTGCAAAGATAACAGAGTCTTGGGGTACATAGGCAATGTGCCTGCGGAAATCTTCGCGCACCACGCCAGCGATATCTGTGTCGTCAATTGTCACCCGCCCGCTGGACGGATCGAAAAAGCGCAACAACAGCTGAAACACCGTCGATTTACCCGCACCAGACGGGCCAACCAGCGCAATCGTTTCACCCGCTTTAATTTTTAAATCAAACCCATCAAGGGCTGCGATATTGGGGCGTGACGGATATCGAAACGTCACCCCTTCAAACGAAACCGCACCCTTCACGGGCGCTGGCAATGCGCCCGCATTCACAGCATCCACAACAGGATCTTCTGCCGTTAACAATTCAACCAACCTCTCGGTTGCACCCGCCGCGCGTTGCAACTCGGACCAAATCTCGGACAGGGCCGCCACCGCGCCCGCCACCAAAATCGCATAAATCAAGAACTGCACCAGCGCGCCGGGTGAAATCACCTCGTTGCGCACATCACGCGCGCCCAACCACAACACACCAACGATGCCCGTAAAGATCAGAAAAATCACGATCACCGTCATCCACGCGCGCGCGCCAATGCGTTGGCGTGCTGCTTCAAACGCTTGCTCCGTCAGCCCTCCAAACCGCGCACGGCTGATGCCTTCATGCGTAAACGCCTGCACCGTTTGCGATGCCAGCAGCGTTTCATTTGCGTTACCCGAGCTTTCCGCAATCTTATCCTGATTTTCACGGCTCAACGTGCGAACCCGCCGCCCTAGCACCAAAATCGGCACCAAAACCAGCGGTACAATCAGCAAAACCGCACCCGTTAGCTTGGCCGATGTGAACATCATCAACACCAAACCGCCAAAGAAAATCAACACGTTACGCAAGGCCACCGACACAGACGAGCCAATCACCGACAGGATCAATGTCGTATCCGTAGTAATACGGCTCAGCACCTCTCCCGTCATCAATTTGTCAAAAAATGCAGGGCTCATGCCGATCATTTTGTTGTAAACCGCCATGCGAATATCGGCCACAACCCGTTCGCCCAAACGCGTTACAAAATAATACCGAAACCCTGTGCCCACCGCCAACAGTGCAGCCACCGCAATGGCCGCGCCAAAATACTGATCCATCTGTCCTGTTGTGCCTGCCGAAAACCCGTCAACCACACGGCGCACCGCCAGCGGTAAAATCAACGACAAACCAGCCGTCACCACCAATGCGAGGCCCGCCAACGCGATCATCACTTTGTAAGGCCTTAAATACGGCGCCAAACCGCGCAACGGCCCAACCGTTTTGGATTTTTCCCGCGTCAACGGATCGGATTCGATGTTTTGATCTTGTGCCATATCTTGCCTGCTCGCGTGTTATGCAGGCCGAAAACTAGCAATCTCGACGACTGCGAGGTCTTTTGGAGCGGGTAGAGGGAATCGAACCCTCACCCCAAGCTTGGAAAGCTCTTATGATACCATTTCACCATACCCGCTCTGTGGTTTTCGATCTATTTTAAAGCATCACAATCGTCAAGCCGCAGAATGACATCACAGTATCATAAACCTGTTAATCATTAGTTGCTTTTCACCCCAGAATCGGGCAATTCGGGGCGATTATATGGATTAATAAGGAAAAAATCATGCGCTACATGGTTGGTGAACATAACGACGCAGCCTCTGTTTTTTTGGTAACAGGTGGCACTGCCGTCAATTTGACAGAACTGTCGCCAGACATTGGCACCGATTTGATGGGCCTAATAAACACCCCAGGTGCGCTCGGCCCGCTGCAAGATCAGATCGCTTCAGCGGACAAAGTTGCCGTGTCAGATATCGTTCCCGCCCTGCCCGTTGAACGCCCTGGCAAAACCATTTGTCTTGGCCTCAACTATGTAGATCACGTCAAAGAAGGCGGTTACGAAATCCCGACCTACCCCGCTTTGTTCATGCGCGGTCGTAATTCCCTTATGGCCGCTGGCGCTCCAATGGTTCGCCCATCCTGCTCTGAAAAACTCGATTACGAAGTTGAACTTATGCTCATCATCGGCATTGGCGGGCGTCACATTGCAGAGGCAGACGCCTTTAAACATATCTTTGGCTACACCCTGTTCAACGACGGTTCTGTGCGCGATTACCAACGCAAAACCCACCAATGGACGCCAGGCAAAAACTTTGACAACACAGGCGCGGTTGGCCCCATTGTTGTAACCCCAGATGAACTTCCCGAAGGCTGCGACGGCCTCAAGATCGAAAGCCGCATCGGCAATGAGGTCATGCAATCCGCCAACACATCTGAAATGATGTGGAACGTCGCCAAAACCATCGCGACCATTTCCGAATTTGCCACATTAGAACCGGGCGACATGATCGCGATGGGCACACCACCAGGTGTTGGCCACGCCCGCACCCCGCCACGTTTCCTAAAACCGGGTGATGTCATCTCAGTTGAAATCGAAGGCATCGGCATCTGTTCAAACCCCGTGATCGACGAAGCCTAATCTGCGTCAAAGCCCGCGAATGAACCAAATAAAATCAAATACCCCTCTGGGGTATTTTTTATAATGTTTAGAAAGTTTTATGGTGGGCGACCCTGGAATCGAACCAGGCGTGAGTCACCTCGGGGGAGTTACAGTCCCCTGCCGCACCTTGCAGCCCGTCGCCCAACATGGTGGCGGAATAGCCGCCTGTTTCGCCTTCGTCAACACAAAATCAACGTGGATTCAAAACACCGCCAAATCACTGCCCCCTTGCAGCACCTCCGCGCATCTGCGACACGGTGATTAGATGTTGTTTGGGCGGGGTTTGCGCAGTGATTGCGCGATAAAAAGGCACGAAAAAATGGTTAAAAAGGGTAAAAAACCCAATTGGGTTGTTGAAAAAGAGCGCGGAAAACGTGGCGCAGAGCCGTTAACCGTTTGGCTGTTCGGCCATCACGCCGTGCGCGACGCTCTTGTTAACCCTGCGCGCAAAAAAATTCGCCTAATCCTGACGCCCAATGCCGCGATCAAACTTGAAGACGCTGTCAAAACCTCTGGGATGACCGCCGAAATTCAAGAACCGCGCGATTTCAAAGCCCCGATTGATCCCCAATCCTTACACCAAGGCGCAGTTCTAGAAGTATCCCCTCTCGAATGGGGCAGCCTATCCGAGGTGTGCGCACCGCGTGGTTCAAACCCCGTTGTCCTTCTGCTCGACCGCGTGACAGATCCCCACAACGTCGGCGCGATCCTGCGTTCTGCCGAAGTATTCGGCGCGCGCGCTGTCATCGCTCCACACAGAAATTCCGCGCCTGAAACGGGTGCGTTGGCAAAAACAGCGTCTGGCGCGTTGGAACGTCAGCCCTATCTACGCATCCAGAATCTCGCCACCGCGATGAAGACGCTCAAGGAAATGGGCTATTTTATCATTGGGCTTGATGGTTTGGGTGAAACAAATCTAGCCGATGAATTGGCCAAATCTGCAACAATGCCCATCGCCCTTGCGCTCGGTGCAGAAGGCCCAGGTTTGCGCCAACTGACCCGCGAAACCTGTGATATCGTTGCAAAAATCCGCTTTGCTGGGGAATTTGGCTCGCTCAACGTGTCAAACGCAGCCGCCGTTGGCTTGTACGAAGCCGCTCGCGAACGGTAACCCAACCTCACAACCGCGCGAGGCCCGCTATCGCCGCTCAAACATCCCTGCTACCCCTGTTCTCAACTTAAATCAGGAGTAACTCAGATGAACCTTACACGACGCACCGCCATCCTTGCCGCAGCTGCAACCTTGATTGCCCCTGCCGCCGCATTTGCCAAAGCAAAACCAGTTTACACCGAAGGCAAAATCGCCATCGACGGCACAGACACCGTTGCCTATTTCGACCAAGGCAAACCAGTTCCCGGCTCCAAAAAACACAAACTCCAATATAACGGCTCCACATGGTTGTTCTCCACTTCTGAAAACAAAGCCAAATTCGAAGCGAACCCAGAGGCCTACGCCCCACAATACGGCGGCTACTGTGCCTATGCGATGGCACGCGGTGCGGTTGCCCCAACCGTTCCAGAAGCATGGCGCATTGTTGATGGCAAACTTTACCTGAACTTCTCCAAAGCGATCCAGAAACGCTGGCAGAAAGACATTCCGGGCGAAATTTCCAAAGCAAACGCCAACTGGCCACGTTCTTTGGACGATTTTTAAGGTCCACGCCAAAAAGAAGGGTTTGTTCACATTTAATTTACAAACCCTTAACTTTGGACGTTCACACCCTAAGTCTAAGACCAGAGGCAGGGCGATTAGGAACATCCTGCTTCAAACTACTGTCCCTCGTTCCACACCTGCGCCTGATGCTTTTGCCTCAGGCGCTTTTTTCTTGGCGACACCCAAACCCCGTTTTATACACCCCTCATGACAGATCGCCCTCCCCTCGCGCTACTGCGCAAAATCCTGACGGAAACCAAGACCATCGCCTGTATCGGCGTGTCCCCAAATCCGATCCGCCCGTCCCATTACGTCGCGCGGTATTTGCGCGTACGCGGCTACCGCGTGATCCCTGTGAACCCCGGCCAAGTCGGAAATGAGCTGTTCGGCGAGCCTTTTCGCGGCACCATCGCCGATCTTGCTGGCGAACCCGTTGACATGATCGACATCTTCCGCCACCCCGAAGCCGTGCCAGAAATTGTTGACGACGCGCTGGCGCATTTAATGCCATCGCTAAAAACTGTCTGGATGCAAATCGGTGTACGCCACGCGGAAGCCGCCGCCGAGGCCGAAGCCCAAGGCCTCCAAGTCGTCCAAAACCTCTGCCCGAAAATCGAACACCAGCGCCTGTTTGGTGAACTTCGCAAAGCAGGCTTTAACACGGGCATCATTTCCTCAAAGCTGTGATCCCTGCCCTAATCAGCAAAAGCGGTTGTGAACCCCGCACCAATCCGCATAAATAAACCAAATTCCAACGGAGAGACCCATGACAGATCGCCCAGCCTACGGCTTTGACACTTTGCAAATTCACGCAGGCGCACGCCCTGATCCTGCAACAGGTGCACGCCAAACACCGATCCACCAAACAACCGCCTACGTGTTTCGCGATGCCGATCACGCCGCCGCCCTGTTTAACCTCCAAGAAGTCGGCTTTATCTACTCCCGCCTCACCAACCCAACGGTCGCTGTGCTTCAAGAGCGCATCGCTACTTTGGAAGGCGGCGTTGGCGCAGTGTGTTGTTCCTCTGGTCACGCGGCCCAAATCATGGCGCTGTTTCCCCTCATGTCACCGGGCAAAAACATCGTCGCCTCCACACGCCTTTACGGCGGCACGCTCACCCAATTCAGCCAAACCATCAAACGCTTCGGCTGGTCTGCTACTTTCGTAGACCTTGACGACGAAGCCGCGATCAAAGCCGCAATTGATGAAAACACCCAAGCGATCTTCTGCGAAAGCATCGCAAACCCGGGCGGCTACGTCACCGACATCCCAGCCCTCGCAAAAATCGCAGATGGCGCGGGCATTCCGTTGATCGTGGACAACACAGCTGCAACGCCGTTCCTGTGTCGCCCGATCGAAATGGGCGCAACGCTTGTCGTGCACTCCACAACCAAATACCTCACGGGTTCAGGCACCGTAACAGGTGGCGCAGTTGTTGATTCAGGTCGTTTCGATTGGTCCGCCAGCGATAAATTCCCCTCCCTTTCCCAACCAGAACCCGCCTATCACGGCATGAAATTCCACGAAACATTCGGCGAATTGGCCTTTACCTTTCACGGCATCGCCATCGGCTTGCGGGATCTTGGCATGACCATGAACCCGCAAGGCGCGCATTACACGCTTGTCGGCATGGAAACCCTGTCCCTGCGCATGGAACGCCACGTTGAAAACGCGATCAAAGTGGCCGATTGGCTCGAAAATGATCCCCGCGTTGATTACGTCACCTACGCGGGCTTGAAATCCTCGCCCTACGCGGATCGCGCGAAAAAGCTGTATCCACGCGGCTGCGGTGCGCTGTTCACTTTCGCGGTCAAAGGCGGCTACGACGCCTGCATCAAACTCGTCGACAGCTTGGAGATTTTCAGCCACGTGGCAAACCTTGGCGATGCACGATCCCTGATCCTGCACCCCGCATCCACAACGCACCGCCAGCTATCCGTTGAACAACAAGAGGCCGCAGGTGCCGCCCCCAACGTGGTTCGCCTGTCCATCGGTATTGAATCCGTAGAAGACATCATCGCCGATCTGGACCAAGCTTTGTCAAAAGCCGCCTCCTAATCCGCGATCAGATATCATGCGAAAGAGGGCCATTCGGTCCTCTTTTTCTTTGCAAAATACCCCCATTCCCCTTGTTTCTGCGCCCAACAACCCCCAAATTCAGTGTTGTTAACCACCGCTGTGTAATCTGCATAAACCTGCCGACCACACGGCAAAGGCCCAGATCACTACCAAAGCAGGCAAAAACCTGCTAGTTTAGGGACTTAGCCTCCTAAATGCATAGCAATTTGCTAGGGAATCAGGTACCCGCGCAGCAGGGTAAAGAGTAAATGAACCATGATGGGTGACAGCAAACCTAATTTTGCGCTCGACTTATCGAACGAGGGCGTCGCGCTCTGGCACCGCAGCAGTGGTGGCGGATGGACGACGCTTGGCAGCGTTTCTCTTGCCGCTGATGATTTTTCTGCGCAACTCGCGGCCCTTCGCGATGGCGCATCAAGGGGCACGGGACGCGCGCGCCGCTGCGTCATCCGCATCCCCCGCTCCGAAGTATTACTCTCCAAAGTCCGCGTTGGCGTATTCGAGGGTGAGGCCGCCGTGCGCCACGCTCACAAACAAATCGCCGAATTATCGCCCTACCAAATGAACGAAATCGCCTTTGATTTGGGCGAAAAGGGCTTTGGTAACATGGCGCCCGTTGGCATCGTTGCGCGCCAAACCTTGGTCGAGGCCGAAGCTTTTGCAAGGTCGAACGGCTTTGATCCGCTGTATTTCACCACGCAATACGCCGAGAAAGAATTCACCCGCGAGCCACGTTTTTACACGAGCGCCGCAGTGCCAGCTGCAAAACCGCTATGGTACGTGCCTTGGGTCGCGGCCGCGTCTGTCGGTTTGGCTTTGGGCTATTTCGGCTACACCTACGCCACTGCGCCCAACGTATCCCAACCCGTTTCCACGGCGGCTGTTTCAGAACAACCCGTAGTCGAACCCGTGGTGGAAACTGCCGCCGTAGAAACGGTACAGCCCGCACCTGAGCCCGAACCCCTAGTCGTGGATACCGCGCAGCTTGGTTTGCAAGACGTGGCCCCGGCACTGCCGAGTGTCGCCGTCGTTTTGGCACCGCCACAGGCTACCGAATACCCAGAAATGCGGGTCGCTGCGATCAATCTTTCTTCAGATGCCGCTGATCCTGCCGTCACGCGCCTGTTCGCAGCACAGGCAAGTGTTCCACAGGTCTCGATCTCCTCAAAGCAGGTTAAAACCAGCGATCTTCAAATTGCCGAAGCCCGCCGCGATCTGCCAAATGTTTCGGTAAACGACGAAATCGTTGCAATCATTCAAAGCGATATGACAATCGCGACCCTTAACGCACCTGAACAAACCGCGCCGATCCTGCTCGCTGCACTGACAGCACCAAACGATCCGATTGATCCTGCATTGCTGATCAATCTGCCGCGCACCATCGCCACTGACACGGGCGTCAATTCTTCTACGACCCAGCCTGCTGCCCGCCCGGTGCGCCCGCCTTCTACGATAACTGCGGCCCCAGGCACCTTGATCCCAACGGTTGAGGGCACCCCTGGCCCAGATTACATCACCATCTTTGCGGGCCGCCCTGCGAACCCGCCGCGCAACCGCATCGACCCAGTCCCACCCGAAGAATTGCTAGCAGGATTCCGTCCCCGACTGCGCCCTGCAACGCTGAATGTGCCTGCTGAACTGCTGGCCGCTGTCGAACCCGAAGTGGTTGCAGAACCCACAATTCTGGACCTAGCCGACCCAACCTTGCGCGCGCTGCGGGCACGTTTGCGCCCCTCCACACTGGTTGTTCCACAAGCAGAGGCTTTGGCCGCGGTTGCGCCAGAAGAAACCACATCAGACACGGTTGAAGAACCAAATCTGTTCGCCCTTGCCGATCCTACGCTCGCTGGCAATCGCGCCCGCCTGCGCCCCGCAACATTGGCAGATCGCGCCGCTGAAATTACCGCCGCTGCGCAAATCGCCAGCCTTGGCGACCCCGCTTTGCGGCCCCTGCGCGCCCGATTACGCCCAGCAGACCTTGCCCCAATCGTGGCAGAAGTTGTTGTTGAGCCAACAGAACCCGCGTCAGACCTGACATCAATCGTCGAAACCGCGATTGCAGACGCGGCGATTGAAAATCCGACCGACGCCACGGATGAAATCGTGGCAGCCATTGCGCAGGACACCGTGTTGCAAACGATCCAAGACGAGGCTTCCACCCTCGCCTTTTCTGATCCCGCGCTGCGCCCCTTCCGTGCCAGAACCCGCCCAACTGGATTGGTGCCCGGCGCGCAACTCGCTTCGCTGACGACAGATGGCGCACAAACAGACGCCGCGCCGACCCTATTGGCACTTGCTGATCCAACCCTATCTGGCCTGCGTGCCCGCACCCGCCCGGGTAATTTGCGGGTCGTCATGCCCGAACAGCAATCATCGCTTCTCACATTCGCTGATCCAACATTGGCTGGCAAACGCACCCGTGCGCGCCCCAGCAATTTGCGCGTTCTTCAGCCTGAACCTGAAACATCCGCAATCGAGGCGGCAATCGCCAAAGACCTCGAAACCGCGCCTGAAACACCGGTTATTCGCGGCACGCGGCTCGCCGTTTCCGTCAGCCCGAAACCCAAAACCCGCCCCCGCACGCTCGCCCGTGTTGTAGAACGGGTCACCCGTGAAGCCAAACGCACAAATGCGTCAGTCCAAAGCGACAGCAGCGCTGGCGTTTCCGCGTCAGGCGGCTCAACCCGCGCAACGGCCAAATTGCCAAAATCTGCGAAAGACACGGTTAAATCCGCGCCGCCCTCCAACGCGACTGTGGCCCGCGCAGCGACAGAAAAATCCCGTTTTAAGAAATCTCGCATGAACCTTGTGGGTATTTTTGGCGCACCGAACAAACGCCGCGCCCTGATCCGCCTGTCCTCTGGGCGCTACGTCAAAGTGCAAAACGGCGACAAAGTCAGCGGCTGGAAAGTATCAGCCATCGGCGAAAGCAGCCTGCGGATCAAAAAAGGCAGCCGTGATCAAGTCTTACGCATTCCTTAAAGCAGCATCACCGCCGCAAGGCCAAGGAACGCGAAAAACCCGATAACATCCGTCACCGTTGTCACGAACGCGCCCGAGGCAAGGGCGGGATCAATGTTCAGCTTGGTCAGCGTGATTGGCACCAAAATCCCCGCCATGCCAGCCACCAAAAGGTTGGCGATCATCGCCAGCCCAAGCACGACCCCCAGCATCGGCGAGCCAAACCAGATCAACCCGACAATGCCAATAATCACGGCAAAAACCACACCATTTAAGAACCCGACGATCACTTCGCGCCGAATAACCCGCATTGCGTTGGCCGAGGTCAAATCCTTTGTGGCCAGTGCGCGCACGGCCACCGTTAACGTCTGCGTTCCCGCATTTCCCCCCATCGAAGCGACAATCGGCATCAACACCGCAAGGGCGACGATGGCTTCGATAACGGACGAAAACTGCGCAATCACAACCGACGCCATGATAGAAGTTAACAGGTTAACGGCCAACCACGGAAACCGTTGCCGTGTCGTATCCAGAACCGTGTCCGTCAGGCTTTCATCGCCCACACCCGCTAGCAATTTCAAATCTTCCTCGGCCTCTTCGTCCAGCACATCCATCGCGTCATCAATGGTAATTACGCCGACCAAACGCCCCATACCATCGACAACAGGTGCTGAAACCATGTGGTACTGGTTAAACGCATAGGCCACGTCTTCTTGTGTTTGCGTCGCAGGAATAATCTGGAAATTCTCATCCATGATATTGGCCAACATCGTGTCGCGCGGGCTTGCCAATAGCGACGAAAGTCCAACTTTACCAATGGGTTGCAGTTTTGGATCGACAATCACCGCATCATAAAACCGATCAGGCAAATCTGTCGCAGCCCGCAGAAAATCAATCATCTCACCGACGGACCAATGCCCGGGCGCCATGACCAATTCGCGCTGCATCAAACGCCCGGCGGTTTCGTCTGGGTATTGCAACGCCTGCTCAACAACGACACGCTCCGCATCATCCAGCGCGTCTAAAACCCTAACCTTTTCCGGCTCTTCCAAATCCTCGATCAGATCAACAACGTCATCTGATTCCAAATCCTTGAACGCCTCCGCCATCACCTCGACAGACATGCCCTCGATCAAATCACCGCGCAGATTTTCATCCAGCTCGGATAAAACTTCGCCGTCGATTTCAGTGCCCCAAAGGGTCAGCAACTCGGATCGTTCGGCGCTTGAAACTTGTTCCAGCAAATCGGCGATATCAGCGGAGTGCAGCGGATCCAACAACCCAACCAACGCCACTTTATCTTGCGCATAAACCGCAGCTAAAATCGCCTCGGTCGCCCCTTTATCGAGCGCATAGGCCCCATCGCCACCTTCAAAATCGACAGTCCCGGTTTCGGCTGTGTTTTGATCCTGCATCTGCGGGGCTCCTCGTGGTGTGAATGGCCAGTTCTACCCCGTTGCCCCCCCTGCAACAACCGAAATTCCAGCCGCAATTGCGCCGCCATCAACTGGTTTGCGTAACCCAACCATCCCCGCTAATGTTCTTTCAAAAATCGGCAGAAACAGAACCACGCACATGGCAGATCAATCCCCCCAAAAGATGCAATTCAAAACCATTGCAGAATTGCGCGGCGCCGCCGTAGAGCATCACAAAAAAGGCGATACCAAAACCGCCCGTGATCTTTACCGCGTCTTCCTATCCAAACGCCCAAAAGACGCGCCCATGTGGTCCAACCTTGGGGCGCTGTTTCGTGCAGAAAAAAATTACGCGATGGCCGTGATTTGCCAACGCCGCGCCCTGCGCTTTGATCCAGAATCCGATAGCGTTCTTAACAATGCGGCCAACGCGCATTTCGATGCTGGCGAGCCAGAAAAGGCGCTGGAACTTTGCCGTAAGGCCTTGGAAAGTAAGCCAGAAGACCCCGAAAACTGGTCTTCTCTTGGTAAATACTTGCGCGCCCTTGGCCATCACGATCAAGCAAAGGTTGAACTTGAAAAGGCGTTGGAAACCCATCCAGATGATGCCGAACTGCACATCCAACTGGCCTTTGCCCAGCTGGCCCTTGGCGATTACCCAAATGGATTTACCGAGTTTGATTGGCGCTGGAAAGGCGATGAAATCTCCCTTCCCAAGATGGATTTCCCCCAGTGGAAAGGCGAGGATATCGACGGCAAAACCATCCTCATCACGCCGGAACAAGGGTTTGGCGACACGATATTAATGGCGCGTTTCTTGCGCGGCCTTGCCGATCTCGGGGCGAAGGTTCGCCTAAACGTCAAACCACCATTGCGCCGCATTTTCAACGGCCTAGCTGGGGTTAATAAATTCGCGATCACCAACGACGATATCGTTGGCTGCGATTACTGGTCCCCGATGATGGATCTGCCGCGCTACCTTGGCACAACGCTGCAAAACCTCCCTGCGCCAACTGCACTCTCCATCCCAGATGACAGCATTGAGCGGGCAAAATCCGCCACTGCCCCATTCAAAGACGATTTTAAAATCGGCGTTCTGTGGTCAGGCTCCGTCAGCTACCGCGCCAATCACAAACGCTCGTTCAGCCACACCCAATTCCTCCAATTGGCCGATATTGCGGGCGCGCAAATGTTCTCGCTCTACAAAGGCCCCTTGTCCCAAGCATTCCACGACGACGGCACCTCGTGTGTTATCATTGATGCCGCCTCAAATGATCGCGATTTTGCCGACAGCGTCGCCCTGATCAACGAGCTCGACCTCGTGATCACAATGGACAGCGCCATCGCCCATGTCGCAGGATCACTGGGCGCAAACGTCTGGAACCTCTTGCACTCCGAGGCCTATTGGCTCTATGAACCTTTCCCTGACCATACGCCGTGGTATCCGACTATGCGCTTGGTAAGACAGGATAAATCTGGCGATTGGGATACGGTTTTCCAAACGCTCCGCACTGATATTCAAGAATTGGTAAGGCAAAAACATGGATGAAATTCTCACGCCCATCTCTCCGGGTGAGTTGCTTGATAAGCTGACGATCCTGACGATTAAGTTGGAAAACATCACCGATGCGAACAAACGCGCCAATGTGCATGTGGAGCATACTTTGCTTTCTAAAGTCGCTAATGATGGCATCCCGAAATCCGATCAAATCGCCAAGCTGCAGGCCAATCTTTTGTCTGTAAATAAACAGCTGTGGGATATCGAAGACGACATCCGCGATTGCGAACGCGCTGGTGATTTCGGCCCTGAATTTATCCGGCTTGCCCGCGCCGTTTACGTCACAAACGACAAACGCGCCGACCTGAAAAACAGATTAACACCGCGCTCGGCTCTCAAATCGTAGAAGAGAAATCTTATGCCGACTACTAAACTAATCCTCGGTCAAACCCTGTCTTTCACTGGCAATCCGTTTGAGCTAGGCCCAGATGCCGCCCAGCACGAGGTTCACGGCGCGGTGGCAATCACGAACGGCAAAATCACCGCCGTTGGCCCTGCCGATCAGATGAAAGCCACTCATACTCAGGCTGAAATCACCGATATGGGTGATCATTTGTTGATGGCAGGGTTCGTTGATGCCCATGTGCATTACCCCCAAACCGCCATAATCGCCAGCTGGGGCAAACGCCTGATTGATTGGCTCAACACCTACACGTTCCCCGAAGAATCCCGCTTTGGTGATCCTGCCTACGCCACTGATATTGCAAATAAATACTGTGATTTTGCGCTTGCAAACGGCACCACAACCGCCGCGAGTTTTTGCACCATTCATCCCGAAAGCGTCGATGCCTATTTCACCGCCGCCGCAACCCGCAACATGCGCATGGTTGGCGGCAAAACCTGCATGGATCGCAACTCGCCAGACAATTTGCGCGACACCGCCCAATCCGCCTATGATGACAGCAAAACCTTGATTGATCGTTGGCACGAACAGGGCCGCGCCACCTATGCCATCACGCCACGGTTTTCACCGACATCCACAAATGACCAGCTCGCCGCGCTGGGTGGTTTATGGTCCGAACGCCCAACTTGCCTGATGCAAACACACCTTTCCGAACAGCATGAGGAAATCGCATGGGTCAAAGACCTGTTCCCGAATGCACGCGATTACCTCGACACCTACGAACAGCACGGGTTGGTTCGCGAGGGCGCGATCATGGGCCATTCGATCCACCTCACACCGCGCGAAATCACCACCATGCGAGATTGCGGCGTCACCATCGCCCACTGCCCCACATCCAACACCTTCATCGGATCGGGCCTGTGCGATGTCACGGGGCTCAACGCGGCGGGGGTCACCACGGGCCTTGCCACCGATACAGGCGGTGGTTCGTCGTTTTCCATGCTGCGCACAATGGCCGCCGCATACGAGGTCGCGCAACTTCGCGGCGACGCGCTCCACCCCAGCCACCTGCTCTACCTCGCCACTGTTGGCTCCGCCAAAACCCTCGGCCTGTCCGATAAAATCGGCAACCTCGCACCGGGAAATGAGGCCGACCTCATCGCCATAAACCTCGCCTCCACGCCGCCCATCAAACTAAGCAGCGCGCGCGCCAACACCATCTGGGAAGCCATCTTCCCCACCATCATGATGGGCGACGAACGCGCGATCACCGACGTCTGGATCGCAGGCGAACGGATAATTTGACACAACAGGCGATCCCATGACACCCTAAGGTAGATTTAAAGCGATTTATTTGAGGGTTTATTATGGTTTCAAAGGAAGACCAATCAGGCGTGAAAACGTCCACAATAGACGTAACAAGGTCGAATAGGGCCCATCGTGTCTGGCTTGCATCGTTCAATTCTGAAGCCAATCCTGAATTTGGTCCCAATCTGAAAAAAGACTCTCTGATATCGTGGAGCATCGAACCTTATTCATTGGATGAATTTCTAGAGTTGGAAGGCGATCGCGATGTAATTGCCTTTGAGGCGCGATCAGAGGGAGACCCCGACGGGAAAATCATTGCCGTTGGAACAATGCTTCCGTTTGAACATAACTCGGGCGAAAAACCCCAAATTCAAATTTCCGTCGTCGATACATTTTTTGATCGTTCGATCAATTACAACCACAACTCAGACAACTTAATAGATCCAAAATATGTGACAGAATTGCTCCGATTGTCTTCAATCGATTCCGAACAATTTGGCTCCTATTTGCAAAAACATGTGGAACCAACCCTAGCGTTCAAAATCTCGAACAAGCCGAAAATCAATTTCACACCTGACGCCGCCAAAAAACGCGCTGCTATTGCATTCACCGACAGCATGACCCCGACCGACGATAAACCGATTCCACCGCCCCTGCCAAATCCCGAAGGCGCGGTAAAACCAGAACCAACGCCCCCCCAAGCCCTTGAAACCCAATCCCATTTCTCCACCGACGAACCGCGCAGCGTTGTCGATACTTTGCGCCGCGCCCCGAACGCATTTGTCGTGGCCCAATACCTAGATCGCCTGCGCGGCGCGCCGATCAAAGACGAGAAAAGCCAAGACAGCTACGTGCTGCACGTCGATGCGCCTTGGGGCGGCGGTAAAACCACTTTCGCCAATTTCATCGCAAATTTCCTCAGCTTTCGGCACCATAAAACGCCCAAAAAATGTCGCAACCTTCATCGAAAACAGCGGAGTTGAAAAAAGCCTTTATGAACCCTTGGCAGAAAATGATTGGATGATCCTGCATTTCAACGCTTGGGAAAACCAGCATGTTTCGCCGCCCTGGTGGAATTTTTACACCTCATTCCTCAACGGCTATAAAGACAAAATCGAACACCCCACAGGGCTGCAAATCAACGAATGGCACTGGCGTATTTGGACCCCAGAAACCAAAAAGTCCCTGCTAATCACAGCCGCACTGGTTGTCGTTGCCATTGTGCTCGCGATGAATACGATTGATAAAGGCGAACTCAGCACGCTTACCGCTGCCGCGTCGTTGCTGGGGGCTGGCTCCCTGCTCGCCTTCATCTTTGCCCAAGCAAAAGCAGGCATAAAACGCGTCGTAGATGCCTCCAACAGCGCGTATAACCCAACCGTTCTGGGCGAAACGGATCCCCTCACACGGCTTGGCGATCGCTTTATCGAAGTATCCAAATGGCACGATCGCCCCGTGCTCATGGTAATCGACGATATTGATCGGTGTGAACCCGAATATGTCGTTGAACTGATGCGCGGCCTTATCACGATTTTTCAATCAAACCACGTCAGCTATCTTATCCTTGGAGATCGCGGCTGGATCGAGCAAAGCTTCGAAAACGTGAACGACGACATGAGCAAGGCCCACACAGACAAAACTGTCAGCTTTGGCGCCCGTTTTGCAGAAAAGGTCATTCAAATGAGCTATCTTCTGCCCGAAATTCCGACCGAACAGCGCAAACACTACCTGCGCAGTGTCTTGGGGTTGAACGAAGAACAGACCAAAGAAATCGAACAGGTCCAACGCGAAATCCGCCAGAAACTCTCCGATGCGAAAACCCCCGAGGAGAAAGAAAAAGTCAAAAAGGAAATTCAAGCGGCTGAGCCAAAAGACGAAATCGAGGCTAAAACAACGCGCGACGAATTGAATATTCAATCGGCGCTCGCCAATGCAGCGGCACCAGATCAGCTGGAAAAAATTAACCACGGGCTCGAAGAAGTATGGTTTCTTCTGCCCCAAAATCCCGCCGCGTGAAACGGCTCGTCAATATGATCGCCGTGTACCAAGCAAGTGCTGAATCCACGCTCGGGCTTGATCCCAAAAACGCCAAAGACTGGTTCGAGATGGTCTTGTGGCTGATCCTATTTTCGGAATTTCCCAACGTCTTTGCCGCCATTTATGCGCGCCCGTCACTTCTCGAACCACTCCCCAATCTGAACGAGGAAAAACTGCTGTTCGATTGGCAGATAGACGGCGGATTGCCGCGCCGCGCCCGCAAGGTTATCGACGGCGTCACAATCGACGGCACCTTGATCAAGATCACACCCGATATCGCCGAAAAAATGAAAAAACTAACGCCTCTGGGATAGGCTCAAATCCCGCCCGTTGCGTCAAAGGTTAACGCCAAAAGTGCCATACGTTTTGCATACACTTTGCATACGTTTTGCAGCCCCGAAAAATCGCATTTTAAGGCAAATCTTACCGAACCGAACGCGCGCGTATCACCCTGTTAAAGCCCAGCCAAACGCAGCGCCATTTTGTTTTGCCGCGCGATCACCGCGTTCAAATCAATCGTCGTCATCTGCCCATCGCGCACCACACCGCGCCCCTCAACAAACAGATCACGAACTTGATGCGGGCCCGACAAAACCAGTGCGGCAACTGGGTCCCAATTTCCCGCAGCGGCCAAGTTTACCATGTTCCAAATCGCGAAATCGGCGCGTTTACCAACCTCGAGCGATCCCACATCACTACGCCCTAAAACTTGCGCGCCCCCTAACGTGGCGATCTCCAAACTCTCGCGGGCAGACATGGCATCAGCGCCGTTTTGAACCCGCTGCAACAGCATCAATTGGCGCGCTTCATCCAGCAAATGCCCCGCGTCATTCGACGCCGATCCATCCACACCCAACCCCACACGAACACCCGCATCCCGCATCGCACGCACTGGCGCAATGCCCGATCCAAGCCGGCAATTTGAACAGGGGCAATGGGCAACGCCCGTGCCAGTTTGTGCAAATAAATCAATCTCTTGTGCATCCAGCTTTACACAATGCGCATGCCAAACATCATCCCCCGTCCATCCCATATCTTGGGCATATTGCCCCGGACGACAGCCAAATCTCGCCAGCGAATAATCCACATCTTCATCGTTTTCTGCCAGATGCGTGTGCAACATAACGCCCTTGTCACGGGCCAACGCGGCGCTGTCTTTCATCAGATCAGTGGAGACCGAAAACGGCGAACACGGTGCCACAACAACCCGCGTCATTGACCCGTCTTTTGCATCATGAAAACGATCAATCACACGGATGCAATCCTCCAGAATAGCAGATTCCACCTCGACCATACTGTCAGGCGGCAACCCACCGTCGCTCTCTCCAATGGACATAGATCCCCGCGCACCATGAAACCGCAAACCGACCTCGGATGCGGCCGCGATACTGTCGTCCAGCGTTGCGCCATTGGGAAAAATGTATTGGTGATCAGAACTGAGCGTGCACCCAGACAGCGCCAATTCCGCCAAACCAACCTGCGCAGCGGTATAAAACTCCTCTGGCCCCATCTGTTCCCAAATCGGGTATAATGTCTGGAGCCAGCCAAACAACAATGCGTCCTGCCCCCCCGGAACAGCCCGCGTAAGTGTTTGATATAAATGATGATGTGTGTTCACCAGCCCGGGTGTAACAACGCAACCAGCGGCATCAATTCCGCCCCCGTCCAGCCCGTGACCGATCTGCGTAATCACACCATTTTCGATAGCCATATCCACATCCGTCAGCTCGCGCCGCGTGGTATCCATCGTGACCAAATGGCCGATGTTTTTGATCACAGTTCTTGTCATTGGGCGTCACCTCAAAAGAAAAACGGCAGCCCAAGCCACCGTTTTAGATCGTTTAAATCACTGTTGCTCGGTTTAGTTTACGTAAAACGCATCCCCAAAACCAGCCCCGCGTGCAGAGCGCAATGCAGATTGCATTTGCGCAGAACTGCCGAATGGGCCAAGCAAAACAACTTTCAAATTCCGGCCACCGCGCGCAACATTTCGCGTTGCAACAGGCACGCCAGCCGCTTGAAAGCGACGAATTGTACGTTGTGTATTTGAGGCGTCACCAAAGGTACCTACTTGCACGTACCGCTTGCTTGTCGCCTGTGTAGCACGTTGTTTTACAACAACTTTCTTTGTTGATTGCGTCGTGCGGTATTGCCGCGTTGAGGCAACTTTACGAACCCGCGTTTTCCGTTTGACCAGTTTGCGCGGCACCGTATTGGTCCAAACCAACTCCATCTGAGCATCGCCTTCGCGGGTCACATCAGACTCGATAACTGGGCCTGTTGTGGTCAAGCCGTGAATCGGATCAACAACTTGATCGGCGGTCACGACGCGCACTGTTCTGCGCGTGGTTTTGATCGACGCATTTGCAGCGGCAGCGGCCTGCAAACGGCGCGAACGTACGAGATCACCGGGATGAATTTGTTGCGTTTGACCTGTTGCCTGACGACGGCGCACAACGCGCGTTGTGTTCGTGCGAACACCAGTTTGGGCCTGCGTTGGGTTTGAAAACACCGTTACATTTCGTGTGTTATCAGTGCTTTGGATGCCAGAACGCGAATTGCGCACCAGATCACCTGGATGAATTTGTTGCCCAACACGGCGCGTCGCAACGCGTTGTGTCACAACCTTTTTACGTGTCACGACACGTTTTGGCTGCACCACTTGTTGCACTGCGGGCTCTCTGAGCACAAGCACACGCGCAGGTTTGGTGCGAATGGATTTTACAACCTTCTTCACAACTTTCTTTGGTGGCGCTTTGACGGTTTTACGTTTGGGCGCAGCCACCCGTTTGATCGTCGGCTGTGACAAATCTAGAACCGTGCCCGTAGATGTCGGGTTCACTTTTCTTTGCAAGGTCGCCAGTTGGCTACCAGTCAAAGACGGCTTGTTCTGCTTGGAGCAATAAACTTTACGCTTGCGATTTACCCGTGGAACCCAAGTGACCCGCCCGCCAAAACCAGCACGGATGAACACACAGCCACGGCTGTCCACATACTGCTTGCCCTTAAACGCGCTCGGTGGATACTCCGCTGGTGCCGTAACTTTACGCAAAGATTGCGATGTGACGGGTCCAACAATGGACGCAGTAACAAGAATAGCAAGTGCAGCGCGTGCTGCATGGATCAGAATTTTATGCATCTAAGCCCCCTAGGATACGGGGTAAAAGTTTCCTTTATTTCGCCACATTGTAAAGGGCAGAACCGCCGT
>Ga0233426_10000139_pt1:80000-83236 | contig 83236 bp, 82 predicted proteins | sample SI_118_April2016_6_FD_179875 | JGI IMG/M metagenome (GOLD analysis project Ga0233426, IMG submission 179875) | Seawater microbial communities from Saanich Inlet, British Columbia, Canada - SI_118_April2016_10_MG | ecosystem: Environmental > Aquatic > Marine > Inlet | place: Canada... | reverse complement strand
ACCCGTAATTAAGTCTTCTTTATATTCTGTCCCAGGATCATTAAAATGACTTGATAAATCCATCAAGCCCGGAGAAATCAATTTTGGGTCATCTGCCTTGATTTTACTCTCATTAATAGACTCAATAATGCCTTTTTCTATCCGTATGTCTACTTCTTGCCCGTGATGGGGCGAGTGTGTATCTTTTACAACTACATTTCTTACATTCATTTTATAGAAATCGGATAAATAAAGCCTCTGACAAAATAAAGAATAAGGACAAAATTAATGCAATTTTAAATAAGTCCTCTGCGGAGTCTCCAAAACCTTCATTAATAGTCAAATTTTCTATTTTTTCAACATTAATCAAATCTATATGCTGACTCTCAGCATCCAATTTGGCTAATTCTGAATGGGTATACCCCTCCATCTCAGATTCAACTCTTGATTCATTCAAGGCCATTCTTTTAATCAAACTATCCCCATTTAAGATCTCATAATGTCCTGCTTTTAACCCAGATGGAGGTAGTTCCAACAGTAATCTTCCCGCTACATATTGATAATTTGGAATCCATTCAGTAGCTCCGTTTAAAACCCTTAATTTTTTTGAAGAATCAAAATCTCGGGTAGCAATGCTTACATAATCTTCAGAAAGATCATAATATAAGGGATGAATATAACGATTACCCGCCATCGACATTTTATACATTAAAGGCAGAAAAGTGGCATGATTTGTTACATTAGTAAATTCCGAAGTCAAAGGTGATGCAAAAAAATAAATATAATGATCATTGTTTTTTACACTTCCCAAATAGACTTTCTCAAATTCATTTTGCACCAGTACGTTCACTCTACCCTTAACTTCTATATTTCTTTTAGCTTTGAGCAGTCCTATATCCGCCTCTTTGGTATTAAATACCCCCACAAAAAATGGATCATTTATATCTTTAATATTTAATCCAATGGGTATTGAATCCTGAACTAAATGTACAGATCTAGAAAGAAACCTTTGATAAGATGGCTTTTCTATTTCCTTTGGCGGTACAATTAAAAAATCATTATAATCCTTATATGCATCAAGACTTTGAGGAATGCTTTCAAAGCCATCTAAAATGACAAAATCTGCCACTTGCAGTTTTCCATAATCAATCTCGTCTTCCTTAACTCTGGTATATTCAAAATAGGTTTTATTGCCATATACCTTTTCAATTGCACTAGTAAAATATCCCTTAGAATGAATATGCACGATTTTATTGATTTTTGCGGAGGGAAACGACATATGAAAAATATTGTCAAAATAAACAGGATAATCAACCAACTCAATTTTCATCTGTCCCTCTTTGATATAGCCCTCATCAAAAGATAATATCACAACAGATTCTGATCCAGCCTTGATGTCAACCGATGAAGTTGAAATCAATTGCTGCCCTGAGATGAGCTTGAGCTGTATGGCTTCCCTATCTTTATTGCCACTGTTTTTGAGTAATACTCTTATTCTTTTTTGCGCATCATAAATCTGAGCCACTTCTATATATGCGGTGTCAACATATATGTTAGAAACATTATCTCCAGCTATTTTTATCAATTTGATTTGCCAATCCATCTCTTTTGAAGCTTCGATAGATCCTATAGTCGATTTTTGGAAATCTGATAAATAAAAAAATGACATCCTTTGAGACAGCGCTGAAGCTTTCTGCATAATTTGTGAAAAACTCTTTGGAACGTCCGAGAGACGCACATCGGACAACTTGTCCAAGGCCCCTTCTTTGGAGAGCCATGATAAAGCCACTGGAGAGTGATTGGTCAAAACTTGGAATTTAGCATCAATGGGGGCCCTACTGATGAAGTCATCACTCAACTCCAAAGCTTTATTTAAACCAATCTGACCAGCAACTACTTCTCCCGACATACTTCTTGAATTATCAATGTATATCAAAGTTCCATCATCAGGTATCAAATGATCCGTCATGATAGGTTGTGCAAAGGCCATGACTGTAAAAAATATAAAGAGTAGTCTTGAACCTAGCACTAGTAAATGCTTCAAATTCGTTCTATTACCCGTTTCATTTTTAAGCTCTTCCATAAATGAAATACTCGGAAAAACGACAGTGACCACTCTTCTAAAGGAAAATAAGTGGATTAAGACAGGGATAAGCAAGAGCAATAAACCCCAAAGGGCAGATGGATATATAAACGTCATTGACCACAAGTTTATGTTAGAATAAATAAAGGATCAACTCATTTGATAAAATAGGTCATAAAAAAAGCCCTTAGTTTCCTAAGGGCCTTAATAAAGTCTGGCAACGACTTACTCTCCCACCTGTTACGGCAGTACCATCAGCGCGGACGGGCTTAACTTCTCTGTTCGGAATGGGAAGAGGTGGACACCATCGCTATAGTCACCATATGATCTTAAATGCACTCAGCGATTTCCTTTAAACAACTCCAACTTACTTTTGAAGGAGTGGGGTCAGGAGTGGCGCCCAGTCTGGACACCATCGCAATAGTCACTATATCATCTTGAGCAGTCCCGTTTGGACTCCTATAATTTCTTTAATTGATCTTGCAATCAATTTCATGACAGTATGTAAAAGATTTATTGATAATAAAATGAATATATCGTTATGTGCTCTAAAGAAAGCTTACGGGTAATTAGTACTACTCAGCTTTGACATTACTGCCTTTACACCTGTAGCCTATCAACGTCCTAGTCTAGAACATCCCTTAAAAGAAGCCTCATCTTGTGGTGGGTTTCGCGCTTAGATGCTTTCAGCGCTTATCCCTTCCCAACGTAGCTACCCAGCTATGCCCCTGGCGAGACAACTGGTACACCAGCGGTTAGTCCAACCCGGTCCTCTCGTACTAAGGTCAGATCCACTCAAGCTTCTTACGCCCACAACAGATAGGGACCGAACTGTCTCACGACGTTCTGAACCCAGCTCGCGTGCCACTTTAATGGGCGAACAGCCCAACCCTTGGGACCTTCTCCAGCCCCAGGATGTGACGAGCCGACATCGAGGTGCCAAACCTCCCCGTCGATATGAGCTCTTGGGGGAGATCAGCCTGTTATCCCCGGAGTACCTTTTATCCTTTGAGCGATGGCCCTTCCATACAGAACCACCGGATCACTATATCCGTCTTTCGACCCTGCTCGGCTTGTAGGCCTCACAGTCAAGCACCCTTATGCTATTGCGCTCCACGCATGATTACCAAACATGCTGAGGGTACCTTTGAAAGCCTCCGTTACTCTTTTGGAG
>Ga0233426_10000139_pt1:0-75000 | contig 83236 bp, 82 predicted proteins | sample SI_118_April2016_6_FD_179875 | JGI IMG/M metagenome (GOLD analysis project Ga0233426, IMG submission 179875) | Seawater microbial communities from Saanich Inlet, British Columbia, Canada - SI_118_April2016_10_MG | ecosystem: Environmental > Aquatic > Marine > Inlet | place: Canada... | reverse complement strand
AAACTCATCGGTATTTTTACCTTGATGTGCATAAGAATCACAAACCATTATGTCTCCTAGGTTACTCAATATGTCTACTTTCATCATGAAGAGCTGAGTAACGCCATTCAGCATAGTAGCATACTTAAGGGCCGGAATATCTAACCACCCACATCTTCTAGGTCTACCTGTGGTCGCTCCGAACTCATTGCCCTGCTTACGAAGGGCATCACCGCTCTCGCCTAACAACTCTGTAGGGAAAGGTCCACTGCCCACACGTGTGCAATAGGCTTTAAATATCCCAAAAACTTCACCTATCAATTTAGGCGAAACACCTAATCCGGTACAAGCTCCCGCCGAAATGGTATTTGAACTGGTTACATAAGGATAGCTGCCAAAATCAATATCTAGTAACGACCCCTGCGCACCTTCTGCCAAAACTGTCTTGCCTTGATCTATCAAATCGTTGATGACATATTCTGTATTCAATATTCTAAAAGACCTTAAAACCTCTATCGCCTTAAAAAAAGCCTCCTCTTGTTCCGAAAGATCATACTCAAATCCTAGCCGATCTAAGGTTTCGCAATGCTTTCCTTTTAATGATTGATATTTTTGATCAAAGTCCTTGACATTAACATCTCCCAATCTCAAACCTACACGCGCCATCTTATCTTGATAGGTAGGACCAATGCCCCGCAAGGTAGATCCAATTTTGAGTACTCCTTTGGATTTTTCGAATGCTGCATCCAACAAACGATGTGACGGAATGATCATCTGAGCTTTCGTAGATAATATTAAAGATCGCTTCAGGTCTAAATTGAATGGCGCTAGACCGAGTAGTTCGTTCTCAAAAGTAATGGGGTCTAAGACAACTCCATTGCCTATGATATTGATGGTCCCCTCTCTGAATATTCCAGATGGGATTTGGTGCAACACATGTTTTTTACCATCAAATTCGAGGGTATGACCAGCGTTGGGGCCTCCCTGAAAGCGAGCGACAACATCATACTTGGGCGTTAAAAAGTCAACTACCTTCCCTTTTCCTTCATCTCCCCACTGGAGACCCAACAATACATCAACTTTAGCCATTCTTTTTTTTTATTTTTTACGCACCCTGTCCTAACAAATATCGCGCACTCACTCCGTTGTCATTTCTCTAAACCACTAATCATTTGTAGTATTTTTCTGACAGTCTTTTTTAATACAATTAGCATACAATAATAACGAATGATGTATCACTTCAAATTCAAGCAATTCACCTACCGTAGTTTGTATGTTTTGAATTCTAGGATCGCAGAACTCAACTACTTTGTTACAATCAGTGCAAATTAAATGATCATGCTGACGGAAACCAAAGGCTTTTTCATATTGAGATTGACTCTGTCCAAATTGATGCCGGGTAACTAAATCGCAATCAACAAGTAAGTCTAAAGTATTATAAACTGTGGCCCTGCTCACTCTGTAATTCTTATCCTGCATACTCAAGTACAAAGAATCAACATCAAAATGATCTTTTCGCTCATAAATTTCGTCAAGAATAGCAAATCTCTCCGGAGTTTTCCTGAGTTTTTTTTGCTCAAGAAAAGCCGTAAATATTTTTTTTACTTCCTCTTTTAATCCCGTTAACTGAGTCATTAATTGTAAAGATAGGTTTTCCTTGATTTAATTGTACCTTGTTAATTTAACTACTCCAGATATTTTTTCTACTTTATTCATTAAGCGATCTAAATGAAAGGTATGATCCACATATAATTCAATCATTCCTTCAAAAATACCATTATTGGTGTTGAGCGACATAGATCTCATATTGACTTTTAACTCACTAGAGATGATGTTAGACAAATCACTAATGATCCCTATTCTATCCGTACCTATGATTTTAAGTCCTACCAAAAATGAACCTTCTCGGATAGTTGACCAACGTGCTTTTAAGATACGATAGCCATGGCTCGCAATCAATTCAGGAGCATTAGTGCAATTGTTTCTATGTACCTTGATCCCTTCATTAATAGTAACGAAGGCAAAAACATCATCTCCCGATATAGGACTACAACATTCAGCGAGCGTATAATCTATCTTATTGAGATCCTCTCCAATAAGTAACTGATCAATGTTCTTCTTCTCCTGTGGTTTTTGAACTCTTTTGTCAGAAATAGGTGATAAAATTCTTTTAAAAAATCTTTTCGCCAAATCCTTTTTAACTGGCTTGAATTTTTTTATTTCAACATGATCTATCTTACCGGCTCCCACATGCTGAAACAAATCAGAAGGTGTTTTGAGATCAAAAAAATCAGTTAATTTGGCAATGTTTTCCTGATCAAAAACAATCTTCATTTGCCTGAATTTCCTTCTGATAATTCCTTTACCTTCCTGGATCATTACCTTAACTTCCTCTTTTAAGGATTCCCTGATTTTTGCTTTCGCCCTTGACGTAACTACGCTTTTGAGCCAATCTTCATTGGATCTTTGCTTAGATGAAGTGAGCACTTCAATCTGATCTCCATTCCTCAGTTTATAGTTCAAAGGGACCAACTTTTGATTTGCCTTTGCTCCAATGCACGTGGCCCCTACCTGTGTATGAATGTGAAAGGCAAAATCCAATGCGGTAGCTCCTTTGGGCAAAGTAACCAAGTCTCCTTTGGGCGTAAAAGTGAACACTTCATCGCTATAAAGGTTAGACTTAAAGCTATCTACAAACTCGATTGCTGATCCGTTGTTTTGATCCAAAACCTCTCTAAGATCCTCAAGCCATTGTTCAAGTCCCATATCACTTTTGGCCCTGCTATTGGTCTCTTTATATTTCCAATGTGCTGCATAACCTTTCTCAGCAATTTCATCCATCCGTTTCGTTCTGATCTGTACCTCAACCCATTGACCTTTATCACTCATCACTGTAGTGTGTAAGGATTCATACCCGTTAGCTTTAGGTATACTGACCCAATCCCTGAGTCGATCAGGGTTGGGTTGGTAGGCATCTGTGACCATTGAATAGATTTGCCAGCAGATGGACTTTTCTTGATCAGAAGATACATTTACAATGATTCTAATGGCAAAAAGATCATACACCTCTTCAAAAGGCACATTCTGTTTTTGCATTTTTTGCCAAATCGAGTAAACAGATTTGGGTCTTCCAATGATTTCATAGGCATAGCCCAAACGATCGATCTCACTTCTGATAGGTTTGATAAAATTTCTAATAAACTTATTCCTATTGTCTTTTGTGTCATTGATCTTGCTGGTAACCATCTTATATACATCGTTATCTGTATACTTCAAGCAAAGATCTTCGAGCTCCGTTTTAATAGCATATAAACCCAACCTATGGGCAAGGGGCGAAAAGATGTAAGAGGTCTCAGAAGCAATTTTTAATTGTTTCTCTGGGGATAAACTACTCAATGTCCGCATATTGTGGAGCCGATCAGCCAATTTTATTAGAATGACCCGAACATCCTCACTCAAGGTCAATATCATTTTACGAAAATTCTCGGCTTGCTGAGAAGTGTCCTTGTCAAATGCGCCTTTAATTTTAGTCAAACCATCGATAATCATGGCCACCTTGTCCCCAAACATATACTTTATGTCATTGAGAGTTATGTCAGTGTCTTCAACCACATCGTGTAATAATGCGGCAACGATGGAGGTCGCACCTAATCCTATTTCATCGATACATATGATAGCTACATTCAGGGGGTGAAAAATATAAGGCTCTCCAGATTTCCTGCGCATTCCCTCATGTGCTTTTAATGCTACATTAAAAGCTTTTCTAATGATCTTAGCATCGCCATCTTTCATCACAGGTTTCGCCTTGCGCAATAACTTGCGATATCTATTAACTATTTCCTTCTTTTCTTCTTCCAGTTTTGCTTCAAGCATAAATTATAAAAACTTGTTCTAATTTTATGGTTTCAATTATTCATTTCATTACATTTGCACTCCGATTTGCGGATGTGGCGAAATTGGTAGACGCACTAGACTTAGGATCTAGCGCCGTGAGGCATGGGGGTTCGAGTCCCTCCATCCGCACTGAACCCTCTTATGCATATCATGTCATGAGAGGGTTTTTTTAATTCATTACTAAACGACAATACTTTGGAAATTAATTTTGATAAAATTGAAAATTCAGAAGCTCTAATTAAAATTAGCTTAAAGGATGTTGATTATCAACCTCAGGTAACAGAAAAAATCAAAGATTTTAGTAAAAAAGCTAATATCAAAGGCTTTAGGCCTGGGAAAGTTCCTTTTGGTATGATAAAAAAGATGTACGGCCCTCAAATCACCGCTGAGGAAATTAACAAAATTATCGGAGATTCTTTAAACAACTACCTTAAGGAAAGCGATCTCCAGTTCTTAGGTGAACCTGTGCCTATTGACAGTGAGGTGCCTATTGATTGGGCTAGCCAAAAAGATTTTGAATTCAGTTTTAATGTAGGCTATGCGCCCGATTTTGATCTCAAAATTGATAAAAAATTAAAAATTGAGCATCAGAAAATTAAAATTGATGAGAGGGTGATGAAAGAAACATTCGCCAATCTTCAACAGCAATTTGGAGAGGTGATTAATGCAGAAATAGTAACACAAGGAGATACTTTATATGGCGTTTTATCGACAAAAGATAAGATTGAAGACAAAGAAGTGACTTTTGAATTTAAAGAATTTCAAAAAAGTGTATCGAAAAAGCTAATTGGATTCAAAGTTGGAGACAGCATTGATCTTGATCACAAGAAGTCTTTTAACGACGAACGTTATTTTCCACACATCACAAAATTGACTGAAGAGGAAATAAAAAGTGTAAAAGGTAAATTTAAATTTACGATCAAAGGCATCAGTCACACGGTACCTGCCCTAGTAAATCAAGAGCTTTTTGACAAAACTTTTGGAAAAGATAACGTAAAGACAGAAGAAGCATTTAATACTAAAATTAAAGAAACCATTGGTAAAAATTACGAGGCCGAAGCGGTTAAATTGTTTCATCATAAAATTCGTGAAAAAATTCTCGATGTGACTAAGATTACGCTACCCAATAATTTTCTAAAAAATTGGCTCTTACGTACCAATGAAAATATCAGTCCTGAAGTGCTTGAAAAAGAATACGATCATTATCAGAAAGAATTAAAATGGTCTCTTGTGAGAAATAAAATTGCAAAAGATCAAGCTATAAAAATTGAAAATGATGAAATTCTTGGTGAAGCCAAGATAATGTTGGCACAGCAATTTGGAGGTATGGCGGCTTTGGAGCAGTTAGGAGATCAAATGGATGCTATGGCTGAAAACTATTTGAAAGCTGAGAACGGGGACAACTACATGAAGGTATTTAATGAAATTCAGAATAGGAAGGTGTTCAGCTTTATAGGGCATGAGGTAACCGCTAAAGAGAAAATGGTTTCTTTAGATGATTTCAGAAAAAATTAGAACTTTATAAGCCTTTTTTAAGTTTTAAAAATATAGAGTTCAAGCTTTATTTTAGAAATAACTATATTTATGGTAAAATAATCAAAATGATCAATAAGGAAGAATTTAGAAAATTTGCGGTTAAAGGACAAGGTATTAACGGTCTGACCTTCGATTCATACGTCGATAAAGTAGAGAACATGACGCGTGCGGTCATAGAAGAACGACCCACCAACTTTAGAGAAATCGATGTCTTCTCGAGATTGATCATGGATCGCATTATCTTTCTGGGCATGCAAGTGGAAGAAAATATCGCCAATATAATAACGGCCCAATTATTATTTTTAGAATCTGTTGATGCGAAAAAAGACATCCTTTTGTATATTAATAGCCCAGGTGGTTCTGTTTATGCAGGTCTTGGCATGTATGACACCATGCAATATGTAGGACCTGATGTCGCTACGATTTGTACAGGAATGGCTGCTTCTATGGGTGCCGTACTTTTGGCTGGTGGTGCTCCAAAGAAACGCTCCGCTCTTCCACACTCTCGGGTCATGATACATCAGCCTAGCGGTGGTATGCAAGGTCAATCACGTGATATGGAAATTACATTGAGGCAAATGCAAGAACTGCGAAAAGATTTGTATGAAATATTGGCCAAGCATGCAGGTAAAAAATACGAGCAAATAGAGAAAGATTCAGATAGAGATTATTGGATGCGCGCGAGTGAGGCCAAAGAATATGGGTTGATTGACGAAGTATTAGAGAAAAAATAATATGGCACAGGCAACTTGTAGTTTTTGTGGAAGAGATAAGAAAGATGTAGATCTCATGATATCGGGTATTCATGCCCATATTTGCGATAAGTGCATCATTCAAGCGCAGCAAATCTTAAATGAAGAAGTTAAGACCAAAGCCGATGCCGGAGATACGCCGGTATTCAAATTGATCAAACCCATCGATATGAAGCGCCATCTTGATGCTTATATTATTGGCCAAGATGAAGCAAAAAAATATCTCTCGGTTGCCGTTTACAATCACTTCAAAAGACTTAGCCAAAATACCCTTGATAGCGATATCATGATTGAAAAATCCAATATCGTCATGGTCGGTCAAACGGGTACCGGTAAAACTTACCTTGCCAAGACCTTGGCAAAGGTGCTCGAAGTCCCTTTTTGTATCGCTGATGCGACCATATTAACAGAGGCGGGCTATGTAGGTGAAGATGTCGAAAGTATTCTCACTCGACTCCTCCAAAGCGCTAACTATGATGTCGCACAAGCGGAACGTGGCATCGTTTACATCGATGAGATAGACAAGATTGCCCGAAAATCAGATAATCCCTCTATTACCCGGGATGTGAGTGGTGAAGGTGTACAACAAGCACTGCTTAAACTACTCGAAGGGACTTCAGTAAATGTGCCCCCACAAGGAGGGAGAAAACATCCCGATCAGAAAATGATCTCCGTAAATACTGAAAATATCCTCTTTATCTGCGGAGGGGCTTTTGACGGAATTGAAGGTCATATTGCCAACCGGATCAATACGCGAGCTATTGGTTTCTCTAATCAAAATGATGCCTCAAAAGCTTTTGATAAGGAAAATTTATTGAAATATGTCACTGCTCAAGACCTCAAGAATTTCGGATTAATTCCCGAGCTGATTGGTCGACTTCCCGTTTTGACACATCTTGATCCGCTAGATCTAGATGCGCTCAAGAAAATTTTAACAGAACCTAAAAATGCATTGATCAAGCAGTTCAAAAAACTATTTGACATGGAAGACGTTAAGCTTACGGTAGAAGATAAAGCGCTGGACTATATAGTTACCAAAGCCTTGGAATTGAAGCTTGGAGCACGAGGTTTAAGAGCTATTCTAGAAGTTATTATCACAGATGCCATGTTTGAGATTCCTTCAGATAAAAAGATTAAAAACATCATGCTTACCAAAGCTTACGCCACAGAAAAATTTACTAAGTCCAAGTATAACCATAAACTTAAAGCGGCTTAGTCACCAATTTATAGACTTTTTCAACTACTATCTCAGAAGCCTTTTTCTGTCCAAGTAGGATATTAAGCTCTTGATAATCAGTTAACTGCTTTCGCTTCGTTTTTTCATCTACCAACAATAAGTCCACTTCTCTCAAAACATTTTCACTGGTGTAATCTTTTTGGATGAGTTCTTTAACAATCTCTTTATCTACAATCAAATTGACCAAAGAGATGAATTTAATTTGTACCAAATACTTGGCAATCAAATAAGATATGGGGTGCGCTTTGTAGCATACCACTTGAGGTACATTCCATAATGCCGTCTCCAGAGTGGCCGTCCCAGAAGTCACGATAGCCGCATCACATAAGTTCAGTATTTCATAAGTTTTACCGACGACTAACCTTACATTACTCAATCCTATAATACCATCGTAGAGATCAACAGGTAAGTTATCAACGCCAGCGATCCAAAAAAACAGATCCTTTCGATGATGCGCTAACTTACTGATCATTTCAATTGAGTGCTCGACTTCTTGTTTTCTACTTCCTGGTAAAAAAGCAATATTCCAGCGATGACTTTCCGAACGCTTCAAGGAAGTGTCTAGCTCGTAACTATCAATATGCTCTATCAAAGGATTCCCTACATATTCTACTGGGTAATTTAATGATTTATAAAAAGGAACCTCAAATGGAAAAATAACCAACAATTTATCTACGAATGATCGAATTTCTTTGATACGGCCCTTGTTCCATGCCCATATTTTTGGCGAAATATAATAAATCGTACGTAGCCCCTGACGCTTAGCAAAGGCCGCCATTCTTAAGTTAAAACCTGGATAATCTATGAAAATTACGGCGTCGGGATGGAATGCCAATAACTCTTTTTTACAGGTATTTAATTTCTTTTTTATCACCCGAAGATTTGTAAAAACTTCATAAAATCCCATAAAGGCACTCTCTTTATAATGACTTAAAAGCTCACCTCCTGCCGCTTTCATTTCATCACCTCCATAGCATACAATTTGAGCCGCTGGGTCTTTTTTTAATAGCGCTGCAATTAAATTTGCCCCATATACATCTCCTGATCTCTCGCCAGCAATTAAGAAATACTTCATTTAACAACGTATTTTCTATTTTAATGCAATCTAACTTATGATGGGGATATAATGTATAAATTTGTGTCAGAAACAAAAAAGGTATGATCATAGTTACAGGTGCTGCCGGTTTCATCGCCAGCGCATTAATAAGCGAGTTAAATAAATACAATTTCAATAATATCATTGCGGTCGATTTATTTAATTCTGACCTAAAAAATCAAAATATTGAAGATAAAAAAATTAAGCAAAAGGTCAATAGAAATGAACTCGATGATTGGATACAACTCCATCATGAAGAAATAGAATTTATTTTTCATCTGGGTGCACGCACCGATACAGCAGAGTTTGATCGGACACTTTTAACAAAGCTGAATACAGATTATAGCAAAATGATTTGGAAAAATTGTGTTTCATATCAAATCCCTTTAGTCTATGCAAGTAGTGCGGCAACTTATGGTCTCGGTGAATTTGGGTTTGATGATCAAGAAAATCTATCTGAAAAATTAGTCCCTTTAAATCCTTATGGAGATTCAAAAAATAAATTTGACATTTGGGCTTTAAAGGAAACCAAAAAGCCCTTTTTTTGGGCGGGACTGAAATTTTTTAACGTGTACGGTCCCAATGAGTATCACAAAGACCGGATGGCATCTGTGGTATATCATGCTTTCAATCAAATTACTAAAACAGATGGTATGAAGCTTTTTCGGTCTCACAATCCAAAATATAGCCATGGTGGTCAAATGCGGGACTTTGTATATGTCATGGACGTTGTGAAAGTAATGTATTGGCTTATGCATCACCGGAAAAACTCAGGATTGTATAATCTAGGCAGTGGTCAAGCCCGAAGTTTTTTGGATTTAGTAAAAGCAGTATTCCTTGCCATGGACAAAGATGAAAAAATCTCCTTCATAGATACTCCTATAGATATCCGAGACAAATATCAATATTTCACAGAGGCAAAGATGGATAAATTAAAAGGGATTGGATATCCTCATCCTTTTACCACATTAGAAGCAGGTATCAATGATTATGTAAGCCATTATCTTAAAGCTCAAAAGCGTTACTAAAACTACAACTGACGCTGACTTATACTTTCTAAAAGTTGCTTTTGACCCACGCGATTGGCCCGCTCGTTTGGAGAAGCCGATTTCTGTATCGCATCCATCAATTGTTGATTCTTTTTGTCAAAAAGTTGAATTTCTCTTTCCGACCATTGGATAGGATCTCCTGGGGTCTCCAGTTCATAACCCAATGCCAAAAGACTTTCTGATGAAATAGATTCAAAGATTTTAATTTCTTCAGGCGCAAGAAGTTGATGGAACTTTTGACTATTATTGGAAATGATAGGTTTCGCTACATTGGCCCACATATTGCCTGATTTAGAAGTTAAAAGAGACTCTTTGGAATTAAAATAATCAAGCATGATCTCATCAAATTGAATACCTATCCTTTCGCAAATCAAATGAAGTACTTTTTCTGGATCTTGTATCAATGCTTCATAACTGATCCGGACATAGCGATGGGCTGCCAATGACGATAAAAATGAGGTGGTTTCCATTTGTTCTTGATACCATTTTTGAGCGATTTGATAAATATGTTTAGGTCCCACATAGGCCTTTTTAAAAGAAGTGGCTACATCCCGACCATCTCTGTACAAATAAATATAAAACGGCTGAATCACTTTTTCCAATTCTGAGGTATATTGAATATTGAATGTACTTTTACAGCACCATATTTCAGCTTGATCTAGCACACATTTCTGCTCATAAACAAACTCAAATAAATCCAAAAGGGAAGTAATCTTATCTGTAATCTCATCGCGATCGAAGTTAACTAAAGACCACTCAACAGGGTTACATTCCACCCAACGACAAACATCATCTACCAAAGTAAACCTATTTTTTCTCACTTTTAAATCTCCATATTGAGAAAGCAAAGGCATAAACGTCCTTAAAATATGTGGGGGATGCGGTGCCGAAATTCCTTGATGCTGATTGAGCATCAACCTGAGCAAGTTAGAACCCGAGCGTTGCGTTCCTATAAATTGAATGACTTTTTGGGTCATCTCAAATAAAAAAAAGGCTTAAAATACCATTTATCAACATAATCCACAAAAAATTAACTTTTAAATAGTTTATCATAATAAATGCAATAATAGTCAATCCTATTGACTGCAAATCAAATCCTATTGGCTTAAGTACTACATACCCAGAAAATAAAATAAATCCAACAACGATTGGCTTTATGCCAAAAAAAATAGCATTTAAGAATTTATTATCTGGTAGCATTCTAAATATGTGCCCTGCCGATAACATTAACAAAGCAGCCGGTAAAAATATGCCAATAGTAGCAACAAAGGCGCCCAAAAGACCCCCAGCTTTAAATCCAATATAGGTAGCCGATACCAATATGGGTCCGGGAGTTAACTGGCCCAAAGCAATAGCCTCATTGAACTCGTCAGGAGTTACCCATAACCATTGATTTACAACCAAATCATTAATCGCTTGAATCATCACATACCCCCCTCCAAACAAGGTAAGGCTTACCTTTGAAAACTCCATTAACAGGGCATCATGGGGATATGACAATAAAAAAAAGAAAGATAATATTAAGAAAATACAAGTGATTACCCCTGTCAACAAATATTTCATAGATTTTGTGGATCCTACCTCTTGAATATTAAGTAATTTTTTTTCCCCTAGAACAAGTCCCAAACACCCTCCAATGATAATGCCAATAAAAAGATTAATTGAAGTAAAAATAAGACTTGATAAGGTTAAGACAATCAAAATTATTTGCCAGTAGGAATTAATTCCATTTTTCAACATTTTTAGCGAAACATCAAGAATGAGGGCAACCACAACAGGAATTAAAAAAGCAATCACTAATTTAAAAATCATGACATCAAAAAATACTGAACTGAAATATGCCATGATAGTCATTATCGAACATGCAGGTAGCAAAATTGAAATCCCACAAACAAATGCGCCTGGCCAGCCTCTCAAGCCATAGCCAATGTAAGTGACGACATTAACAGCTAGAGGACCAGGAAGTAATGAAGCGATCAATATACCATCATAGATTTTTTTTTGAGAAAGTATCTTTCGCTTATCCACGAGCTCACTTTGTATCATGGCTACTAACGCAGTATATCCTCCAAAGGCAGAAACTCCTAGCACTAAAAAAATTTTAGTTAAATCAAATAATGAAATATTTTCCTTCAATTCATTATATTAAAGCTCTGACAAATAAAATTTTCCGGATAATCAAAGATTACCCCTTGAAAATAATTGATTCTCGAAATATGAGACTAAATATGATTAAAATAGCAGTTTCAAGAATCCAATATCTTTTCATAGATCAATAAAGATAAGACAATTAGGGAAAAAATCTTTTTCATGTATGAATGAGATAATTTACATAGTTATATACCTCACCTTTTTATTTCAAATGATATCACACTATCATTATTTCTTGCAACTATTAATAATTTCATTCTCTCTTTTCTATTCAACAATTGTATACTCTTCGCATTCCCTTCTATAAAAAAATGATTGTTATGAGCCTCACTAAGTTGAAAAGTATTGATTGAATCCGCCAAAAGCACCATTCCAGTTCCTGCATCCCATCTGGGAGTTTCAACCTCCGTATTATAAATATTTCCGATGGCAATTAGATCATCTAACCCGTCATCATTCAAATCTAACACAGCACAATCTAAAAAAGGAAAACTTTGAGCAGGATTAGGTAATGGCATTATGTCGAAACCTTCCGAAGTACTTAGCATCACCAATGTCCTAAACTCATTAACTTCTAACGTCAACGAACTATCCAATTTATCTTCAAACATATCTTGGACAGATGCTTGGGCAAATGAGGTGTAGGTATTGAATTTTTCTGAGATAAAAGGCATTTGTTGCGAGGTGCATTCTCGACCACGTACCGGAACATAATTTCCTTTATACATTTTACTCAAGACAATATCAAAGGTACCGTTAGTGTCAAAATCATTAGCAAATACTTTAAAGGGTGTTGCTTTAGATGCTGTATATTTGGTATTCAACCCAATATTACCTAAGATATAATCCATCAACCCATCTCCATTGATATCTGCAGAAGTTATAGAAAACCACCAACCCAATTCGTTATCAAGCCCATAAGAAACAGATACATCTTGAAATTTTCCCTCTACTGAAGTAAACATCCCAACTTTTGTCCATTCCCCCACTACTATAAAATCATCCTTTCCATCGTGATTAAAATCAGTTACCTCGATATCATTAATAATTCCAAATTCCCTAAAACCAATGCTGATTTCTTCTGTTATATTCTTAAATATTCCATTTTCATTTAACAATATTTTTGCTGACGAACTCAAGGGATAATGATGTGGAATCATTCTGTTCCCTACTATTAAATCCAGATCACCATCATCATCAAGATCAATTTCTTTAACAACTTTTCCGCTCAAACCTGAACTATCCACAAAGTTTTTATCTCTATAATATTTTCCGAGACCATCATTGATATACAATCTATCTCTATATAAAGGAGAACCTTCTGAATATTCATTGCCCCCTGATAATACATATAAATCCAAATCCAAATCACCATCGCTGTCAAAAAATAATCCTCCTATATCTTCAAATTCTTTATCTATCAAAAAATCAAAGTTCTCTATTTTTTCAAACTCACCTTCTCGTTGAATGAATATTTGAGATGGTTGACCTTTAGATCCTGAAATGAAAATATCGTCCCACCCATCTCCATTAACATCTCCAGATACGATGGAAGGACCTACAGTAGATTGCTTGTAGGGAAGTAAAATTTCTTTTTTAAAATCATCATAAAAAGACTGTTTATGGTTAAAATTGATGACTTTTGACTCAGAAAAAGTGAATTTGTTTTTTTTGTTCTTATTGTTGATTTGTAAAGCCTCTTCGTCCGTTTCGGATATGATTAACTCTTGATTTGCATCCACACGATATCTTTGATGAACTTTACCATTTGGCCAAACTACTCTTACAGAATCAACCATTTTTAACGATCCTAAACCAAAATATGCAACAGGCTCTACAAATGAAAAATATCCTCTTACGCCTTTATTTTCCCATAATTGAACTGAATCCCCTGTGTACACATAGACTTTAGCGTATGACTCATGATGCCTACTTAATGTTTTAACTGTTAAAAAATTACCCAAATTCAATTCTCTACTTAAATTTTTATGAACAAAAGCCTCCTGGTCTATATTATTAGTAACTAAATCTAAATCACCATCCCTATCTAAGTCGGCATATACTGCACCATTGGAAAAAGAAGGCGTGACAATACCCCAATCAGATGAGCTATTTTTAAAGGACAAATTACCTTGATTTTCGAATAGTAAATTAGGTAACTTTTCAGAGGGCATTTCTTCATATAATTGCTTTTTAACACTCATTGGAACTTTTCCTTGATATTTAGCCTGTATATGACCCACTTTATTAGAAAAATCATTATCTGAGGCATACCGCCTGTAGCCATTGGTTATATAAACATCCTTATTACCATCATTATTATAGTCAGCAATTAATCCTGCCCAGCTCCAATCTGTCTTTGCAATTCCTAACTGATGAGAAATATTTCGATAAACATTATTGGTTCGATTTATTTGTAAAGTATTAAACATATATTGATAAGCAAAGTCAAATTTGTTCACCAACATATCAAAATTTGAAGCGCTCATAGACTGCATGAGTGTCTTGGATCTAACATGATCTGCACTGGCCATATCAAGCACTAAAATATCTTGATAAGCATCATTGTTAATGTCAGCCACATCGACCCCCATTCCAAAAAAAGAAATTTGACTAGTTCTTGATTTTATTTCGTCAAAAAAAGTTCCATTCTTTTTGTTTATGTACATAGCATCTGGAATAAAATAGTCATTGGCTATGTAGATATCTAACCAGCCATCACCATTTAAATCACTGACAGATAATCCCAGACCAAAACTAGGTCTTAGCATTCCTACTTGGGCGGTAGCATCAACATAAGTCCCACCATCATTAATATAAAAATGGCTCGAGCTGCCATGCATCAATCCTTTTTGAGTTCGAAGCAATTGATAAAATGCTCCTGGTTCCGTACCATATAATCCATTTTCATTCATCACCAAGCAATCCAAGTCACCATCCTGATCAAAATCGAAAAATGCTGATTGTGTACTAAATCCCTGATCAGCCAATCCATAATCACGGGCTTTTTCAATGAATGTTTCATCTCCTTGATTTACATATAAGAGATTTGCCCGTTGGCTTGGTTCAAGAGGCCCACCTCTAGAAATATAAATGTCAAGAAAACCATCTTCATTGATATCCACAAAAGATACACCATTGGACCAACCCCCCAAAAGATTTAGATTTGCTTCAATAGAAATATCACGAAACTCAAAATTTCCCTTATTGATATAGAGTTTATCTTCGACCTGATTACCAGCAAAATAAATGTCTAATAATCCATCATTATTTAGATCAGCAACACCAACCCCTGCACCATTATAAAAATAATCAAAATCAAATAAATTAGATCGATTATTAACATCATGACTTAAATCATTACTGAAATCAATACCTGTTCTTTGGCTACTTAAACGCTCAAAGATAATTTCAGACTCTTTTTCTTGCTCGCAGCCAAAAAATATAAATAAAAGAGGAATAAGGTAAAATCTCATATTTCTATACATTCACAAATTTATAAAGAAACCAAAACAATGAAAGAAAGCCATATAACCGTGAACATAATCATATACCCTCTCAGTTAAAAATTAATCCATCATTGACTCGTCTATATGATAAGCCCTATAAAACTCTTCACTTGACTGCGCCATCCAAAGAATATTACCCAAATCATCAGTAATAACAATCTTTTTTCTCATGGTGCTACTAAATAGATACCGCCCTTCTCTAAATTGATAAACGCTGCCCATTTTCCAGCTAAACAAAGAATCTGGCAATTCAATAATCAAAGTGTTTAAAAAAGAATTATTATTCACTTTAAAGGCCAAAGCCCTTGATGTTTTTCTGTATTTTTTATCTCCATTATCAAACAGTAAATAATCACCCGATGGAGATAGGTTGATTGAATGCTGCCCATAGAATCTATTATGCTCATTTATGATAGAAATACCGCCATATTTCCACAACACACTTCCTGTCTCCCTATCAATTTTCCAAATCTCATTAAACTTTCTGAATGAAATTAAATAATTCCCATCGATATCTAACTCTATTGCATTGGCATGTCCCCAATCTATCCTATCCTTGAGCATGTTCGGATTGATTAAAGGATTTAAATGATCCGATAAATTCCAACTCCATATTTTTTTACCATCAGCTGATAGTTTAATGATGCCATCATGTTTAATGGTATCTTGATCTAGTCCACCAAATGCCGTTAAATTGATTGGTAGTAATTCATGGGTAAGCCCAACATAATCATCCCCATCTTTAATTAAATCATGATGTAAGAGTTTATCATAACCATCCATTCCAAATTTCAGATGGTTTATCGTATCACCTTCATAACTGATTTCAATTAAATCAGACTTAGAATTTAAAGCTACATAACTCTTCTCGTAGGGTTTAAAGACTCGATTAAGAGCAGTATCAGCTTTTTGATACCATACCACTTCACCAAAGCTATTTACCATAAACATAATCCCAGGAAAGTCAATTTTACGTAATAAAATATATCCTTTAAAATTTTCTTTATTCACTAAAACTTCAATCTTGGGTAGGTTTGAGGGGATCTCTTTCAATGGACTCAAACCACTACTTCCACACCCACAGAAAATAAGTGTGATGAAAACTAAAACTTTATTTTTCATAATAAATCATCAACACCCTAACAAAAATTAAGATCATAAAAAAAAGCCAATCCCAAAGGAATCGGCTTTTTTGATTTCAATTTAATTTGGTTAAAAGGTAACATCTGCAAGCGCTGCTTCACAATTGCTACATGTCCATGTCTGTGCTACGGGGAATGTAATAGTTGTAATCGCATTCTCATCCCAAGCTGGATTGTTTCCTGCAATGGTTAGAGTGACATTATCAGCAGCCAAGAAGTACTTAAACTCCCAGGCATCACCGTAAGAATCAGTAGCAGTTTTGTTGAAAGTAACAACGCCACACAAGTCTGAGAAACCGAAATCTCCCGCAGGTACACAACATCCATAACCTGTCTGATATCCACCAAATGACCAATCGTTAAAAGTGAAAACACCAGCACTTACTTCCTCAATAGTTACAGGATAATCCGGAGCTAGATTAACGCCTGTGGCCGTGGCCGCAGCACCAAATCCACCCCAGTACAAGTCACTAGAATATGCGACTTCGCCTAAATACATATCAGAAGGGCATGCTACTGGAAAAGTAGTGTCAAACCTTCCGGCAAAAGCGGGTCCCGTAATCGTAGATGACTTATTAGAATTTGAAAAAATCAGTCCACCTTTTGATAAGTAACTTTTAACAGTGAAATAATCACCCGCATCTGCATTTGCAGCAGTAATAGTTACTCCAGCGAGACCAGACAATTCAGAAGCAGTAAAAGCAGGAATGTCCATACTCATGTAGCCATCTGCATTTTTGGTAAAATCAGCTGAAGTATAAGTTCTACCAGGCATATCAACTTCACTTCCGCCGTTGTATGACATTGTAAATTTGAATTCTGTCACATCTACACCGTTTGTTTCATCTACAAACTCTACTGAATAACCAAAGGAAGATGAACTTAAATTGTTCGGATCAACCAAGGCAGCACCTGAAGTCGAAGTAACTCGAGGATAACTCCCTTTAATTGCATCATCAAAAGTTAATATTGGTTTCTCATCTGGATCTGCACAAGAGTATGAGAGCATGACCAGAAGTCCCAAAATTAACGCTTTTATAATATTATTTGAATTTATCATTTTTTCAATATTTAGCATTTAACATTAATAAAGAGTTGGACCACCCTCGTTCCAAAAAACTCTGTTCGTTATAAGATCTGTTGTCTCATCGTAATTACCATTTCTGGTCGTGTAAGATTGAGGATATCTCATTCTATATGCAAACGTTCCTGGGTCTGCCTCCAAAGCTGGTGACATGTTTGAGGGTAAACCTGTTCTTCTCCACATATTATATGCAGCTACACCGTTACCATATATGGCTATCAGCATTTGCTTTGCAATGAGATCCTTTTTCCCTGCAGCATCTGCCGCATCATAAACCGCCAAAACATCAGCTAAATAATCGCTAACTTTTGTGTCCGTCATACCGTAGAATGATTCAACATTAACAACAGACCCATCCTTCAAGGTTATGTCTTGAGACATCTCAGCTGAGACTAAGGATTTAAAAGATCTCACCTTTGCAAGAGAAGCACTGATTCCGGCCGAGAGCTCGTCTCTTCCACCACCAGCAGCAGCAGACTCGGCCATCTCAGCTCGCATAAACCATGCATGTGATGAGAGCATAACAGGTAGTATTCCCTCACCTAGACCTCCAAAAATTCCTAGTGTTCTAGTGTCTTTGAATTCATCATAATCAAAAGCCCCTCCACCAGGATACAATCCGTACGAAGTTTTTACAGGACCATCAGGAGGCGTACCAGATCCATTCAAATGATCTCGACCGTAATATCCGTCCGCTTTACCATAACAATAAGGAAGATTAGCAAAAGCACCACTCCAGTGAGCAGGTCTTTCTACTTGATCAGGATAAACTGATAAGTGACAACCATATTCTGCTATATCCAAGTTAGTTGCATCCCCTGTTTTACGATAGAAATAATATCGTGTCCTTGGATCGACAATTGTTACTCCGGCAGCATCAACTTGCTCGGCTGCCAGCAAATACATAAAGTAGTTATTCATGTATTGACCATCGCCTTGCTCATAACTGCTGTTATACATCCAGTGCCTTGAGTTAGGATTGACACGCTGGCTTCCATAATTAAATTGGAAATCTTCACTTGCATCATCAATAACATCTCCAGCCGCTACAATAGCATTGAAAGACGTGGCATCACCCGTGTTAAGGTAAGCTTGCATCTTCAACGTATTGGCCAAAGTCACCCACTTAGCTCGATCTCCCCCGTAATATTGATCGTTCGATGGAGCAGGAGCCGCAGCATCTGAGAGATTGGTAATTGCCTCATCCAAAAGAGCAATCGCTGCAGCATAGACATCCGCACCTGCGTCAACTTTAGGACTAATCACGTCAGTTCCCTGACCTGCTTCAGAGTAGGGTACATCTCCCATCAAATCTACCAATTGCATCATTGTCCAAGCTTTCAAGACTTGAGCTGATCCAACATGTACTGCAAAGTTATTTGTTCCCTGCTTCTCTATTAATGCGTCTACATCTGGAAATATTCCAGCGTAGGCATTATTCCAAACACCACCCATAGTGGTATTTGTCACAGCAGCATTATATGTAAATGCTACTGTCATGTACATTCTAGCCATCGAACCAGCAGTATATTCTCCACTCTCAACTTGATCTTTAAAACCTAATTGAATACTATTGTAGAGATCATCTAAACTAGCGGTACTTGGGTCTAAAGCATTTGGATTAATCTGCTGATCTAGTTCCAAGTCACAGGCAGAAATAAATCCTACAAATGCGAATACTATTAATATTTTATTTACAAATTTCATAAACTTTAATTTTTATATTCGTTTAATTAAAACGTTAAGTTCAATGTCATACCATATTTCTTAGCCGTTGGCGCAGTTCGAAAATCAAAGCCTCGACCATTTCCAACTCCAGTACTTGATATTTCTGGATCAAAGTTTGTTCCCACGGGAAAGTTCGGAGCATTAAACCATAAGTTTTCACCTGAAATTGTCAATGCTGCCCTACCAAACGGAGATTTTTCTAACCAAGTTTTAGGCAATACATATGCCACTGAAACTTCTCTCAATCTTAAAACTGAAGCATCAAAAACACCTCCTTCATCCGCATAGAAATAAGCTCGGAAGAAAGAATCTCCCATATATGTCTGAATATCGTTTGCAACATATTGGGGCTCTCCTGAACCATCAACACCATCTTGCTTAACCGCACCAGGCATAATGATAGGAACGTTTCTATTAACATCTGTATCAACCGTATTACCTCTAGCTAAAAGTGCCTGAATAGTTGAAGAATAGATATCTCCTCCAGCTATGTATTGCCACTGAAATCCAAAAGATATGCCTTTCCATGTCAATGTATTAATCCAGTTAGCTGTAAAATCAGGGTTAGGATTACCTATAATACCAAATTCTCCGGACGCTTGATAGTTTCCAATACTTTCTACCACATATTGTGAAGAAGGATCAGTATTGTCTGTTCTCATAAATGTACTTCCATACATCGCTCCAAAAGGTTCACCAGGAATTGCATAGTTACCAAGGCCACCACCTGAATAACCTTCAATCTGGACTCTTTCAATTCCTTCATAAATTGAATTAACTTCAGGTAAGTTTTTGGTATAATTCAAATTAATATCCCATCGAAGGGCTCCTGGAAGTGGAGGTCTGATATTTACCCCAAGCTCAACTCCTGTATTTGTAACCTTAGCAGCATTTACAGTAGTGTTTGTATATCCTGTTGATGGATCTAATGGAAGTGCTACAATCAAGTCTCTACTTTCTTTGTTATACCATGATAAATCAAGCCCAATTAAATCGTTGAACAATCTTGCTTCAAGACCGGCCTCAAGTTCTGTAAATAACTCTGCTTGCAAATTTTGATTACCTAGTTGATTAGATACAGAGTTTGTATTTAAAATAGAACCTCCAGGTGTAACAAAATCATTTGTTGAAGAATTCAAGATATTTCTTGTCTGATAAGGTTCAGGGTAACCTGCAGAGGTACCATAACCTACTCTGACCTTTAAATAATCAACTGCTTTACTGTTACCCAAGCCCTCGATAGCATCTGAAATAACAACCGATGCACTTACTGAAGGGTACAATACTGATCGATTTTCCTGCTCTAAAGTAGAAGTCCAATCATTACGAGCCTGCGCCGTTAAGTATGCCCAACCGTTGTAACCAATGGATGCTGTGGCATATACTCCCATAACATTCTCATTTTGATATCCTGAGAAGTTATTGTGCTCAATGAAGTTTCCATGATTCAATAGGTTGTATACAAATTGTTCTTGACTTGTTGTTCCAACGAAAGAGCCTTTTTGCTTTACACTGTTCACTCCAACAATACCATCAAGGGTGATTGATGAACCTATTTTGTAATCATACATTAAGTTCATCACCTGAGAGTTTGTCCAACGCTCAGTAGTAAACGTACTGAATTCACCAAGTGGTTGTCTTGGTCCTCCTATATTGACGAAACGATTATTTTGTTGCGTGTAGGTGTCTAAGCTTAAGCGATACATGACATTCCAGTTTTCGCTCAGTTTATAGCCGAATTCTGTATTAGAAAAAAATCTAGAAACTCTCTCGTCTTGGCCAGAATTATTCAACGTCCATCTTGGATTTTGTATAGGTCCACCACGTCTGTAATATACACTCCTGTTATCAACTGGAGATTGAAAAGGTAAGCCCATCAAATCCATTGATCTTGGTGTAAACATAATCGCAGCAAATAAACCATTACCATCTCCCCCAAATGCTGGAGCAGTGATAGGGGACCTTCTGTCTGTATTTACATAATTGAAAGTAGACTTGAATGTCAAACCATTTTCCAGCTCAGTTCGGTAACCAATACCGAAATTATGCTTATCGATGTAATTAGTCCTTCTTTCTGTTCTTCCCGCAGACATTACCATATCATCAAGCTGTGGTGTAAAACCTTCTTCTGTTAGGTAGCTATAAGTCGCGCTAACTGAAGAATTTCCTCCAAGTGCTTTTTGGATAGACACTGAAGTGTTTGAACTCAAACCTTTTTGAAAAAATTCCTCAACGCCTCGATAAGGCTTATATTCGTAATCCACATCATCATAAATTCCATCAAAATCGTTTCTATATTGATCCTGATCGTATGGATGTGTCACATATACTGTTGAACCATCTGCTCTTCTAAAATTACTACCGTATGATCCTGGATCAGTATCATCAAAGGCAGCTCCCCAGTTCGAGAAATACCAATCAAAACCTGCGTTAAATCCATTACCATAAGTGTTTTGATAATCTGGAACATTCGCCACTTCAGATTGGAAAATTCCTTGTGTTACATTTACTTCCATCTTCTTAGAAGCGCCTGCACCTGCTTGACCGTTCTTAGTTGTAACCAAAACAACTCCATTTCTACCTTGCTCTCCATAAAGAACTGTCGCTGATAACCCTTTAAGAATCGAAATTTCAGCGATAGAGTTTGGATCCAAATCTAAAAATCTAGATGATGCTGTTGCACTACCTGATCCAAATCCTTGGCCACCAGTATTCGTTTCAGTATTAAAAGGGATACCATCTACCACAAATAAAGGCTGATTTGAGCCGGTAATTGAAGAATAGCCTCTGATAATAATGTTAGTTCCAGAACCAGCAAGTCCAGAGGTAGATGCTATGTCTACACCCGTCGCTTTTCCCCGCAACAACCTGGCAACGTCTGATTCTTGACGGGCGACCAATGCATCACTACTTATAGAAGATACACCATAACCTAGCGCCTTCTTCTCTTTCACGACACCAAGTCCCGTGACAACTACTTCAGACAATGTTTCTACATCCTCCATCATAGTAATATCAATTACAGCTCTCGCACCAATGACTACTTCTTGGCTTGTAAGACCTATAAATGAATATTCTAGCGTTCCTCCCTCTTCTGGAACACTTAAACGGTAGTTACCATCTAGATCTGTAGTTGTACCTGTTGATGTTCCTTTCAGAATAACATTAACACCAGGGATACCTCCACTTCCATCATCAGAAGTCACTATACCGGATACCGTTCTTTGCGCCCAAGCTGTGCCCAGGACAAAAAGAAAGGAAATACTTATGAGTACAATTCTCTTCATATAAATTTGGTTTTTAAAAATGAACATTAATTAATTTGATTTTTGGCAATGGTTAATGAAGTAATTTATTAAAATATTAACTAAATAAAAACAAAACACTATTTAATGTTAATTAAAGCTATGTATTATCGTAAATCACATTAATTAGTCGTATTTTTTGGCATAAGTTTAACGAAAATTATAATTAACATAAAAATTAGTAATAATTATTACTAATATTTTTAAAAATTTTAAACATATATTTTCATAATAAATCTACTAATAATATGTTATTTTAGATAGCAGATATTTTAAGGTATTTTATTTTGTTAATTTTCATTTTATATCTATAATCTTCTGAAAAAAATATTATTAAAACATTAAAAATGGATTAAAAAACTTAGATTTTTTAATCCATAGCCATTTAATATGAATTGTTTTTTTCACGATGTATTTGCGAAGAGTATCTTACCTTACCTCTGTGCTAATCTCTGAGGAGCTTAATTTAATCTAAGTATTATTTAAGTATCTAAAATCACAAATAAATGGTCTTTTCAGTGAGATTAAAGATTAGTTTTCGGCTCTTATCCTAAACTCTATGCGTCTGTTTTGATCACTTAAGGTGAGATCTAATTCAACAGGACGCGTAGACCCTAATCCTATGAACTTTAACTGATCTGAAGGTATGCCCGATTCAATCAGAAAATCATATACTGCCTTTGCTCGTTGCTCGGAGAGTACCTGATTATATTGGGGATCTCCCGTTTGATCTGTGTGTCCCTCAATTTGTATATTTACTTGGTTTTCAACCAAAAATCCGGCAACTATTTCGAGTTCTGATTGTGAGTTTGGTGTCAATTCATAACTGGCCAATTCGAAATAAATATTTTCTAGAATCATACTGGCTCCCACTTCAAGTGGCGACAAGATTATATCTAGTGTATCAGGCTGCCCAGAGCTGCTATTTTGAATATCAAATCTAAAATCTTCGAAAAAATAACCTTTCGCCCTTGCATATACTCCATAACTCAACCCTTCGTTCAAAGCGAAAAAATATTCACCCGAAATACTATCACTGTAAGTACTGTACTTCAATTCATTCGTAAAAATATCAAAAAGTTCAATTTTAGCTTTGAGGGCTTCTTGTGAGACCGCATCTGTCACCCGACCAAAAATATAACTTGAAGTGTTTTTGACCAATGAATCATTGGCAATAGGCCACTGCACAATTTGGCTCCTGAGCTTACCGTCTGCTTTTTTGAATTCTTGTGAAAAATAAGCCATTGAGCCATCTGCAGATATGATAAATGACAATTGATCCAAATTATTATTTACGGAATTGCCCAGATTGTTTGGCGCTTGCCATTTGCTCTCCTTTTGCTCACTCATAAATAAATCATAACCTCCAAAACCCACCCGTCCATTTGATGCAAAAATTAAATTTTCACCATTGGTATGTATAAAAGGGGTTACATCATCCTTCGCCGTGTTAATGATTACTCCCATGTTTTTGGGTTGAGCCCAAGTGCTATCTTCACGCCGAGTATACCAAATATCTCTCCTGCCCAATCCACCAGGTCTATCCGATGAGAAGTATAAGGTATTTCCATCAGCTCCTAAACTAGGCTGTGAATCCCAATTTTTGGAATTCACTACTTCTCCTAAATTTTCAGGGTTTGACCAAACTTCACCATACTTCCTTGAAAAAAATAGATCACAACTTCCAAACGTGCGACCTTTGTCACACATGGTAAAAATCAAGGTACGACCATCTGCAGATATTGAAGCCGCCCCCTCATTGAACTCTGAATAAATATTTTTACTGAGCAATGTCGCTGGAGACCAAACATCAGCTTCCCGGTAACTGACGACTAAATCTTCATCATAACTCCCTGAAGCACCGGCTCTCTTAGTGAAAATTAAAGTATTATTATCAATGGTAATCGTAGGGAAATATTGCGTAAGGTAGCGATTCACAGATGAAGGTAAGACCTTGGGCATCACCACTGCTTTTGTTTTTTGATTCTTATAGGCATAAGCTATACTAGCTATCAGCAGAGAATCGTCTTGATCTGCTGGCAGCTGGTACAATTGAAATTGATCCATACATGCCTTGGCCTTAACATAGAACCCTTGTTTAAAATACTGCTCTGCCAAAATAATTAATTTCTGTGCGCTGATTCCAGACTTATCAGCCACTGAATAATACTGATCCAGATGATAAAAGGAGATCTCCAAATCACCAAAATTTTTAAAAATGTTGGCCAATGCCCAATGTGCTTCGACGAATGTAGATTCCTTGGCTAAACATTTTTGATACAATGAGATCCCCTCATCAAACTTACGTTCTTTTATCAATTGACCAGCCGACTCATACCATTTTTGAACCCGAGGATTGTCTACCGAGTATACTTCTTGAGCATACAGCTGCACTGAAAGGAAGGGCAACAAAAATATCGAGAACCATCGCATACTTAAGGTATATCCATGAACTTATGGGTTTGCAATGAGATGGACCAACGAGGATGTTCCTTAACAAATGCAATAATCAAAGGTAGTATTTCTTCTTGTCGACTCCACTCGGGCTGCAAAAGCCACTTGGCTTTGGGATTCATTTTTTTGCTATGCTCAATAGCCCACTTGAAATCTGACTTATGGTAAATCACCAGCTTCAGTTCATCACTGCGCTCGTAAAAAACTTCCCTTGGCTTTTTAAACTTTTTAGGGGAGAAGCAAATCCAATCCCAATGTCCAGTAAGTGGGTACACCCCTGAAGTTTCAATATGGGTATTTTTATCGGCTGCTTTTAACTGTTGAGTTAATTGGGATAGATCATACATCAAGGGCTCTCCTCCCGTAATCACTACGATTTGCGCAGGATGTTCATTGGCCATTTTTACCAATCGAGTAACTGAAAAATTAGGATGGTCACTTGCCTCCCAGGAATTCTTCACATCACACCAATGACACCCCACATCGCAGCCACCCGTTCTTATGAAATAAGCGGCTTTCCCAACATGACAACCTTCGCCCTGAATCGTGTAAAAAGATTCCATGATGGGTATTTCATCTACAAGAAGGTTAAGCGTGGTGTCGTTCATAAGCCTTGAGTGTATTCAACAAAAGTGATGCAATGGTCAAAGGTCCAACTCCCCCCGGCACAGGGGTAATGAAACTACTCAGAGGTGCTACTTTTTCAAATTCAACATCTCCAGAAAGTCTAAATCCACTCTTTTTTGTAGCATCGGGAATGCGTGTCGTTCCCACATCTATGATGACCGCACCTGATTTGACCATGTCTGCAGTAATGAGCCCGGGCTTACCTACCGCAACAATCAAAATGTCAGCATTTCGGGTATGTTTCGCTAAATCTTGAGTGAACTTATGACAAATAGTAACCGTAGCTTGACCCTGCTCCACCATCATCAAACTCATCGGAGCCCCCACAATACGACTCGCTCCTACAATCACACAATGCTTTCCTTTGGTGGTCACCTGATAGCGTTTAAGGAGCTCCATCACTCCAAAGGGCGTAGCAGGCAATAATAAGGGCTGATCGGAAACAATGGATCCAAAATTATGATTGGTAAAGCCATCTACATCTTTCTTTGAGTCTATCAAAGCGGTAATGTGCTCCACCGAGATGTGTTTAGGCAAAGGCAACTGCACTATAAATCCATCGATATCGTCGTCTTGATTGAGTTGCTCGATGTGCTTAAATAATTTTTTCTCTGTAATGGTGGTAGCGAATTGCAAAAGAGTATACTCAAATCCCACGGCTTTACAGGCCTTCATCTTTCCGTTGACATAAGAATGACTCGCCCCATCTTCTCCAATCAAAATAATGGCGAGATGAGGCGCTCTCTTATTATTATTTATGAGTTCTCCAACCCGCTGTGCTACTTCAGACTGAATTTCATTGGCTATCTTTTTTCCATCAAGTAATGTTCCCATGGTCAATCAAGCTTTAGAACAGCCATAAATGCTTCTTGAGGTATTTCAACATTCCCCACTTGACGCATACGCTTTTTACCCTTCTTTTGCTTTTCTAATAGTTTTCTTTTCCGACTAATATCTCCTCCATAGCATTTAGCGATTACATTTTTACGAAGTGCCTTGACCGTCTCACGAGAAATCACCTTCGTCCCAATGGCAGCTTGAATGGCAATCTCAAACATCTGTCGGGGAATAAGGCCTCGTAATTTTTCACATAGTCTTTTGCCCCAATCATAGGCCTTGTCACGATGCACTATTGCAGATAAAGCATCTACTTTGTCTCCGTTGAGCATGATATCTAACTTCACCAATGTTGAAGTTTGATAACCAATTAACTCGTAATCTAGTGAGGCATATCCTCTTGACAAGGTCTTTAGTTTGTCAAAAAAATCAAATACTATTTCTGCTAAGGGCAAGTTAAAGGTCAATTCGACGCGATCCGATGTTAAATAAACTTGATTTTTAATTTCCCCGCGCTTATCCATACAAAGAGATATAATATTCCCAATATATTCTGATTTTGAAATGATTTGTGCCTTGATAAAAGGCTCTTCGACGTGAGAAATTTTTGTAGATTCTGGCATTTCCGAAGGCGCGCTCACAGGAATGATTGTCCCATCAGTGCCAATAGCATGAAATTTAACCGAGGGCACAGTTGTGATCACGGTCATCCCAAATTCTCGTTCCAATCGTTCTTGAATAATTTCCATGTGAAGCATACCCAAAAAACCACATCGGAAACCAAAGCCCAAAGCGACGGAAGTTTCAGGTTCCCAAACTAAAGCGGCATCATTAAGCTGTAATTTTTCCATTGAAGACCTAAGTTCTTCAAATTCTGAGGTATCCACAGGATAAATACCTGCAAATACCATAGGCTTGACATCCTCAAAGCCTTTGATCGGTCGCGTTGTTGGATGATCTACATGGGTAATGGTATCTCCCACCTTAACTTCTTTGGCTACTTTAATTCCTGAGATTAAATAGCCTACATTTCCTGCCTCCAGTAAAGTTCTTGGTTCATGATCCAATCTCAACACACCAATCTCATCCGCATCATAGGTCTGTCCGGTACTCACAAATTTAACCTTATCTCCTTTTTTTATTACCCCATTAAATACCCTGAAATAAACTTCAATACCACGGTATGAATTATATACAGAATCAAAAATCATGGCTTGAAGTGGCTCATCTTTGATGCCCTTGGGAGCTGGGACGCGGGACACAATTGCCTTTAATATTTCCTCAATGCCAATACCTTCTTTGGCACTCGCATGAATAATGTCTTCCTTATCACAGCCAATCAAATCTATAATTTGATCTGAAACTTCATCGATCATAGCTCCAGGTAGATCAATTTTGTTCAGAACGGGTATGACTTCAAGGTCATGCTCAATGGCTAAATACAGATTAGAAATGGTTTGCGCCTCAATCCCTTGGGAGGCATCCACAATAAGCAATGCGCCTTCGCAGGCCGCTATCGAGCGTGAAACTTCATACGAAAAGTCAACATGTCCCGGAGTATCTATCAAGTTGAGGACATATTTTTGCCCTTCTTCGAGATAATCCATTTGTATGGCATGACTTTTAATGGTAATTCCACGCTCCCTTTCAAGATCCATATTGTCAAGCAATTGTGCCTGCATTTCTCTTTTGGTAACCGTGGATGTTTTCTCCAAGAGTCGATCAGCCAAGGTACTTTTCCCATGATCGATATGGGCAATAATACAAAAATTACGAATGTCCTGCATAGAATGAAAATAGATTTGCAAAAATAGTACTTTGCCCTCACAGAACACATAATCAAAGCCAATCATTTACAAAATGAGGACTAATCTTATCAATGTTTGTTTTTTGTGTCGATTATAATGGTCACAGGGCCATCATTTGTTAAAGAGACCTGCATATGCGCTCCAAATTTTCCATGCTGAACCGGACGGCTAGAATGACTTGACAATTCTTGAATAAAATCTTCATAGAGGGCTTCCGCAAACACAGGCTTCGCTGCTTTCACAAAAGAGGGCCTATTTCCTTTTTTGGTTTGGGCATATAAGGTAAACTGACTGACCACCAAAAATTCAGCTTGTACATCTAGGGCACTTAAATTCATTTTGCCTTCCTCATCTGAGAAAATCCGTAGTTGAACGATTTTTTTAACTAACCAATTCAAATCTTCATTATCATCTGCCTCCTCAACACCCAGCAGGATCATCAACCCTTGATCAATAGATGCAATAGGAATCTTTTCTACCTTGACATTTGCGTTTGAAACGCGCTGAATTACTGCAATCATTATTGAGTTAATTGAACCATCGCCTTAGCATCATAAAATACGGTCCCCTCATTTTCATTCATCGCAACCTGTAACATCGCTCGCGCTACTATGGCTGCCTCAATGGACCAAAAAGAAGATATGCCCAATACTTTTAAAGGTGAGCTTACGACTTGTATCAGGGAATTAAAGAACACCTCAGCCCCTCTTTTTTCAATACGATTTCCCAACAATAAAGACGGCCTGAATACTTTTAATCCTGGTAGATTTAATGCCAACAAAGCCTGTTCACACCTGCCCTTGACTTGATTGTAATAAAAAAGTGATTGAGCATTGGCTCCCTGGGAGGTAACGATCAAATAATTCTTGAAATTGGGGTTCTTTTGGTTTATGGTGGCTACTTTCAATGGATATATAAAATCACTTTTCTCAAAAGCCGATTTGGATCCTGCCTTTTTCATTGTGGAACCTAAACAGCAGAAAACGTCCTCCGAAAAAAGATCTTCTTCATATTGATGGAGTGCATCAAAATCTGAGATCGTAATTATTTTTACCCGCTTATCGTATTTTAAATCAATAGACCTCCGCAATACCAAAGTGATGCTTATGTAGTAGTCCTTTTGTAATATCGCTTCTAACAATAGTTTTCCTACCAAACCTGATGCGCCGATGATCAATGCAGATTTTGTCTGTCTCGCCTTCATCCTTTCTTTTTTTTAACTCACAGGTTGCTGATTGAGTTCCCAAACTTTGAAAGCTTCAATGTCTGATTTGAAATTTTTGATAATGAAATAAATTATCGATAGGTCATCAGAGAACCCAAGTAAAGGAATGAAATCCGGAACTACATCCATGGGTGTTACAAAGTAGAGCAATCCAAAAACCAAAGACAGCAGTGTTTTATTTGAAAAAGAACTGTATTCACCCGAAAAACTTTTTTTAATCATCCTTAAAAATAATTGCACATGCTCCAAAAGCTCATTAATCTGCTTATGACTCCCATTCAATTTTTGTAGCTTTTTGGACACTTGCCCAAACAATGCTTTGAGCTGGCTTTGCTCTTCTAATATGCGCTTTGCTTGTCTGAACATTTTTAATACGCTCTTTTTCATCTTATAACAGCTCCTTTATTTCATTTTTCACAAAGACAATGGTTTGAGCGATACTGTTCTTCTTGACCGCGCCTTCTAATATTAATTTGGCTAAATCTAATCCGGAATGTTCTTCCCCCAAACCCATAGCGGCTTCATTGATCAAGGTAACGGTATCCTCAATGGCGGCGGTAATATAGGACCAAGCTTCATTGGATAGATAAATTTGTTGGGCCAAATTATGATTGAATTCCTGTCTGATCTCTTTGATTAAAAGATGCTGCAAAACGGTGGCATTCATCTCTTTTTGACTTAATCGAGGAATTAAATTATTGGGATTTGATCGCTCCAAAAGCAATATAATCCGCTCATAGGCCTGTAACTTAATGGGCAGCATCTCCTTTTGATTTTTTTGCTTCAAGGTAGACTGGAGCTCATCAAATCGAGCCCTCAATAATGAGCTTACCATCAAAAATGAAGCATAGAGTACTATAGCCGCAGGTCCTAATATTTTTAATAAATCAATTAACAAATCCATATCCTCTATTTTTATTACTTATTTCAAAAATAAATAATTTCTTTTGTGCAATGATTGCTCCCATCAAAATAACTACCCGCGCCGTTGAAGAAATTATAAATATACTCAAAACTAAAGGTATTCCTCAAGAATACTTACTTAGGGTGAGTATAAAAGGTGGCCACGGTTGTTCGGGTATCAACTTCACTTTGGGGTTTGATAAAAAAAAGGAGTTTGACACGGTTTCATTAGTTTCTGGAATTAACGTTCTCATACAAAAATCAGAAATGATGTTCCTAATTGGTCAAGAAATTGATTTTCATGAGGGAACTGAATCACGTGGGTTTATTTTTCGGAATTATGAGGATAATTCAACTACGGCCCGATGACAAAGCCCTTGAATAGGCGGATTGTATTTGCTCACTTTTACCCAAACTTTTTTGACTTGTGGAAACTTGCTTGTCAAAAGTTCGATGATTTGATTGGCCAAATACTCTAGCAGCGCCGCCTCTTTAGACATTACCTTTGAAATCAATTGATATACCTGTTCGTAATCAACCGTCCCCTCTAATTTATCTTCCTTAGTAGCCAAATCGACATTGAGCTCCATTTTGACGTCAACACTGTATTTATTACCTATTTTTCGCTCTTCTTCATAATATCCATGATGCGCGTAGAACTCCATTCCCTCTAATGAAACAAATGCCATCAGCCTTATATCTGATCAAAAAATGAAACGTCTCCACTTTCGTCTTTCACTGATCCGTCCTCTTCTTTATTTTTACTTTCCATCTTTTTTGATGTCGTATCTTTGGATTTAATAAATTCAGTGAGCTTTTCAGTTGCTGCTACATCATCCTTAGAGATTTGAGGAATAGGAGACAGCGGTGCTGGCGGTGCGATTGGCTCTTCCTTATCAATCAGCGACCGTGAATCGTGAACCTGCTTCCTAACTTTAATCAAGTGATCCTCTACCTTGAAGTTCCCCTTCTGATTACTTGCTCGGTTGATTCTATCGGTTATATCCAAAATAATATTTTGTAACTCTCCAATTAACGAGTCTCTGTGATTTTCAATACTTTGATAGTTCTTGGCTAAGTCCTTGATGATATCCTGCATCTCGACAATCAAATTTTTAGCCTGATTCTCTGCCTCTTCTATAATTCTGGTCGCTTTTGATTTGGTCTCGCGCATTACTGCCTCTGAATTCATTTGCGCCTCTCTGAGATGAAGCTCTGCCGCTTTGTTAGCCTGATCAATCAAATTCGCCCCTGTATCCTCAGCTGTTTTGAGTGTTTTAAACAATGAATTTTCAACTTCACGGAGTTTTTTAACCTCAATATCAGCCGTTTCTTGCTTTATTTTAAGCTCATTATTTTCATTCAATAATCGCTCCCATTCTTGAGATAAAGAGGCTAAAAAAGCATCTACTTCATCTTTATCAAACCCACGAAGTTTTTTTTCGAAGGTTTTCCTTTTGATTTCCAGCGGTGTTATTCTCATATTATTTACTAAAGTTTATATCCCAGACAGATATAGTACGATCATCACTACAAGATATTAAAGAATTTTTATTTGGCATTGACAAAAGCTTATTAACTGAGGTTCCATGACCTGCATAACGACCCTTATCTATGACTCGAATTAATTTAAAAGTACAGGAATCCCAAATCTTGATTGATTTGTCCATACTGCAAGTTACAAAATAATGACCATTTGAATGATAGCTAATATGATTGATGGCGTACATGTGGGCTACTATATCTTCTGCTAAAAATAAGGTGTTTCCCTCTTCAAGTGACCAGATTTTGAGATGTGCATCTCTACTCCCACTCAATATCATCTTATTCGTAGGATCGATGCACAAGCTAAAAACAGAGTTTTTATGTGCCTGTATTTCTTGGATAAGTTTATAATTTTTCTTGTCAATTACCCTTATGCAGCCATCACTGTAGCCGGCATAAATACGATGCTCATCGACTTGCAAAGTTCGGGCGCTCTTTTGGGATAAATTAAGCATTTTTACAAGCTTCCAGCTTTCCCGACTGACAATATAAATAGCACCATCACCTGTCGCTATGTAAAGAAAATCATCATCAAACTGGATATCAAAAATATGAGCCTTGGTCATTTGAAGCGATGTAATTTCTCGTTTGGCTACTGGGTCAATGACGTGCAGTCCATCAAAATTTTGACCTATAAATAGATGATCTCTCAAGGGATCATAGCTGAGGGCATAAACAGAGGTTGAAACTTTTGCAACTACATTTCCAGCAGCATATCCATTTATATTCCATTTAATAATATGACCATCTGCGCCCCCTGAAACAAATTCATGCTCATTTAATCCACACAAAGCATAAATAGCATCTTTATGGCCCGTAAAGCTATGTTCCTTTGTTATTGAAGGTCGGTTTATCATAAAAGTTACCTTCAAAAGTATTACAATTGCATGATCTATTTACTCAAATGCCACTATTCTTAACTAACAAAATAAACAAGGTAAGCACTTATGCCGTTTGGAATATCACCGAAACAGCAACTGAGTTAGCCCGCTTAGCGGGCTCGTCAGCCCCGCACAAGAATGATAAAAAAAAATGCGAATGGCTAGCGATCCGATTATTGGTCATGCATCTTACCTCACTATTTGAAATTTCCTATGCTGGCATTGCTAAAACGACCACAGGAAAGCCTTTCCTCATCGGCCATGCGGCAAACATTTCAATAACACACTCTTTTCCTATGGCTGCTGCCATGATTCATTTAGATGCGCCTTGTGGTATTGATATTGAATCCCCCAGAAACCAATTAATCAAGATTCAATCTAAAATCCTCCATCTGAGTGAGTATCAGCATAAAAACAACGCTTTCAATCTCTGTAAAATATGGATGGTCAAAGAAGTATTGATCAAAATATGTGGACAAACTCAACTGAGCTTTAAAAATGAACTGAAAACAGAGTTGATAGATGATCATCAAGCCTTGGGTCATATTATGTCGACCGAAATCAATGAACACTATCGAATCAACATTGTGCCCATATTGAATTATTTACTTGCTTATAGCTTATGAAAATCTTAACTACCAGTGATAAGGCTCATCAGTTTTTTAATTTCATCACTCTTGTGATAGTCCCCAATCTTATCAAAGGCGACCATTAAATTCCTAAGACTTCTCTTAATTATTTGGCCATGATCGCAAGGTTCAAAATACTCATTTTTGGGCATCAATTGAAGTTGGGCTATATAATTATCAATATCCTCTTTAGAAAAAATCAATCCTCGATTAAAAACATTGATGTAAAACTGAAGTTTGTCGGTCTTATACGTGAGCACAAATAAGTTGGGTAGATTTACTCCAAATATAGGTAGGCCCAGTTTTTGAGTAATCAATAAGTAGAGTGCAGAGAGGGATATAGGGTTTCCTTTTGAGGATTCTAAGACGCTATTTATCATGGAGTTTCCTGGAGCATGAAAATTTTTGGTGTTGGCCCTAAATTTATATTTTTCAAAGAGCATACTATTGATCCTCTTGATCTGATCAAAGGGGAGTAAGTCAGGGTCCATTTGTGTCCAAATTTCTCGATACAACTGTTCTATTTTATTTGACATTTGTGTATATTCTAAATCAGGATATTGATAAGTGGCCAGAATCCACATTCCTTTCAACAGATCTTCTTTTTCATGCTCATACCAATGCGTCAGCCGCTCCTGAGCCAACTCAAATTGCAAGAAATGAACCAAGTCCTCAATCCGTTCATGGGCCTTAGGATTGAACGTCTGTTCCCAAGCTTCCTCTAAAAAAGGAATCACTCCGGTACCTAAGGTTTTAAGTTTTTGTTCGACATGCGCAACCACCTCAACGTCGTCATCATCCAATAATTCCACCAATGACTTCAGCTCTTTATTGTTCATCTGTTAACAGACCCTCTTTAATTATCAATTATTCAGGGACTCCAATCCCTTCATTTTTTTGCTCTTTCTCCCTAAAGGTTTGAGAAAGTCTTTGGGGTATTGATTAAAATGAAGGGTCAATTTATCTAGATCAAACAACAATTGATTGAGATTATTATACAAAGAATCGTTCACGATCAATTGACCCATTGTACCTTGACCTTGGTTTATAGCCGAAATGGTACTTTTCAATGCTTTCATAAGATCTTGCACTTCAACCAAGGTCCCACTCAAATCTAGATTGCTGAGCGAATCCAAAACGTCTTCTGCTTTCTTAAAAATAGGATCTAAATCTTTAATCTTATTATTTACATTGGTTAGCACCTCGTTAGTAGAGTGAATAACTAAAGCGAAACCTTCTTTATTTTCATTCAATAATTCATTAATACCTTTCAATGTGATTTCTAATTCAGAAATGGTACTGGTTATTTTTTCACCGCTCCCTTGAAGTCCCAATAGAATTTCATTGATCCTCCTTATGGTAACATTAAGATTATCGGTGATCGGCTGAACATTATCGAGGTATTCAGCAAGACCTCTGTCCATAAGTGCTCTAAGTGTGTCATTGGCGGCTAAAGGCCTATCTATAGGGCCAATTTTCAATACGATTGCTTTACTCCCTAATAAGTCTGCATTTGACAATTCTGCAATGGTTGAGTCTCCTAAAATAATTTCAGAATTAATAGCTAATTCAACAACTACTTGATTATTGAAATCTTGGCGAAGTTGAATATTCCGGACTTTACCTACAGTCAAACCATTGATAATTACCGGATTTGATTTGGTCAAACCATCTACGTTATCATAAACAACATAATAACTGGTTTCTTTATTCATGAAGTCTCTCCCTTTCAAATAACTAAATCCGAAATATAATGTCAGGCCCGCGGCAAGCGCAATTAATCCTATTTTAAATTCTTTAGCCCTCATTGTTTAATTTGATTGTTCAATTTCTTTTTTATAATCTCTAATCGCTCTGTAAATACCCGAAGCAATATAAACTTGATTACGTTTATCATTCAAATATCGTTCTTCTTTTGCGTTACTAAGATAACCTACTTCAATTAAAACACTAGGCATTGCGGTACTCCAAAGTAGCTGAAGGCTGGATTGTTTCACGCCTAAACTCCTTCTGCCGACGCGCTCTTTGAACTGTTTCTCCACTAAGCTGGCAAATTGTACACTTTTTTCATGAAAAGCATTTTGGGTAAGCGAAAATAAAATATAAGATTCAATTGATTTAGGATCAAAGTTTTGATAGGTCTCTTTATAATTTTCCTCCAACAAAATAACTGAATTTTCGCGTTTAGCTACCTCGAAATTTCGACCTATATTTTTAGTTGCCATAACGTAGGTCTCGGTACCTGTAACATTTGGATTACTTAGCCAGTTGGCGTGTATAGAAATAAATAAATCCGCCTCAAGATCATTCGCAATCTTCGAGCGCTTAGCCAGTGAGGGAAAACTATCATCCGAACGGGTCAAAACAACTTGTACATCTGGAATATTCTCATTAATAATTCGCTTCAGCTCCAAGGAAATTTTTAATACTATATCTTTCTCATTCGAAAATGACCCGTGGGTCCCCGGATCCCGACCTCCATGACCCGGATCAATGACTATTTTCCTAACTTTGTATTGTTTAATTCCAACCGTTTGGAACGAAACAAAAATTAATGATAACGAAATCACAAAAGATATTGCAATATTTCTCACTGTCCAACGATTGGTTAGTATATCAAATACGATACTTTAGCACAAAAATTGCAAAATTTTCGTTAAAACAAAACTTGTATCAAACTTGAAGTCCATAATAAGTCTATTAGTAGGATTTATTTTAACCTTATCAACCTGTACCTCCTTAATTGCACAAACGGTTGTACAAGAAGATACTGTGATGCTGAAAGGTTTAGAGGGCATAAGTATATCTGGCGATACCATCATACTAAAAGGATTGGATACCCTAAAAATATCTGATGACTCCTCAAGGTCAGAGATAAGCTCTGATACTACCGTATCCTCTTTCATAGAACCTAAGGCCCCGATTGGAGAAATTGAAACCATCATAAATTATAATGCCCAAGATTCCATTTTTTTTGATCTGAAATCTAGTAAACTGACCCTTTATGGAGAAAGTCATATTGACTATGGGGAAATTGAATTAGACGCTGATGAAACCCAAATCAGTATGACTGATAGAATCATCACTTCAACTTATAGCTTGGATTCAGCAGGAAGAAAACAAGGAAAGCCCATTTTTACAGAAAAGGGTACCGTCTACGAAACCGATTTCATCATCTACAATTTAAAGACCAAAAGGGCCCAAATCAAAGGTGTAATCACTGAGCAAATGGGTGCCTTCATGCATGGCCAAGATGTCAAGAAGAATGAACGAAATGAAATGTATATCTCAGAAGCCATGTACACTACCTGTAATCTCACGGACCCGCATTTTCATATTCAATCCAAACAGCTCAAAGTAACGAAACGAAATGTCATCTCTGGTCCTTTCAATTTAAGGTTTCGGGAAATTAAAACCCCCCTCTGGTTTCCTTTTGGAATGTTCCCAAAACCAAAAGAAAAAACCTCGGGTATCTTAGTTCCTACCTATGGGGAAGAGACCCGAAGAGGTTTTTTCTTAAGGGATGGCGGTTATTATTGGGCTGTTAATGATTATATGGACATCAGAACTACGGGATCTGTTTTTTCTAATGGGGGATATGGCGCTGTTTTCAATACAAATTTTAAAAAAAGATATGTTTATACAGGAGGTCTCAATTTTAGCTTTAATAAAAATATTATCGATAATGAAAATGGATTGAGCAGTAATGACTTTTGGGTAAGAAGTAATCTTAAACCCCTTTCTAAAGGTAATTCTAGTGTGAGTGCTTCAATTTCAGCAGGTACGACGACTTATAACAGTAACAATAATTTAGCCACTACCGATTTTAACAGAAGTATCAGTTCTCAATTTTCATCTAATCTTTCTTACCGCCAAAAATTTGCTAATGCCCCTATTAATTTGACTATGAATGCCCGACATCGACAAAACGTGCAAACAGGTGTGATGACTTTTAATCTACCAGAGTTGTCCCTCAATGTCAATCGGCAGTACCCCTTTAAGAAATTAGCTGGATCCAACATGGATTTCCTTAAAAAATTAGGACTTAGCTATAATTTTGTTGCAAAAAATGAAATTACTAATAAACAGGCGAAGACCAACTTTCCATTTACAGTAGCCAACCAAACATCCACTCAGGAGGATCAAGAGGAAGAACTAAAATTGGATTTTAAAAATGCAAAAAATGGAGGTCAACATAAAATACCCATTGCCACATCAGTTAAATTATTCAATAAATTAAATCTCAGTCCCAACTTCAATTTAACAGAATATTGGTATACCAAAGAGCTTGATTATACCTATTTACCCGAACTTGAAGCCGTTCAAGTCGATACCCTCCAGAAATTTTCACGTGCTCTTTCATGGAATTCAGGTGCTTCTTTGAGCACCATTATATACGGAACCCGCTTTTTTAAGCCTGGCGGTTATATTCAAGCCATACGCCATGTAGTCACACCTTCAATTTCTTTTAGCTACACGCCTGACATTACCAATAGCGAAAATAGTCCTTGGGAATGGATACAAAAAAACGAAAAAGGAGATTCAGTACTGATGTCAAAATATCACCAGTTTGCTTATGGATCTCCTCGAGGAAATATGAGTAAAACTTTGAGCTTTGGTCTCCAAAATAATCTTGAAATAAAAGTTCGAGATAAAAAAGATACGTTAGGTATTGGTTATAAAAAGATTAAGCTGTTTGATAATTTCTCTCTAAATAGTGGTTATAATTTTGCCGCTGACTCTTTCAATTTATCCAACATAAATTTATCAACTAGAACCAGTTTTTTTAAAGGTAAGCTTAGTTTCAATATCGGCGGCACCCTTGATCCCTACGTATATAATGCTTTAGTAACCAATAAAGAAGGCCTAGTCACGCGTCAGGAGCGAATTGATAAATTTTCATGGCAAAATGGTCAAGGTTTAGGCAATTTGTCTAGAATCAACACCGCCATTAGCTTAAATTTAAAACCAAAAGGTTCAAGTGATGAAGAGGAAAATAATGGAAGAAATGATTTTATAGATCAAGATATCACGAATCAAGAAGAATTAGGGTTACAAGATGCCGCTGATCTAGATTATATTTATAAAAACCCAAATGAGTATGTCAATTTTAATATTCCATGGTCCCTTAGGGTTTCCTACTCCGTAAATGTCACGCAATCTGGTTTATTAGAATCAAGGATAAGGCAAACATTGACTTTTTCAGGAGATGTATCTCTGACTCCAAAAACTAAAATAAATTTTAGGTCCGGTTTCGATTTAGAGAAAAATAAATTTACTCAAACTAGCATTGGGGTCAACCGTGATTTACACTGCTGGCAATTAAGCTTCAATTGGATCCCTTTTGGAAGAAATCAATCCTTTAATTTAGTCATAAGACCCAAATCAGCTTTATTACAAGATTTGAAACTTCAGAAAAGAAAAAGTTTTCAAGACTTTTTTTAAATAAGAAGGACAGAAGGGTTCAGTCTAACCTTTCTTCTAGATTTTAGAACCAATCTCCAAACATCTCAAGGTGAAATTATGCTTGTATCTCTGATCGAAATGAGTTGTAAAAGTAGCCGGTCATAAACATACATACTATATGATATGTAACGATTAAAGCGGATCCGATATCCAAAAATGAATGAGGCATAAACCAATCTCCATAAAAAAAAACTACTGCCACGGCGATGATATTCTTGATTATTTCCACATAAATGGCACTCCAATGCTTATCCATCAATAAAGTCATACTAGCAATGGACAAATACATAAAACCTCCAAAATAAATCAAAATTTGATAGCCAATTTCAGCTGCATAATTGAAAAAAATCAATGAGATGATAGAAATGCATGTCCATTGAAACCAACACCAAATATGAAAGAAAAGTGGGTAGTCCGGATCGTATTTTAACTGATCATACACGGGTTCAGTCAACTGAATAGGATAAGCCTCAGCGACATCTTTGGGCCGCCAACCCGTAGGTTTAAACCAAATGACAAGTTTATCATACCAGGACTTCGCTCTCCAAGCATCCTGAAGGAGTTGCCAAAGGTGAATAAAATTAATGACAAACGGATTCCAACTCTTGACCGGCTTTTTTACGCCATAGACGGGTGGTTCATTCGCTAATTCTTCTTGAAAGGTTCCGAAAATTTTATCCCAGAAAATGAAAATTTGAGAAAGGTTTTTATCAATATAAATATCGTTAATCGCATGATGTACCCTGTGATGCGAAGGAGTTACTAAAACATATTCCAGAAATCCAAGCTTTCCGATTAATTTGGTATGATACCAATATTGTGAGAATAAATGGAGCGGTGCAATGAAGGCAATAACTTGAGCCGGTACCCCTAATAATGCAGTGGGAAGTAAAAAAACAAAGGAGATTGAAAACCAGTTTGAAATAGACTGTCTCAAGGCACAACCTAAGTTGAACTCTTCACTGCTGTGATGAACCAAATGATGATTCCAGAAATAATTAATTTTATGGGATATTCGGTGGACCCAATAACCTGAAAAATCCAATCCTATAAAAGCAACTAAATAAATTACCCATGTCTCTTGAATCTGTATCAAGCTCAAGTTACCAACCATCCAATCATAAGAAACAATGATGACCGTTAAACCTAAAACATCTTTAAACACATTGGTTACTCCAGAAATAAGACTGGCTAAGGTATCCATACTCCTCACCACCATTTCTCCTTTCACATGACCGATCCACGCCTCAAAAAAAATCAATATTAAAAAGAAAGGTATGGCATAGTTTAATACACTTACATAAGCTCCCACAGTGTAAAATAAATAATTTTCGACCAAAAAATCAGTTTAAATTACGGGGAAGTGATATAAATTAATTTTTTTCAGCCAATTTGATAAATAATAACCCTTATTAATCATTTTTTACTTTTTAAACACTTTTATAAAATGAATCCTGATCTAAAAATAGCCCAAAGCAAAATCCCAAAAAAGATAGACGTTATTGCTGATTCATTGGGTATTTCAAAAGAAGATTTAGAACATTACGGGCATTATAAAGCTAAAATTCCCGTTCATCTTATTGATGAGGACAAGGTAAGTCAATCGAAATTAATTCTCGTTACAGCCATTACACCAACTCCAGCAGGTGAAGGGAAATCAACCACCACCATAGGTCTTTGTGACGGGCTTAATCGAATCGGAAAAAAAACAATTTCTGTCCTTAGAGAGCCCTCCTTAGGTCCTGTTTTTGGAATGAAGGGCGGTGCCACTGGTGGCGGTTATTCACAAGTGGTGCCTATGGAAGATATCAATTTACATTTTACCGGTGACTTCTCAGCAGTTGAAAAAGCGAATAATCTCCTGTCCGCTCTGATTGGCAATAATATTCAAAGTAAAACCCGAAACCTTGGAATAGATCCAAGAACGGTGACCTGGAAATGGGTCATGGATATGAATGATCGTACTCTTCGAAATATCATATCGGGATTGGGAGGTAAATCAGGAGGTTTTCCTAGAGAATCCGGATTTGATATTACGGCAGCCTCAGAGGTCATGGCCATTTTATGCCTTTCAAAAAATTTGACTGATTTAAAATCTAAATTGGCCAACATTTATATCGGAGATACTTTTAATGGCCAAGCTATTTATGCCCGCGACTTAAACGCACAAGGAGCGATGGCCTCGTTATTAAAAGAAGCCATCAAACCCAATTTGGTCCAAACCTTAGAGGGAAATGTAGCCATCATTCATGGCGGTCCTTTTGCTAATATCGCACAAGGCACCAACTCGCTTATCGCTACAAAAATGGGTATGTCACTGGCTGATTATGTGGTTACAGAGGCTGGATTTGGTGCAGATTTAGGTGCAGAAAAATTTTTTAATATCAAATGTTTTTATGGAAATGTTTCACCCAAAGCAGTTGTCTTAGTAGCTACCGTGAGAGCCTTAAAATACCATGGGGGTATCAAGAAAGTTGAATTAAACCAATCCAATGCAAAAGCCCTAATCAAGGGAATGGCAAATCTTGATAAGCACGTAGAAAACTTAAGACGATTCAACATCCCACTGGTAGTAGCAATCAATAAATTTATCTCAGATACCGTCGAAGAAATACAAATCATAAAAGACCATTGTGCTGCCATTGATGTGGAAGTTGCCTTGAGCGACGGATGGGCATTTGGCGGTAAAGGCGCGACAGAACTGGCTTTAAAGGTCGTTGATGCAGCGAATCATTGTCAATCACAATATGTCCCTACTTATGACGCAAATTCAAGCATAAAAAATAAAATATCAGCCATCGCCAAAGATATTTATGGTGCAAAGGCCATTAGCTACACGAGTAAGGCAGAAAAAATCATTAAAAGAGCCATTGATCTAAACATCAGTCATCTACCTATTTGTATGGCTAAAACCCAAAGTTCGTTATCCGATGACAGTAGCCTTTTTGGTCGTCCCGATCATTTTAGCCTTACGGTACGAGATATGGAAATAGCCACCGGTGCAGGTTTTCTAATTCCCATCACAGGAAATATGCTGAGAATGCCTGGATTACCAGAAATTCCTGCTGCTGAGCAAATCGATATTGATGAGGATGGTACCATATCTGGCCTTTCCTAACCTTTCTCCCAAATAATCAATCTTCAAACTGCCGTTAACGTGACGCATCAATCCAACTCTGAACCGCTTCTTTGGTGGGATTTTCCAAATCTTTTAACTTCATCTTTTTGCGTATGCCGCACAGGTCATTATGCAATTTATTTACATTAGATTCACTGAGCTGACTCAAGGTATTCAATCCTATTTTTCGCATTAAGGGAAGGTAAGCTGCAGGTATACCCTGATCTGTGAATTCTTGATCAGTTGATTGGGTTTCCTTTTTTTCAGGCCTCATTTGAGGAAAAAACAATACATCCTGTATCGAAGTCGAATTGGTCATAATCATGGTTAAGCGATCAATACCCAATCCAACACCTGAAGTCGGCGGCATCCCATATTCAAGTGCTCGTAAAAAATCCTCGTCCAAAGCCATGGCCTCCTCATCTCCTCGCGCGGCGAGTCCCAATTGATGTTCAAATCGTTCCCGCTGATCTATGGGGTCATTTAACTCAGAATAAGCATTCATAATTTCCTTACCGTTGCATATCGCCTCAAAGCGTTCAACTAAGCCTGGTTTTGAGCGATGCTTTTTAGTCAAAGGAGACATTTCTTCAGGATAATCGATAATAAAAGTGGGTTGAATTAATTTTGATTCACATTGTTCTCCAAATATTTCATCTATCAATTTTCCGGAACCCATCGTTTCATCAGTAGCAATTCCTAAAGATTTAGCTGTTGCTCTTAACGCCTCCTCATCCATCTCTGAAATATCAATACCTGTAAAGTGAGCAATGGCTTCAAACATGGTAAATCGCTTCCAAGGTCTTTGGAAATCTATTACATGCTCCCCTACCGTTACTTTGGTGTCTCCATGTAATTTAATGGCGATTTGCTCTACAATCTCTTCCATTAAATCCATCATCCAAAAATAGTCCTTGTAGGCTACATATAATTCTACCTGTGTAAATTCAGGGTTATGAAATCTCGACATTCCTTCATTTCTAAAGTCTTTCGCAAATTCGAAAACTCCATCAAATCCACCGACAATGAGCCTTTTTAAGTAAAGCTCATTAGCAATTCTCAAGTACAAAGGCATATCCAATGTATTGTGATGGGTTACGAAAGGTTTGGCTGCCGCACCGCCGTGAATAGGCTGCAAAATCGGTGTTTCAACCTCTAAATACCCTTTTTCATTCAAGAAATTTCTGATGGTATTTACCAAAAGTGCCCGCTTGCGAAACGTATCTTTGATCTCAGGATTTACAATAAGATCTAAATATCTTTGTCGATATCTTTGTTCAGGATCAGTAAAAGCATCCCATGTTTTCTTATTCCCCTCAGCGTCTTCCGTTTCTTTCACAATGGGCAGAGGTCTCAATGACTTGGTCAATATTTTAAAGGAGGTGACATGAATAGATATTTCTCCTACTTGTGTCACAAATACAAATCCCTTGATCCCTACAATATCTCCAATGTCTAGCTTTTTCTTGAAAACATCATTATACACAGATTTATCATCTCCTGTACATATATCATCTCGACGTAGATAAATTTGAATTCTACCCGCATCATCTTGAATTTCAGCAAAAGAAGCGGAACCCATGATACGTCGACTCATGATACGTCCTGCGATAGATATATTATTAAAGGATGCTGATTCATCTTTAAACTTCTCCTTAATTTCTCGACTCGTGGTGGTTATTTCAAAAAGTTCCGGAGGATATGGATCAATATTCATATCCATCAAATCCTTCCTGGCCTTTCGGCGTATCAATTCTTGCTCGCTTAATTGCATTATAATTTTAATTTTCTTCTTTTAATTTCTTTCTTAATCAACATAAGCTCACGACTGCTTTGTCCTTGAACTGAAGTGTTTTCCTCTGCCCGCCTAAACAAATAAGGCATGACCTGCTCTAGTGGCCCGTAAGGCACATATTTGGCGACATTGTAACCTTCATCGGACAATTTAAATGATATATTATCACTCATTCCCAATAATTGAGCAAAAAATATCCGCGCATCATTCTTGTCATAACCATATTGCTGTATCAGTTCAACTAAGCCTTTGCTCGAGGCTTCATTATGAGTCCCCAAACAAATCGAAAAATGTGCTAAATTTTCTATTGCAAACTTTACGCCCTTATTATAATCTCTGTCTGTAGCTTCTTTATTGGGTTGAATCGGATCTGGGTATCCCAATGATTGTGCCCGAAAACGTTCTTGTTCCAGGTAAGCCCCCCGCACTAGTTTAGCTCCAAAATACACTTTGGAAGCGTTCATTTTCTCAAATCCCGCTTTCATTCTATCCAACATATCTCGCCGGTAAAACTGATAGGTATTGTAAACAATTACCCGCTCAGTATTGTATTTAATCATTAACTCATAACTGAATTCATCTGCGACATTTTGATACCAACTTTCTTCAGCGTCAATAAGCAATCGTTGATTTAATTTTGAAATGGCTTGCCCTACTTCAAAGCCGCGCTCCTTGAATCTATTAAATTGATTTTGCTCGTTTCCGGTCAATACTTGACCCAACTGAATCTTAGTCATCAAAGATTTTGACCCCAATCCCGAAAGTTTTAACACGCAAAAAGGAATGGAATCATGCTCATTGGCAAATTGAATGGCCCGTAAAGTCTCTTTTAATGTTTGATCAAAACTTTGCTCCTTTTCTTGCCCTTCAACTGAATAGTCTAAAATAGTTTTGACGTTCAATGTTTTTAATTGATTGATTTTTTTTTCGCAACCTTGGATACTTTCTCCCCCACAGAATTGATCAAAAAGGGTTGCCTTTATGAGCCCTTTGATAGGAAGTCTAAAATGTAACGCCCATTTAATAATTGCGGTCCCGATAAATACTATAAGGGGTCTATTAATAATTGAAAAAATAACATTTGATACTTGTAATTCTCCAAGGGATTTAGACCGAAAAGTAATTTTAGTATCATCAAAGTTCACCGACATATCACCATCTCATTAACGCATTAGCCACAAAGATAATAAACGACTCAAGGATTCATCACTCGAGTTAATCAAAGTATTAAAAAGACATGTAATTTTGTAGTATGAAAAAGGCACCACACAACATACATTTCACTCAAAACGTGAGCCAGCAACTTCAAAGTTGTCTGACATTGTTTAACCCTGATAAAATCGCCATTTTAGTCGACGAAAATACTTTAGTCCACTGCTTACCTAAATTAACCTCTTTCAAAGGAACCCTTTTGATTCAAATCGCCAGCGGGGAAAAAAATAAGAATATTGAAACCTGTCAAATCATCTGGCAAAAGTTGACCGATTTTAAATTTACTAGAAAATCATTATTAGTCAATCTAGGAGGTGGCGTCATTGGAGATATGGGTGGTTTTGTTGCCGCCACCTTCAAAAGAGGTATTCCCTTTATCAATATACCCACTACGCTGCTCTCTCAAGTTGATGCCAGCATTGGTGGAAAGTTAGGTGTAGACTTCAATGAATTCAAAAATCACATTGGTGTATTTAAAGATCCTGATGCCATCATCATCTGTGATGATTTTTTGAGTACCCTCCCCTATCGGCAGCTCAAATCTGGTTTCGCAGAAATCATCAAACATGGCCTTATCTACGATCCCGCGTACTGGCAAGATATCCAAATGAACCTCATTTCAGGAATTAAAGAGTGGCAATATTTCATCGAAAAATCCGTGCTGGTCAAAGCCGATGTTGTCAAAAAAGATCCCTACGAGTCAGGGTTAAGAAAAATTTTAAACTTTGGACACACGCTTGGACACAGCATTGAATCCTGGTATTTAGATACAGAAAAAGACCTATTACATGGAGAAGCCATAGCAGCCGGTATGATCATGGAGGCTAAATTAGCTCTCGACTTGGGTTTAATAGAAAAAGAATATTTTAAGCAAGTAGTAAGTTATATTGATCAAGTTTTTGATCGTGTGATGATATTCCCCCCTTTTGATAAAATCAAAATATTATTGGGACAAGACAAAAAAAATCAAGGATCCACTGTTATGTTTTCCCTAATCAATGGACCCGGAAGTTGCTTATTTGATATCGAGGTAAGTGATGCACAAATTGCGGACGCCATTAATTTTTATTTAGATTCAGGAAGTAATCCATAAATTGCCGTTCCTACAGATTACACTTTTTATTTATTCTAGACCCTAATAAATCATGAATTATCAACTTGATCGATATCATCAGCCATTGAATGGAGATATCACCTTGTCATCATCCAAAAGTGAAAGCAACCGCGCATTGATTATGAATGCCCTTTCTGGTAACCAATTGCAATTGAAAAATTTATCAGATGCTCGTGATACCCAAACCATGCAACGCTTACTCTCCAAAAAACAACCTGTCTGGGATGTAATTGATGCCGGCACTACGATGCGATTCTGTACGGCTTACCTTGCTATCTCGGGCTCAGGAGAGATCATTACTGGATCTGATCGTATGAAAGAACGGCCTATCAAACCCCTGGTAGATGCCTTGCGCAGACTGGGTGCAAAAATTGATTATCTGGCACAAGAGGGATTCCCTCCATTACGTATTAGTGCCCAAAAAAATGTGCCTCAAGCTCAGAAAATAAGTATCCCAGGCAATATCAGCAGTCAATATATCAGTGCGCTACTAATGATCGGTCCCACGCTGGCTGATGGCATTTCAATTGAACTGACTGATGAGATTTTTTCGCGCCCCTATATAGAGATGACCTTGGCGCTTATGCAACATTTTGGTATAAATAGTACCTGGAAAGATCAGACCATACATATAAAACCACAGCCATATAAAGCCCAATCTTACACTATTGAAAGTGATTGGTCGGGTGCCAGCTACTGGTACAGTATGGTTGCCTTAAATCAAGAAAGCAGTATTTCGCTTCGAGGGCTTCGCTCCGATAGCTTTCAAGGAGATCAAAACATCGTTCATATCATGTCCAAGATGGGCGTGAAAACTGAATTTAAATCCGATAGGGTTCAACTAACTTCCATCCCAGTTACTGAAATAAATCAAAACATTGATTTTAAAAACTGTCCTGATTTAGCTCAAACGGTCATGGTGGTGGCGGCCATCAAGGGAATTGAATTAACCATGACAGGTCTCGAAAGTCTCAAAATAAAGGAAACCGATCGTGTGATGGCCATGAAAAAGGAATTACTTAAAATTGGGTGCCTTTTGAATGAAGAAAATGGAATCTGGAGGTTAAAATCGGGTACTGTTCCAGAGCACCTCCAAACCATAGAAACCTATGAAGATCACAGAATGGCCATGGCCTTTGCTCCCGTATGCATGATTAAAGCCACTACCATTCGGAATATAGAAGTAGTGAAAAAATCTTATCCTGGTTATTGGGCACATTTAAAATCTGTAGGTATTAACTTTAATGAGTGCTAAAAATATCTAATTATGAGTTTAAAATACTTTTTAAAAATATTACTCTTCTCAGGATTTCTTTCCATTTTTAATTCCTGTCAGCCTGCCCAGGAAAGATCAACTTCTTTGATACTCATCAGACATGCTGAAAAAATACTCGCCTCTGGTAATGATCCACAGCTATCTACGAAGGGTTGGCAACGAGCCAATGAGCTAGTGCATATATTTGATGCCGTGGACATTGATGCCGTTTATGCCAGCCCCTACCGAAGGGCTATAGATACAGCAAGGCCATTGGCTACAGCCAAACAGCTGGAAATACTTCATTACGATCCTAATGAACTGGTCTCATTTGCTCAGGAACTTTTAAAAACACATCAGGGCGAAACAGTAGTCATCGTTGGACATTCCAATACGACTCCTCAATTGACCAATACCTTGGCTGGTACTGAATATTCTGATTTAGAGGAGACGGAATATGACTGGCTCTATTTTGTGGAGATGAGCACTTTTGGTACAACTAAAGTGAAAAAATTAAAGGTTCGCCTCTAACAAAAGGTAGAATATAATTTTGAAAAATTAAAAAAACAGAGACTCGAATATTGTAATTAAAATAATAGGAACGCATTGCCTTTAGAAATATATTAACGTACTTTTGGTTTTATAAAAAAGAATTTTTCACATAAGAAATAGAATAATTATGAGAAAAATAACACTAATATTCACTTTAACCGCCTTTGCCTTTCTGGCAAATATAAGCGAGTCTATAGCCCAACGCATCTTTGTTAACGATGTAGACATAAATGAGTTAGATATCGAATATGTTGAATTATCTGTTACTTCAAAACTATTAAATCCAACAAAAATGAAAATTTATGTCGATTATGGTCAAAAATGGAGTATTAAGAGACAAAATATAATGAACCCTGAAAAGAAGGTGATTCCTTTCAATAGTACCATCCATGCATTAAATTTTATGGATAAAAATGGTTGGGTTTATGTGGAACAAACAGCAGTAACTGATGATGGGTCAACTACTTACAAATATTTGTTAAAGAAAGCAGGATAAATAAATAAAGGATAAATAAATGAGACTTATATTCTTTAGTGTCCCTGTTAGAAAAATATCAGTCTTGTTTATTTATTTTCAAAACTCGATAATTATCACCATCTGAAACATATAAATTTTGATCTTTGTCGAATGCGGTGTCCCTAGGGAAGTTAAGCTTATTTAGAACATTACCGCTGCCGTTCCCTCCAATTAGTGAGATCCCCTCTTTGGATCCTAATGACCACTTTTGGATTCTGTGATTGCGAGTATCCGACACATAAATATTTCCTAAGGCATCTATTGTAACACTCTCAGGATAATTTAATTGCTTAAATTTAGCTCCCTTGCTGCCTGTACCAGCTACTAGGGTAGAGACATTGTATCCACTAGACCATTTTTGTATCCTGTGATTATCTCTGTCAGCAATGTATAGACTTCCCTTCAAATCTAGCGTAACATCGACAGGGAATCTTAAATATTTATCACCAGATCCTGGCTTATTTCTATTCCCTGCAACCGTTATTCCTGATGTCGCTCCTTTAGCCCATTTTTGAATACGATGATTGTGCGTATCGGCAATAAAAATATCCCCATTCTCATTTATATCTATTCCCATGGGCAGACTCAACTGCGTTGAACTTAAGCCTTGACCATTACCTCCAGCAACAGTAATACCAACATTAGTTCCTTTCAAGTATTTTTGAACCCTATGGTTACGAGAATCTACAACAAATAAATTGTCATCCTGATCTATAACCAACCCTCTTGGAAAGTTCAATTGATTTGCTCCATTACCACTACCATTACCACCCGCAATAGTAACTCCAACTTTCGCATTTGGAGACCATTTTTGAACTCGGGAATTAAGTAAATCAGCTACAAGAACGTCTCCATTCGACATTACTACAATTCCGGAAGGGTAATCTAATTGATTTAATAAATCTCCTCTTCCATTTCCACCAGCAACAATTGCAATTTCACTTGTTTGAGATAAAACTTGAAAAAAATTACTCAAGAGTATCACAATCAAAATAGGCTTAGAGGAAATTATCTCAAATAAATAATTCATAATGATTAGTTTTCATATCAGTTAGACGAAAATAACACAGATAATTTCGCTTTAAAAGTCTATCTCTGTGTAAGCTACAAAATATTTTTAATGCTGCCTCCATCCACTGCCAATGAGGTACCGGTAATGTAGCTCGCGCGTTCACTGACAAAAAAAGCGACAGCTGCCGCAAATTCATGGGGCTCACCAAAGCGTCCCAGGGGAATGTTTTTGACATTATCCTTGAAGGAAGGGTTGACCTTCAGTAAATTTTGTAATCTTCCTGTTTCAGTAGATCCAGGCATGAGATTATTAACTGTAATATGATAAGCACCGAGCTCATTGGAAAGGCTTTTGATTAATCCAGATACTGCCGCGCGCACACTGTTTGAAAGAATCAATCCATTAACGGGTTGCTTAACTGCCTGTGAGGTAATGGCCACAATTCTTCCCCATTTTTGCGCCTTCATTTGGGGTAAAAATCCCTTGATTAAGGCCACAGCACTGGCCAAAAGCAAATGATATGCGGCTTCCCAATCATCCAAAGAAAATTGGTCAAAATCCCCTGAAGGTGGTCCTCCTGAATTGGTAATCAAAATATCTACTGTTTTAAATTCATCTAGCGCCGCTTTGATCATCCGATTGCGATCTTCTTCATTGGATACATCCCCCGCCAAAGCCAATATCTTACCTTTTCCAAAATCAGCCAAAGTCTGCGCTGCTTGTTCTAAATTTTTGGCATCTCTACCTGAAATAATGACGTGGCATCCTTCCTGTAACAGTTCCTTGGCAACTGCATAACCCAGCCCTTGACTTGATGCCGCTATAAAGGCTACTTTATTATTTATTAATAAGTCCATAGTACGATTAGATTTTGGGGATTTCTGTCTCCCATGACTTTTGATCGAAAAGAAATTTTGGCTTGAGATTGTGCAGGGATCGAAATGCCGTCTCCTTTAGTTTGGGATACTGCTGCTGCAGCTGATTCAATAACTCCTTCATCTCACGACGTTTTAGATGCTCCTGCGATCCACAAAGATTACAAGGTATAATGGGCCATCCCTGAGCTTGGACAAAATCTGCTATCCAATCTTCATGAACCGAAAACAAGGGCCTGATTACATACAAATCTTCTGCTTGGATCTGGTAATGAGCCGGCATCGAGCCTAATTGACCAGAAAAAAACAGATTCATCATAAAAGTTTCTAATACATCCTCTCGATGGTGGCCCAAGGCTATTTTGTTACAGCCAAGATTTCTAGCTGAATCATACAAAATACCTCTCCTCAATCGACTGCAAAGTGAACAATAACTCTTACCGGGGAGTGTTTTTTCGGCTACTACACGATAAGTGTCTTGCACAACGATCTCATAGGGTACGTGCCATTCTTTAAAAAGCTTTGGTAGTACCTCTGTAGGAAATCCAGGCTGTTTTTGATCTACATTTACTGCTAAAATCTCGAAATCTATGGGTGCTTTTTTTTGAAATTCTTTTAAAAAATGTAACATGCACAGGCTGTCTTTCCCTCCACTGATGGCAACTAATATCTTATCCCCAGCAGCAATCATCTCGAAATCATTGATCGATTGACCTATAGCACGATTGATTTTTTGATATGACAACTTGTTTCCTATTTTATGTATCTGAAATCTTGATCTGATTCAATGACTTTGATGGTTTCAAGAATTAAATTAATAACATGTTCAACATCTGATTTTGCTACTGTCTCGACCGTAGTATGCATATATTTGAGCGGCAATGAAATCAATACTGAAGCAACGCCTGCCCCAGAATAGGCAAAGGCATCCGTATCTGTGCCTGTAAACCTCGAGGAAGCCAATCTTTGAAAAGGGATCTCATTTTTTTCAGCTACCTCGACAATCAAATCTCTCAAATTTTGCTGGACCGCTGGTGCATAAGACAAAGTGGGGCCCTTGCCTATCGCAATGTCACCACTGTTTTTTTTGTCATACATAGGTGCATTCGTATCATGAGTTACGTCGGTTATTATAGCTACATCAGGCTTAATTCGTCTCGAAATCATTTCTGCACCACGCAATCCAATCTCCTCTTGAACGGCATTAACGGCATACAAACCAAAAGGAAGTTTGATGTCCTGTTCTTTAATTCTTCTAAAGACCTCTGCTATCATAAAACCACCTATTCTATTATCTAAGGCCCTGCCCGTATAATATTTTTCTCCGAGTTCCATCAACTCATCAGTGAAGGTGATTACCGTACCTGGATGAATTCCCATTTCCTCCACCTCAGCCCTACTGGTGGCCCCCACATCAACAAAAATGTTTTTTAAAGTCGGTGCATCTTCTTTTTCCTTGCGTACATGAATGGCGGGCCAACCGAATATTCCTTTCACTATCCCCTTTTTACGTGTATGCAAATTTACACGCATAGAGGGCGCAATCTGGTGATCAGATCCTCCATTACGGATAACGTATATGTAACCTTTATCGTCTATATAATTTACAAACCAAGAAATCTCATCAGCATGCGCCTCAATAACGACCTTATAAGATGCCTCTGGATTTATCACACCTACTACCGTTCCATAGGTATCAGAAATATAATCATCTATGTAGGGCTTCATATAATCAAGCCATATTCTTTGTCCTCCTTCTTCAAAACCTGTCGGTGATGGATTATTGAGATATTTATATAAAAAGTCTTTGCTTTTTTGATCCATAATATTAGTTTTTTTAAATCGATTTTGTCAAACCACCATCAATCACAAAATCTTGTCCTGTGATATAAGCTGCCTTATCTGATACTAAAAAAGAAGCCAATTCAGCTACCTCTTTAGGAGTCCCCTGCCGCAACATGGGAATTTGATTAATGGTTTGTTCATCTGCCGGATATGAATTGATAAATCCGGGCAAAATATTGTTCATTCTTACATTAGCATGACCCAATTCCGAAGCAAATAATTTACAATAACTGGATACTGCTGCTCTTATAACGGATGAAATAGGAAAGGATAAAGAAGGCTCTTTGGCCCCAAATGTGGATATATTGACAAAAGCGCCTCCTTTTTGCTTCGCCATAATGGGGCCAATGGATTTGGCCAGTCTGATTACATTCATCAATAATAAATTCATCCCTTTTTCCCAGTCTGAATCTGTCAGCGACAATAAAGACCCTTTACTCGCATGACCCGTATTACATACCACCGCATCAATCCGCCCATACTTCTCGTAGGTAAAAGCAACCAATCTCGCAATATCATTCTCATCTTCAATGGATCCTTGTAGGGGCCTGGCATTGAGTTGATCGCAAAGGGCGAACAAACTATCTGACCGAGACATCAAAACAAGCTTATATCCCTCAAATGCGAGTTGAGTCGCACAAGCAGCACCAATTCCTTTACTGGCCGCTGTAACAATGACTACTTTTTGTTTTTTCAATAATTTAGATTTTGAGTATTACAAAATTAATTGAAAACCTGTTGGTCTTCATGCATCCGACCCTTATATATTTAGGATTAAAATGATATGATTCTATAAAGGAATATTGCCGTGCTTTTTCCTCGGCAGTGTGGCTACTTTATTTTTTAGCATTTCAAAAGCTCTGATCAGTCGATGCCGTGTTTCTCTTGGGAAGATTACCTCGTCTATATAACCACGTGCAGCCGCATGATAGGGATGTGCAAATTTATCCGTATACTCTTCGATTTTTTCCTGATGTTTTTCTTTGGGATCCACTGCTTCAGCAATCTCTTTTTTGAAAATGATTTCAGAGGCTCCTTTTGCACCCATCACCGCAATTTCAGCAGATGGCCAAGCAAAATTCATGTCAGCACCAATATGTTTGGAATTCATCACGTCATAGGCCCCTCCATAGGCTTTGCGCGTGATAATCGTAACCCGCGGCACCGTGGCTTCACTAAAGGCATAGAGCAATTTGGCGCCATTAGAGATGATGCCATTCCATTCCTGGTCTGTCCCCGGTAAAAAGCCTGGTACGTCAACCAATACCAAAAGTGGAATATTAAATGCATCACAAAATCGCACAAACCTCGCTGCTTTTTTACTAGCGTGTATGTCCAGTACTCCCGCATAGCTCATGGGTTGATTGGCAACGATTCCCGTACTCTTACCAGCAATTCGAGAAAAACCAATCAATATGTTTTCAGCATAATCAGGCTGGACTTCATGAAAGCTATCCATATCCACGATCTCCTTGATCACCTCGCGCATCTCATAAGGATGATTGGTATTCTCAGGTAAAATTTGATCTAAAGTAGGTCTCAATTCATCCCCCTGTAGCTCATAAGGCTGTTCCGGCGGCTGTTCTTCACAATTAGAAGGAATATATCCAAACACTTTTTTGATTTCGAAGATACATTGGGCATCATTAGGCGCCGTAAAATGGGTCACGCCACTTTTTGAGGCATGGGTATGAGCCCCTCCTAAGGCCTCTAAGGTGACCTCTTCCTGAGTCACCGTCTTTACCACGTTGGGACCTGTTACAAACATATAACTGGTTTGATCCACCATAAAAATAAAATCAGTTAGTGCGGGTGAATAAACAGCGCCTCCAGCACAAGGCCCCATCACTGCCGAAAATTGTGGTATCACACCAGAAGCCCTGGTATTACGATAAAAAATATCTGCGTAGCCCCCCAAAGAAACCACACCCTCTTGGATACGCGCACCTCCCGAATCATTTAATCCAATGAGGGGGGCGCCATTCTTCATAGCCATATCCATTATTTTAACAATTTTCTCAGCGTGTGTCTCTGATAATGAGCCTCCAAAAACAGTGAAATCTTGCGAAAAAACATAAACCAAGCGACCCGTTACTTGTCCAAACCCCGTAATGACTCCATCTCCAAGGATCAGCTGTTTATCCAAATCGAAATCCTTGGACCGGTGCGTTACCAGTTTATCTATTTCTTGAAATGAGCCCGGATCCATTAATATATTGACCCGTTCTCTAGCCGTTAGTTTCCCTTTTGCATGCTGCTGATCGATCCTCTTAATCCCACCTCCGAGTTCTGCCCTTTCATTTTGGACGATCAAATAAGCGTCTTTTTCTTTTTTCTTCCTCATAGCATCTGCCCTTTGTTAAATTTAAAATAACGCCTTACTTTATTCACTCAAATATATCATGAAATCAATAATGAAAGCCTGAAATACCGAGAAGATCTTAGGGATTCTTATAAATGTATTAGGTCTTTATTGCGTAAAAGTTTAGATTCGCGAGGTCAGCTTTAAACCTATGAATTTCGCTATTATTGACATGGGAACCAATACCTTTCACCTCTTATTGGTGAAGGTAGAAAATGAAACTTTTGAGATCTTTCATAAAGAAAAGGTTGCTGTGAGAATTGGTGCCAACGGCATTAATCAAGGAATCATCAACGAAGCAGCCATTGAACGCTGCATTTCTGCGTTGAAGTCTTTCAAAAAACAAATTGATACAGCCAATATTCATGAGATTCATGCAATTGCAACCAGTGCGGTTAGAAATGCTAAAAATCAACAATTTCTTATCCAGAGAATCAAAGAAGAAGTAGGTATTGAACCCCGTGTCATTTCAGGGATGGAAGAAGCCGCTTATATCCACTATGGAGTATGCAAAGGGCTAAATATAGGTGCCGATGTATGTTTGATTATGGATATCGGTGGGGGAAGTATTGAGTTCATTATTACCAAGGGAACTCAACCGATTTGGATGAAAAGCTTTGAAATAGGGGGCCAAAGGATAATGGAAAAATTTCATGGGAATGACCCCATCACTTCTACTGAAATTTCGGCTATCGAAAACTATCTAGAAATAAATCTTCACCCTCTATTTGAGGCCTGTGAGATGTATGGCCCTAAAACGCTGATTGGATCATCCGGAACCTTTGATACTTTAAGTGAAATTCATCAAAAGAAAATGAATAAATATGCCCAAGAACGTGCAACTGAACTTCCCATTACTCAAAATAGTATGATCCAAATCTTCCATGAACTCATCTCAAAAAACAAACTAGAACGCTTATTGATTCCTGGAATGATTGAACTCAGGGTGGACATGATCGTAGTAGCCTCGATACTTATCCAGTTCATCCTCAAAAAAACGGGATTGGAAACCACTCGTATTTCCTCTTATGCGCTGAAAGAAGGGGTATTGCTCCAAACCATTACATCCCTCAAAATTCAATCAAAACCCGTCTCGAAAATATTGAAATATGACTAAATATTCTTTTGATCGGCTTCACCAGTTTGCTGTAAATTTATTCATAAAAATTGGCTGCTTCAATGACCAAGCCATTGAAGCAGCCAATGTACTATTAAGCGCTGATTTAAGAGGAGTAGACTCCCACGGTGTCGCCAGGTTGATGGGCTACCTCCGGCTGTATGAAAAAAATAGAATCAATTCTAAACCACAACTCAGTGTGGTCCATGAGACACCCAGTACCGCTGTAGTAGATGGTGATGCTGGACTTGGACTTGTTGCGGGTCCTTATGCCATGCGGTTGGCCATAGAAAAAGCCAAAAATGTAGGAACAGGTTGGGTTGCCGTCAAAAACTCAAATCACTACGGTATTGCAGGCTATCATGCCATGATGGCATTGGAAGCAGATTGCATTGGTATCTCGATGACCAATGCGAGCCCTCTCGTAGCGCCTACCTACTCCAAAGAGCGCCTTTTAGGGACCAATCCTATCGCGGTTGCTGTTCCGGCTGGAGACGAGCCCCCATTTGTCGCTGATATGGCTACTACAACAGCAGCCAATGGTAAACTTGAGATACTTCAAAGGAAAAATGAATCCGCTCCAATGGGTTGGCTACAAGATAAAGAGGGTCAACCCACCCAAGCAGCTCAAGGTATTGTTGAGGGCGGGGCCTTATTACCCCTGGGTGGAGATAGAGAACATGGATCTCACAAAGGATTCATATTGGGAAGTATTGTAGATATCTTATCTGCAGTACTTTCTGGTGCAAATTATGGACCTTGGGTACCTCCTTTTGTTTCTTTTTTAGATCCTGATCCCAATCCAGTAGGAGAAGGAATTGGTCATTTTTTCGGTGCGCTAAGAATTGATGCCTTCAGACCTGCCTCCGAATTCAAAACACACATGGACATATGGATTAAACGATTTAGAAATGCAGAAACCATAAATGAAACGAATAAAGTCATTATTCCTGGAGACCCGGAGCGACGGATGGATCAGTTGAGAAGAAAAGAGGGAATTCCACTACTGGACACTGTAGTGAAGGATTTACAATCGCTCTCAGAGCAATATCAAGTCAAGTTTTAAAACCCAAATCCAAAGCCTGCCTCTAAGATCCATGGACTTGAATAGGCTCCATTGGTCTCAGTGACGTCGTACAGCAAGTCATACTGCCCAATCATATATAAGGAGGCAAACTTAGAGATAGGCACTACGTAACCTAATCCAACAGGGAGATTGTAAAAACCCTCTCGCTTATTTATAAAGTCTACGGATAAATATTCTAATTTGGTCGATCCAAATATTTGTGGGGTAAAACTGTATCTAGCAAAGATATTACCTCCATAATTATTTATTTTTAGATCCAAGATTTTATCTCGCCAAAATTGATAATTTATACCTAAGCCTGCCGACCAACGCTCGGTCAATTTATAACCTGCATAAGGTGTTAAACTAAATGAGAAGACATTTTGATTAAAATCGAGACCGAAGCCTCCACCAAAATACATTTTATCAAAAATATTCTCTGATTGTGCTGAAACGATCTGAGACAGGGCCATCATTAAAATACAGATCCAAATTTTCATGAAATAATAAACTCGGGATTTACTTTACCTACTCATCTGTTGATTCTGGAACCATGACATATACATCTTCTCCTTCAGCTCTCATATAATACTTTTCTCTAGCAATGCGCTCCAATAAATCTTGGTTGCTAAATAAGGCTTCACGATCAGTCTTTACGGTCTCAATTTGTTTTTGATAATAGCGTTGCGTCTGTTGTAAATCTGCTTCTTTTTTTCTTAGGGACAGTTGGGTCAAAATATCATTTGAATCAAATATCATTAACCAAACTATGAAAAATACGGCCCCTAAAACATACATGTTTTTAAATATTGGGGGAATCTGCTCTATCAAACTTTTCATATTCAAGCTAAAGATAAAAAAAATGTACGGGAATGAAGATGAGAAGTGTGTATTTCGTTGATCTTGAGACAAAATCAATTAAATAAGGTCTTAAAAGAAAGGTTGACCTATCATCCCATTACAAAAAGGACATAAAAAAACCGGGTAGTACCCGGTTTTTTTTCTTAATCAAATTGTTCCTATTTTTTAGCTGGATAAACTGCAGAATCATCTAGCTCCTCTTCAATCCTTAAAAGTTGGTTATACTTCGCCATTCTGTCCGAACGAGACAAAGATCCCGTCTTGATTTGGCCTGTATTCAATGCTACGGAAATATCCGCAATTGTATTGTCCTCCGTTTCACCGGAACGGTGTGAAACAATCGCTGTCCATCCTGCCTTATGTGCCATTTCAATAGCTGCAAAAGTTTCGGAAAGCGTCCCTATTTGATTCACTTTAATCAAAATAGAGTTAGCACATTTTTCGTCAATAGCCCGTTTTAAATAATCCACGTTGGTCACCAAGAGATCATCCCCAACCAATTGGCAACGGTCACCTATGGCTTTGGTTAAGATTTTCCAGCCTTCCCAATCATTTTCATCCATTCCATCTTCAATACTATCTATGGGATATTTATTAATCAAAGAGGTCAAATAGGTCACCTGTTCCGCACTAGTTCTAACTTTACCATTTTCCCCTTCGAATTTGGCATAATTGTAATTCCCCTCTTCATAAAATTCTGAGGCTGCGCAATCCATAGCTATGGTAATTTCTTCACCCGCTTTATATCCAGCCGCGTCAATAGCCTTAAGCACGCTGTCGAGTGCTTCTTCAGTACCGCCCGCGAAACTTGGCGCAAATCCGCCCTCGTCACCCACGGCAGTACTTAAGCCTTTGGATTTTAAAATGCTTTTCAAATGATGGAAAATTTCAGCTCCCATTCTCAAAGCCTCACTGAAAGAGGACGCCCCAATAGGACGAATCATAAATTCTTGAAAAGCAATAGGGGCATCTGAATGAGATCCTCCATTGATAATATTCATCATAGGTACAGGTAAAAGGTGTGCATTGACCCCTCCCAAATATCTGAATAGGGGCTGACTAGACTCATCAGCTGCTGCTTTAGCAATAGCCAAAGAAACACCTAATATTGCATTGGCGCCTAACTTACTTTTATTAACGGTCCCATCTAAATCAATCATCGTTTGATCAATGATCTTCTGATCGAAAACTGAATATCCAAGAATCTCTGGAGCAATCAACTCATTTACGTTTTGAACGGCTTTCAAAACCCCTTTACCCAAATATTTACTTTTGTCACCATCTCTGAGCTCATGTGCCTCATGCTCACCTGTTGATGCACCTGAAGGGACAGCAGCGCGACCCATGATACCACTTTCAGTGATCACATCCACCTCTACGGTTGGATTGCCACGGGAATCTAATATTTGTCTAGCAAACACACTTTCTATAATACTCATGTTTTGTTGTTCTTTATTAATTGTATAAAATCATCAAATAAATAGGTAGAATCATGAGGACCAGGTGTTGACTCTGGATGATGCTGTACGGAAAAAGCTCTGCCATTGGTCAACCTCAAACCCTCAACAGATTCGTCATTTAAATTAATATGCGTCAATTCGGCTAAAGTAGAATTTTTTAAAGACTCCATATCCACAGAGAAACCATGATTTTGGGAGGTAATTTCACTTTTTCCTGTCATCAAATTTTTAACGGGTTGGTTAAGTCCCCGATGCCCATGATGCATCTTAAAAGTACTTATCCCCACGGATCTTGCCAGCAACTGATTTCCGAGACAAATACCAAATAAGGCCATATTTGCGACTAATATTTCCTTAATTGTATCAACAGCATAATCCATAACTTCCGGATCACCTGGACCATTTGAGATAAAATAGCCATCGGCATCCCAGGCCCTCATTTCTCCAAAACTAGTTTTCGCAGGAAACACTTTTAGATGACAATCCCTGATTAAGAAGTTATCTAAAATAGATCTTTTGACTCCTAGATCAAGTACACTTATTTTAAATCCTGGATTATCCACTCCCAATTCATAAGCCTCATGAGTCGTTACGACACTCGATAATTCTAAGGATTTCATATCCGGAATTGTTTTTAATTCAGCTTGAAGCTTCGCGATGTCAAAAATTTCTGTACTGATGATGGCATTCATAGCTCCTTTATCCCTCACGTGTCGTACCAGCATCCGGGTATCTAAATCAGAAATACCAACCGTATCATGTGAACTGAGGTAATCCTCCAAACTACCAGAAGCAGAGCTGCGACTGTAATCGTAAGTAAAATCATTGACTACTAAACCCTTGATTTTCGGCCTATCCGATTCATCTTCATCTTTATGCACCCCATAATTCCCAATGTGGGCATTGGTGTTGATCACGATTTGACCATAATATGAGGGGTCCGTATAGATCTCCTGATATCCAGTCATCCCTGTATTAAAGCAAATCTCACCCCCAGAAGTGCCTTTTTTTCCAATTGACAATCCTTCAAATAATGTCCCATCAGCTAAATAAAGTACGGCTTTTGCTCTTTTCATAGACGTTATGATTTGTATAGAAAATTTAATACTAACTAATGACACAAAAATAACAGAAATGCTGACCTAAGCACAAAAAAAAAGGACTGAGAAACCCCAATCCTTTAATTATTTTTGAAAAATTTAATCTTTTATCTCCTCCTCTTCATCAGAAACTTCCTTCTTTGGGTCAGCAGCTTCAATCGTTTCATCTTTTACCTCCGTTTCAGCGGCCACCACTTCGGCTTCTTCGACTACTGCAGTATCGGATGATGCAGACTTAGATTTACTCCTTCTTGATCGCTTAGCCGCTTTTGGCTTTGATTCTTGGAGCAATAATTCATTGTAATCAACCAGTTCCATCACGCACATCTCGGCATTATCACCTAATCTACTACCCGTCTTTAAAATTCTAGTATATCCACCGGGTCTATTGGCTACTTTTTCCGCAACAGCTCCAAAAAGTTCAATAATAGATTCTTTATTCTGCAAATATTGAAAAACTACCCTTCTTGAATTTGTTGAATTTTCTTTAGCCTTGGTGATCAAAGGTTCGACGTACTTTCTCAAAGCCTTGGCCTTTGCTACTGTCGTATTTATTCTTTTATATTTAATCAACGACGAGGCCATATTCGATAGCATCGCTTTTCGGTGAGACGTTGTTCTGCCTAAATGATTGAATTTTTTTCCGTGTCTCATTCTTCTTCTAGTTTGTATTTTGCCAAGTCCATTCCAAAAGTTAGACCCTTTTCAACGACCAATTGCTCTAATTCCGCTAGAGACTTCTTTCCAAAGTTTCTGAATTTCATCATTTCTGATATTTCAAGATTGACCAGGTCTCCAAGTGAGCGCACTTCAGCTGCTTTGAGGCAATTATATGCCCGCACAGATAAATCGAGATCATTAAGAGATGTTTTCAACAACTTTCGCATGTGAAGCAATTCTTCATCCACTTGCTCAGGCTCTCCCTTAGTAGCCGTGTCTAAAATCATACTTTGATCTGAGAACAACATGAAATGCTGTATTAAGATGTTAGCCGCACCTTTCAATGCATTTTCTGGATGAATAGATCCATCAGTTTCTATATCCAGCACGAGTTGTTCGTAATCCGTTTTTTGCTCAACTCGCGTATTTTCTACACTATACTTGACATTTTTTATAGGAGTAAAAATAGAATCAATGGCAATAGCGCCAAAATCTTGCTCCTCACGCTTGTTTTCCTCAGCAGGCACGTAACCTCTCCCTTTTTCAACAGTCAGTTCTAATTCAAATTTGGCCGAGCTATCCAATTTACATACGATATGGTCTGGATTCAACACTTCATATGAAGCGGTAGACATTCCAATATCAGCACCAGTCAATTTCTCCTTCCCCGAAACTTTCACTGTAATTTTATCGTCATCAACTCCCGCAATTTTTTTGAAGCGTACCATTTTAAGATTTAAAATAAGTTCACTTACGTCTTCGACCATCCCTTGAATGGTTGAAAATTCATGAAGTACGCCAGGCACTCTTATTTCAGTGATGGCATAGCCCTCCAAGGAAGATAATAAAATTCTTCGAAGTGCGTTACCTACCGTAACGCCATAACCTTTTTCTAGGGGCTTAAATGTGAAGAGACCATGAAAATCATCTGCCTTCTCCATTACCACTTTATCGGGCATTTGAAATGCTAAAATCGACATATCGTTATTTTTAACTTTTAGTAAATCAATTATTTTGAGTACAGCTCAACAATAAGCTGCTCCTTAATATTTTCAGGTATCTCTTCTCTCTCGGGAAGATTTAAAAATTTACCTGAATAATCTGTACTATTCCATTCCAACCATGAAAACGTCTTGGTTGCTGTCGATGCGAGACTGTTTGAAATCAACTCTAAAGATTTAGAACGTTCTCGAACTGATACAATATCATTGTTTCTCAAAGTATACGAAGGGATATTAACAATACCTCCGTTCACCATGATATGTTTGTGCAGTACCAATTGTCGAGCCGCTCGTCGTGTCGATGCAATACCAAGTCTATAAATAGTATTATCTAATCTCGCCTCAAGTAATTGGAGTAAAATCTCACCTGTGATCCCACTTTTACGGGATGCTTTGTTGAAGACATTAGCAAACTGCTTTTCGAGCAGACCATAAGTATATTTCGCCTTCTGCTTTTCAGCAAGCTGGATTGCAAATTCCGAAAGCTTCTTTCTTCTGCCCTTTCCATGTTGACCCGGAGGGTATGCTTTATTCTGCAATGCCTTACTTGGACCAAAAATGGGTTCTCCAAATTTTCTTGCTATCTTGGACTTAGGGCCTCTATATCTAGCCATATCTACTTCGTATTTTAGACTTAATTAAACTCTTCTTCTTTTCGGTGGCCTACATCCATTATGAGGAAGTGGCGTCACATCTCTAATTGCAGTAACTTCGATTCCGGTGTTTTGAATCGCCCTAATTGCAGATTCTCTACCCGCTCCTGGCCCTTTGACAAAGACTTCCACTTTTCTCAGACCCATTTCATGAGCTTTCTGAGCACAGTCTGCCGCCGCCACCTGGCCTGCATATGGCGTGTTCTTTTTTGAACCTCTGAAACCCATTTTGCCTGCAGACGCCCAAGAGACCACTTGCCCTTGCGTGTTGGTTAAGGAAATAATGATATTATTAAATGTTGCCTGAATATGGGCCTCACCGACAGCTTCTACAACAACTACCCTTTTCTTTGCCTTATCTTTTCTTTTTTGTGCCATTTCGCTATTTTACTTGACCGCTTTCTTTTTGTTAGCTACTGTTTTACGCTTTCCTTTTCTGGTTCGCGCATTGTTTTTAGTTCTTTGCCCTCTCAGAGGTAAGCCCTTACGATGTCTAAGGCCCCTGTAACAACCTATGTCCATCAATCTTTTTATACTTAACTGTATTTCTGACTTAAGCACACCTTCAACCTTAATGGTCTCAGTAATAATGGCTCTGATCTTAACTTGATCCTCATCGCTCCAGTCTTTTACCTTTGTGTTTACATCGACACCGGCCTCTAATAAGATTTTTCTCGCTCTATTTATTCCGATCCCAAATATGTATGTGAGTCCTACCTCACCTCTCTTTACATCTGGAATATCTACTCCTGCTATTCTGGCCATATTAACCTTGTCTTTGTTTAAACTTCGGGTTCTTTTTATTGATCACATAGAGCTTTCCTTTTCTACGGATTACTTTGCAATCGACACTTCGCTTTTTTACTGATGCTCTAACTTTCATCTTAACTATTTATACCGATAAACGATTCTACCTTTAGAGAGATCGTACGGAGACATTTCCATCTTCACACGATCTCCTGGTAATATTTTAATATAAAACATTCTCATTTTTCCTGAGATATGAGCGATTACTTCATGCCCATTCTCAAGCTCCACGCGAAACATAGCATTAGAGAGTGCTTCTACTATGGTCCCGTCTTGTTCTATGGATGCTTGCTTTGCCATTATGCCGTTCCTGTGTTTTGAGATCTACCTCTAACTCGACCTGACTTCATCATTCCTTCATAATGACGCATCAATAAGTAACTTTCAATTTGCTGTAGCGTGTCTAGAATAACACCTACCATGATGAGTAATGATGTACCTCCATAAAACTGGGCAAAGCCTCTACTCACACCACCTACAATGGCAAAAGCTGGCAAAATGGCTATGATGGCTAAAAATACAGATCCTGGCAGCGTGATTCGAGACAAAACACCATCAATGAATTCTGATGTCTGCTTACCCGGTTTAATTCCAGGTATGAATCCTCCATTCCTTTTCATATCGTCAGATATTTGAGTAGGATTAATCGTAATAGCTGTGTAAAAAAATGTGAAAACTATGATCAAAATGGCAAACAACAGGCTGTACTGCCAAGATTCCACCCTCGAAAAGGTCGCGACTACCCATTGGGCCGTATCACTATTTTCGGCCCAAATTCCACCAATCATGGCAGGTAAAAACATTAAAGACTGCGCGAAAATGATTGGCATAACACCCGAACTATTCACCTTCAATGGTATGTATTGTCGTTGACCTCCATACACTTTATTACCAACGACTTGCTTGGCATATTGAACCGGAATTCTCCTTATGGCCTGAACTAAGGCTACTGTCGCCATCACTACAAAGAATAACGCTATCATCTCGATAAAAAAGAATAACATTTGACTCATCCCACGTGACATAGCTTCGGCTACAATGCTTGCAGGAAACCTTGAAATAATACCGATCATGATAAGCATCGAAATACCATTTCCTATACCCTTATCAGTTATTTTTTCACCTAACCACATACAAAAAACAGTACCTGCAGTTAGCATGATCATGGAAGATATTCGAAAGAAAAATCCATTTAACACAATGGCATCTGCCGAAATAGTAGTTAAATAAGCTGCAGATTGAGCCATGCATATGAATAACGTTAATACTCTTGTAATTTGGCTGATTTTTTTTCGACCACTATCGCCCTCCTTTTGTAATTTCTGAAAATAAGGAACTGCAACAGTAAGCAACTGCAACACAATCGATGCAGAAATATAGGGCATGATACCCAGACCAAAGATGGACGCGTTACTGAAAGCGCCACCCAAAAAAGTATCAAGTAAACCAAATATACCTCCTGCATTGTCCACTAGCTTGGATGGATCTATTCCTGGTAAGGTAATGAAAGATCCTAATCTAAAAATAATAAGAAAACCGAGCGTATTAAGTATTCGCGTTCGAAGTTCTTCGATTGAAAATATATTTGATATGGTACTGAAGAATTTTTTCATCAACCTATAACTGTTGCGGTTCCTCCTGCTGCCTCAATGGCCTCTATTGCAGCCTTTGAAAACTTATGAACTGTGACCGAAATCTTCGTCTTTATTTCTCCTCTACTTAATACTTTAACCACATCTTTTTTCCCTATCAAACCATTTTGGATCAGGACCTCTACAGTGATTTCTTTGAGTTTCTTACTCGTTGCTAGTAATTCGAGCGTATCTAAATTTACCGCCTTTGAGGCAATTCTATTATTGTTCTTGAAGCCAAACTTAGGTATTCTTCTCTGTAAGGGCATTTGTCCGCCCTCAAACCCAATTTTTCGTGAATAACCCGCACGAGACTGAGCTCCATTATGACCTTTGGTCGAAGTACCTCCCCTTCCGGATCCTTGACCTCTACCAATGATTTTTCTCTTCTTGATCGATCCTGCTGCAGGTTTTAATGATTCTAATTTCATCTTAAACTTCTTTTACGTCTATTAGGTGTCTCACTTTATTGATCATTCCGGCAATTTGTGGAGTTAACTCCTTTTCAACCGTTCTATTGAGCTTACCTAGACCTAGTGCTTGAATGGTCAACACTTGCCTTTTGGGCCGTTTGATAGTACTTCGTATTTGGGTGACTAAAACTTTATTCATAATCTAACCGTTAAAAACTTTGTCTAGTGTTACTCCCCGCTGTCTTGCAATGGTCAAAGGATCTCTCATTTGAGCAAGCGCGTCAAAAGTGGCTTTAACTACATTATGGGGGTTCGAAGATCCTTTAGATTTAGCTAAAACATCATGAACTCCAGCACTCTCAAGGACCGCACGCATGGCACCGCCGGCGATAACACCCGTACCTGCTGATGCCGGCTTTAATAAAACAAACCCACCACCGAATTTTCCAATGGCTTCATGAGGAACTGTACCTTTGAAAACAGGAACACGAACTAAATTTTTCTTAGCGTCATCTATTCCTTTAGTTATCGCGTCGGTCACCTCATTGGCCTTCCCTAATCCATAACCTACGACTCCATCTCCATCGCCTACGACAACAATAGCTGAAAAACTAAATCTTCGACCTCCTTTAACCACTTTAGCCACACGTTTGATAGCAACGACCTTCTCTTTAAGATCAATATCGCTCGCTCGGACTATTTTAATATTTGATTGTGACATATTTTTTTAAAATTTTAACCCTCCCTCACGTGCTCCATCAGCCATTGCTTTGACTTGACCATGAAAAGGATATCCTCCTCGATCAAAAACAACTTTTTCTATTCCACTAGTTTGTGCTTTTTCAGCTAATTTCAACCCTACCTCTTTTGAAATTGCCACTGTTACGTTTGAACCTCCAATTTCTTTAGATGATACAGCTACTAGCGTTTCGCCCTTTTCATCATTGATCAATTGTGCGTAGATAGCCCGGTTACTTCTGTATACTGACAATCGAGGTGCAAAGCTCGTTCCCGAGATTTTTCTGCGAATACCTTTTCTAATTCTAATTCTTCTATTAACCTTTGATATAGCCATCTTTCTACTTATTTAGCAGCTGTCTTACCAGCTTTCCTCCTAATCTCTTCACCCACAAAACGTATTCCCTTGCCTTTGTAAGGCTCAATTTTCCTGAGCGACCGAATTTTAGCAGCTACTTGACCTAGCAGTTGCTTATCGTTGCTATCAAGGCTAATGATAGGATTTTTACCTTTTGCCGTCTCAGCCGAAACTCTAACTTCTGAAGGTATGGCTAGGAAAATATTATGTGAATACCCTAAGTTCAATTCCAATATATTCCCTTGGACCGCTGCTTTGTAACCTACACCAACTAATTCGAGCTTGCAACTGTATCCTTCAGTGACACCCGTAACCATGTTGTGGATTAAAGATCTGTATAGACCATGCAACGCTTTATGTCTCTTCTGCTCTGTAGGTCTCTGAACTGTTAAAATGCCCTCCTCAATTGAGGCGATAATCTCGGAACCTATATTTTGGGACAGTTGGCCCTTCGGTCCATTTACTTTTACCTCACCTCCCTCTACAGTTATTTCAACTCCTGAAGGTATGGTTATTGGGGCTTTTCCTATTCTCGACATATTAAATAATTAATAAACGTAACAAAGTATTTCACCACCAATATTTTCTGTCCTGGCTTTCTTATCCGTGATGATACCCTTAGATGTACTGATCACAGCGATACCCAAACCATTCAGGACACGTGGCAACTCGCCTGCACCCTTATATTTTCTTAGCCCTGGCTTACTTACTCGTTCAAGGTTGGTTATCGCAGAACGCTTGGTTTCAGGATTGTATTTGAGCGCAATCTTAATTACTGACCCTGGGCCCTCTTTATCAAATTTGAAATTAGCGATATATCCCTGGTCATGTAAAAGTTTGGTTATTTCTTTTTTCATGCGCGAGGTTGGAATCTCTACAATCCTATGATTCGCACCGATGGCATTCCGAATCCTAGTTAAATAATCTGCTATGGGGTCTGTTACCATAATTTTTTTTTGATTTTGTCTCCTTGAAAAGGGACGCAAAGTTAATTATTGTTTTCTATTTAGAAAATATTTTGAACTTAAACTTACCAACTTGCTTTGGTTATGCCAGGTATTTTCCCGTCCGAAGCCATTTCTCTAAAAGTTACTCTAGATAAGCCGAACTTTCTCATGTAACCCTTAGGTCTTCCAGTCAATTTGCATCTATTATGGAGTCTGACTGGGGATGAATCTTTTGGTAACTTGTCTAGACCTACGTAATCGCCAGCTGCCTTCAATGCTTTCCTCTTTTCAGCAAATTTAGCGACCAATCGCTCCCTTTTTCTTTCTCTTGCTTTTAATGATTCTTTTGCCATTTTAAAATTAATTTTTGCCTTTAGAAAAAGGCATACCAAATGCTTTGAGCAATGCTAAACTTTCTTCGTCAGTCTTAGCGGTTGTTACAAAGGTGATGTCCATTCCCGCAATCTTATTGATTTTATCAATGCTGATTTCTGGAAAGATGATTTGCTCTTGTACACCCAAGGAATAATTACCTCGACCATCAAATCCTCTCGCTTTGACCCCCTTAAAATCCCTTACGCGAGGAAGAGCCACGGTTAATAGTCTATCGAGAAATTCATACATGCGGTCTCCTCGGAGCGTAACCTTTGCTCCAATGGGCATCCCCTCTCTCAACTTGAAGTTAGAAACTGACTTCTTTGCTATCGTAGCCACGGCCTGCTGGCCTGTAACAGTGGTTAACTCTGATACACCGACATCAACTAATTTTTTGTCGGACACCGCATCACCAATACCCCTGTTTAAAGCTATTTTCACAACCTTCGGCACTTGCATTACCGACTTATATTGGAACTTCTCCTTTAACAAAGGAATGATTTCTGAAATATATTTATCTTTTAGTCTTGGGATCGCCATTTTAAATAAATTCTCCTGATTTTTTCGAATAACGCTGATTTTTACCCTCAGCATTTAATTTTCTACCTATTCTCGTCGGCTCGCCAGTTGCCGGATCTACTAGCATCAAATTACTGATGTGCATCGCAGCCTCAGTATTGATCAGTCCACCCTCCGGCTTATCAGCTGAAGGTTTGACATGTTTAGTGACCATATTCACTCCTTCAACAATGGCTCTGTACTTACTTGTAATTATTTCTAATACTTTACCTGTTTTACCGTTATCATTACCTGTAAGGATCTTGACGGTATCACCCTTCTTTATTTGTATCTTTTTTATATCAGCCATGATTATAATACTTCTGGTGCCAATGAAACGATTTTCATAAATTGCTTCTCGCGCAATTCCCGAGCTACGGGTCCAAATATTCTAGTGCCTTTAGGCTCATTGTTATCGTTGAGTAAAACAGCTGCATTATCCTCAAATCGGACGTAAGAACCATCCTTTCTACGTATCTCTTTTTTGGTCCGAACAACGACTGCTTTTGAAACTGTCCCTTTCTTAACAGAGCTTGATGAGATCGCAGATTTAATCGATACTACAATTGTGTCACCTATGTAGGCATATCTCTTTTTAGTACCTCCTAGAACGCGAATACATAGCACCTCTTTGGCCCCACTGTTATCCGCTACTTTAAGCCTTGATTCTTGTTGCACCATATTATTTTGCTCTTTTTACTATTTCTACTAAGCGCCATCGCTTACTCTTGCTTAAAGGACGAGTCTCCATAATTTTGACCGTGTCCCCAACATTGCAATCATTTTGTTCGTCATGGGCCGTAAGCTTGGTCGTCTTTTGAACAAACTTCCCGTACATAGGATGCTTCACTTTTCTTACCACAGCTACAGTGATGCTCTTCTGCATCTTGTCGCCTATCACTAGACCTACTCTTTCCTTTCTAAGATTTCTTTCCATAAACCCTTTATTTAACAAGCTGCTTTGCCCGCACCTCAGTTTCTAATCTTGCAATTAATTTACGCGCTGCTCTAATCTTCATGGGATTCTCAATGGGCGTGATGGCGTGAGCAAACGTCAATTTGCTGTATGCCTCTTTTTCAATGGCAAGTTTATTTACCAACTCATCTATACTTAGACCTCTTAACTCAGAATTTTTCATACCCGATAATCCCTCTTTACTACAAATCTTGAACTAATGGGCAACTTTTGTGCCGCCAAACTTAATGCCTCTTTTGCTAAATCAAGACTTACTCCTGCTGCCTCAAACAAAATAGTTCCAGGCTTTACACATGCCACCCAATACTCTGGAGCACCCTTACCTTTTCCCATTCTTACTTCAGCTGGCTTTTTGGTCACTGGCTTATCTGGAAAAATTCTAATCCATACTTGACCTTCCCGCTTCATCGCACGCGTCATGGCAATACGGGCCGCTTCAATTTGCCGACTAGTCAACCATCCTGGCTCTAAAGACTTAACTCCGAAGGTACCAAACGACAACAGGTGTCCTCGTTGTGCTAATCCTTTAACCCTCCCTTTTTGCCTTTTTCTAAACTTTGTTCGCTTAGGTTGTAACATTTTTAAATATCTTTAAAATTATCTTCTTTTTCTCCTTGGTCCATCTGGCCTAGGTCTACCACCGGCATTACCACCACCGGCATTATTCGCAACACCAATATTTGGAGAAAGATCTCTTTTACCAAAAATGAGGCCTTTAAAAATCCATACTTTGATACCTATTTTGCCATATACTGTTTGGGCCTCAGAAACTGCATAGTCGATATCTGCTCGTAAAGTGTGCAAGGGTATTGCACCTTCTTTATATTGCTCAGTACGTGCCATCTCGGCACCGCCCAGTCGACCCGCACATTTTATCTTGATACCTAAAGCACCTACACGCATAGCTGAAGCTATGGCTTGCTTCATGGCTCTTCGGTAAGAAATTCTTGCCTTCAATTGCTGGGCAATAGACTCTCCTACCAATAAAGCATCCAATTCAGGTCTTTTAATCTCGAAAATATTAATTTGGAGTTCTTTACCAGTAATTTTTTTCAGCTCTTCTTTCAACTTATCAACCTCGGAGCCTCCTTTACCAATCACGACACCCGGTCGGGCCGTATGTATGGTCAAGGTTATTCTTTTCAAGGTCCTTTCAATAACTACTTTTGAAATTCCACCTTTTGTGATTCTTGCTAAAAGATACTTCCGGATTTTGTGGTCTTCCACAATATTGTCTACGAAAGATTTTCCGCCATACCAATTAGAATCCCATCCTTTAATGATACCAAGTCTTAAACTTATTGGGTTTACCTTTTGTCCCATCGATTAGTCTTTTTGCATTTCATTATCATTTTCAACTTTTGCATTACGATCATCCACTGTAATAGCCAGATGATGGGAACGCTTTCTTATCCTGTGCGCTCTACCTTGAGGAGCCGTACGCAATCTTTTCAACATCCGAGCGCTGTCTACATATATTTCTTTGACATACAAGTCAGCCTCTTCAATATTTACATCCTCATTCTTTAACTGCCAGTTGGCAATCGCAGATAACAATACTTTTTCTAAAATACTTGAAGCAAACTTAGCGTCGAACTTTAAAACATTTAAGGCCACACTTACCCGCTGGCCCCTGATCATGTCGGCAACTAACCTCATTTTACGTGGAGCCGATGGGAAATTGCGTAGAGAAGCTGCCACGGCGCCTTGTCGTCCAGAAATTGATTTTATAGCTTCCTTTTGTGCCTCCTTCTCGAGTCTGATCCTAACAGACTTTTTGATCTTTTTATTTTCTTTCGCCTCCATTATCTTTTCTTATCCTTTTTTGCGATGTGACCTCTGAAGTTTCGAGTAGGTGAAAACTCTCCTAACTTGTGACCTACCATGTTTTCGGTGACCATAATAGGAATAAACTTATTACCATTGTGGACCGCGAAGGTATGACCTACAAAATCGGGTGAGATCATTGATCTTCTTGACCAAGTTTTGATCACATTCTTCTTTCCGTTATCATTAAGTGCATCAACCTTTTTTTCAAGACGAAAATCTATGTAAGGTCCTTTTTTTAGTGATCTAGCCATTATTTTCTTTTAGTTACGATCATTTTGTCTGAATATTTATTTGGCTTTCTAGTTTTTTGCCCTTTGGCATAAATGCCATTCCTTGAGCGAGGATGCCCTCCTGAAGACTTTCCTTCTCCTCCACCCATGGGGTGATCTACAGGATTCATTGCTACACCTCTTACTCGAGGTCTTCTACCTAACCATCTGTTCCTTCCTGCCTTACCTAGTCTAACGTTCATATGGTCACTATTAGAAACAGTTCCGATGGTTGCATAGCAAGTAGATAGTACAAGTCTCATTTCACCGGAGGGCAGCTTCAAGGTGACATACTTGCCGTCCTTAGCAACTAGCTGTGCATAGGAACCTGCACTTCTTGCCATTGCTCCACCCTTGCCTGGCTTCAACTCAATGTTGTGTATGATTGTACCCAGAGGTATTTCTGATAAAGGTAAGGCATTTCCAACTTCTGGCGCCACGCCCGGACCACTCAACAACACGGTCTCGACTTCAAGACCATTTGGTGCAATAATGTATCTTTTTTCGCCATCGGCATAGAACAATAACGCAATACGTGCCGTTCTGTTCGGATCGTATTCGATCGATTTGACCGTAGCAGGGATATCGAACTTGTCTCTTTTAAAGTCAACATCTCTAAGTCTCTTTTTGTGACCGCCTCCTACATTACGAACGGTCATCTTCCCGGTGCTATTTCTTCCCCCGGATCTTTTTACAGATGAAATTAAAGACTTTTCTGGTTTGTCAGCTGTTATCTTGTCGAAAACAGGTGCTATCCTAAATCTTTGTCCTGGAGTGGTTGGTTTAAGTTTTCTAATTGCCATCTCTTAGTAATTAAATTCCACTATAAAAATCAATAATATCCCCATCAGCAACCTTGACAATGGCTTTTTTGTATGTTTTCGACTTACCTTTGATAACACCGGCTTTCGTAGATCTCGACTTAGATTTTCCCGGCTGTACCATAGTATTTACGAATTCTACAGTGACACCATATTTCTTTTCAACTTCCTGTCTAATCTGAACTTTATTAGCACTTCTCTCTACCACGAAGCCATACTTCCCTTGCTCGTTCATTGCAGAGAATTTTTCTGTTACAAGGGGTTTAATAAGTATACTCATCAGTTCAATCTATTTTCTATGGTGTCAATGGCACTCTCAAATAATACGATGTAGTCAGCATTCACGAGCTCATAAGTAGACAACTCATTGGCGCTGATTACTTTAGCATTCGGAATATTTCTAGCAGAAGCCACTGCATTGTCGTTCACATTCCCGGTAATAAACAATGCCTTATCAATCTCTAATTTGAGAGCCTTTAAAATTGATTTAAAAACTTTGGTCTTGGGAACATCAATGATCTGATCCTCCATAACACGTATCTTTTTTTCAGCGACTTTCGCAGAGAATGCTGAACGCTTAGCTAACCTTTTGACTTTCTTGTTTAAATCGAAACCATAGTCTCTCGGAACTGGACCAAAGATGGTACCTCCCCCCCTCAGTAAACCTGACTTTATACTGCCAGCTCTAGCTGTGCCTGTCCCTTTTTGTTTTTTTACCTTTCTAGTAGACCCTGTGACGTCGGCTTTACCTTTTGTCTTGTGGGTGCCTTGACGTTGATTGGCCAAAAATTGCTTTACTTCCAAATAAACCGCATGCTCATTGGGCTCGATCTTGTAAATATCATTTAACAGATCAATCTTTCGACCGGTATCCTCACCCTTATTATTTATAACTTCTATTTTCATGACTTATTTCTCTAAAATCACATAAGAATTTTTTGCCCCTGGAATTGAGCCACTTATTAATATAAGATTTTTTTCGGGATAGATTTTCATCACTTTGAGATTAAGAATTTTCTTGCGACCACCTCCCATTCTACCAGCCATTCTCATTCCCTTAAAGACCCTTGAAGGAAAGGAAGCTGCTCCGATAGAACCCGGGGCTCTCAATCTATTGTGTTGCCCATGTGTTGCTTGCCCGACACCTGCAAAATTATGTCTTTTAACGACTCCTTGAAACCCTTTTCCTTTGGTCGTTCCGACAGCATCAACAAAATCGTCTACTTTAAAAACATCAGCAATGTTAATTTCTTTTCCTAAAGCAACTTTGTCATCAAACTCGCTTCTGAAATCTCTAAATTCAACTTGATATTTCTTGGGTTGGGATCCTGCCTTGGCATAATGTCCCTTTTCCGCTTTTGAGGTATTCTTTTCTTTTTTATCATCATAGGCAAGCTGAACCGCACGATATCCATCGGAATCCTCATTTTTCACTTGCGTAACGACGCAAGGACCGGCCTCAACCAATGTACAAGCAATACTTTTGCCCGCTTCATTGTATATATTGGTCATCCCTACTTTTTTACCTATTAATCCAGGCATTTTTTGAAATTATTAATTGTTTAATACTTTTTTCTTCATTGCTTCCCCCCAAAAGGAGTGCAAAGATAATAATTCTGTCTAATGAACCAATGATTAACTGATATTAAAAGACAAAAAAAGAACCAACTCAAAAATGTGTTGGCTCTTCATAATTTTTAAAGCAAATCAGACCTTAATTTCAACATCCACTCCGCTAGGTAATTCTAATTTCATCAATGCATCCACAGTTTTGGCACTGTTAGAATATATATCTACCAACCGCTTATACGTACATAACTGAAACTGTTCTCTTGATTTTTTATTTACGTGAGGGGACCTAAGTACCGTAAATTTTTCTTTTACGGTAGGCAAAGGTATCGGTCCGCTAACAACCGCTCCAGTTGTTTTCACAGCACGTACTATTTTCTCGGATGACTTATCTACCAAGTTGTGATCGTATGATCTTAATTTAATTCTAATTTTTTGATTCATAATCTATTCCGAAAACTGATTAACCATTAACTTCTGAAATTACCGTCTCTGCTATACTGTTAGGCACACTGTCATAGTGCGAAAATGTAAGATTTGCGGTGGCTCTTCCTGATGTGATCGTTCTTAAATCCGTCACATAACCAAAAAGCGCTGAAAGCGGAACATCCGCCTTAACAACTTGAGAAACTCCACGGGTATCCATACCTTTCATAATTCCGCGACGTTTATTCAAATCACCAGTAACTGATCCCGTATACTCATCAGGGGTAATTACTTCGACAGCCATCACAGGCTCTAATAAAACCGGACTGGCTTTCTTCGCTGCCGCCTTAAATCCCATTCGCGCTGCTAATTCAAAGGAAAGCGAATCTGAATCCACATCGTGGAAAGATCCATGATAAAGTCTTACTTTCATACTATCCAAAGGATATCCAGCCAATGGCCCATTGACCATCGCTTGCTTAAACCCTTTTTCAATAGCAGGTATAAACTCCTTCGGGATTATTCCTCCCTTTATGGCATTAACAAACTGCAAACCAGTCTCTTTAAAGTCCTCATCTACAGGGCTTAGATCAAAAACAATATCAGCAAACTTACCTCTACCTCCAGATTGTTTTTTGTAAACCTCTTTATGCTCTACTTTGGTTCTTATAGCCTCTTTATAAGCAACTTGTGGCGCCCCTTGATTGATTTCAACTTTGAACTCACGACGCAATCGGTCAATAATAATATCCAGATGGAGCTCGCCCATGCCCTTTAATATTGTTTGACCTGTTTCATGATCGGTCTCGACTACTAGAGTAGGATCTTCTTCAACCAATTTGGCAATGCTCATGCCAAGTTTATCGACAT